>Ga0335085_10012878_pt1 | contig 12290 bp, 8 predicted proteins | sample Lox_Sample_45_FD_206712 | JGI IMG/M metagenome (GOLD analysis project Ga0335085, IMG submission 206712) | Soil microbial communities from Loxahatchee National Wildlife Refuge, Florida, United States - Lox_Sample_4.5 | ecosystem: Environmental > Terrestrial > Soil > Wetlands | place: USA: Florida...
GCGTCGAGGACCAGAACTCGAGCCGCCCGGACGGAGTCGGGAAGCCGCGGCGGACGACTCCGTCGACGAGCACCCCGACCGGCCGGCGGCCCTGCTCGTCGGGGGCGGGCGCGCCCATCGGGACGACGTTCGGCGCGTCCGGCGCGGGCGCCGCCGTATACACCCGGCCGGTATCGCCGACGGCGACGTCGGCCAGTTCCCCGGCCGGCACCTCCTGCTCGTGCAGCCCGCCCTGGCCGCGGTTGATCTCGAACGCGCCGTAGCGGCGCATCCACTCCAGCGGGGTGCGGCCCTCGGCCGCGGCCCGCTCCGGCAGGCCCGGCACCGAGTGCTCGAACATCCAGCCGTAGTACTCGTCCACGGTGAGCCTGGTGCCCGGGCGGGCCCGCGACTCGTGGTAGCGCCGGATGCCGAGCGCGCCGTCGGGATCGATCCGCCAGGACAGCTCGATCCAGAACTCGTTCTCCTCCCACACCTCGCCCGGGTTGACCTCGCGGGTATCCGCGACCTGCTCGCCGAGCCGCTCGCGCGCGGCCCGCAGGACCGGCTGGCGGAACCCGACCCACTGGCCGTCGTACTGCTCGTAGGAGTGGGTGTCGTGCCGTTCGGAGCCGTGCCCCATCGGCAGCACGTAGTCGGCGAACCAGGCGGACTCGTTCCAGGTCGGGGTCAGCGCGACGAAGCAGCCCACCTTCTGCTCGTCGGTGAGCACCTCCATCCAGCTCAGCCCGTCCGGGTTGGTCCACACCGGGTTGTAGACGCGGATGAAGTAGGTGTCGAGCCGGCCCCGTTCGTCCTTAAGAAAGTGGGGGAGCAGGAAGCTGAGCTCGTTCTGGGCTAGCGGGAACTCCGGGGGCCACGACAGGTCCTGCCAGACGCCCGGGTGCGGCGGGGTGTGGATGGGCCGCGGCACGAACTTGTTCCAGGCGTTGGGAAACGTGCCGCCCTCGGTGGCCACCGCACCGAGCAGCGCGGAGATCAGGAACAAGGTGCGCGACACCTGCCAGCCGCCCAGGTTCCCGGCCGCCGCCGACCGCCACGAGTGACAGGAGAACCGCGTCCCGGCGTCCGCGACCACCCCGGCCACCTCGGCCAGCACCGCGGCGTCGACGCCGGACTCGGCGGCCGCGTACTCGAAGGTGAAGTCGGCGTACAGCTCGGCCAGGACGGCCTGGAACGCCTCGAAGGTGGCAGGGAGATCGGGGCGGCAGGCGGCCAGGTACTCCTCCCAGTTCCACCACCGGCGGACGAAATCGGCGTCGTACCGACCCGTTCGGATCAAAAAACGGGCGATGGCCAGGTTGATGGCGGCCTCGCTGCCGGGCTGCGGGGACAGCCAGTAGTCGGCGTGGGTGGCGGTGTTGGACAGCCGGGTGTCGAGCACGATGACCTTGGCCCCGTTCTGGCGGGCCTCGGTGATCCGCTGGGCGTGCGGGTTGAAGTAGTGCCCGGCCTCCAGGTGCGCGCTGATCAGGTAGATGACCTTGGCGTGCGCGTGGTCCGGGCTGGGCCGGTCGATGCCCATCCAGAACTGGAACCCGGTCCGGCCCCCGCTCGAGCACACGTTGGTGTGCGAGTTGTGCCCGTCCACGCCCCAGCTGGCCAGCACCCGCTCGGTGAACCCGTCCTCGCCGGGCCGGCCGAGGTGCACCATGATCTCGTTCTGCCGCTGCTCGGTGATCGCGGCCCGGATCCGGGCCGCCAGCGCGTCCAGCGCCTCGTCCCAGCTGACCCGTTCCCACCGGCCCTCGCCGCGCCGGCCGGCCCGCTTCATCGGGTACAGGATCCGGTCCGGGTCGGTGACCTGGTTGAGGGTGGCCGGGCCCTTGGCGCAGTTGCGGCCGCGCGAGCCCGGGTGCTCGGGGTTGCCCTCGAACTTGCGGACCTGCCGGGTGTCCCGGTCCACGTAGGCCAGCAGCCCACACGCCGACTCGCAGTTGAAGCAGGTGGTGGGGATCAGCAGATAGTGCTTCTCCTCCCGCGCGGGCCAGGCCCGGGAGGACAGTTCCACCCAGTCGTCCCAGCGTTCCTTGGGCGGGAAGGCGGACAGGTGGACCCGGCTCGCGCCCGGATAGAAGGTCTCGCCCCTGGCCTCGGCGGCGGCCCGCGCGGCCGACACGCGCTCGCCCAGCGCGGCCAGATCCTTATCGCGGTTACGACGCCGGGCCAACGGACCTCCTCAACGTAAGGGACTCAGGCCAGCGGGACCGACTGGCCGGCCTGGACGTAGGCGTGCTCGTGGGCCAGCAGGCCCGCCAGCGCGAACGGGACGGCCACGGCACCGGCCCACGGCGCGGACACCGCCACCGCGACCGCCGCCAGCCCGGGCCAGAACCAGCGCGCGTACCGGCCCCTGGTCATCGCGGCCGCGGCCAGGTGCGCGTGCTCGGTCGGGTGGGTCACGGTGATCTCGCCCAGCACCAGCAGGACGTGCGCGCCGGCCGCGGCCGCCAGCAGCACCTCGGCGCCGGTCACCGCGGGCCGCGGGCCCAGCCACGGGGCGACGGCCAGCGTCACCGCCGCCCCGGCCAGCACCGCCTGCACCGCCAGGTGCGGGGCCAGCAGCGGGCTCTGCCACAGGTCCCGCGCCCGCGCCTGGGCGAACAGGTACGCGGTGTAGACCGCGGTGGCCACCGCGAGCGGCACGACGAACCCGGCCGCCACCTGCTGGACCAGGACCGAGCCGGACAGCGACCCGACACCGAACAGCGCGGCCGCCGCGCCGTAGCCGCCGATGACGAACGCCCCGCGTACCAGCCAGCTGCGCCAGTGCGGCCGGGTGAAGATCAGGTAGAACCGCTCCGGGTGGCGCAGGTCCCAGATCAGCAGGATCCCGGTCAGCCCGAGGAAGGCCAGGGCCAGCGCCGGGGCCGCCCACCGGGCCAGCGGATCGTCCCAAGCCAGCCGCCCGGCCAGGATCAGGATCAGCGGGACCAGCAGGGCGCCCGCCGCCACCCCCTTGGTCCAGGTGTACAGGCTGACCCGCCAGCCCCACGGCGCGTGGTGGCCGATGTCGTAGGACAGCAGCGCCTCCGCACTTGAATTGGGGGTGCTGGAGCTGGCCCCGCCCGGGTGACCGCTCGACACGTGGCCAGGGTCGTGCTCGCCGCCCTGGGTGGCCCAGGCGAACAGGCCGCCGTCGGGCCGCCGGGCCGCCAGCGGATCCAGGGTGACCTGGTGCGCGCCCTTATAGAACAGGCCGGGCCTGGTGCCCTTCTCCGGCTTGCGCACCGCGACCGGCTCGCGGTTCACGATCTGGGCCGCCTTCGAGCCCGGGTCGTTCAGGTCGCCGACCAGGATGGCCTCGGTCGGGCAGACCGTGACGCAGGCCGGCTCGAGCCCGATCTCCAGCCGGTGCGCGCACAGGTTGCACTTCTCCGCCGAGTTGTCCTCGGGGTTGATGAAGATCGCGTCGTAGGGGCAGGCCGCGATGCACGCCTTGCAGCCGACGCAGATCTCCTTGTCGAAGTCCACGATCCCGTCCGGGCGCCGGTACATCGCCTGCGTCGGGCAGGCGGCCACGCACGGCGCGTCGGCGCACTGATTGCACCTGGTCACCTGGAACGCCCGGCGGACCTGGGGGAACGTGCCGACCTCGGCCGACTTGACGTAGGTACGGGTCACGCCGAGCGGGACCTCGTTCTCGCTCTTGCACGCGGTCGTGCAGGCATGGCAGCCGATGCACCGGTCCTGGTCGATCACCTTCACCCAGCGCTGGAGCACCTCGTCCGGCGTCTCCATGCGGTCAGCTAGCCGTCGTGACGGGTAGCCCGAGCTTTTCCGCGCGCTCCCAGTCGTCGTCGACGTGCACCACCCGGTGGCCCGCCCGGTCCAGCAGCGACGCGGCGATGGACGCCCGGAAGCCGCTCGCGCAGTGCACCCAGACCTCGCCCGCCGGGACCTCGCCCGCCCGCTGCTCCACCTCCCAGAAGGGGATGTGCGCGGCCCCGGCCAGGTGCCCGGCCCGCCACTCGTCCGGGCGGCGCACGTCGAGCACGACCCGCCCGGTGCTGCCCCAGCCGGCGGACAGGCCGGCGAAGTCGGAAACCGGGTAGGCGGAAAGCTGTCCGTCAGCCGGCTGGCCGCCCGCCAGCTGGTCGAGGGTCCCGGTGGCGGCCGCGGCCGGGGCGATGCCGATGCGGGCGAGTTCGCGCTGCGCCCGGGCCACCTGCTCGGCGCTGTCCCCGAGCAGGGTGAGTGGGGTACCCCAGGCCATCGTCCAGCCCAGGTAGGTGGCGAACGGGTCGCCGAGCTCCACCGACACCGAGCCAGCCAGGTGCCGCCCGGCGAAGTCCCGCCGCTGGCGCAGGTCCACCACCCAGTCGCCCGCCTGTATCCGCCGCCGCAGCTCGGCCGGGCTGGCCGCGGGCGGCGCGGTCAGGTCCGGCGCGGCCGGGCCGCGCCGGTTGGCCGGGTCCATGTGCTGGTAGTAGCGGGGATAGGCGTTCAGCCCGGCCACCAGCTCCTTAACGAAGTCGTCCTCGTCGTCACTGGTCAGGGCGATGTTCGCCACCCGTTCGGCCCCGATCGTGGACGAGGTTCCGCTGGCTGGCGTCGCGGAGCAGAAGCTGCCGAAGCCGTGCGTGGGATACACAGCCACGGGGTCCGGCAGGTCGCCCGCCAGGCGGCGGACCGAGCGGTACTGGGCACGGGTCAGCGCGATGGTCTGATCCGGGCCGATCAGGTCGGTGCGCCCGACCGCGCCGTAGAGCAGGGACCCGCCGGTGAAGACGGCGACCGGAGCGCCCTCGCCTACGCGCAGGACGTAGGACAGGTGGCCGGGGGTATGGCCCGGCGTGGCCACGGCGGTCAGCGTGAGGCGGCCGGAACCGAACCGATCCCCGTCGGCCGCGGGCACCCGGCCGAAGCTCACGTCCTCGGCCACGGCCACCACGTAGTCCGCGCCCGTCGCGCGGGACAGCGCGAGCCCTCCGGTGACGTAGTCGTTGTGGATGTGGGTCTCGAGCACGTGGGTGATGCGGACGGCGGCCGCTTCCGCGGCGGCGAGAACCCGGTCGATATCCCGCTGCGGGTCGATGACGACGGCGTGCTCGCCGTCGTGAGCCAGGTAGCTGCGGTCGCCGAGCCCGGCGGTCTCGATCGTCACGACGTTGTGCACCGCGCACCTTCCCTAAAACTCCGAATGTACGTACATTTAAGTCGGGCGCGTGCCCGCCTGTCAATCGTGCTTGCGGTGATTCGGAGAGCGAACATACTGGACATCATGACCGTCGACCGAGACAGTGCCCTGCCGCTATGGGCGCAGGTCCTCGGCGACCTCCGGCGCCGGCTGGCGCGCGGGGAGTTCCGGCTCCGCTTCCCCGGTGATAACGAGCTGACCGAGCACTACGGCGTCAGCCGGCACACGGTGCGGGAGGCGGTGCGCCGCCTCCAGCACGAGGGCGTCGTCGAGCGCGGCCGGGGCCGCGGGACGTTCGTCAGGGACGGTGCGATCGAGCAGCCGCTCGGGGCCCTGTACAGCCTGTTCCGCTCGGTCGAAGCGCAGGGCTTCGTGCAGCGCAGCGTCGTCCGCTATCTGGAGCTGCGCCAGGACGAGGAGGCCGCCAAGGTCCTTGGCCTAGCCCCCGACGAACCCCTGGTCTACCTGGAGCGGCTCCGCCTGGCCGACGAGGTGCCGATCGTCCTGGACTGCTCGTGGCTCCCGGCCGCGCTGGCCGAGCCGCTGCTCACGGTGGATTTCACCCGCACCGCGCTGTACCGCGAGCTCACCGTGCGCTGCGGAGTACGCCCGGACGCCGGCTGGGAGCGGATCCGCCCGGTCCTGCCCGACCCGCAGCAGCGTGCCCTGCTGGGCCTGAGCGCCCGGGTTCCCGCCCTGGCGATCGAGCGGCTGGCCACCTGGCAGACCACGCCGGTCGAATGGCGCCACGGCCTGGTCCGCGCCGACCGCTTCTCCTACGTGGCCCGGTGGTCGGCCCAGGACAAGGGCGCCAGCTTCGAGCCGGTGACCGGAACCGCCTGAGCTCACCGTCGCGTTACCGGCTGGCTGGCCTTGACAGTGTCAAATGCGGCGCCTTGTCCGCTCCGTCTTGCGTAAGATCATGATATTAATTGGGCCTGGCTCGTATGCCCTCCCTAACGGCCAGGCGGGTAGGTGCTGGGAGGCCGAGGGCAATGTCGCAAGCGACAGTGACGGCTGAGCCCAGTCCGCGCACTCCCCGGTTCCCGTCTTCGAAGTTCCGTGCCCCCAAGCTGACGCCAGGACTCGTGCGCCGGTCACGATTGCTCGATCAGCTGGACCGGGGAGATCAGGTCCGCCTCGCCCTGGTGGTGGGCCCGGCGGGGGCAGGCAAGACCATGCTCCTCGCCGACTGGCTGGCGGTCAGCCCGAAGCGTTCATCGGCGTGGCTGAGCTGCGACGCGGCCGACGCCGACCCGGTCCGGTTCGCGGCCGCCATCATCGAGGCCGCGCGGTACGGCTTCGGGGAGCCATCGATCGGCGCGGATGCCCGCCAGCTGATCGACCTTGATGGCGAGGTATCAGCCGATGCAGTCGCCGCCCTGGCTGACGACCTTGACGTACCCGGCCGGACGCGGGTCCTGGTCATCGATGACTTTCAGCTGGCCGGGGCGGCCAGCGCCGACACTCTGCGCTGGCTGATGGAGTATCACCCGCCGTCGCTGCAGCTGGTGGTGGCCAGCCGGGTTGACCCGCCCCTGCGGGTGCCCCGGATGCGGGCACACCAGGATCTGGTCGAGCTGCGAGACGGGGACCTGGCTTTCTCGGTGGAGGAGACCAGGAGCCTGCTGGCCGGTTTCGGGGTCCGGCTGGACGAGCCGGAGCTGGCGCTGGTTCACCGCCGCAGCGAGGGATGGGCGGCGGGGCTGCAGATGGCGGCGATCTCGATCCAGGGTTCGCCCGATCACTCGGCCGCCGCTGGCCGGGTACAGCTGCACCGTCGTACCGTCGCCGACTACTTCCTGGAGGAGGTTCTCTCCCATCAGCCCGCTGAGGTCGCCGAGTTCATGCTGGCCACCTCGATCCTCGATGAGCTTTCGGTGCCGGCCTGTACCGCGCTGTGCGGCCAGGGGGCAGCGAAGATGCTCGAGCTTCTTTACGGTGCGCACATGTTCGTGGCGATCGTGGACGAGGAGACCCGCACCTACCGCTATCACCATCTGATCAAGGAAGTTCTCCAGACCGAGTTGCATGCCCGGGATCCTGACCGGGAAAGGCGGATGCACGAGGCCGCCGCGCAGCATTTCATCGAGGCTGGTCAGACTGGTGCGGCCGCGCGGCATTTGCTGGCCGCCGGTGCGCAGACGGCGGCGTTCAGCTTGCTCAGCGAGGGGGTTGTGCGCGACGTGCTGACCAACCCGACGGTCGGCAGCTCACTCGACCTCGACGAGATCCGGCCGGAGGCGTTCGCGGGCGCACCGGAGTTCCTGTTGCCCCTGGCGGCTGAGCTGCTGTGGCGGGGGGCATTCGAGCGGGGTTCGCGGGCTGTCGCGCTTAGCCGGAAGTGCCGTATCGATCCTGGCCGGCGACCCGAGCTGGCCGTGCGGCTCGCGCTGGTGAACATGCTTCACTGCACGTTCATCGGCGACTTCGACGAGGCGCTGGCGCACCGGGAGTGGGCGCGGCCGTTCGACGCCAAGGCCGAGGGTGTCGGCGACTGGGTCGTGACGCTCGACACCCTGGCCATGTACTGCTACACCTACGTGGGCCGTTTCAGCGAAGCCCGGCAGCTCGCCGATGCCCTCGTGGCGGCTCAGGTAAGCGATCCGCTGTCCGAGATTCTCTGCCCCGGAGTAATCAGCCAGGCCGCCTTCATCGAGGGGGCGCTAGAAGAGGCTGGTGCGCTGGCCGCCAGCACCCTCGCCGCGGCCCGCCGCAGCCGTTTCGACCGTCACTATTTCGCGTTCCACGCGCTGCGGACGACGGCGCTGCTCGCTCTGGAGCGACACGATCTGGCCACGGCCGCTGAACTGGTCGAACGCGCCCTGGGGATCGTCAGCGGCGCCCGGCCCGCGTTCAATCACCTTGCCCAGCTTGACCGGGCGCGGATCTGGGCGGCAGGCGGCAACTACGAGGAAGCCCTCGCCTCGCTGCCCGCGGCGCGGACGGCGCTCAAAAGCCGGAACTCCGTCCTGCTCGCCGAGGCCGACGAGCTAGAAGCCCGCATCCGCCTCGGTCTCGGTGACCTGAGCGGTGCCGCCAGCGTCATCGAGCGGCTGCCGGAGGACCGGCGCATCGTCATGTCGACGATCATCGCTCTCGCCGCCGGGAACCCCGGGCAAGCGGTCCAGGCCTTTGACAACGCCCCGGCTGAGGGAGCCACGATCCGGTCCGATCTGGAACTGCGGCTGCTGCGCGCGAACATCGCCCTCAGCCAGTCGGCACCCCAGGCACCCGCCCTGGTCAGGCAGGCTCTGGCGGTAGCCGAACGCCACGGTTTCGCCCAGACTGTCGTGGACACAGCTCCTCAGCTGGTCGAGCATGTGATCTCCGAGCCGCAGCTTTATTCGCGGACCAGGTATCTGGTGACATTGATCGCTGCCGGTCTTGAAGCGCGCAAGTCTGCCGCGCCCACTCCGCGGCCGGGGAAGCTTCTTGATCCGCTGACTACTGCTGAGATACGCGTGCTGGAGAAGCTGTCCGAGCGGCTCACCTATACCGAGATAGCAGCCGATCTCTATTTGTCCCTCAACACGGTGAAAACGCACCTGCGCCACGCCTACATGAAGCTCGGAGTCACCTCTCGCTCTGCCGCTGTCAAGCGGGCGACCTCGCTGGGAATTCTCTGATCTGAGCGGTATCCGCTTACCCGGCGAACGATGACGCGGGCATGCCCGCCACCCCTGGACGGCACACAAATGTCGCACCCGCATGCGGCTCTGTCTTCAACTGGCCGGCGCTCAGCCGGTAGGCAGCCGACGTCACATACAGGTCCGCTAGCCCGGGGCCGCCGAAGGCACAGCTCGTCACCTGGGTAACCGGAAAGAGAACCTCGTCCAACTGCTGGCCGGCTGGTGAATAGCAGCGGACCGCTGCGCCGCCGAAGCACGCCACCCAGAGGTTGCCGCTGCTATCGGTGGTCATCCCGTCGGGTACCCCGTGCGCACGCTCGATAGTGACGAGCCGTCGCCGGTTGCGGGCCGAGCCGTCGCCGATGTCGAAGTCGAAAACGTCGACACCCTGGGTGGCCGAGTCGATGAAGTACATCCGGTCACCGCCGGGGCTCCACGCGATGCCGTTCGACTGGGTTGCGCCGCGGACTACCTGCTCGAATGACCAGTCTGGGGCCACGCGGTAGAGCGCCGCCGAATGCGGCGAGAAGTCAAACGCGGTCGTTCCGGCGAAGAGCCGCCCGGCCGGGTCGCACTTCGCGTCATTCATCCGGTTGCCCGCGATATCGCGCTCGACCGGCGCGGTCAGCTCGAAACCCTCCCCGGTATCTGAGACCGTGGCGATACCATCGCGCACCGCGAGCACGAGGCCGCCGCGGCGCCGGGGAACAACCGCGCCCACCTCTTGGCCGGCGGGAAAAGACCCGCGCATCACCCCGGACCGGTCATAACGGAATACCACGCCCGCGGTCAAGTCGACGAACAGCAGCGTCTTGGTCCGCTCGTCCCAATGCGGCGCCTCGCCCACATCGGCATGGAGGTCGGCAAATACCTCGACCCTCGCATTCGCAGAACGGGCCACGTGCCACCTCGCCATAGGACTACGGGCAGGTCGGTCGATGCCACGGCATCGTATAGCACGGGGATGACGGGAGCGCAAGTCATTGGCCGTGGCGCCGGAACCCGAGGCTGGGTAATCACCCTATTTTGGGTGATTACCCAGCCCTTGGCCGACACGCATGCTGGCGGCACGAACCCGTGTGCTGCCAGCCGCGATCCGGCAGCGGCCGCAGGGAACCGGCGCATGAAGGGAAGCTCCGCGAACGGGCAGAGGCGGCGGGGGGAGCTGAGGAATGGAGCCAGGATGCTCAGATGCGCCGCAGAAGCAAGAGTCGTTGAGGCAGTAGTCATGGCGGCGCAGCACGCCCCGGACAGTGCTGCACCGATAGAGCTGAGCCACCGGACCTGCCCTACGGGCGAGATCGTCGTGGACCTTGGCGGCGACTTGGATATCTGCAGCGCTGAAGTGGCCGTCAGCTACGTCAGGGATGTCATCGGTCGGCACTACGGGCCGGTAACGGTAAACCTGACCGCGCTGGCTTTCTGCGATGCAAAGGGCCTCGCCGCCTTGGTGCTCATGGCCCGCTACGCGGAGCAGGAGGGCTGCCCATTCCGGCTGGTCTCACCCAGTACGAGACTGGTCAAGATCATGCGGATCACTGGCCTGGACCGCAAGTTTCTCACCTCCCCGGCGCGTGCTGCTGGCGTTCGTCCCGGTGACTGGGCTAGGCCATGACCGGGAGGTGCAAGGACCAGCGATGACGATTCCACGGCGTGTCTCGGACTTCTGGGCAGGGGAACCTGGCAATGACAAGCGCAATATGTGACTCGCGGCTGACCCTGCCGCAGCTTCCGCCGCGGCACGTCTCTCGTCCCCGCCTGCTCGCCAAGCTGGATGATGCCGCGGACTCACCGCTCACCTTGCTGGCGGCCGGTCCTGGGGCCGGCAAGACCGTGCTGCTGACCGAATGGAGTCGGCGCAGCGACGCCCGGGTGGCCTGGCTCAACCTAGCCGCGGCGGACGCTGAGCCGCGGCGGTTCTGGCGCCTACTGATCTCTGCCCTGAAGGGATGCGACGAGGGGGAACATGGCCTGCCGGACGCGATGCCGCGGGGTGCTGCCATCGACGTGATCCAGTCGCTGGTCAGCACGGGGTCGGCGGCCCGGCCGGTCGTGATCATCGATGACGCGGACGCGCTCACCCACCCCGAGATCCTGGCCGGGCTGGACAGCCTGATCTGCAGCAGGCAGCCGGGGCTGCGGCTGGTGATGACGGCGCACAGTGACCCGCTGATGCCGTTGCACCGGTACCGGCTTGACGGGCTGATGCGCGATCTGCGGGCGGCGGACCTGGCGATGACGCTGGCCGAGATCCGGGAAGTGCTCACGCTCCACGGCGTCACGCTGGGCGAGCGGGATCTCGGCCTTCTCGCGGCGCGGACCGAGGGGTGGGCAGCCGGCGTGCGGCTGTCCGCCATGCGGATGGAGGGCGCGGAGTATCCCGCTGACTTCGTCTCCAGACTCGCCCTCTACCAGGGCAGCATCAGCGAGTACCTGGTGGATGAGGTGCTGCGCCGCCAGTCCGATGCGCAGCGCCGGCTGTTGATCGAGACGAGCTTCCTGGATGAGGTGACCGGGCCGGTGGCCGATGAGGTCACGGGGATGACCGGATGCGGGGAGATGCTGGCGGACCTGGCGCGGGAGAACCCGTTCGTCATCCCGCTGGATGAGGCCCAGACGCGTTTCCGCTACCACCAGCTGTTCGCGGAGGTCTTGCGCTACCTGGTGTAGCGGCCGATACCGGGACCGCCGGGCTAGGCTGAAATAATGGCGGCCGGAATGGCGATATCCGGGCGACTGCCTTTCTGGCCGCACCCATGGCCGGTGACCGGATAGCGACAGGAAAGTCATGCACGAACTGCACGCACTGCTCCGCGAGTACGACCGTGCCCGCGCCTACACCGACGACCTGTGGAAAGACCTCAGCCCGGACGAGGTGACCTGGCGCCCGCACGAGAACTCCAGCGCCATCGGCTGGCACCTCGGCCACCAGGCCCACGTCGCCCACTTCATGATCCGCAACCTCACCGCGGCCGAGCCCAGCCCGGATCCGGAACTCGACGCCATCATGGACTCGGCCCAGCCCGAGAAGTTCCGCGGCGCCCTGCCCACCGTGCGGCGCCTCACCGCCTTCCGCGACACCGTCGCCGAACGCGTCCACGCCCGCATCGGCGACATCGCCGCCGGCCAGGTCGGCGCCCCCGCCCAGCTATCCATCGTCGCGACGTGCCTGCTGACCGCCCTGGTCAACCACGAGTACCAGCACGACCAGTGGATCAGCGAGGTCCGGGCCGGAAACCTCGGCCACGCGCTCCCGCCCGACCCGACCTCCGACGGGCTCAGCCGCGTGGACGGTTACCTCGTCCTCAACCCCTACCCCTGACGACCGCGCCGCCGCCGGATCCTCCGCCCCGTTGCTTCCGGGCGTCCAGTTGCGGTCCCTGGTGTCACCTACTGGCCCGCAGTCGGCCAGCCTGCCCGAGCAGATCATCGCCTGCTCGTCTCCAGGTGCCTTGGAATTACCAATTCCCGCCCGGGACTGACGGACTGACCGCGTTTCCAGTGGCCCTTCCATACCT
>Ga0335085_10012879_pt1 | contig 12289 bp, 10 predicted proteins | sample Lox_Sample_45_FD_206712 | JGI IMG/M metagenome (GOLD analysis project Ga0335085, IMG submission 206712) | Soil microbial communities from Loxahatchee National Wildlife Refuge, Florida, United States - Lox_Sample_4.5 | ecosystem: Environmental > Terrestrial > Soil > Wetlands | place: USA...
CGCGGCCTACCGCGCCTTCGTCAAGCGCGATTCGGATAACGTGCACGCGCCGGATCTGGCCATGCAGGCCATCCAGGCCTACACCAAGGGCGGTTTCACCGATCTGGTGATCGATGGTAAACGCGAGTACGCACAGAACTACGATTTCAGTGCACCGTTTTGGAAGGGGCGCGTCCACGGGGACTATCCGGCGGTGGTCAAGGAGCTGCAGACCAACCTTCAGGATCTGGCGACCTTCTATCACGCGGCCGCCCAGAAATCGAAGCTGCCCGCCGACTACCAGCAGGCGGCGCACTGGTACCGCAGCTACCTGACCTCCTTCCCGGATGCGCCCGACTCGGCCAACACCAACTATCTGCTGGCCGATGCGCTGTTCGAGAGTCACCAGTACGCCGATGCGGCGACCGAGTACGAGCACACCGCCTACAACTACCCGAAGGGCGCGAAATCGGCCGCGGCGGCCTATGCCGCACTGGTCGCCTACCAGAAGGGCGAGGAAGGCCTGACCGGTGAGGCCAAGAGCGCCTGGCATGCCCGCGCCATCGACGCCAACATCAAGTTCGCGCAGAGCTTCCCGGAACATCCGGAAAGCAGCGGAGTGCTGACCCGTGCCGCGGAGGATATCTTCGCGGCCCACGACCTGCCGCGTTCCATCCAGGTCGCGCAGCTGCTGCTGGCACGTACGCCGCCGCCGGACACCGCCCAGCAGCGCATCGCCTGGAACATCATCGGCCAGTCCCAATACGACCTGGGGGTCTACGATCAGGCCGAGAACGCTTTTATCCAGGCGCGCGAGCGCACCGGGGGCAACGATGCGGCCAACGTGAAACTGCGCGCCGACCTGACCGAGCGCATCGCCGAGTCGGTGTACCGCCAGGGCGAGGCGCGGCGCAAGGCCGGTGACGACAGTGGCGCGGTCGCCGACTTCCTGCGGGTCGCCAAGGTCGCCCCGGATTCGCGGATCGTGGGCACCGCGCAGTACGATGCCGCCGCGGGGCTCATCAATCTGAAGAGATGGGACCAGGCCATCGCGGTACTGGAGCCGTACCGCAAGCAGTATCCGAACGGACCCAATGCGGAGGACGTGACCCGCAAGCTCGCCGTGGCCTACGCCGAGGCCAACCGGCCAGCCGATGCCGCGCCGGAGTTCGAACACATCTCGCTCAACTCCACCGAGGAGCCGGCCGTGCGCCGTGAGGCCCTGGGGCGCGCCGCGCAGCTGTACGAGAAGGCCGGCAACCAGGTCAAGACCGTGGCGATGCTGGAGCGCGAGGTCGCCGAGTACCCGACGCCGGTGCCGGCGGCGATCGAGGTGCGCGAGCAGCTGGCCCAGATCGCCGCCAAGGCCGGCAACAGCGCCCGCGAGGAGCAGTGGCTGCGGGAGATCGTGCGCGCGGATGCACAGGCCGGCCCGGCGCGCACCGATCGCACCAAGTACCTCGCGGCCACCGCGCAGCTCAAACTCGCCGCGCCGCTGCGTGATGCGTTCCGCAGCATCCGCCTGGTGATACCGCTGAAGAAGAGCCTGCTCGCCAAGCGCAAATCCATGGAGGCGGCGCTCGCGGCCTACAAGGCTGCCTCCGAGTACAACGTCGCCGAGGTCACCACCGCTGCCACCTTCGAAACGGCGGAACTGTATCGCCGGCTGGGCAAGGATGTGATGGACTCAGAGCGCCCGAAGAAACTGAACAAGGACGAGCTGGAGCAGTATCAGTCGCTTTTGGAGGATCAGGCTTTCCCCTTTGAGGAACAGGCCATCCAGATTCACGAGATCAACACCGCGCGTGCGCGCGATGGCATCTACGATGACTCGGTGAAGAAGAGCTATGCGGCACTCGCCGAGCTCAAACCCGGGCGCTATGGCAAAACGGAGCTGACCCAGGATGTGGTTACGACGCTGCAGTAAAGGAGGGGTGCTGGCGCTTGCGCTCGTGGCGGCCGCCTGCAGCAGCTCGCACGCCCGGCGCGCCGATGCGCCCGCCGTGGCCGTGACCGGGAGCGCCCCGGCCGTTGCGTCGCAGCCCCAGGGGCAGCCCCAGGCGAGCCTCGCTTCGGCGCCGGCCCCTTCTTCTGCGCCCGCAGCGGTCGCGGCTGCGCCGCCGCCGCCGGCGCGCGCGCTGGCGGACTTCACCCGCGCCGTGGGGCTGGTCCGGGCCGGCAAGGACGACGAGGCGGAGCTGGAATTCCAGCAGATCGCCCTGGCGTATCCGAGCTATCCCGGAGCGCTGGTGAATCTCGGCCTGCTCTACCGCAAGCACGGAGAGCTGTCCAAATCCGAACAGGCGCTGCAGTCGGCGGTGCAGCGGGATCCCAACGATGCCGAGGGCTTCAACGAGCTGGGCGTGACGCTGCGCCTGGAAGGCAAGTTCCATGAAGCGGTGGACGCCTACCACCATGCACTGGACGTCAACGCGGACTTTGCGCCGGCCTATCGCAACCTGGCCATCGTCCTGGACCTGTACCTGGGAGATACGGCCGCGGCACTCGCGGCCATGCAGCACTACCAGTCCCTGGCCGCCGACGACAAGGCGGTCGTGGGCTGGATCGCCGATCTCAAGCAACGCGCGGGCAAGAACGCGGCACCGGCCGCCTCCTCCGCGCCCGACAAGGCTGGAGGCTGACCATGCGGACCTTATATGCGGTGCTGATCCTGAGCCTGGCCGCGCCCGCCCTGGCCCAGCAGCAGGAAGACCTGCAGCCGCGGGTGAACACCTCGGCATTGCCGGCCCAGGCGCCGGCCCCGGCCCCGAGCAGCGCGCCGGCGCTGAGCCACCCGCCCGAGGCGGCCGCCGCCAAGACCACGGCCCCCGCCGCACGCAGCGGCAAACCGGCCAAGGGCAACGACCGCCTCGACCTGGACACCACCCAGATCACGGGCAACAAGGAGCTGCCCAAGGTGATGTACGTGGTGCCCTGGAAGCATTCGGATCTGGGAGACCTCACCGGCAAGCCGGCCAACAGCCTGGTGGATGAGGTCCTGCAACCGGTAGATCGTGACGTTTTCAACCGCGAAGAGCGGTACTACCACACAGTTGCACCACAAAAATCCACGGCGACCCCCCCGGCAGGGCCGGCGGCGGGCCAGTGAGGCCGGTGAGCGCCGGCGCCGCCGCCGGGATGAGAATTGGGTCGTAGCATTTTGTGGTTATGTCTTTAAGTTGAGACATTGCGTTGGGCTTGTTTGCTGTTTCGGGAGCTGCTGATGAACATCTTCGACACACTGGTCAAATTCTTTCAGGGCGGCGGGAATTTCATGTTCCCGATCGCCGTCGTCTTGGTGATCGGCCTGGCGATCGGGATCGAACGCTACATCTATCTGGTGCGGGTCTCGACCCGTAACCGCCAGCTGTGGAATCAGATCGTGCCGATGCTGGCGCAGGGCAATTTCCGGCAGGTGGTGCAGGTCACCTCCAAGTCCGAATCGGCGATCGCCCAGATCCTCAATTACGGACTGGCGCGCATCCAGGCCGCCCGGCGCCGCGATGACATCGAAAAGGCCATGGAGGAGAGCCTGATGGAGGTCGTGCCGCGCCTGGAAAAGCGCACGCACTACCTGGCGACCTTCGCCAATCTCGCCACCCTGCTCGGCCTGCTCGGCACCGTCATGGGTCTGATCAACGCCTTCCACGCGGTGGCCACGGTCAACCCGGCGGAGAAGGCCAACCTGCTCTCGGCGAGCATCTCGGTCGCCATGAACTGCACGGCCTTCGGTCTGATGACGGCGGTGCCGCTGCTGTTCATCCACGCCTTCCTGCAGACCAAGACCACCGAACTCATCGACAGTCTGGAGATGGCCTCGGTCAAGTTCCTGAACGCCGTGACCGAGCGTCGCCCCGAGGCGCCGGCGCCGGCCGCGGCCTGAACCACCGCTCAGCAGGACTGCCATGCGCCGTTCCTACGATGCCCGCAAGCTCGCGCGCCGCCACCGCCGGCCCGCCGAGCTGTTGCTGGTGCCGATGATCGACATCTTCACCGTGCTGGTGACGTTCCTGCTCATGACCGCCGTGTTCTCCCGCACGGTGGTCCTGCAGCTGAATCTGCCCACGACCAGCAGCCAGATCGATCTGCCCAAGGACCTGCAGCTGGAAGTGCTGGTCCGGCACAACCTGCTGGAGGTGGCCGACCGCAACACCGGGCCGCTGAAGGACATTCCCAACACCGCCCAGGGCTATGACTTCGATGGACTCACCGACTTTCTGAAGATGGTGAAGGCGAAGTTTCCGACCAAGACCGATGCCTCGGTGCTGCTGGAGAAGGACACGCCCTATGACATTCTGGTGCAGGTGATGGACCACGTGCGGGTGTTCGAGGCCAGCAACGGTTTTGCGACCACGCAGGCGGAACTGTTCCCGACCATTTCCGTGGGAGATGCCCCGCCATGATGTCCAATCGCGCGCGGCGCATGGCCGTGCACCACCTGCGCCACCAGGCCGGGTTCGAACTGAACCTGATTCCGCTCATCGACATCCTCTCGGTGATGGTGTCCTTCCTGCTGGTGTACTCCACGGAAGTCGAGGTGATCCAGAACAGCAAGGGCATCGAGATCCCGCAGTCCATTTCGCAGACCGCGCCGGACCGTTCGGTGGTGGTGATGCTGACCAAGACCGATCTGTTCGTGCAGGGCGAGTTCATCGAGAGCATCAAGGACGTGCAGGCGGATCCGGCGGGGATCCTGGCGCCCCTGGGCGCGGCGCTGAAGCGGCCGCTGCTGGTCGGTCGGGAGGTCTCCGAGACCGCGCTCGCCGCACGCGAGATCACCATCATGGCCGACAAGTCCCTGCCCTATGAGGTGCTCAAGAAGGTGATGGCCACCTGTACCGATGCGGACTACGGCAAGATATCCCTGGCCGTGCTGCAGAAAGAAAAACCTGTCGCCCTGGCGCGGGCGCCGTCGGCGTAGGGGCGATCATGCTGGCACCTTACTACCGCAATTTCGAGCTGCCCTGGGAGGGTGATGAGGAGACGCAGCGGCGTTTCCATCGCATCCTGCGCGGCGGCATCATCCTGCTGCTGATCGTCGCGCTGGTGATCGCACTGCTGCCGCCGCCGCGCACCGAGCCCGGCAAGGTGAGCGTGCCGTCGCAGCTAGCGCGGATCATGATCGAGGAGCAGCCCAAACCCCCGCCGCCGCCACCGCCGCCGCCGAAGCAGGAAGTGAAGCCGGTGCCGGAAGTGAAGCCGGTACCCACGCCAGTGCCGGTCGACAAGGTCGCCCAGGCGCGCAAGAAGGCCGAGAAGGCCGTCAACCAGTTCAAGGATGCCCTGGCGGACCTGCGCCAGATGACGCCCATCGAGGAGGGTCAGACCAAGAATCTGACCGGCGCCGTGGGCGCGGACTCCCATGCCGAGCGCTCCATGCTCACTGCCAAGGTGGGCGCGGGCAGCTCCGGCATCACCTCCACCCGCAGCAGCGGCTTCGGCACCGGCGCCGGGTCCCTGACCGGTCATGAGACCGCGACCGTAACCTCGGCAATTGCGCATTCCGGCCTGAATGGCGGTGCGGTACGCACCGGCAGCAACGGTCGGCCGGAACGCAGTCGCGAGGAGATCGAGCTGGTCTTTGACCGCAACAAGGGCGGCATCTACTCGGTGTATGCCCGTGCGATGCGCGAACATCCCGAGCTTCAGGGTAAACTGGTGCTCGAATTCACCATCTCGCCCGCAGGAGTGGTGACGATGTGCCGAGTGGTATCCTCCGAGCTGCACGATCCGGAGCTGGAGCGCCAAATCGTGGAGCGCGTGAAGGCCTATCGCTTCGAGGCCAAAGACGTGGATACCATCACCACCACCAAGCCGATTGAGTTCTTCCCCTCATAAGGCCAGTGCCGCATGAACCTGCAGTCCGAAATCGAATATTTCACTGAGCTGCGGTTGATCGACAAGGCGCGGCTGCTGACCATGTTCCTGCACGAGCTGGCCGAGGAGGCCCGTACCACCTACGGACCCGGCAGCGAGCAGGTATTCGATACGGCGCATCTGCGCTTCGTCAATGAACTGGTGCACCGCCTGACGCGGGTCATCGAGCAGCTGATGGCCGAGGATGCGGCACGGCCCCCGGATGACATCGTGCTGCGCATGCTGCTGTCCAACCGCGCCGACAAGGTCGCCGAACGCCTGGTATTCAATGCCTACAAGCGTGCCATCCAGGGCTTCGAGAGCTTCGACACCACCATCCTCATGAACAACTGATCCGCCACGCGGACGGTGTTCACTTGTTGATCGAGCAGCCGCTTACCCAGGTCCTGATGATGCTGGCCGCGTCGGTATTCGTCGTGGCCCTGGTGCGCCGGCTCGGCTGGCCTTCGATCCTCGGCTACCTGATCGTCGGCATGGCCCTGGGGCCGCATGCGCTGCGGCTGATCACCGCGGCCGACACTACCCGCGACCTGGCCGAACTGGGCGTGGTGTTCCTGCTGTTCACCCTGGGACTGGAGTTCTCGCTGCCGCGCATGATGGCCGTGCGCCGCGAGGTGTTCGGCCTCGGCGGGCTGCAGGTGGGTGCGACCATGGCCGCGGTGGCCTGCATCGGCCGCGCCTTCGGCGTGCCCTGGCTGATCGGCTCGCTGGTGGGCGGAGCGATTGCCATGAGCTCCACGGCCATCATCTTGCACACGCTCACCGATCGCGGCGAGATCAACCGCACCCACGGGCGGCTCGCCTTCAGCATGCTGCTGTTCCAGGACATCGCGTTCGTGCCGCTGCTGGCGCTGGCCTCGGCCCTGGCCGCCGGGGCGCGCGGGGAGTTCTCGGCGGGTGCGGTGGCCGCGGCGGTGGCGGGCGGTGTGGCCGCGGTGGCGGCCGTGCTGGCCGCGGGCCGCTGGCTGCTGCGCCCGCTGTTTCACGAAATCGCACACAGCCGCCTGCGCGAGCTGTTCACGCTGGCAGTACTGCTGGTGGTGCTCGCCTCGGCCTGGACCTCGCATCTGGCGGGCCTGTCGCTGGCGCTGGGCGCGTTCCTGGCCGGCATGATGCTCGCCGAAACCGAGTACCGCTATCAGATCGAGAGCGTGATCCGGCCGTTCCGCGACATCCTGCTCGGCCTGTTCTTCATCAGTGTCGGCATGCTGCTGGATCTGAAGCTGCTGGCCCGCGAGTTCGCGCTGATCATGGCGCTGCTCGCCGGTGTGCTGCTGGTCAAGGCGACCGTGGCCGCCCTCGCCACGCGGGTGTTCGAAGCCTCGACCTTCAAGGCGGTACGCACCGGCATCGTCATGTCGATCGGCGGGGAGTTCGGCATCGCGCTCTTCACCCTGGTGCTGCAGAGTGCGGCCGTGCCGGTGGGCATCGCGCAGCCGGTGCTGGTGGCGGTGGTGCTCTCGATGGTGCTCAGTCCCCTGATCCTCGCCAACAACGCGCGCCTGGCGCGCTGGGTGCTGCGCGAGCAGCGTCCGCAGACCCGCCTGGCGCAGCCTTCGGAGTTCGAGCCCACCGGCAGCATCGCCCAGCGCGAGCATGTCATCCTGTGCGGCTACGGCCGGGTGGGACAGAGCGTGGCGCGGGTGCTGGAGTCCCAGGGCTTCGAATACATCGCGCTCGATCTGGACCCGGCGCGCATCCGCGCCGCGCGCCAGGCCGGCGAACCGGTTCTGTACGGGGATTCGGCCGATGAGGACATGCTGGTGAGTGCCGGCGCCGATCATGCCAGCGCCGTGGTGGTGTGCTTCTCCAGCCCCGGGGTGGCGCTGGCCATCGTGCGCACGGTGCGGCGGCTGCGCGCCGACGTGCCGATCCTGGTGCGCACCGTGGATGATGCGCATGCCGCGGACTTACGTGCCGCAGGGGCCACGCAGATCATTCCCGAGACCTTCGAGATGGGTCTGAACCTGGTCGGCGCGGCGCTGCGTGCGCTGCAGGTGCCGGTGGCGAAGGTGGTGCAGACCCTGAACCAGGTGCGCGACACCCGCTATGCGCTGCTGCGCAATCTGCGCCAGCACAGCGATTCGCCGGTGCCGGTGGAGCTGCTGGCGCAGCGCGAGGAGGTGCGCACCGTGGTCATTCCACCGGGGGCCTGGGCCGTGGGCCGCTCGGTGGCCGAGGCGCGCGAGCGCGGTGCGGCGGTGGCCTTCACGGGGATCCGCCGACACGGGATACTGGGCCAGGCGCCCGATGGCGCCACCCGCTTGCGCGAGGGCGACTTGGTGCTGATCTGCGGTCAGCCCGAGGCACTCGAGCACGCCGAGGGCGTGCTGCTGGCGGGTTGAGCCACGGTCAGCCTTTTGATGGAGAGTCGGTCCTGAAACGCCAGCAGATTCACTTCCCACCCAAGCACGAAGCGCTGCGCGAGGACGTGCACGCCTTGGGCGAGCTCATCGGCAGCGTGCTGCGCGAGCAGGGCGGGGCGGCATTGCTGGCCACGGTCGAGGAGGACCGGGTCATCGCCATCAACCGCCGCGAAGGCGATGCCACGGCCGAAAGCGAGCTGGCCGCGCGCGTGCGGGGCCGGCCGCCGGCCCAGGCGCGCGATCTGGTGCGGGCCTTCTCGGCCTGGTTCCAGACGGTGAATCTGGCCGAGCAGGTGCACCGCATCCGCCGCCGGCGCGAGTACTTCCTGAAGGACGGCGGCCGCCCGCAACCCGGCGGCATCGAGGACGCGCTGGGCGCGCTGAAGGCCGCCGGCTGCACTTTGAAGGACGTGCTCTCGATACTGCCGCGGCTGCAGATCCAGCCGGTGTTCACCGCTCATCCGACCGAGTCCACCCGGCGCACCATGCTGCGCAAACAGCAGCGCGTGGCGCAGCTGCTGCTCGACCGGCTCGATCCGACGCTGACGCCCGGTGAATCGCGCGCGGTGTGGAACCGCGTGCGCGCCGAGATCACCACCGCCTGGCAGACCGAGGATCATCCGCGCGAACGCCTCACCGTGGCCGATGAGCGCGAGCACGTGCTGTTCTATCTCGGCGAGGTGCTGTACCGGGTGGTGCCGGATTTCTACGAAGAGGTCGCCGAGGCGCTCGAGAAACTCTACGACGCGGATGCCGCGGCGCTGGAACTGCCGCGCATCATCAGCTTCGGCACCTGGGTCGGCGGCGATATGGACGGCAATCCGGACGTCAACGGCAAGACCATCCGTGAGACTCTGGACCGGCAGAACCGTGTCATCCTCAATGCCTATTACGAGGAGTGCCAGAGCCTGGCGCAGGAGCTGTCGCAAAGCGCCAGCCGCGTGAGCGTCTCGGCCGCGCTCGCCAAGCGCATCGAACACTACAACACTCTGGTGCCGGGCTCGCGCGCCATGACTCCGGCGCGTCACGACCGCATGCCTTACCGGGTGTTCCTGGCGCAGCTGGGCACGCGGCTGCGCAACGCCGTGGAGGGCCGCCCCAACGGCTACGAGCAGGCGCGCGAATTCGAGTCCGATGTGCGCCTGATCAGCGACAGCCTCAAGGCCAACAAGGGCTGGAACGCCGGGCACCACTCGGTGCAGCGCCTGCTGCGCCGGATCCAGACCTTCGGCTTTCACATGGCCACCCTGGATGTGCGCCAGCACACCAGCGTGCACCATCAAGTGATTGCGCAGGGCCTGGGTGATGCGCAGTGGCCGCAGCGCAGCGCGGCTGAGCGGCAGGAACGGCTGAGCGGTGCCCTGGCGCGCGACCAGGGTCCGCGCCTGGAGCTTGACCCGCAGGGACGACGCAGCCGCGGCGTGTTCGAGGCCATCGTGCAGGGTCGCCATCGCTACGGGCCTGACGCCATCGGCTACTACATCGTCAGCGGCGTGGTCGGCATCGATGACGTGCTGGCGGTGCTGCTGCTCGCGCGCTGGGCCGAGGCCTGGGACAAGCGCAGCGGCGAAGCCGCCGTGGACGTGGCGCCGATGTTCGAATGTCTGGACACGCTCGAGCGTGGCGCCGAGCTGCTGCGCGCGCTGCTCGCCGAGCCGCTCTACCAGCGCCACCTCGCGGCGCGCGGCGGACGCCAGGGCGTGGTGCTGGGGCACGCGGACATCAGCAAGGAAGGCGGGATCTGCAACGCCCGCTACGCCATCCACCAGGCGCAGGCGGCCATCAGCCGGGTCCTCAAGGATGCCGTCGCCGCTCCGGTCATCATGCACGCGCGCGGCGGCAGCATTGCATTGGGCGGCGGACGCATCGATGCCCTGGTGCGCTCGGCGCCACCCGGAGCGGTGAACGCGGTGCTGCGCATCACCGAACAGGGGCAGGTGGTCAATCAGAGCTATGGCCTGCGGCCGATCGCGCTGCGCACGCTGGAGCGCGCCTTCAGCGCCCTGGCGCTGGATGCCGGTCAGGCGCAGCGTGGCGCTGTGACCGCCGTGGATCCGGCCCATCAGGCCTGCGCTGCGAGCATCGCGCAGGCGAGTCTTGCGGCCTACCGCACTCTGGTGTTCGCCGAGGCGGACTTTCCCGATTACTTCCGCCAGGTGACGCCCATCGATGTGATCGAGCGGATGCAGATCGGTTCGCGCGCCGCCTACCGCACCGATTCCACCAGCATCGACTCGGTACGCGCCGTGCCCTGGGTGTTCGCCTGGTTCCAGTCGCGCCATCTGCTGCCGGGCTGGTTCGGCGCCGGGGCCGGCCTCGGCGCCGCGCTGCAGGCACACGGCCTGGCGAGGCTGCAGGCGGCGTGCACCCAGTGGCCATTCCTGCGGGCCCTGATCGATGATGTCGAGGCGATGCTGGCCCGTGCGGATCTGGAGATCGCCCACGCCTACGAGGAACTGGTGGACCCGCCGCTGCGACGGCGCTTTGAGCTGATCCGCGCCGAGTACGAGACGGCCTGCCGGCACATCCTCGCCATCAAGGGCTACGCCTCGCTGCTGGACGGGGAGGCGCAGCTGCAGCGCTCCATCCAGCTGCGCAATCCGTACGTGGACCCGATGAACCTGATGCAGGTCGACCTGCTGCGACGCTGGCGCGCCACCGGACGCGAGGATCGCGATCTGTTCGAAGCGCTGCTCGCCAGTGTCAGCGGCATTGCCCAGGGTCTGCAGGCCACCGGATGAGCGCGCCGGCCCTGAGTGTGCGAGCGGTGCGGGCCGAGGAGGTCGGCCTGGTGATGCAGTTCGTGCGCGAACTGGCGCAGTACGAGCGCCTGGAGCATGAGGTGGCGGCCACCACCGAGTCATTGCACGCGGCGCTCTTCGGGCCGCGCCCCTATGCCGAGGCCGTGTTCGGCTGCCTGGACGGCGAGCCGCGCGGCTTCGCGCTGTACTTCCACAACTTCTCCACCTTTCTCGGCAAGCCGGGGCTGTACCTGGAGGACCTGTATGTGCAGCCGCAGGCCCGCGGCCGCGGGCTCGGCAGCCACCTGCTGGCGTGGCTCGCACGCTTGGCCCTCGAGCGCGGCTGCGGGCGCTTCGAGTGGGCGGTGCTGGATTGGAATGAGCCGGCGCTGAAGGTCTACCGCCGCCTGGGTGCACGCGCGCAACAGGAGTGGACCATTCACCGCATCACGGGAGCCGCGCTCGAGGCGCTGGCCGCGAAACTGTGATGCGCTTCAGGGGACAAAAGGAGTGGGTCGCGGCGCCCCGCTCAGCCGCGGGGGCTCATTCGGCAGCCTCCGTGCACCCCGTAGGCCACGGCCGGTGGCGCCCCACGGTCACGCTGCCGGCAGCGCTCCGGCCGGGCAGTCGGCGCACGGGCCATTGAACACAGGCGCTGCGCCGGCAGCGCCTGCGATCAAGATGTGCTGGAGGGTTTTGCCACGACGGCGGGAAATCGTTGGCAGGAAATTCAGCCGCTTGCCGCCCCACTGTCATGAGTCTGTAAGAAGTACAGGGCGTGCAAAATCTACTGTAAGCTGAATAGCCCCGCTCCCGTGGAAGGGTATCTGAATGCCCCATGCGCTCATCGTCGATGACGACCCGGATGTGGTCGATTGGCTGCAGGAAGTGGCGCGGCTTGAAGGGTTTACGTCCACCGGGGCAGAGAGCCTGCGGGCCGCCCGGGAGCATTTGGGGCGCAGGCGACCCGATGTAGTTCTGACCGATCTGCGCTTGCCGGATGGGGAAGGCATCGAACTCGCCCGTGACCTGCCCGCCTCGGATGCGCCGGATCTCATCGTCGTGACCGGTCATGCCACCGTGGACAGCGCCGTGGCCGCGCTGCGGGCCGGTGCCACCGACTATCTGGTCAAGCCCGCCGAACTCGACCGGGTCCAGGCGGTGCTGCGCCATGTGCGCAAAACCGCCGCACTGCGCAACGAAATTGGCGCGCTGCGTCATGAGCTGCGTCGGCTGGGAAGATTCGGCCGGCTGCTCGGCAGTGCACCGCAGATGCAGACCCTGTATGACCAGCTGGCGCGCGTGGCACCGACTTCGGCCACCGTG
>Ga0335085_10012880_pt1 | contig 12288 bp, 5 predicted proteins | sample Lox_Sample_45_FD_206712 | JGI IMG/M metagenome (GOLD analysis project Ga0335085, IMG submission 206712) | Soil microbial communities from Loxahatchee National Wildlife Refuge, Florida, United States - Lox_Sample_4.5 | ecosystem: Environmental > Terrestrial > Soil > Wetlands | place: USA: Florida...
AGTCGCCGGCAGAGATTGATATTGACGCGCCAGCTTCTCAGGCAATGGCGCATAGCGCAGCCACCCTTCGTAGCCAGTTTCTGCCTGCGACATCTTGCAGCAGAAACTAAGGCATAGCAGCGTTGCCAAAATCGCCGTGGCTGGTTGCCATTTCACAGAATCACTCGTGAAAGAACGTCGAATTAGAGTGAGCGTGTGGCGGTGGAGTTTGGTCAAGAACCAGAACTCTCTCCCGGTCAGTGGCCGCGCAGATATTTATCAGCAAAGATCAGAAACTGATCCCAGTCAAACTCTGTCACCGCATGCTTGCCGGTACGAATATGGAAGGCAATCGTGTGCATAATCGGCTGATTGAGCGGCGCTTGCGATCGACCTCCGTGAATCGTTGGTCAACCTCAGTCTCCCTTGCCCAACGAAGGCTCAATCCGGCAATGGTTTCTCCCCACGGACCGTAAACTGCCCTTGAACGTCGGGCGCGGAGGTGGCGGGTTGCCCGCCTCCCACGATCACGCTGTACTCGCCGGCAGCGACGACGCGATCGCCGTTCACGTCGACGACGCTCAAATCACGTTGGTCCAGCGTGAAGTGGACGTGTTGCGTTTGTCCGGCATCCAGGTGGATCCGCGTGAACTGGCGAAGTGCCCGAATGGGAGTCACCGGAGATTTTGGAAACGTCAGATACAGTTCCGTTACTTCGTCGCCAGCTCGCGAACCTGCGTTCGTAACATCGACATCTACCCCAAGCGGGTCCCCTGCATCCAAAATGCTCGAAGAAAGCTTGAGATGGCTGTAATCGAACCTCGAGTAGCTCAAACCGTACCCAAACGGGTACAGGGGCTGGCCGCCGAAATAGCGATAGGTCCGGTCCTTCATCGAGTAATCCTCGAACGGAGGCAACTGGTCGACGCCCTTGTAGAAGGTGACCGGCAACCGGCCGGCAGGATTGTTCACGCCGGCCAAGGTCTGGGCGATGGCGGTGCCACCTTCTTCTCCCGAGTACCAGGCCTCGAGGATCGCGTCCGCATTTTCACTGGCCCAATTCACCGAAAGCGCGCTGCCGTTCATCAAGACAACAATCATTGGTTTGCCCGTACTCTTCAGGGCCTCCAGCAAATCCTCCTCTTCTTTGGGTAGATCAAGGCTGGTGCGGTCTCCGCCCTTAAAGCCGGGGAGGTCTACTTTCATCTCCTCGCCCTCGAGATCCGAGGTAATTCCGACCACCGCGATCACCACATCCGCGTGTTGAGCTGCCGTGACCGCGTCGCTGATCGGGTCTGGATTGTAGCGGTACCACACCAGTTGTACGCCACGCGAGCGGCCTTGCAGATACTCGAGGCGGATTGGGTAGCGATGCCCCTTCTCGAGTTCAACCTCTGCTATCATGGGCCGGGACTCATGTCCCTTGGAATCGTCCACCAGCAGCTTGCCGTCGAGCCACAACTTCTCCAGGCTCCCGCTCACACCCAAACGATATCTGCCCGAATCCGGCGGAGTAAGGAATCCCGTCCAGCGAACGGCGTAGATCTTGCTCCTGTCCTTCGAGCCCGGGGGGAAATCGTAGTTCACCTGCTTATCGACGCGAACCATTGCCGGCTTACCCGTAAACTCCGTGTTCGAGAAGAACTCCGCTTTCAGACCCGGTTGACCGTCCGGTGTGGAGAGGGCCGAAGTGGGGACCGGCTCATCATCTCGCAAGAAGTTCGTGCCCGGAGTGAAGGTCACTTGCGCGGCGGAAAACTGCTGGCGAATGCCCTCCAGGGCAGTGGTCGCGTGCGACGGTTCACCGTGATAGTTTCCTTCTAGCACGCGCACCTGGTCAGCCAGTGGACCCACGACCGCGATGTTTTTCGTTGTCTCCGCCAGCGGCAGCACGCCATCGTTTTTCAGCAGCACTATCGATTCCTGCGCCGCTTTCAGCGCGAGTTCTCGATGGGCGGCGCTGTCCACCACCGAATCTGGAGTCTGCGCATACTTGACCATACCCGGCGGATCGAACAATCCCAGCCGAAAACGCGCCGTGAACAGCCGCTTCAGAGTTCTGTCGATATCCTTTTCGCTGAGCAGACCCTGCTTCACTGCTTCCACATACTTCATGTAATCGGAATTGTCGGCGGGTGTCGAGCCGAAATCGGCGCACTCGTTGTCCATGCCGCGCTTCAGCGCAATGGCGGCGGCTTCCGGCAGGGTGTCGGTAAAGTGATGTCCGCGCTGGATGTCATCCACGGCGTCGCAATCGGAAACGACGTATCCGTTGAAGTGCCAGGCGCCGCGAAGTTGATCCTCCAGCAGAACGCTGTTCGCGCAGGCGGGCTCTCCGTTAATCCGGTTGTAGGCGCACATGGTTGAGCCGGCCTTCCCCTCGACAATGGCAGCACGGAATGCCGGCAAGTACGTGTCTTCCATATCGTGGCGTGACACGTCCACATTGACTTCATGCCGGGTGGGTTCCGGGCCGCTATGCACGGCAAAGTGCTTCGGCGTGGCGATGACGCGGTAATACCTGGGATCGTCCCCCTGCATTCCGGTAATGAAGGCGACTCCCATGCGGCCAGTGAGGTAAGGATCTTCGCCGTAGGTCTCCTGGCCCCGGCCCCAGCGGGGATCACGAAAAATGTTGATGTTGGGCGACCAGAAATCCAGGCCCTCATAAATATCGCGCCGACCCGCGCGCACCGCTTCGTTGTGCTTGGCCCGGGCCTCGGTTCCGATTGCGACCGCCACTTCATGGATGAGCGGCGAATCAAAAGTGGCGGCAAGGCCGATCGGCTCAGGGAACACCGTGGCCGTGCCGGCGCGGGCCACCCCATGCAGCGCCTCGCTCCACCAGTCGTAGGCAGGCACCTTGAGGCGGGGGATGGCACGCGATTGGTTGACCAACTGAGATGCCTTTTCCTGCAGCGTCATCCGCGACACCAGGTCCGACACCCGTTCCTCAATCGGCCGCGAAGGATCCAGATAGACCAGTGGCCCGGCCGATTTCGTCTGCCCCGCCAGCGCTGTTGCCGCAAGCACCAGGGGAATCATGGCTGCGCAAGCCCGCCCCCTCCACCATCTTGTCACCATTGTTTCCTCAGACGCACTAGAGTGCCCGGCATGTGGATGAATACCTGGCCGGATGACTGTTGCTGAGAACGTTCACAAAACATGCCGGAAAAAAGAATCCAAAGTCATGATTGCCCATTCCCCCGGCATAAGGTCCGTTGGCATTACTAAATCGGTTTAGACGGTCGTCTTGTAACATACAAGCATCTGCGCGTCAAGCGAAACGCTTTGGGATTGTGAGCCAGTTTCGCGCCCGGCGAGGAAGACCGATGAAACATCGCTTGACTCCACGAAGGACTCACGGATGTTTCCCTGCAACTTTCAACCCCGGGAAGCCGCGAAAGTGGTGCCGCGTTTTACCAGGCCAGGCCGGATGACAATCTCATCTCTCCGGCCAGTGGTTTCTCCCACCGGTTGGGAAACCAACTGGAGCACAGTTTCGGCGGCCAGCCGGCCCATCTCGCGAAGTGGTTGTCGCACTGTAGTCAACCCGGGGTTCTGATAGGCCGCGCTTTCGATGTCGTCGAAACCGATCACGGAAACGTCTTGTGGCACCCGCAGACGGGATTCATGCAAGGCACGAATGGCGCCCATGGCGGAAATATCGTTGAAGGCAAATATCGCGGTAAATCGCTGCTCTGAAGCCAAAAGCGCCTTCGTCACCGTATAGCCAAGCTCCGGAGACGGGGAATTCTTTTCGATCTGCCCGACCAGTTCGGGGCGGATCGGCAAACCCATCCGTCGTGCCACCTCTACAATCGCTTCCCAGCGCACTCTGGTGTCGGGAACAAAAGACTGTCCCTTGATGAAAGCGATGCGGCGATGGCCGAGATTCACCAGATGTTTCAGGGCCAGTTCGGCGGCGCGGTGATGGTCGAGCACAATGCTGGTCACACCGGCCACATCGTGGTGGCAGGAGACGGTAACTACCGGGATGTTCAGGCTGCGGCTCCAGGGCGTGCTGACCACAATCAACCCGTCCACCGACCGGTGCAGGAAGAGTTGCGAGTACTCGTCGATCAGGTCGGGCTGAAAGCGGTGCCCAGCGACAAAGTAAAAGTAGCCCTCCTGCAGAAGATGATCCTCGATGCCATTCAACACCGTGGCGTTATAGCCCTCGCTGACTTCCGAGACCAGGACGCCGATGGTGAAACTCCGCCGCGTGCGCAGGCAGCGGGCAAAAAAATTAGGACGATAGTTGAATTTTCTAGCCGCGGAGAAAATCAGGCGGCGGGTTTCTGCGGAGATCGTATTGGCCACCGGCGACGCATTGAGTACCAGCGAAACAGTGGCCGGGGCGAGTCCAAGATGGTCGGCTAAATTCTTCAGACTGAACGCAGTACCCGGCTCACCGTGAACCACAGGCTCAGAGTGCCCGACTTTCCGACGCGGCATGCGCACAGTCTGGCACAAGCCGACGGCAGGGGCAAGTTTTCCCCCGGCTACCCCCGGTCAAATATCAATCTAAATCGTTATAGCATCGATTTAGATCAATTTTTTGCTTGACAGTGGATTGTGGCCAGGGGTACAAGCTGTGATCGTTAACGTTTACGGTGCTGTTATGGGTTGATGCCAGCCTCACCCTCAGAGGCTGGTCAGAGCCTGGGGCTGCAGAATTTTGCTCTGGTTCGTTCAGTGACGGCGTCGAAGCGCGGGTGTGGGGAAGCTCGAAATCGATTTGAAAACTCGTGGAGGATGACCATGAAGTCTCTCGCGTGTGTGGGTGTGTGTAGCGGGGGCCGTGTTGCCAACCGTTGCCGGGTACGTTCTCTTGCAGTGCTCAGTGTTCTTCTTCTGGGCCTATCGCTGTGTGCTGTCGCCCAGGAAGCCACAATTGTGGGTACGGTGACGGATCCCTCGGGCTCGGTGATTCCACGCGTGGCGATTACGGTCACCAACATCGATACCGGACAATCCCGCACTCTCATGACGAACGAGAGTGGCCAGTACGTCGTGCCGGACCTCCATATCGGACACTATTCAGTGCGGGCGGAGGCCTCAGGATTTAAGGCGGCTGAGCAGAAAGGCGTCGTGCTCAATGTGGGTGACCGGGCTCGCATTGACTTCCAGATGGAGATCGGGACTACGCAAGAAAGGATTACCGTCGAGGCTAATGCCGTCCGGGTGCAGTCCGATTCTGGAGAGGTCAGCAGTGTCATTACCGGGCAGCAGCTCAGTCAGCTTGCCACCAACGGGCGCAGCGTCTTCCAACTTGAGAACCTGACGCCGGGGGCATCCAGCGTTCAGTCAGACTTCCAGGTTCCCACCTCCGCTGGCGGAGACTTCAACGTCAGTTTCAACGGCCAGCGGGTGAGTCACAACCTCTGGGTGATTGATGGCGGCGAAGCTGCGGACCGCGGAGGCGGCGGCGGTTCGGACGTCCTGCCCTCGCTGGACGCCATTGCCGAGTTCCGCACCATGACCTCCAATTACAGTGCAGAATACGGCTTGTCTTCGGCCGGTACCATGACCATGGTCATCAAATCCGGCACCAAGCAATTGCATGCGAGCGCGTGGTATTTCGGACGAAACGATGCGCTCGATGCCCGCAATTATTTCAACCCGGCGCCTAACAAGGTGGCCGAGTTGCGCTTCCATGACTGGGGCTTCAACGTCGGCGGGCCGGTTCAGTTCAAGCCCACCAACAATCCAAAGACCTTCTTCTTCTACAACATGGAATGGCGCCGCTATATTACTGGCGGACTGTTCAACGTTACCGTGCCTTTGGCCAACATGTATCCGGATGCGAATGGCGCCGACACGGGTGTCGTGTTGCCCAGCACTCTGGGAAACGGCAACGCGCTTCAGGTGGTAGCCCCCGCAAACATCGCAAGCCTCGCGGGTAATTGTCCGGGGGGAACTCCGCCTGCCGGCATCACGGCCGGGCAGCCGTTTCCTAACAACACAATTCCAAAGTGTCTGGTGAGCGCCAACGCTTCTGCGTTGCTCAATGCGGGCGTGTTTCCCAAGCCCACCAGCGGATGGCAGTTTATTGGAGGCAACAACTCACCCACGACCGGGAAAGAGGAAATTGCCCGCATTGACCATCAGTTCAACGACAAGTTCTCCGTCTTCGGGCACTGGATCTCCGATCAGGCAATCCAGACCTACGGAACCACCCAGTGGAGCGGCGACAACGTGCCGACGGTTTATAACACCTTCGGCAATCCCTCCTACCACGCCGTAGTGCACGCAACCTACATGATTCGTCCCAACTTGCTGAATGAGGTCGCCTTTAACTACAACGGCAACCGCATTCACATTCTGCCTCTGGGCGTTTATCAGGCGCCTCAGGGCTTCACGTTTAACCGCATCTTCACTGGCGAAAACGTATCGAATCGTATTCCTGACATCAACTTGTCGGGGAGCACCAACACTCACTACACGGTAAATTGGCTACCCTGGAATAACGTCGCAGATGATTATCAAATTCGTGACGACGTTTCCTGGACCAAGGGATCGCACCAGTTCAAGTTCGGATTCTCCTGGGCGCTCTACAAGAAGGTGCAGGATTACTTTGCCGAAACCCAGGGCGGTTTCACCTTTGACGGGTCGGCCACCAGTCCTGCCGCATGTGTAGGCTCCTCTACTTCCACCTGCGGACTGGACTATGCTGACTTTATCCTGGGTGATACGCAACACTACGCTGAGAATGCCTACAAAGGCACGGGGTATTGGAACAACATTTCTCCCGCTGCCTACATTCAGGACAACTGGCGCGCGACCAATCGCCTCACCTTGAACCTTGGTTTGCGCTGGGATGGAATTCCCCACACCTACGAAGCCAACGGCAACCAGTCGAACTTCTATCCCAGCTTGTACAATCCGGCCGACGCTCCCCTCTTTGTAGCTGGGACAAGCGGTGGCCAGATTGACGCTAACAGTCCAGGCTTGGGTCCAAGCCCCATCTCTTCGTTGCAGGGATATCAGTTCTACCTGAACGGTATGGGTATTGGAGGCAAGAACGGAGTTCCCAAAGGGCTTGCCGACAATAGCTGGCTCAACTTTGGTCCGCGCATCGGCTTCGCCTACGATCTCACGGGCAGTGGCAAAACTGTGATTCGTGGTGGCTTCGGTCTCATGTACGAGCGGATTCAGGGCAACGACATGTACAACGGAGCGACCAATCCTCCTTTTGGGTATAGCTTGGGCGCCAACAACGTTCTCCTCTCTGACCCGCATGCCACCTGGAGCGGCGGAGCCATCACGGTTCCGATCGTGCCCTCCGGTGTGGTCGGAATCAATCAGCATTACCCGCCACCGCGAGTTTCTCAGTACAGCGCTGGCGTGCAACGAGCACTGGGATCCAGTGCTGTGCTTTCTGTCTCCTACGTTGGCAACGTGGGCAGGGATAACAGCTACTGGCAGGAGATCAACCTGCCGCCGACCGGCGATTTGGCCTGCCTCACAGATGGGAATTGCCCGACCGGTACGCCTTCCTTTAACGAACTGGTCACGTATCCGGGCTACACCTCGATCAAGCAGGCCTTTAACGGGATGAACACGCACTACAACTCGCTGCAAGCGGAGTTGCGCGGACGTGTCGCTCGCGATCTGACCGTGCAGGCGGCATACACCCTCTCCCGGGCTATTGACCCCAGCACCGGAAGCAGCGGCAACGGCTGGGATCTGGACTGGATTGACAATCCCTATGCGGGCTGGCAGTACGATAGCGGTCCGTCAACCCTGGATCGCACGCATATTGCGTTCGTCAATTTCGTGTACGACATCCCGCTATTGAAGAACAGTCCAAGTCGCCTCTTGCGGACGACTCTGGGCGGGTGGCAGCTCTCCGGCATCGTGCAAATGGTTTCGGGCACGCCACTCAGAATCGCCGTCAACGGGCACAACGTCGCCAGCATCTTTCCTGGTGGCGACGTGGGAAACTTCCCCGACTTGACTGGGAAGATTTCCTACCCGAAGAAGGTGAATGAGTGGTTTGATCCTTCGGCTTTCTCGCTACCGGCGTCGGGCACCTGGGGCAACATGCCAGCCCAATCCGTGCGCGGACCGGGTCGCGACAATTGGAACCTGGCTCTCTTCAAGAGCTTCGTGCTCAGTGAAAGCCGGGGCAGCCGAATCGAGTTCCGGGCCGAGAGCTTCAATACCTGGAACCACACCCAGTTCGGAGGGTCGGGACAAAATGGCGGTGTTAGTGCCAACTATGGCTCGAGCAATTTCGGCGCCATCACTAATGCAGCCGATCCCAGAGTTTTCCAGCTGGGGGCAAAAGTTATCTTTTAACGCGTTTAGCAACCCTTTCGCCCCGCTCGCGCAAAGTACCGCGCGGGCGGGCATTTTTTTGAACATGCGCGGCGTAATCCCGGTCCTTCCCTCGTCACCCACTCATTGGAATCTTTATGCGCGCGACACCTTTATTGCCGACGCAACCACGTGTCGCTATCCTGATCCATTCGTATTGTCGGGTTGCGACTGAGGTAGCGGCATGAACCCCTGGAAGCGAAGCTTGGCAGTCCTGGCTCTGTCTTTGCCGGTATGGGCGGCTACGCAAGCCGGCCCTTCGGAAGCGGCCGCGCTCGAGCAGCAGGGCAAATGGGCCGAGGCGGCGCAGATATGGCGCGCAATCGCCCAACAGAATCCGAAAGACGCTGGTGCCTTGGCTAGCCTGGGGGTGGATCTTTCCCGGTCATCGAAATTTTCCGAAGCGGCTGCCGCTTACCGAAGAGCGCTGGCGCTCAAGCCAAACCTGCCAGGGATAGAACTAAATCTTGGGTTGGCGGAGTTCAAACAAGGCCGTTTTCAGCAGGCGATTCCCGCCTTTCGCGCGGCCTTGGCTGATGACCCCGAAAATGTGCAGGCGCGAACGCTGCTTGGCCTGAGCTGCTACGGCGCTCACCGCTTCACCGACGCCGCCAGGTATCTCCGACCCCTGGCAAAGTCGGATCCGACCAACGCTGAGCTGCATCAGGTTCTAGCCCAGAGCTGCCTGCGGGCGAAGGAATATGATTGCGCGCTGGAGGAATACCGCCAGCTTGTGCAACAAGACCCAAACTCAGCAGCCACGCATATCCTTATAGGAGAAGCCCTCGACGGGCTACGAAGAACCCAGGAGGCGATTGCGGAGTTCGAAGAGGCTGCCAAGGCATCTCCGCGGGAGCCGGATGTGCACTTTGGCCTGGGCTACCTGCATTGGGAGCTTCACCAATATGGCGACGCCAAAGCGGAGTTTGAGAAGGAGCTGTCTCTCAACCCCACCCACGCTCAAGCGCTCGCCTATCTCGGTGACATCGCCATGCGGGAGAATCGTCCGGGGCAGGCCTTGGAATTCTTACGGCGAGCGGTCGAGAATAAGAAGGATCTCCGTATCGCCTATATCGATATGGGGGCGATTCTGGCGGACCAGAAAAAGTACGACGAAGCGATCGCGGTTCTTAAGAGGGCGGAGCAGTTGGACGCAACGCAGCCCGACGCGCATTACCGCCTGGGCCGCGTCTACCAGGCCACAGGAAACCCCGCGGCCGCGCAGAGAGAATTTGCCAGGGTTCGGGAGTTGCACGAGAAGAAAGATGAGGGCCTGGTGCAGAAGATGTCGGCGGGCCCGCCTGCGTTGCATCCCTAGCGGACCGGCGGGGTGATTCGGAACGCTTCGGGCCAATCGCAAAATGGCGAATCCCGCGTCAGTCTTTGATCTGGCGTGATTGCGATGCAATGGTGCGATTCATGGGTGAAAAGGAGTAGCATTTCAGGGTGGAGCGGTGCGCCGCCGCTTCCGGAGATCGTGCAGCCGAGCTGAACGAAACTCTTAGAATTTCTTGGTTGACATGGTCGTGGAGCTATTGCAGTTTTTCCTGTTGGACAATTAGCGAATGCATGCGCAAGAGGTGACTTGGCATGGGAGATTCAGAAGACGTCCGGCCCCTCGGCGACACTCCGAAGGGAGTTTCCAGGCGTAGTTTTATCAAAGGGGTTATCACCAGCGGAGTTGCGGTCTCCTCGGCGAACTATCTGTTTCGCGCTTCCGGCATCTTATACGGGCAGACGCCCGGCGTGGGCGAACGGTTGATCACGATCAACGTCAACGGCCAGCAGCGGCGAGTGGATGTTCTGAAACAGGAAACGCTGGCCTGGACTCTGCGCTACAAACTGGGCCTTACCGGCACCAAGCTGGGTTGTGACCGCGCGGAATGTGGAGCCTGCACGGTGCTGATCGACGATGTACCGCACTATTCCTGCTCTATCCTGACCCACTGCGTACGCGACAGAAAAGTTGTCACCATCGAAGGATTGGCGAAGCCGGACGGCTCCCTGCACCCGGTGCAGCAGGGCGTGATTGATGAACAGGGCTTCCAGTGCGCCTTTTGCATGACCGGCTTCATCGTGTCGGCGGTTGGATTCCTAAAGACCAACCCCAATCCCACACGGTCCGAGATGGCACATGGGGTTTCCGGCAACCTTTGCCGCTGCCAGGACTATGACAAGATCCTCAACTCCCTGATGCGCGGCGCCGAGAACATGAGGAAGGTGAGCCATGTCTAGCGCCGAGCGGAAGGCCAACCAGCAGACGTTCGGGGCGAAGTATAAGCTCATCGGCAAGGACTATCCCACGCCTGACCTGTACGCCAAGGTCACAGGAAAGGCGAAATACGCCGAAGATTTTCGTGCAGACGGCATGTTGTTCTGCAAGTTGCTGCTGAGTCCCGTTCCCCACGGGCGCGTGAAGCACTTGGACGTGAGCCGGGCGATGGCCATGCCGGGAGTGAAAGCAATTCTGCGAGCCGACGAACTTCCCCCTCCGGCGGACAGCCTTACCGACAACGGCACGGTGATCCGAGCGAATCCGCGGGGGGAACGCGCGCTTACCATGGAGCCCCTGTATCAGGGCGAGCCCGTCCTGGCCCTGGCCGCAGTGGATGAGTACACGGCCGCGGAAGCAATCGAAAACATCGACATTGAATTCGAGGAGCTTCCGTTCGTGGTTGATCCCATCGACAGCCTTCGGCCCGGCGGTCCGAACCCGCGCACCGAGGGCAATATCTGGGTTCAGTCTCCACCGCCCGCGGCACAGCCCGGAGAACGGCCAGCCGGTCCTCCTCCTCCCGACGTCGCCGAGCTGAAATGGACCAAGGCTGATTTCGCCGACGCCAAAGATGGCCAGTTGCCGATGGGCAAGACCCCGGACGAATGGTTCTACGGCAACGTCGAACAAGGCTTCAAAAACGCCGCCTTGATTCTCGACGAGACCTTTTTGACGCCTGACACTAGCCATCAGACCCTGGAAACCCGCAGCGCCTTGGCCTACTGGCAGAACGGCAGAGTCTACGTTCACACCGGAACCCAGAGCACCGTTCAGACGGTGCCCGCCCTGGCGCGCTGGTTGAATGTGGATCCCAGCCAGGTGGTGCTGATCAGCGAATATACCGGTGGCGGATTTGGCAGCAAGGTGACGGCGGCCATCACGGCCATTATCCCCGCGCTGCTATCCAAAAAGGCCGGTGCGCCGGTAATGATGCGCATCAGCCGCGAAGAGGAGACCTTTATTGGCCGGGGTCGGCCCAGCCTGGTGGGCCGGATGAAGGTCGGTTTCTCCCAGGAAGGTCGGATCACGGCGCTCGACATGTTCGTGATTTGCAACACTGGCCCCTACGACGCGGTGGGGGATGCCGGCGCTGCGGGTCGGATCGTGTCCTTGCTGTATCAGCCTCCGGCCATGCGCTGGCGTGGCGCGACCATCATGACCAACACGCCGCCCCGCGGCCCGCAAAGCGCGCCCGGGGGAATGCAGGGGATTGCGATCATGGAACCGATCCTCTCCCGGGCGGCGCGCAAATTGGGGGTAGACCAGGTGGCGATCCGCCGTGTCAATTGTCCGGAAGGAAAAGCGGACTTTGGACCGGAGATGCACGGGAAACGAGGACATTCCACGAGCGCATTTATCAGAGAGGCGCTCGATCGCGGTGCCGAACAATTTAAATGGAAAGAGCGGGTTGCGCGCCCCAAACGGAGCGGCACCAAAGTGCGGGGAACGGGCGTATCGCTGAGCTGTTTCTTTGCCGGCTCGATCGGATTCGATGGCTTGCTGCTGATCAAACCGGACGGCCGAATCGCGATTCAGTCCGGAATCGGCAATCTGGGGACAGAGTCGGTCTCCGATGTTCACCGTGTGGCGGCCGAGGTGTTGGGCGTGCCGTGGGAGAAGTGCGATATCACCTGGGGCAACACAGCCAAGAACCTGCCCTGGACTTGCGTTTCCGGCGGCAGCCAGACGACGCACGCCATGACGCGAGC
>Ga0335085_10012882_pt1 | contig 12287 bp, 9 predicted proteins | sample Lox_Sample_45_FD_206712 | JGI IMG/M metagenome (GOLD analysis project Ga0335085, IMG submission 206712) | Soil microbial communities from Loxahatchee National Wildlife Refuge, Florida, United States - Lox_Sample_4.5 | ecosystem: Environmental > Terrestrial > Soil > Wetlands | place: USA: Florida...
AAGGAAGCCCGCTGAAATGCGCTTCGAGTGGGATGAAAGCAAGAACCGGCTCAATCTGAGTAAGCACGATGTTCGTTTTGAGACCGCCGTCCTTGTTTTTGACGATCCCTTCGCGATTTCTCAGCCGGACCATACAGTTGAACAGGAGGACCGCTGGATCACCGTTGGAGCCATCGCGCCGGGCTCCATTCTCCTGGCTGTGCATACTTCTCCAGAAGAACAGGAGGAAGAAATTATTCGCATCATTTCCGCCCGCGCCGCGGAATCGCACGAAAGGAAATCTTATGAGGAAGCTCACAAAGGACCAGAAACGAGACGCCGCCGCCGTCGCCGCCAAAAGGGACGCCGACATTGATTTCTCCGATGCTCCTCCAGTCATCGACTGGAGCGGCGCGGAAGTCGGCAAGTTCTACCGCCCCGCAAAGCGGCCGGTCACCATCCGTCTCGACGTTGACGTCATCGAGTGGCTCAGGTCAGATGGGCGCGGCTACCAGACTAAAGCCAACGGCCTCTTGCGCCACGCCATGCTTCATTTCAGAAACCGCAATTCTGCAGGCCGCGAGGACTCCTCACCCGAAAATGGTAAGGCCGGAGCGCGCCGGAGGAGAAAGTGATTCCCGATTCTGATGGTCTTACCGGACGCGTTTCTCTGCCCATGGTCTCTTAGGCCAGAAAGAGATGGCCGACGCCTTGTGGCGAAATCCGCGCTCGCAGTACAATCCTCTGTTCGCACATCCGGGAGGAAAGCCGCCATGGCTACCGCTGAAGCCAAAATTCAACTGTCTGAATTCACCAACGAGCCTTTTATCGATTTCTCGAAGCCAGAAAATCGCACTGCCATGGAAGCCGCCCTCAAAAAAGTCGCTTCCGAATTTGGCCGCGAATATCCCATGTACATTGCTGGGCAAAAAGTCGTTACCGCCGAAAAACGCACCTCGACCAATCCTTCGCATCCCGAGCAGGTCATCGGCATCTTTCAGACGGCCACTCCGGAGATGGCCGCGCAAGCCGTCGAAGCCGCCCACAAAGCTTTCGATTCCTGGAAGCGCGTTCCCGCCGAGCAGCGCGCCGAATGTCTCTTCCGCGCCGCCAAAATTCTCCGCGATCGCAAGTTTGAAATGAACGCCTTAATCTGTTACGAAGCTGGCAAGACCTGGCCCGAAGCCGACGCCGACACCGCCGAAACCATCGACTTCTGCGAATACTATGGCCGCGAAATGTTGCGCCTTGCCGGGCCGCAAAGAGTCGTTCCCATGAAGGGCGAGAAAAACTATCTCGTCTATATCCCGCTCGGCGTCGGCGTGGTCATTCCGCCGTGGAACTTTCCAGCCGCCATCGCCGCTGGTATGACCATGGCCTCGCTCGTTACCGGAAACACCGTCGTCCTCAAACCGGCCGGAGACACGCCCACCGTCGCCGCCAAATTTGTCGAAATTGCTTACGAAGCTGGTATTCCGAAAGATGCCCTGAGTTTCCTCACCGGTCCAGGCGCCACCGTCGGCGACATCCTCGTCAAGCACCCCAAGACGCGCTACATCGCTTTCACCGGCTCGAAGGAAGTCGGCCTGCGCATCAGCGAATTGGCCGGAAAAACCGTTCCCGGCCAGATCTGGATCAAGCGCACCGTCCTCGAAATGGGCGGCAAGGATTCCATCATCGTGGATGAAGAAGGTGACGTGGATGCCGCCGTTGAAGGCGTCGCGCAAGCCGCTTTCGGCTACCAGGGCCAGAAATGCTCCGCGTGTTCACGCGCCATCGTTTCCGAAAAAATCTACGACACGTTCGTGCAGAAGTTGGTCGACCGCACGAAGAAAATCGCCGTCGGCCCCAGCGACGATCCCAACAATTACATGGGCCCGGTCGTCAGCAAGTCCGCCATGAACACAATCTTGAACTACATCGAAGTCGGCAAGAAGGAAGGGAAGTTGGTCCACGGCGGCGGCCGCGCGCCCGGCGACGGCTATTTCATTCAGCCAACCATCATCGCCGATGTCGATCCCATGGCGAAAATCTCTCAGGAAGAAATCTTTGGCCCCGTCCTTGCCGTTATCAAGGCGAAGAATTTCGATCACGCTCTCGAGATCGCCAACAATACCGAGTTCGGCCTCACCGGCGCCGTTTACTCGAAAAATCCAGCCAAGCTCGAAAAAGCGCAGGAAGCCTTCCACGTCGGCAATCTTTATTTGAACCGCAAATGCACCGGCGCGATGGTCGGCGCGCATCCCTTCGGCGGCTTCAACATGTCCGGCACGGATTCCAAAGCCGGCGGCAGGGATTACTTGCTTCTGTTCCTCCAGGGAAAATCCGTCGCCGAGAAACTGCCAAGCTAGGAGGCGTTCGACGTCGTCGCGCTGGCGCGCCTTTGAACCCATTTAAGAATTAGGAACACGGGATAGCTCAGCACCAGCATCAGCAAAGCCAACGGCGCATTTTTTCGGTCCGTCACGATCGAGCCAATTAGAAAAATCGCCGAAGCGAACAACGCGATTCCCGTTGTCCACGGATAGCCCCACGCGCGATACGGCCGCGCCATCTCCGGCTCGTTTTTGCGCAGCAAAAACAGCGACGCATACGACAGCGTGTAATTCGCCACAAAGAAAAACGACAGCATCGCAATTACTCGCTCGAACGAGCCCAGCACGAACAACACTCCCGCAATCGTGCTTAGAAGCAGCGCGAGCGCGGGCGTTCCGCCCGCATTCACTTTGGCCACCTGCCGGAAAAACAATCCGTCGCAGCTCATTGCATGCAACGTTCGCGTGCAAAACAGCTGGTTGGCGTTCAGGCAGCTCAGCATGGAAATCACCATGATCAAACGAATGATGAAATCACCATACGCTCCGAAAATTCTCCCCGCCACGGTCCCGAGCGCAAAATTATTTGCCGCAATTTCGTTCATCGGCAGGACGTATACCACGGCCAGATTTAAAAGCAGATAAATCCCCATGACCGTGAAGACGCTTCCGAAAATAGCCCGCGGCACATCGCGGCCGGGATTGCGCACTTCTTCGCCGAAATATATGACGCCATCCCATCCGTCAATCGTGAAGACAACCGCCTGCAATCCAAGAATGATCGCGACGGCAAGCGCCCAACCGCCGTGCAGCATGGGGGCAGGCAATGCGGAGGCGGGTGCTGCTGCTCGCGCATGTCCGCCAAACAAAAAACATGCGGCGAGCAAAATCAAGAATGCAGCCGTTTTCATGACCGCGGTCAAGATCTGTGTGCCGCTGCCCCAGCGAATTCCGCGCCACTGCAAGATTCCAAATCCAAGAATGACCGCCACCGCGATCAGCTTTACGTGTCCCGCGAAAACCGAAAAAAGATCGCCGCTGTATTCCGCGATGACGATGCCGACGGCCGCCGCCGTTCCGCACGTGGAAAGCCAGTCGCTCCAGCCCACGATGAATCCCGCGTATTCTCCGATGGCGCGGCGAGAAAAATTGTATTGCCCGCCGCTGCGTGGAATGGCCGCTCCCAATTCCGCGAGCGAAGAGGCCCCGAACAGCGCGTACAATCCGCCGACTATCCAGACGCCCATAAATAACCACGCTCTCGGCAAGAGCTGCGCAATATCACCGGGAGTACGGACGATTCCAGCGCCGATGGAATTGCCAATGGCCGCGGAAACGCCGAACCAAACGCCGAGAACTTGCAGCAACTTTCCGCGGTCTCTCGGAGCGCTTGCTGCGGCGCCGCTCGCGCTGCTGGGAGGCCCGTCCGATGTGTTAGGCAATGTGCAGTCTCAGGAGAGCTTGCGAAATACCGCCATCATAATGGCGCCGCGGCAAAAAGCAAGCACGGTGCAGTGTGAAACACTTAGTCCGAGATGGCATGCTATTCAGCGCGATGTTCCAACAAAATTCCATTTTCCCCAAGCAATCGATTCATGAAGAGGGGAGAAGTGTTCGCGAGCGAGCTTCAAGATTATTTCGGGATGATTGAGCCACTGTTCATACGTCCGACGCTCATATTCGATCATCGTGGCAAGCGCATCCAGCTTGTTCGAGGCAAGGCGCACCAGGGGATTTTCGCAGACGAAATGTACAAATCGCAAAAATGGAGTCAGCCACGGCTCGACAAACACGACGCGGCCGCCGGCCCGCAGGACGCGGCGCATCTCGGAAAACGTTTGGGCGAGATCCTCGGGAAGCTCCGGAAGATGATGAAGCCCGCCCTGCACAATCAAGATATCCCTGCTGCGATCCGGGAATGGCAGTTTGCGGCAATCGGCAACAGTGACTTTGACGTTTCCGGCGGATTCGGCGAGCAGGCGCGGTGAAAGGTCGACGCCCTCGATGCGCGTGAATCCTAATTTCGCAAGCGCCAGCAGCCCGCTGCCTCTGCCGCAGAAGAGCTCGACGATTTCGGCGTCGCGCGGCCACTCGGCGGCTCCCAAGCGGTTGAGCCGGCCAATAAACTTTTGGACCTCCTGCTGGGGAGTTTCAAACCGCAAATAGGCTGCTTCCCAGGGATCGGGCTCTGCATCAGCTTGTGAATTTGGGAGAGGCGCGTTGGGCATGAGCGCGGTCGCAGGCGAAGCTCACGAAGATTCCCATAGAACCCTGCGGATTTCAATACGTCCGGCGAGTCTCTCGTGAAACTGCGAGCCAGACGAGATATGATTCTAGCAATGAAGGCAGCGCAGATTCAGCCGGCTCCCGCGGAACTTCGAATCGACAGTACGCATCCGGTAGAGGTGTCGGTCGTCATTCCCTGTTTGAATGAGGCCAATTCGCTGGCGCTTTGCGTGGACAAAGCAATGAGCGCCTTTCGCAAAGCGGGACTTGCCGGGGAAGTGGTGGTTGCGGACAACGGGTCCACGGACGGTTCGGCTGCACTTGCGGAACTGCACGGAGCGAGAGTGGTCCATGTTGCCGAGCGCGGATATGGAGCCGCACTTCGCTCCGGAATCGCCGCGTCGCGCGGGCTCTTTATTATCATGGGCGACGCGGATGACAGCTACGATTTCACGGACGTTCCGCGTTTTGTGGAAAAATTGCGCGAAGGCTACGAGATGGTGATGGGCAACCGCTTTCGCGGCGGTATCCGGCCGGGAGCAATGCCGCCCTTGCACAAATATTTTGGAAATCCCGGATTGACGGCGCTGCTCAATTTGCTCTTTCGTGCAGGGATCGGGGACAGCTACTGCGGAATGCGCGGCTTCACTCGCGCGCTCTATGACCGGCTGGACGTACGCAGTACCGGGATGGAATTCGCGCTGGAAATGATCATCAAATCATCACAGATCGGCGCGCGCATCACCGAGATTCCCATAGTTTTGTGGGCCGACAAACGAGGACGCGCACCGCACCTGCGCAGCTTTCGCGATGGCTGGCGCAGCCTGCGGTTCATGATGCTCTATGCTCCCAATTGGCTATTCCTGCTGCCAGGAGCCCTCTTTCTGATCGCGGGACTGGCGCTGGTATTTTTTCTGCTGCCTGGTCCGCGCCACGTAGCACCACGGGTCGTTCTCGATATTCACACGATGATCTTCGGAGTGATATTCACACTGATGGGCGCGCAGATTCTCTCCATTGGCGCTTTCGCAAAAGTGTTCAGTTACGCCGAACGTTTTGACAAAGGAAGCGTTTCGTTGAAACGCGGCTTGCGAAAAGTCACGCTGGAATCCGGCTTGCTTCTGGGCGGAGCGTTATTTCTCGCGGGTTTTGCGGGCTGCGCCTGGGTAACCTGGAAATGGGCCGCCAGCGGTTTCGGCGAGTTGCACGAAGTGCGGCAGATCTTGTTCTGGTCCATGTGGCTCTTTCTCGGCGTGCAGGTGATTTTTTCCTCGTTTTTTCTGAGCATGCTGGGCATCAGCCGCGGAACCTACATCGGCGACTACGATCTAAAATAAATGAGCGGCTCTCCGCAACCTTCGTGGCCGCTTACCTGGATCGGCCGGTGGCATCATGCGCTGGTGTTTCAACGCCGCACGCAGGTTCTTGCGGAACTGCTGGCGAAGCAGATTCCGGAGCGCGCTTCGGTGCTGGACATCGGTTGTGGCGACGGCACCGTTGCGAGCCTGATAGCGTCTCTCCGGCCGGATATCTCCATCCAAGGCGTGGAATTTCTGGTGCGGCCGGACTGCAAGATTCCTTGTGTGATCTACGACGGCGTCAAGTTGCCTTTCCCGGATGCTTCCTTCGACGTTTGTATGTTTGTCGATGTATTGCATCACACACAGAACATCGGAGCCCTCCTCGCAGAGTCCCGGCGCGTCAGCAGATCCTACGTCCTGATCAAAGACCACATTGACGAAAACATCCTGGATAACGCGACGCTTCGGCTGATGGATTGGGTTGGCAACCGGCCCCATGGTGTGCGGCTGACTTACAACTATCAGAGCCGCAAAGAGTGGTCCGAGCACTTTTCGAAGGGTGGATTGAAAGAACTCACCTGGACAAACAAAGTGCCCCTCTATCCTCCGCCGACAAGTCTGATTGCAGGGCGCGGCTTGCATTTCGTGGCGCTGCTGCGAAAGTCCGACTGAGGCTCTCTCCCGTCATTTGCGTGCAGAGCGCGCAGGGACCGCTGAAATTCCACGATTACACTTCACGCTTCAAGGCTGTGGCGATCCGCGAGTTGTCTTTTCTGCTTCCGTGTCCTTTGGCCGAGGAGAATAGGGGAGAAGCTCCGCGTCGTCCAAGTCAGGATCGACGAGCCAAACATGCCGGTCCTTGAAATAAGCGAAAAGTTTGGCGTTTTGTTCCACTCCGAGTTCGCGTGCCCATACGACCTTGGACCGGTCGATATCGGCCCTGTTGTAGACCCACTCGATATCAACGTTATGGAATTTTTCGTAGCGCACCATGACGAGGTGTTTCCCGGGCGTGCCAGCGAGAGTTTTCTCGATAGCAGCGCGGCGAGGAAGACCCTGGCAAGTCCACGCCAAAGGATCACAGGAGCGATGGATAACCGCGCTGGCGGTGTCCACGGCCAGTAGCGCCACCACAGCCCACGACAAGGCCCTCCCAAGCCGCATCCCGCCGAAGCGGATGGTTCGAAGGTGCCTGAGCGACTGTACGATTAGGGCGAAAATTATGCAGGCCACCGGGGCGATATAATGAGCATTCGACCATACCACCGAGAATGAAGCGAGCAGCACCAGCAACAAAACAATTCGCAGCAGGGACAATCTTCGATCGCGAAACACCAAGGGCAGTCCGGGCAGAGCCAGCAGCAATCCTATCCACAGAAACGCCGACGACCAGCGCGTGACTTTCTCCCACGAAATGCGCTTGAGATCGTCCCAGGTTCCGGCGTATGCCACACGCACCACGCCATCGTAAAAGAAGGAGAACTGTGGATTGTTATAGTGAATGACGGGGGCAGGCTTCTCGAAAACAAACGTGGTTACGGGGTAGGTGCGGGCATTGAGCACATAGGGAAAGAGAAGCGCGTGACCCGTCAGCCGCTGGTTGTAATAGGCTGTCCATAACCCGGTGAGCACAAGCACGATTGCGAGCGGAATGGCGGCCCGCTGCAAACGTGCGGCAAGAGAGTCCCGGTTCTTCGTCTTACCCACAAGCCACCACAGAAAATAGATTCCAACCGGAATACATAGAATGAGCCCCTCGAACGGGCGGCTGTTCGCAAGGATTGCAATTCCAAGCCCGGTTAGCAGGGCATCGCGCACACTGGCATGCCGTTTCATGCGGGCCAGACCGCCCAGCACCAGCGCGCCACCTGCCGCTGGTACGGCTCCGCCCCAATAGCTGTTCATCCAATAACTGGCCACACCTAGCTTGAGCGCCGCAAGAACTACTCCGAGAAAAGCCCATCGCGCAGGCATCCACGCTTGCAGCATCCATAGAATCGCAGCGCACATGGCAGCGTCGCTGAACAAAGCGCCAATCCACGGATGGCCGAGGAGTTGTCCGAGGGCCAAGACAAATCCCTGCGCCGGCGGATACTTCGAGGCGTAAGCGGGCTGCCAATTTACGTGAAAAGTTTCGAAACTGACCCACATGGGGTGAGTGGGATTGGCGAGACGGCCGTGGGCAAGAGTATCAGCCAATAGAAGATAGCTGAACTCGTCATGAACGCCTGGAAACGGCACAGGCAAAAGAGGCAGGACGGCGAGGCGCACAGCAATGACAGCAAAGAAAATTAAGCAAAGAGCGAGCTTTTTGCGCCGGGCAAAACGCGAGAAGAGGTTTTCTATTTTTCGAACGGCGTTTTGGACAAATGCTGGTTTCGGCAGGGCCACCAGTGCTATGAGGAGCGTGAACAGCAGCGCCATTCCTGCTGATTGCCAGGAGTGGAAAAAGGATGCGCTTCGGAGTGATTCCATTTAGCGAAAAAGGATCCCAAAGAGGAAGGCTTCAGCGCTCAACGTGGGCAAAAGCGATGCAAAGCCGTCGCGGAGGATTCTAGCATAACGGGCTGAGCACCATCGTTCGATCCGGTGGGCGGCCCGGAAGCGGTGTTTGTGGATTGAGCATTAGAAGCGATGTGTCAAGGAGGCGAGCCAGACCCAATCGGCGAAGGCGGCATCGCCGTGCTTTCCCTCCATGATGTCGGGAACGCTCTTGACGCGGGCACGCCAGAGGGCTCTTCCAACGCTGAACGCGAGCATGCTCTTCCACCGCGTGTATTGAAACCCAGGCTCGAGAGACAGGGCAAAACCGGGGCGGCGGAAGCCCAGGTCTTTCCCGATCAAATCGTGCGCGGGCACTCCTTCAAAGCGCGGACCAAAAGTCAGGGTGAGTCCCTTCACGCTGGAAATGGGATAGGCGAGGCCCGTCTGAACCAGGTACTCGTCGGAAATCGAAGCGTATTGGGTTAGAGGATCCTGCGACGTAGCCGTGGGATTGCGCAGCTTGCCGGTGGTGTTTTGGGGAGTGATGATGTAGCCGCCATTGAAATAAAACTGAGCGGTCTTGCCGAGATTCTGGAAGCTGACCACGCCAAGCACGAGGCCCCAACCGCCGGTGCCTGGCTGGATGGAGTAATCGACCGGAACAGTGACTGGGGAATCGCCGACGTTCTTGATGACGGCATTTTGAACATTGTCATCGCCAGTAGGAATCTGGAGACCGGCCGTAATTTGGATATTGTGGCTTGGATTTTTCTCGGGATCCCACATCCAGCGCTGCGCGCCGAGGATGGTGTCTCCGATGCCCGCGGAATGATAGGTGAAGATGGCGTCATTGGCCCGGCGGGAGGCGAAGAGCACGGGCACGTTGGCGAAGAAACTCCAGCGAGGAGTCAACTGGTAAGTGACCTGCATATTTTCAAGATTGATCTTGTTCTCGACCTGATTGCCGAGTTCGAATCGGTAGGTTTGTTCGACGTCACCGACGTAGTGCCGGAAAGAGAATTGATGGCGGTAGTCCAATTCCAGTTCCCAATGGCCTGCCTGGAGGTAGCCGCCTTCGCTTTCCGGGCCGCCGACAGAACCGGTGGAACGAGCGACGATGCAGCCTTGCGCGCGGGCGCCGCTGGGCGCGAGCAAGAATGCGAAAAGTAGCACTCCGAAAGAAGAAAGAAATTGAAAAGATCCCGCGCCGTGCTGCCTTGTGTGCACACCAGTCCCATATCGCAAGGTAAGAACCTCGATTGGTTTAATTTTTTGTGGCAGGCAGTTAAGCAAAGACCTGTGCGGTGACATACCGCGCAGGCGGCTCGCGAAACAGGCAAGAAGACACTGCCTGTCCCGCGCGCAGACCACGGCCGGTGAAAGAGCGCGCGGAACTTTTCAGTTTTGCAACCACCCCTGACTCGGGATGTATATACGGGGTGTGATGCGGCGCACAATAATGCAAAAGCATTATCGGGGAGGCCAAGCCGCATTTCCTATGGATGCCTGGAGATTAGCTGCTGGAAAGGGTGTGAAGAGGCCCGCGAATCACTGCTTTTCCAGATGAGTAACGAGAGCCTGTGGGGCGGAACCGGTTTTGCCGGCGAGAAGCCAATCGAGGCGCTCTTCGATTTCTCCCGGGCGCAACTGACCTTCGATGCGCGCGACGATTTCACCGTCCTGGTCGAGGAACGCGGTGGCTGGAACAGCCGGACCCATCTGCAGGCGGTCAAGATCGTCGGCGGAAGCACCGACCCAAATGGAAAAAGTAGCATGGTATTTCTGGAGGAATGAGGGGATATTTTTTTTCGTTTTGTCGTCATCGAGGGAGGCGCCGACGAAAGCAACGCCACGGACGGAGTACTTGTGTTCCGCGTCGACGAGGATGGGAAATTCCGCGTTGCATGGGACACACCAAGTGGCCCAGAAATTCAGGACGACGATTTTGCCGCGAAAATCGCGAAGATGGACGCGCTTGCCATTCAAATCCTTGAGCGACAAATCCGTTTTTGGAGCAGGCTTCGGGAAACTGCCGCGCGGCGCCGAGAGAGCGGCAATGGACAGGCCGAGGGCCAATAGCAGAAAACGAAATTTCCTAAAGTGATTTGGCATGAAGCGCTTCCTCCAAAACGACGCGAGAGAATACCAAGTTATGAGATCAGCGCAAGAGGGGGAAATGCGCCTCGTTGGAAAAACTACGCGCGAGCTGCTCATGGATCGGAGCCGGGGGGCGGGGAATAAGGCAGGAGTCTGGTGTTATCAACGTCGGGTTGGACGAGCCAGATGTGACGGTCTTTGAAATAGGCGAAGAGCTTTTCGTTTTGTTCGGTGCTGAGCTCGCGAGCCCAGATGACTTTGGAGCCGTCGATGTCCGCGCCGTTGTAGACCCACTCGTCGTGGATGTTGTGGTCTTCGGAATAGCGCACCATGATGAGATGTTTTCCCGGAGTGTGAAGGAGCTTTTGCAGGATGGCCACGCGGCTGGGATCGCCCGTGCAAGTCCACCACATGGGATCACAGGCGCTGCGGCCGACGTTTGCGCCGGTTTCGAGCACGAGGAGAAGGACGAGCGCTCGGGAAAAAGCGATGCCGATGGGACGGACTTTGCATTTCATCTTGCGCAAGTGGCGAACGGCTTGCGTTAACAGGGCGTAGAGGATGCAGGTGAGGGGGGCGGCGTAATGAGGCGCCGACCAGATCACGGCGAAGACGGCGACAACGCAGGAGATGAACGAGATGACGAGAAGACGCATACTGCGGTCTCGTAGCGCAAATGGCAGGGCAGGGAGCAGAAATAGAACGCCAGGCCAAAGGAATTCGACGCCGAGGCGCGCCAGCTTTTCGATGGTAACGTCCAGGGCATCTTTCCAAGTCGTTCGATAATCCTCGCGTTCCCAACTGTTGTAGAAATCCTCGAACTGATCGTTGTTGTATTTCATCGGCGGCTTGGAGTGTTCCCAGAGAAAGAGCGGGGAGGAATGATAGGTGCGGGTGTTTAAAACGTGGGGCAGGAGAAACGGATTGCCTGTGAGGCGCCAGTTGTAAAAGCCGGAGAAAGCGACTGTCAGGAGGATGCAGGCAGAGAGAGGAAAGAAGACGATTCGAAGCCTCGAGGGAAGGGAACTGCGCGATTTTATTTTTCCGACGAGCCAGGCGAGAAGCCAAATGCCCGCGGGAAGTGAGAAGAAGAAACCTTCGTAAGGCCTGCTATTCACGAGAATGGCGATGCCCAAGCCGAGAAGGAGGGCAGCGCTTACCCGCGGGCGTTGCCGGATGCGTGCCAGCGCGCCGAGTACAAGCGCACCGCCGATGCCGGCGACAGCACCGCCCCAATAGCTGTTCATCCAGTAGCTGGCGATGCCCAAATTCAACGCGGCGAGGACGCCGCCCAGGAAGGCCCAACGAGCGGGCATCCACGCTTGCAGCATCCAGAGAATTGCGGCACACATGGCTGCGTCGCTGAGGAGGACGCCGAGCCACGGATTGCCGAGTAACTGTCCGATGACCAAGACGAGACCCTGCGCGGGCGGATACATCGAGGAGTAGGTGGGATGCCAATTGACATGGAAAGTTTCGAAGCTCATCCACATCGGGTGAGTGGGATTGGCGAGGCGGCCATGGGCGAAGGTGTCGGCCATAAGGAGGTAGCTGAATTCGTCGTGGATGCCTGGGATGGGGACGTGCAACAGAGGCAAGACGGCCAAGCGAATGGCAACGACGGCAAGAAACATCACGCAGACTGCGAGTTTTTTGCGTTGCGCAAAATGAGAGAGAGTAGTTTCTATTTTTTGAAATAGATTTTGGCCGAAGGACGGCTTCCAAAGAAAAAGCAGAGCGAGAAGAATGGCCAGCAGCAGGGCAATTTCCGCCGACGGCCAGAAGTGGACATCTGCATCGCTTCCGAGAGGTTCCATTTTGCGAAAAATGTTTTCAACGAAGCACGCGGCATGAATGCGGGCCTGGGATAGCGAGCCTGGTTGAA
>Ga0335085_10012883_pt1 | contig 12287 bp, 7 predicted proteins | sample Lox_Sample_45_FD_206712 | JGI IMG/M metagenome (GOLD analysis project Ga0335085, IMG submission 206712) | Soil microbial communities from Loxahatchee National Wildlife Refuge, Florida, United States - Lox_Sample_4.5 | ecosystem: Environmental > Terrestrial > Soil > Wetlands | place: USA: Florida...
GTGCCGCTGTTGCCGAAGCGGACCATCTCAACCGGGTAGCGCGCACAGATTTCTTCGGCGAGTTCGTATTCCATGCCGTGGGGCATGCCGAAGGTAGTGCCTTTGTCGGCCATTTCCTTGACGGCTTCCACCACGGCGGGGTGGCCGTGGCCGGCCATCAGCGTGCCGAAGCAGAGGTTGTGGTCAATGTATTCGTTGCCGTCAATGTCCGTGAGTTTGCTGCCGTGCCCCTCCGAAACGAAGATCGGGTACGGGTCGTAGGCGCGATAATTGCTGGCGACGCCGAGCGGAATGCGCTTCTGCGCTTTCTTGTGCGCTTCCGCCGACTTCGGCGTGCGCTTCTCATAGTGAGCGATTTCCTTCTGCAATGCTTCGTGCATGATCGAACTCCATCCAGGTGGGCCTTCCTTGTGGTCACCTGTGGCAGGTCTGTTCCCTGCGGTCAGTGTAGGGGCGGCTTTAGGCCGCCTCACTTGGCGAGGCAACCAGCGTGGTTCCTGCGGGGAACTACGTCTCTAGTTTACGCCTCTCGTGCTGCTTCGTGCAGCCGGGCAAGTAAGTTATGGCCGGCTGAATCATTTCGCGCGAAAGCGCCCTGAGGGACCAGGGCGCTCCGGCGCAGACTGATTCTCTTCCGAACGTCAGAAGAGAATCTTCAAACCGAACTGCATGACACGCGGATCACGCGCCTTAGAAACGAGCCCGAAAGTGGAATCGCTGAAATTACCCTCCGGGTTGGTAAATTCAGTGTGATTCCAAGTATTGTAGAACTCCGCGCGAAATTCCGTGTTGAAGCGTTCGGTGATCGGGGTCCGCTTGGCGATTACCAGGTCCGTGTTGCTGAGCGCTGGACCACAGCAGAGAGCATGCGGGGTGTTGCCGAACGTTCCGAGTTGCTGCGGACAGGGCGAGGGATTCGAGGGATCAAAGGCAAATCCGGTGGCGGGGTCGCAGAATGGTTTGTTGTTAAACCATAGACCACCATTCGTTTTCGGATTCAGCCGCTGAAGCGGGCCGGTCATGTAGGGCGTGTTGGTGGACTCAAAGAAGATGCTGCTTTGCAACTCCGCGTCATTCTGGTCTTGGATACGGATCGGAAAGCCGCTTTGGTAAGTAATAATCGCCGAGACTTGCCAGCCGTTCGCTACCTTTCCGGCGAATCCTTCTTTCTTTGGAATGGGGAGTTCCCATACCGGACTGAACACAAAGCGGTGTTTCGCACTCAGCAGGGAGACGCCGCGAGTCGCACGGGGATCGATCGGGTTGAGTTCGTTTTCAAATGATGCGCCCTGGTCGATTGCCTTGCTGTAGGTATAGGAGCCCTGGAACAGGAGGCCGTGGGAATAATTCTTTTCCACGGAAATCTGAAGGCCGTTGTAGTTGGAATTGGCAACCGTATCTTCTGAAAAGATATTACTGAAGACTGGCACACCATCCGCAGGGCATCCGGCGCCGCTGAACGGCTGACAGTTCGGAGAAGAGTATGGGCGCAACCCAACAAGAGTTATCGGAGTCCCTCCTGGAGCGCCGGTAATTACGCAACCCGCAGGTGCCGCGGCGCTCTGGGCAGGACAGGGAATGTTGGACCCCGTGCCGCTGGGACTATTGATGTACGGCATGTGGAACTGAAATCCGGCCGGGATTGTGAACTGATACGAGTTGTCGGAATAGAAACTCCCGCAAGCGGTCGTTGTGGGCGTCCCGAGGATGGTCTGGATATCCAGGCAGGTCTGGGGATTGCCGTAGTTCAGGTCGCGCGAAGCCAGCAAATGGTGCGCTTGTGTTCCGACGTAGGCCACACGAAGCAACATGGTGCTGGTTAGCTGGCGCTCGATGGTGAAGTTGTACTGTTCGGCGTACTGCGTCCTCAGATGCGGCTGGAATTCACCATATAGCAGAATGGAGCGGAACAAGGACCAATCGACACAGCCGTTCGGCCCCGCTGAATCAAAGCATGGCGTGCTCGGCGTCTGATTAATGACCCCGCCGCCGTTGTTTGGAACCTGTGTGCCGTCGGATAGAACGAAAGGGGTGTTGAAGAGCGGGCTGTTCACAAAGGCGCTTACGCCGAACGGAGGTTCCGCGCTGAACTGCTCCATCACAAGTTGTTCCATTGGATTGTAAAAGATTCCGTACCCGCCACGAACCGTGGATTTCCCCGGCCCGCCCGTAAGTGTTTTGAGCCAGCCGTCGGTCCAGCCAGGACTCCAGGCTAGGCCGATGCGAGGAGCAAACGCTTTGTAGTACGTGGATGTCAGCCCCTGGGGTACACCCTTATCCCCGGGAAAAACGATACCCGTGGGGAAATAAGCGTTCTGCGTCGGATTGGTGAGACTGCAATCTCCGGGAGACACGGCATCGTAGCCGGCGGTGTTGTTGATCGTGTCCGCGCCCGTCTGCGACAGCCAGCACGGATATTGGGTGGTGGCTTGGCCAGGACGGAAAGTCTGGATGCGGTTCTTCGTATCAATATAGGGCGTGTTCAATTCCCAACGCAGGCCGTAATTCAGAGTTAGGTTGGGTTTGATCTTCCAACTGTCTTGCGCAAACAAGTAGAGCGAAGTGTTGCGAATGTTTTCGCCTTGGGCCGCACCTTGGGAATAGCTGGTGGGAGTCCCCAGGAAGTAGTCGGGATATGCATTGATGCCACCAGGGGAGTCGTTTGCACCAAACGCTTGGAAAGAAAAATCGCCGTTGATGTTGTAGTACAGGAACTGATCGAATCGCTGGCGGCGGACGTCGCCGCCAAACTTCAGGCTATGATTCCCAATGATCTTGCTGAAGTTATCGGACCACTGAAAAGTGTTTCCGATTTGAGGGAGTTCACCTTCGAAGTTGTTGCCGAGGACAAAGCCGCCGGCAACGCTTACAAATGGAACACCTTCTCTTCCTGGAATGTTTGTCGTTATGCCCGCGGTTGGATTTGTCGGGTCGGCAAAGCAGTTCGCCGCACCCCCCGGAAAATCAGGGCCGCAAGCATCGTGCAAACTGGGCAGGATATTCACAGGGTGATTCAGATTGCCTTGGCCTTCGCGGAAGTAATTGAAGCGGAATTCATTGACAGCTGTCGACCCAATAGTGGAAGTATGCGAGATATTCCACTGCTGGACGCGGGTTTTGAAAAGGCCCCCGAAACCGGGGAGATTCGAGCCCGCCGCCTGAAAGTTTGAGAACGGTTGTGTCGTGTCGTCGTCGTTGAAATAGTAATAAGCGCTGAAATGTTGCGTGGCGTTAAAATTGTGGTCAAAGCGTACCGTGAATTGGTTGGAACTCGTGTCCTGGGGGGGTGCGTAGCTAACCGCACCGGTCCCTGAGGGTGCCACATAGGACTTATAGAGTGCCACCGCTGTGGGATCAAAACATTGTGTCGGAATCTGGTTATTGGGAAAGAGATCGGAATAGGCAGCGCCCGGCGCGATGGTGACGCCACCCTCTGCCGTGATCGCTGCTTGACATCCCGGGCGGCCGCTCAAGGCGGACGCGAAGGCGACATCCGATGAGCCGATGCCTCCGGCGAACGGCTGTGCGGCAGTCCCAGTCGCATCAGGCTGACTGAAATCTCCACTCGCCTCAGCGGCCGTTGGTAGGTACACCTGGCCGGAAGAGATTCCTTGGGCCAGACGATTGCCTTCGTAGGAACCAAAGATAAATGTCTTATCCTTCTTGATTGGACCGCCGAGAGTGGCCCCAAACTGGTTTTGTCTGTATGTGGGGACGCTCGCGTCGAAGAACCCCTTTGTGTTTAGAACGTTGTTTCGGAAAAATTCGTAGACGTCTCCGTGCACGTTGTTGGTACCGGACTTGGTGACCACGTTGACAACGGAACCGGAGTTGCGGCCATATTCCGCATCGAAAGTATTCGTGAGCACGCGGAACTCTTCAATCGCGTCCGGAGAAGGCTGAATCGCGGGGCCGTTGACGAAAATGTCGTTGCCGTCGCCGCCGTTCACCATGTAGTTGTTGGAGCGCCCGCGGCCGCCATTCACGGAAACCACGCCGGGGTTGTCACTGCCATAAAAGAGATCAGCGCCCAGCTGGGACTGCACGCCAGGCTGCAACTGCAAAAGCTGATAAGTATTGCGAGAGTTCAAGGGGAGTTCACGAACGGATTGATCGGTCATCACTGCGCCCAGTTGCGTTGTGGTGGTGTCAATCACCGGCGGGGCGCCCGTGACCTCTACGGTTTCCGTCGAACCTCCAACCTGGAGCGAGACGTCCACCGTGGCGATCTCATTCAGGACCAGGACAATTCCTTTCCGCGCATAATTCTTGAAGCCAGTGGCAGCCACGTCCACTTCGTAGCTCCCGACGGGAACTTCCAGGAAAAGGTATTCGCCGGTGGCGGAAGATTCCACCTCGCGCTTGGCATTGGTCCCTTCGTTGACAAGCGTCACCTTTGCCCCGGCGACGGCGCCGCCGCTGGCGTCGGTGACCGTGCCGCGGATGCGGCCGCCGGTGCTCTGTGCACTGGAATTGGATGTGGCCAGCAGAAGGAACGCGAAGCAGAAGAACGCCAGACAAAGAATAGTACGGCAGCAAGCAGACAACACCAGCTTAAGGCGCATAACGTCTTTCATATTTCACTCACCCCTGTTTGCTCGAAGATTCCCTGCCCCGGCACAGGAATTCTTCGTGGTTGCTACTCTACTGGGAACCTTACTATAATCCCGTAAACTTAGAGAAAGCTGGGACCCGTGTCAAGCAGAAAGAATTTCTCCAGCGCATCGAAAAGGCCGGACACGCCGCCGCTGCTGCGGATTTCCGAAGTCGCGCACCGCCTGGGCATTTCCTCCTCCGCGTTGCGTTCCTGGGAAGCGCTGGGCCTGGTCGCCCCGCAGCGCACGCAAAGCCGCTACCGCATGTATTCGGAAACGGATGTGCGCCTGCTGCAGCGCGCCATTTTTCTGCGCCGGGCGCGGGGCCTGAATCCCGCGGCGATCGTGCACGTCCTGAAAAAACAGGGCGTCGTCGCCGCGCCCGCCGAAGTGCCGCAACTTCCCGGCCAGCACTTCCGCCGGCTGCGCCTGCGGCGCAAGCTTTCCCTCGCCCAAGTCGCACGCGCTACCGGCGTCTCCGTCGGTTTCCTGAGTTCGCTCGAGCGCGGGCAAATGCGCTGCTCGATCGGAACCCTGCGCCGCATTGCCCGGTTTTACAAGACCAACATCATATCCCTGTTCGAAACGAATGGCGATGCGCAACACCTGGTTCGGCCGTCGCAACGGAAAATCCTTGAGACCAGCGACACGGTGCGCATGGAATTGCTCGCTTGGGGGAACACGGCCATGGAGCCGCACTTGTTTCGCATCAAACCCGGTGGGGGCAGCGGTGAATCGTACGCCCACGAAGGCGAGGAATTTTTGCATGTGCTGCGCGGAGAATTCGAGCTTTGGCTGCATAACGAGGGGCATTACCGGTTGAAAGCCGGGGACAGCCTGTATTTCGAGAGCTCCACGCCGCATCGCTGGAAAAATCCCGGCCGCGCGGAAGCCCTGGTGTTGTGGGTGAACACGCCGCCCACGTTTTAAATACGCGCTGCCGGCCGAGGCGAACCGCGCCCGGAGCGTTTTTGAGGATTGCCGTGAGACTTCGCCCGCTTTTTACCGCACTCGTTTGGCTTCTGGCTGTGCCGATGGTCACCTGGTCGGTGTTCGCCCAACAATCGGCGCGCATCGTTCCCGCGGACATCCTCATCATGCATGCCAAGGTATACACGGTGGATGCGGCAAAGCCCTGGGCGCAGGCGGTTGCAATTCGCAAAGGGAAGATCGTTGCGGTCGGCCGCGACGAGGAGGTCGAGAGATACCGCGGCATCGGCACGAAGTGGATCGATGCGGGCGGCAAACTCGTTTTGCCGGGTTTCACGGATTGCCACATTCACTTCATCAGCGGCTCGTTAGGTTTAAGCAAGGTCAATCTGGAAGGCGCGAAGAATGCGGCGGAAATTCAGCGGCGGCTGCGGGAGTATGACAAACAGCATCCCGAGGAACCGTGGATCCTCGGCCGCGGCTGGGATTACGCGATGTTCGCGCCGGAGACCCTGCCGAACAAGAAATATCTCGACGAAATCTTTCCCGACAAACCTGTTTTCCTGAGAGGGTACGACGGCCATACGTCGTGGGCCAATTCCAAGGCGCTGGCGCTGGCGGGCATCGACAACAACACGCCGGATCCCGCGAACGGGCAGATTGTGCGCGATCCGCTGACTGGAGAAGCCACCGGAGCGTTGAAAGAAAGCGCTTCCGCCCTGGTGCAGAAAGTGATTCCAAAGGCGGATCACGTGGAGAAACTGCGCGCCCTGCGTTCGGGAATCAAGTGGGCAAATCAGAACGGGCTGACGCGGGTCCACAGCGCGGGCGGAGATTTCGAGGAGCTGGCGCTTTACGATGAGCTGCGCCAGGAGAATCAGCTCACGCTGCGTTTCACGATCGCCTATTTTCAGAATCCGCCGGAACTTCATAAAGAGGACGTGGACGCGATCGAGGCGGCACGGAAGAAATATCACGACGCGTGGATTGACACGGATGCCGTGAAGTTCATGGTAGATGGAGTGGTGGAGTCGCACACTGCTTCCCTGTTGGCTCCCTATTCGGATGATCCCTCCAAAATCGGTCCCTTGTTCTGGGATCCGGAGAAGTACGAAGCGGCCGTGGCGGAACTCGACAAACGCGGGCTGCAGATTTTCACGCATGCCATCGGCGACAAGGGAGTGCGCACGGCGCTGGATGCTTATGAATTTGCGGAAAAGCAGAATCACACCAAGGATCGCCGCAATCGCGTGGAGCACATCGAAACGATTTCCGCCGAAGACATTCCGCGTTTCGGGAAGTTGGGCGTGATTGCGAGCATGCAGCCGTTCCATTCGAATCCGGATGACGACACTTTGAATGTCTGGGCCCGGAATCTCGGGCCGGACCGTGCGTCGCGCGCCTGGGTCTGGAACACCATTCGCGAGGACGGCGGGCATTATGCCTTCGGCAGCGACTGGCCAGTGGTCACCCTGAATCCGTGGATTGGCATACAAACTGCGGTAACGCGGCAAACGAAGGAGGGCACGCCGAAAGACGGGTTCGTGCCATCGCAACGATTGACGGTTGCCCAAGCCGTGGAGGGTTATACGATAGGCGCGGCGTACGCGGGCCGTCGTGAAAAAACCGAGGGTTCCGTCACCGTAGATAAGGCGGCCGATGTGATCATCGTGGACCGCAATATTTTTGAAATTGACCCACACAGCATCGCCGACACCAGGGTTTTAACCACCATTGTGGGCGGCAGGATCGTCTATGAAGCGGAAGAAAAGTAGCCTGCGGCTGGCTGGCTTTGCCAGCGCCTTGCTGGCGATCGCATGTTTATTGGCTTCCTGCCAGAAAAAGGAACCAACGCTGAGCTTGCTGGTCTGGGAAGGCTACGCCGATCCTTCGTTTGTGCATGCGTTCGAAGAGGCGCATCACTGCAAGGTCTCCGCGTCCTACATGGGTTCCAGCGACGACCTGGTGGCCAAGCTGCGCGGAGGCAGCGCGGCCAACTATGACGTGATTTCCCCGTCAAGCGACGTGGCGGCTTCGATCGCGCAGGCGGGGCTGGCCGAGCCGCTCGATTTGAGCAGGCTCCCGACGTATTCGCAACTTTCTCCGAAGCTGCGCAATTTGCCCTTGGTTAAGGCTAACGGACAGACCTTCGGCGTCCCCTTCATGTGGGGACCGAATCCGCTACTTTATGACGCCACCGTATTCGCGCAGCCGCCGGATTCCTGGGGAATATTCTGGGATCCGAAATATAAAGGAAAGATCGCCGTGTGGGACGATCTTTCCACACTGTACATGGCCGCGCAGATGCTTGGTTACGACAAACCCGATCCCGGGCATCTCTACAATCTTTCCGACGAGGAGCTTGCCGCGGTAAAGCAGAAGCTGCTCGCGCTGAAGCCGAACGTGCGCAAAATGTGGTCCACCGGCGGAGAGCTGACGAATCTGTTTCAAAATCATGAAATCACGGCCGCGATGGGCTGGCCGTTGATGACCAATCAGCTTCGTAAGGCGAATTTTCCCGTCGGCGAGACGATTCCCAAGGAAAACACGACCGGGTGGATTGATCACTTGATGATCACCAAGGCCAGCCCTAACAAAGACCTTGCGTACGCGTTTCTCGAGTACATGATTCTGGCCGAGACGCAGAAAAAAGTGACCGATGTGACGCATTACACGCCGGCGAATCCGACCTCCGCGCAGTTTATGACCGATGCGGAAAACAAGGGGTTGCATCTGGACAATCCGGATGCCTACATGCAGCGCATTTATTTCTGGCAGGATGTGCCGCGGCGGGCGAAATACATCGAGATCTGGAATGAAGTGAAAGCCGCCCCGTGACCTTGGTGCATCCCAGTTCGAGTCAATCGGCTGCAAGTTCGGAGCCGCTGCTGGAAATCCGCAGCGTCGCAAAACGTTTCGGCAATCGGGAAGTCCTGAAGCAAGTCTCTCTGCAAATCGCCTCCGGGGAATTCATCACGCTGTTGGGAGAGAGCGGTTCAGGCAAGACCACACTCCTGAGGTTGATCGCGGGATTCGAACAGCCTAGCAGCGGCGAAATCTGGATGAGCAGCGAACGGCTGGACACGCTGCCCCCGTACAAGCGGCGTGTGAACACGGTGTTTCAGAACTATGCGCTGTTTCCCCATCTGACCGTCCGGGAAAACGTAAGTTATGGCTTGCAGGTAACCGGCGTGCCGAAGGCAGAAATTACCGGTCGTGTTACAGAAGCACTGCGAATGGTGAAGATGGAAGAATATGCGGCGTCGCGTACGACGAGGCTCAGTGGGGGCCAACAGCAGCGCGTAGCCCTGGCGCGGGCGCTGGTCAACCGGCCAAGGCTTTTGCTGCTGGACGAACCGCTTTCGGCCCTCGATGCCAATCTTCGCAAGCAGATGCAAATCGAATTGAAGTCCCTGCAACGCGAATTGAGCATCACCTTTCTCTTTGTGACCCACGATCAGGATGAAGCGATGGCGCTTTCCGACCGCATCGCGCTCCTGAAAAACGGCGGGTTGGAACAGGTGGCTTCCCCGCGCGAGATTTATGCGCATCCGGCCACGGCATACGCGGCACAGTTCATTGGGCAAACGAACCTACTGCAGGCAGAGATCAGAGATGGGATGGCCCAATGCGGTCAACTGCGATGGCCGGTCGCACTCCAGGTCGGCGAGGCTGCGTTCTCCCTCCGGCCGGAAGCGATCCGACTGACTTCCGACGCGGCCCCCGCTCCCAACGCCATTTGTTTCCGGGCGACGGTTCAGCAACAGATTTTCTCCGGCTCCAGCGAGCAACTCGAATTGCAGCTCATGGGAGTATCACTCCGCGCCCGCGTCCCCGCGCGCGGCTTGCTCGCCGGGAAACACGAGTTCTGGTTTTCGCCTACGGACGCGATTGCCGTCCGCGAGTGAGTTGAGAATGTACTCACGCACCTACAAAGCGGTCGTTTCCCTGCCACCCATGCTGTGGGTTGGGCTTTTCCTGCTGCTCCCCTACGCGCTGATGTTCGCGCACAGCTTCTGGACGGTGCGTGAGGGCATCCTCGTTCACCAGTGGAATCTGCAGAACTATGGAAAACTTCTGCACAACGCGGTGTATGCCGAGGCGTTTCTCCGTACAGTGCGCATCGCGGCCGGCGTCACGGTGCTCTCGCTGCTACTCGGTTACCCGCTGGCGTACTACATGTCGTTCCGCTCGGGGGCACGCAAGGAGATTTTGTATCAGTTAGTGATAGTCCCGCTGTGGGTCAGCTACCTTGTGCGTGGCTACGCGTGGAAAACGATCCTCGGTTCCGAGGGCGTATTGAACGGCTTCCTGCAGTACCTGCACATCACACGTGAGCCGGTCAGCTTTTTCCTCTATAGCCCGTTCGCGGTTGTGTTGATGCTCACTCACATTTACACGCCGTTTGTGTTTTTGCCGCTGTATGCGTCGCTCGAGCACATCCCGCGAAATCTCCTGGAAGCCTCACAGGATCTCGGCGCGAGTTCGGGCAAGACATTTTTGCGCGTCATACTTCCCTTGTCTTTGCCCGGTTTGCTGGCTGGCGCTATTTTCGCGTTTCTACTGACGCTTGGTGACTTCCTCGCTCCGCTGCTGGTCGGCGGGCCTTCCAGCATCATGATTGCCAATATCGTGCAGAGCCTCTTCGGCACGGCGTACGATTGGCCGTTGGGCGCCTCCATTTCTGTTTGCATTTTTGTACTCACCATTTCCCTGCTCTTTCTCACTGAGCGGCTCGAGAGAAGGTGGGGGTTCCGATGAGCGACCCGCAGACAAACACGCGCCGCTCACCGCTGCTGGCGGTTTATGCACTGGTGGTGTTCGCATTTTTGTATTTGCCGATCATCGTCTTGATCGTTTATTCGTTTAATCGAGATGGTGTCGGCGGATTTCCGCCCAAGCGCTTGACGCTTCAATGGTATCGGCTTCTAATTGGCGATGGCGCCATTTGGGATTCGGTGCTCAATAGCCTGCTGGTGGCAGCGGCAACTGTTGCTTTTTCTCTTGTCTTCGGTCTTTTGGCTGCTCTGGCTCTGGATCGCGCAACCTTCCCGGGAAAACCCATCTTCCGCCGGCTGGTGCTTCTGCCTTTGATCCTGCCGGGGATCATCACGGGACTCTCTCTGTTGATGTTCGTTGTTTTCGTAAACATGCAGCTCAGCCTGATAACGGTATTTCTCGGCATGGGAACCGCCTTGATTTCCGTGGCCACCACCGAACTCTTTGCCGGGCTGCAGAAAATGGACCGCGCGCAGGAAGAGGCTTCGCTCGACCTGGGCGCCACGCCCTGGCAAACCTTCTGGCGTGTCACGCTTCCAAATTTAAGGCTTTCGCTGATCGCGGCCGGCTTGCTGATCTTCACCCTGTCGATGGATGAGATCGCCGTCACTTTCTTTCTGATTGGACGGGACAATACTCTACCCCTGGAGATCTGGGCTCGCCTGCGGCGCGGCATCACTCCGGAGATCAACGCCATTTCCACGCTGATTTTCGGCGTTTCCGTGATTCTGATTCTGATCTGGTACCACATCCGCACTCGTTCGGTGGGCGCGGAAGCACAGGAACTTCTGGAACGGCCTTAGGGAGCCTGATCTATGTCTCATACACGTCGTAATTTCATCAAGTATGTGGTGGTTGGCTCGATCGCCTCGGGATGCCCGATCGACCATGCGCTTCAGGCCGAACCTGACGGTGGCGCAACTCCCCTGGTCGAAGGAGAACATTTCGCCATATGTCACCAGGTCCGCGATGGCCACTCCTTTCCGAAACCCGACGTGACAATGAAAGCGGATATCGTCATTGTCGGTGGTGGAATCGCGGGACTCTCGGCGGCTTATTTTTCGAAGGGCAAGGATTGGCTGCTGCTGGAGAAAGAAGATCACTTCGGCGGCAACGCGTATCAGGAGGAATACGAAGGCCAGATTTACGGCACGGGATCCGCGTATGGATACCGCGGAGACGCGGGAGATCAGCTCGCAAAAGAGATTGACCTGAACCTGCCGCTGGTCGCCATGCCCGACCCCATAATTGACAACGGCAAATATGCCCCGGATATCTGGCGTTCGGGGATCAACGATCTTCCTTACCCCAAAGATGTGATCGCGAGTTTCAAGAAATACCGCGACGACATCATGAAGATCGACTTCAAGAAAAATGCCGAGCAACTCGACAGCGAGCCTTTCACCAAGTATCTCGAATCGTATGCGCCAGAGATTAAGCGGCTTTGGGATGCATATGGCCCGTCGAACTGGGGGGCGGTTTCCGAAGACACGTCAGCACTGATCGGCATTGCCGACACACAGTTTTTGATTCAGGGAGTGGATGACCAGCGTGTGATCCTTCCCGGCGGGCTGGGGTGTATCACGCATAAGCTGGTGGAAGTGCTGCAGCCGAAATACAGGGAACGGATGCTGAGCGACGCCACAGTGGTCGCCGTCGTACCCGACAAGGACGAAGTGCGCGTCACCTACGTGCAAGGCGACAAAGTGACCACTGTTGCCGCCAAGGTGGTGTTGATGTGCACCGCGAAAAACATCACGTCGCGCATTGTCGCGGGCCTGCCGAACGAACAGAAACAGGCCATGCGCCGCATGCGTTATGCACCCTATCCCATGATCAACATCATTTTCGACAAGCCGGTTTACCGGAAGGGCTACGACAACTGGTGCCCGGGCAAGACGTTCACCGACTTCATCGTTGCTGACTGGACGATCCGCAACAATCCTGGCTATAAGCCGAAGTTCAACATTCTGACGTTTTACA
>Ga0335085_10012884_pt1 | contig 12287 bp, 12 predicted proteins | sample Lox_Sample_45_FD_206712 | JGI IMG/M metagenome (GOLD analysis project Ga0335085, IMG submission 206712) | Soil microbial communities from Loxahatchee National Wildlife Refuge, Florida, United States - Lox_Sample_4.5 | ecosystem: Environmental > Terrestrial > Soil > Wetlands | place: USA...
TCGCGCTCAACCTAATACGCCTGCACGCCTTCTGGAACGAGCACCCGCTGGACCGGACCCGCACCAGCCACATCGCCCGGCTCGAACTCGCCCCAGCCGCCTGAACACGAATTAACCACCAGGGTCGTAGTGCTTGATAAGCCCCGGGACAGTACTCGTCAGCGTCCGCCAGCGGCGGATCATCAGCCGGTTCAGCAAGCAGGGATTTGCGGTACTCACCAGGGACTTGGCGGAGCCATCGGTCGTAGGCGCCCACGACGCGATCAACTCGCGTGCCGTGCTGCAGGACCACGTAGCCGCGCGGGCGCATCTCGCCGGCTGGCGCTCCGAGCCGAGGATCGGGCTTCCTTGCCACGTGACGGCGACGGTGACCAGCGCGGGCAGCCTGGCCGGGCAGGTCACCGGCTCGCTGGCCAGCACCGCCAGCCTGGCCTGCGACCTGGGCCGGTGGCTGGCCATCGTCGTCCTGCTCGCGGCGTTCGCCGTGGCCAGGTTATGGGGGCGAGCACTGTCTGGCGGAAGGTCCAGCCTCAACTGGATTACTGCACCGGGAATCGAGGCTAACGGCGGGCGGCTCGGCGGGTGGATGCCTTGTACGCGGCCCGCCGGGCGGCCTTGGCGGTCGTCTTGTCGCTGGCGTGCCTGCCGATCATCGTGAGAACGGCCTCGGCGTCCGGGTGGTCCAGTCGCGCCATGGCCTCGAAGGCCTCATCCGGCTTCTCGAGCCCGCTGACCCGCCTGAGTTCCGCGAAGTCGAAGGGGAACGTCTCCTGACCGAGATCAAAGTGACTGAACGGGCCGAACGTATCGGCGATCAGCCATGCGATGTCCGCTCGCTCGGGTTCGAGTTCGGCAGGCAGATCCGTGCCTTCCGGATCGAGACCGGCCAGCTTGGCGAGCTGCGGTTTGGCATAGCAGCGGAGCTCGGCGCGGTCCAGCGCCTCGCGCCAGGCGGGCTCGGCGGCCTGGCCGAGCCGGGACACGATCGTTACCGCCGCGGTCCGCGTCACGGCGTTTCCGTCCGCCGCGAAGGCAAGCAGCTCCCGCGCGGCCTGCTCCTCGCCGCGCGAGTCCGTCCATGAGGCCAGCTCGGCCTCGAGGTCGTCGTCGCTGCCATGCATCCACACGAGCACCAGATCGTCCGGGGTCATCTTGTCCGGTGCCGGGAGCACCGGGACGAACAGGTGGTCCCTCTCCAGCTTCGAGCGGACGGCATGCACGCCTAGCGGCTCCAGCCGCGCCGCCTCGTCGGTGACGCTGATGGCACCGAGCCTTTCGAGCTGGCCCAGGAGAAGCCGCAGGGGGTCACCGTGGGCATCGACCCACTCCTGCCACTGCCTGTCGACCTCCTCCGCCTCCAGGTCGGCCGTCGCGGCGTCCTTGAGGGCGCCGGCCAGCTCGGTGATCCGAACGCCGTCCCTCCGGCTCAGGAACAGCCTCGTCACCAGCGCGGGGCCGTGTCCCCCCAGGTCGAGATCCTCGGCGACGACGGGATCCGAATCGTCCGCCGCCTCCAGGGTAGTGTCCAGGACCTCGGCGAACGCGTACTCCCAGGCGTCCAGCGCGTCACTGTCGTCAGCCAGGTCGTCCAGCCATCCGGCGTCTTCGCCGGGAGCCAGGTCTTCGCCGTCCCTTTCCACGAGCTCGGCTTCTTCGGCCAGCCGGAGGAGGACAGGGTTCACGGCGGCCGTCTGTTCCGTCGTTTTGCGGACTTCGTCGGCGAGAGCACGAAGGTCGGCGAGAAGCGCGGATCGCCTCGCCTGAGCGGCGAGTTCCGCCTCTTCGGGCAGGCGGACCGGCGGGAGCACCGGCGGGAGGTCGAACGCGTCCTCGAGGTCTATGTCGTCCCAGTTGGCCGGCTCGTCGTCGAGGCCGCTCACGTAGTACTCGTCCAGGTCCGCGCCATCGAGCACCCTGCCGTTCCTGAAGTCCAGGATGAGAGGATTCTTGTCCGCCACGGCTCACCAGCCTAATAACGGCGCACCCTCCGCGGGCGCGCTATCCGCGTCACGAGATCAGGATTTGCGGTTGGCCTCTCCCTAGCGCGGCGAGGCGTCGGTTCACCGCTTCCAGGTCGAACGGCTCGGGCCGCTACTCTCGTCGCATGTCCGACAATACGAGCATCATAGGCCGGTGGCGTATCACCCAGATGGACAACTGGGATCAGGAGGCCGTCGATCTGGTCCAGCCCGGCTTCATCGAGTTCGATGACGACGGCCTCGGCGGTCTGGGCTTCATCGTGGTGACGGGAGAACTCGACTGCCGCGACGCGGATCGTGATAGCAGGCCGGGCGTTGAGTTCTCATGGCAAGGCTCCGATGAGGGCGACGATGTGAGCGGCCGCGGCTGGGCCGCGCTCAACCCCGATGGCACGCTCGAGGGTCACATCTACTTCCACCTTGGTGATGATTCCGCGTTCCGGGCCGAGCGATTCAACGGAGTCGCCCAGTGAGCGATCCCGTCGAAGTCGTGATGGAGGAAGCGCTCCGGCCCCGCGCCCTGCTTACCATCGTGAGGGAACGCGCCGCCGGGCGCGACCTGCCGATGATGATCTACACCGAGGAACTCTTCGGCGCCGGCGATGATGACGACAACCGGGCCGCGGTCAACGCTGTCTCCGCCGATGAGCTCAACCTGGTCGGAGTGGCCATCTACGGCCCGCGCAACGCCATCGACAAGGTCCTCAAGGGCGCCAGGCTGCACCTGTAACGGCCCAGACCAGGCTGGCTGGTTGGATGGGGGCATGAACCTGGACCTGCAGCCCGCGCTGTCGCACCCGGAACTGCTGGCCAAGCCGGTCGCCGTCGCCCTCGCCGAATGGGTCGGCCCCGCCGGGCCCGCGGGGGGCGCCGGGGGCCTCGGGGGCGTGGAGGTGGCTGCGATCGACCCGGATCTCGCCGACACGGCGGCGTTCTGCAAGCACTACGGCGTTCGGCTGGCGGAGTCCGCGAACTGCGTCGTCATCGCGGCCAAGCGCGGCGGCGAGACCATGTTCGCGGCGTGCCTGGTCACGGCGGTGACGCGCGCCGACGTGAACGGTGTCGTCCGGCGGCGACTGGGCGCGCGGAAGGCGTCGTTCGCTCCCATGGGCGACGCGCTGGCCGCGACCGGCATGGAGTACGGCGGCATCACGCCGATCGGCCTCCCGCCGGATTGGCCGGTGCTGATCGACGGCGCGGTCGTACGGCAGCCGCACGTCATCATCGGCTCCGGTATTCGGGGCTCCAAGCTGCGGCTCCCCGGAGCGCTCCTGGCCCGCCTGCCGGGCGCGGAGGTCATCGAGGGCCTCGCCACCCCCATCGGCTAGCGCCCTGATCGGGGCACCGGGCGGCACGGGCACCGGGCGGCCAGGTCAGCGCGTGCGGTTGGCGACGCGCCACACCAGGCGCAGGCCGGACCAGTCGGGGTCGATGGCCGCGACCTTGACGTCGACCAGCCCGATGGCCAGCGCGTGCTCGCGGACCACGTTGTCGGTGATGTCGCTGGTGTGACCGCCCGAACGCCGCGGCCAGGCGGCCCACACCGCCCCGTCGGGATAGATCCGTTCCGCCAGCGCCGGGAGCCGTGCGCCGATCTCGTCCGCACGGGCGAAGAACGCGATGATCACGTCGGCCGCACCGGAGGCGCCGACCCACTCAAGGCCGTTCGGCGGATCGGCCAGGCTCCAGCCCCCGGGCGGCTCATCGAGGGAAACCCGCTGGCCGGGCTTCAGCCCGAGCTTGCGCGCCTGCATGCGTGAATGGTAAGGCTCCCCCGTCGGAGCCTGCCGTACCTGGCAGGTAATCGACCCTCGTCACGGGGCCGATGAGGATGGGTCACGTCGCAGGAAAATCCAACGCTGGAAAGGGAACACCATGCATGACTTGACTACTCCCCGCCCTGACCGACGGGGATTCCGGGGCTCGCGCCCAGGGGTTCCTGTTTCACTTTTCGCTCGGGCGCCGGCCCAACCTACTGGTCCCCCGCGCCGGGCCGGCGGCGGCCAGCCGAGGGGCTTCCCCGGCAGCCGAGCCCCGGGGATGATACGGGGGAGGCCCTGACCCCGGCCCAAGCCCAGGCAGGGTGCCCAGGGAGGGAGTCCCGATGCCCGAACAGAATCCGTTCCTCGAAGGCTCGTTCGCGCCGGTCGACCAGGAGGTCACCGCGTTCGACCTGCCGGTCACCGGAACCCTGCCGACCGAGCTCAGCGGGTGCTACCTGCGCAACGGGCCCAACCCGCTGGGCCTGGAAGACGCCGGCTACCGGTGGGGCGAGGGCCACTGGTTCCTCGGCGCCGGCATGGTGCACGGCGTGCGGCTGCGAGACGGCCGGGCCGAGTGGTACCGCAACCGCTGGGTCCGGTCCCGGAAGGTGGCCGAGACGCTGGGCGAGAAATGGCCGGGCGGCCCGGTGCACGACGACGCCGATTTCGCCGCCAACACGCACATCATACGGCACGCGGGGCGACTGCTGGCCACCGTGGAGGCCGGCCCGCTCCCCTACCAGCTCACCGACGAGCTGGCGACCGTGGGGCCATCCGACTTCGGCGGCGGGCTGCCCGGCGGCTTCGCCGCGCACACCAAGCTGGACCGGCGCACCGGCGAACTGCACGCCATCGCCTACTACTGGGCATGGGACTACGTTCAGCACATCGTCGTCGACGCGGCCGGCCAGGTGAGCCGCACGGCCAACATCCCCGCTCCGGGCGGCCCGATGATGCACGACTTCGCGCTCACCGGCCGCTACGTCGTGCTGTTCGACCTGCCCGTCACGTTCAGCATGGACGCGGTGGCCGCCGGGCGGAAGCTGCCCTACACCTGGAACACGGCGCATCAGGCCCGGGTCGGGCTGCTGCCCCGCCCCGGCCACGGGGAAACAGGCCAGCCGGACGGCGCCCGCTGGTTCGACGTGGAACCATGCTGGGTCTTCCACACCCTCAATGCCTACGACGACGGCGGCCGGGTAGCCGTCGACCTGGTCCGGTATGGCGGCCCGTACGACGTCTCCGCCCTGGAGGGTAAGGGGCCGCTCACGCTGGAGCGCTGGGTCATCGACCCCGGGACCGGCCGGGTCAGCCAGCAGGGCCTGGACGACCGCGCCCAGGAGTTCCCGCGCGTCGATGACCGGATCGTGAGCCAGCCGCACCGCTACGGGTACAGCGCGGCCATCGGCGAGGTCAGCCGGGAAACCGTCTCGCTCAGCGGCGACTTCGCCGACGCCGCCTTCGCCAACGCACTGCTCAAGCACGACCTGGCGGCGGGCACCGCCGAGGCGCATGAATTCGGGAAGGACGCGACCGCGGGCGAGGCGGTGTTCGCGCCCGCGTCGCCCGGCGCCGGCGAGGACGACGGCTACGTGCTGGCCTTCATCCACAACCCGGACCGGGGCGCCGCGGACCTGGTCATCCTGGCCGCGCAGGATTTCGGCGGCGAGCCAGTGGCCCGGGTCCACCTGCCGGCCCGGATCCCGCTCGGCTTCCACGGCAACTGGATCGCCGACCAGTAGGCCTCACCGGCCTCACGGGCCCCGCTGGCCTCACGGGCCCCGCTGGCCTCACGGGCCCCGCTGGCCTCACGGGCCCCGCTGGCCTCACGGGCCCCAGGCTAGCGACCCTTGACGCCGGCCCGGGGACACGCGTTGGCACCTTTAGGTGTACCGGGGTACACGCGTTGGCACCTTTACGGGTACAGCTTGCCACGCTGCTCCGGTAAGGAATCACTGATCCAATGCCGGGGGCGCCCGCCCTGCACGGCGCCGACCCGACTTCACTGACTGACCGGGCCGACCCCCTGCTGAATCGAAAGTCTCTTGCCGGCCACGGCCGAACGGCGCATAGTCGCAGGTGACTAATGGCATCGGGTGCGGAGCCCAGCCCTGTCCGCGCCCCGGCCGATCTTGAAAGGGCCTATGACGTCTGCCCACTTTCAACCCGGCAGGGCGTCCCGAAGGGACATCCGGGGACTAACGTCGTGGCCGGCCCGGGCCTGGCCACCTTCGGCGTTGGGGGTGCCGTGCTTCGGCTGGAGTCACTGATCCGGCCGCCCGCGCAGGCTGGCGATCTTCCCGCCAAGGCCGCCACCGGCGAGCCGGCCGCTCTGACCGCCGCCCGGCTGGTCTCGGCCGCGGACGGCCGGGCCGTGTTCACCGGCACCGCGGCCGACGGGAACCGCCTGACCGTCCGGCTGACCGCGGCCACGGACGGGGTGATCCGGGTCAGCCTGGGCCGGGACGGCACCGAGCGGCCACGGTCGCAGGCCGCGCTGGCGCTGGTCCGCGACCTCCCGCCGTACGCCGGTGCCATTCATACCGAACGGGCCGGGTCGGGGGTCCGCCGGGGGCGCTAACCTCGAGCCGCTCAGAAAAGGCCCAAGCCCGTGACCACGGAGGGCGCGGTCGGGCGGCGCGGCGGGACAGCGCCGCGCTAACCGCCCGCCATGGCGCCGACGATCAGGTATGGCTCGGTCCCGGCGGCGACCGGGCCGGGCAGCGGCTCGTCCGGCGGCCGGTGGGACAGGTCCTGCTGGCAGGCGAAGAACCGGACGAACGCCCGGCGCTTCCCGTTGCGGTGATCGCGGATCGTGCCGCGCAGCATGGGGTACCGGGCCTCCAGCGCGTCGAGCACCGCGCGCTGGGTGACCGCCCCGGTGACGGGGAGCTCAACCTCGCCGTTTACCTGCGCCAGCGCCCGCAGGTGCGCGGGCAGCACCACCCGGATCATGGCAGCGTCTGGACCTCGACGGACAGCACCGCGGGCAGGTCCCGGACGATCGGCGCCCAGTTGTCCCCCGCGTCAGCCGAGGCGTACACCTGCCCGCCCGTCGTGCCGAAGTAGATCCCGCAGGAGTCGAGGGAATCGATGGCCATCGCATCGCGCAGCACGTTGACGTAGCAGTGCTGCTGCGGCAGGCCCCGGGTGAGCGGTTCCCACTCGTCCCCGCCGGTCCGGCTGCGGTAGACGCGCAGCCTGCCGTCCGGCGGGAAGTGGTGCGAGTCGCTGGTGATCGGGACCACGTAGACGGTGTCCGGCTCGTGCGCGTGCACGTCGATCGGGAACCCGAAGTCGGTGGGCAGGTTCCCGCTCACCTCACGCCAGGACTCGCCGGAGTCGTCGCTGCGCATCACGTCCCAGTGCTTCTGCATGTACAGCACGCCCGGCCGGGCGGGGTGCATCGCCAGCCGGTGCACGCAGTGGCCCACCTCGGCCTCCGGGTCGGGGATGCCGTCCGACCGCAGGCCGCGGTTGACCGGCCGCCACGTTTCGCCGTCGTCGTCGGACCGGAACGCGCCCGCGGCCGAGATGGCGGTGAACATGCGCCCGGGGTGGTGCGGATCCAGGATGATCGTGTGCAGGCACATCCCCCCGGCGCCCGGCTGCCAGGACGGCCCCGAGCGATGGCAGCGCAGCCCGGGCAGTTCCTGCCACTGCCGGCCGCCGTCCGTCGACCGGAACAGGCCCGCGTCTTCCACCCCGGCGTAGACCGTGTCCGGGTCGTCCAGCGACGGCTCCAGGTGCCAGACACGCGCGAACTCCCAGGGATGCGGCGTGCCGTCGTACCACTGGTGCGTGCCGGGGTCGCCGTCGTAGCTGAACTGGCTGCCGACCGGCTCCCATGTCCGGCCGCCGTCGCCGGAACGCTGGATGACCTGGCCGAACCAGCCGCTGGTCTGCGACGCGTACAGCCGGTCCGGGTCCGCCGGTGACCCCTTGACGTGGTAGATCTCCCAGCCGGGGAATATCGGCCCGCTGACGTCCCACTTCTCGCGCCTGCCGTCCGAGCTGAGGATGAACGCGCCCTTCCGCGTGCCGGCCAGCACCCGTACACCGCTCATCGTTCCTCCCTTCCGGCCGCCGGGGCCAGCCGGCGGTCGTGTCCCACGATCGCATCCTGGGAGTCCTGACGCCGGGCCGCCCGGAAACTCATCGCCGCCCCGCTGACCGGTGCGAGCCTACAATCCAGGGGTGAGGGTGGGGATCCTGGAACGCGAGGCCGAGATGTCGGTGCTCACGGACGCCGTGCAGGACGCCGCCGCAGGCACCGGCTCGGTGGTGCTGATCTCCGGTGAGGCCGGCATCGGCAAGTCAAGCCTGGTCGAGGCGGTGCGGGCGCAGCTGCCCGCCGAGGGCCGGATGCTCGTCGGCTACTGCGACGACCTGGCCACGCCGCGGACGCTGGGCCCGTTCCGCGACCTGGTCGGCAGCGTCGGGACGGAGCTCGGGCGGGCCGTGACCGACGGCGGCGACCGGGACCGGCTGCTGGCCGCCCTGCGCGCCGAGCTGGACTGGACGGACCACCCGGCGGTCCTGGTGGTGGAGGACGTGCACTGGGCGGACGACGCCACTCTGGACGCACTGCGCTACCTCATCCGGCGGATCGCCCGGCTGCCCGCGGTGCTCATCCTCACCTACCGCGACGACGAACTGGGCCGGGAGCACGCCCTGGGCGGCCTGCTCGGCCAGGCGTCCAGCAGCGACCAGGTGCGGCGGCTGCCGCTGCGCCGCCTGTCGGCCGGGGCGGTGCGCCGGCTCAGCGCGGACAGCCCCGTCGACGGCGACGAGCTGTTCGAGCTGACCGCGGGGAACCCCTTCTTCGTGCACGAACTGCTCGTCTCCGCCCGCGGCGACCAGGTCCCGCCGTCCATCGCGGACGCCGTGCTGGCCCGGGTGCGGCGGCTGGACCCGGTCACCCAGGACGTGCTGGAGCAGCTGGCCGTGGTGCCGGCCGCGCTGGAGCCCTGGCTGGTGGACGCGCTCGTGGCCGGCCTGGCCGCCGACGCCACGGCGGTGCTCGCGACCGCCGAGCAGCGCGGCCTGCTGACGGTCTCGGCGCGCCGGATCACGTTCCGGCACGAGCTGACCCGCCGCGCGATCGCCGGCGCGGTGCCGTCGGCCCGGCTGATCGCGCTGAACCAGCGGGTGCTGGCCGCGCTGACCGGGCGGCCCGGAGCCGACGTGGCGCAGATCGTGCATCACGCGGCGCAGGCCGGCGCCGTGGACGCCATCGTGACGTACGGGCCGGACGCCGCGCGGGACGCGGCCCGGGCCGGGGCGCACCGCGAGGCCGCCGCGCATTACCGGCTGGTGCTGGAGCACGCCGGGCGGTTCAGCGCCACGGAGCACGCCGCGCTGCTGGAGGAGTTCGGCGTGGAGTGCTACACGCTGGGCGCCGCGGACGCGGCGGTCGGCGCCCAGCGGCAGGCGGTCGAGCTGAACCGCACACTCGGCGACCCGGGCAGGCTCGGCGCCAGCCTGCGCTGGCTGTCCCGGATGCACTGGTGGGCCGGGGACCGCGAGCACGCCGAGCAGGCCGGCCGCGAAGCCGTCCAGGTGCTGGAGGAGGCCGGGGACCGCCGCCTGCTCGCGCTCGCGCTGAGCAACCAGTCACAGCTGGCCATGCTCGCGCACCACCCGGCCGAGGCCATCGCGTACGGCGGGCGCGCGGTCGCGCTGGCCCGCGAGGTGGGCGACGCGGCGATCACCTCACACGCCCTGACCAACATCGGCACCGCCCAGTGGTTTCTCGGTGATCCGGCCGGACAGGCGACGATCGCCGACGCGCTTCAGGTCGCGCTCGACGCGGGCGACACCGAGGACGCCTGCCGCGCCTACGTCAACATCACCTGGACCTTGCTCGACTGGTTCCGCCTGGATGAGGCCGAGGGGTACCTGACGGCAGCCATGAAGCTGGCCGACGAGCGCGAGTTCCTCGGCTTCCTGTCCTATATGCAGGTGGCACGGGCACGGCTGGCCCTGGCCCGGGGCCAGTGGGACGAGGCTGTCCGGCACGCCGAGCTGGGCGTGGACATGCACGCGCCGACCAGATGCGCGGCGCTGACGGTGCTGGCCCGCATCCGTGTCCGCCGCGGGGAACCCGGCGCGGACCAGCTGCTCGGCCCAGCCTGGGAACTGGCCGTGCAGGTGAACGAGATGCAGCGGCTCGGCCCGGTCACCGCGGCCCGCGCCGAGGATGCCTGGCTGCGCGGCGACCTGGCGGCGGTGCGCGACATCGTCACCCCCGTCCACGCCGAAGCCGAGCGGCTGCACGACGCGAGTCACCTCCAGGAGCTCGCCTACTGGCTGGCCGTGGCTGCCCGGCCGTCCTCTGCGGCTGGTGATACTCCCGGGACTGAGGTCAGCTCTGGGACTGAGGTCGGCCCTGGAACTGGCGAAGGCCCCGGAACTGGCGAAGGCCCCGGAACTGGCGAAGGCCCCGGAACTGGCGAAGGCCCCGGAACTGGCGAACGCCCCGGAACTGGCGAACGCCCCGGAACTGGCGAACGCCCCGGAACTGACGGGGGCTCTGGGGGCGGCGGGCGTCCGGGCGGCGAGCAGCCCTACGCCGTGCAGGCGGCCGGCCGGTGGCGCGAGGCGGCGGCGGCCTGGGCCGCGGCCGGGTGCCCGTACGAGCAGGCCGCCGCGCTGGCGGAAAGCCCCGACCCGGCGGACCTGCTGGCCGCGCTCGGGCTCCTCGACGACCTGGGCGCCAGGCCGCTCGCGACCCGGGTCCGCGGGCGGCTGCGGGCCCTCGGCATCACGCACATCCCGCGCGGGCCGGTCGGCGGGACCCGGGCCAACCCGGCCGGCCTGACCGCGCGCCAGATCGACGTGCTGCGGCTGCTGGTGCAGGGGCACTCGAACGCGCAGATCGCCCGCGAGCTGGTCGTGTCCGTCCGGACGGTCGACTCGCACGTGGCCGCGGTGCTCGGCAAGCTGGGCGCCCGTGACCGCCACGACGCGGCCGCGCGGGCGGCCGAGCTCGGCATCCTCGGTAGCTGAAGTCGGTAGCCGGCCCGGCCGGCTTCGGTACCGGCTGCCGATCCCCCGGCCCGCGCCCGGCGGCGACCCTCTTTCCAGGGCCGCACGGCCCGCCTGACCAGCCAGCTCAGGCCGAGCGGGTCAGGCCGGACGGAAAGAGGACAGCAGATGGACATCGACCAGGACAAGCTCATGGACTTCCTGCACCGGTTCGTCGGGGATCTGGGGGCCGCGATGGCCGCCGGCAACGTGGTCGTCGGCGACCGGCTGGGGCTGTACCGCGCGCTCGCCGAGCAGCCGACGCTGCCCGGCGAACTGGCCCGGCGCACCGGCACCGCCACCCGCTATGTCGACGAGTGGCTGCGGGGGCAGGCGGCCGGCGGGTACGTGGCCTACGACCCGCAGGCCGGCACCTACTCGCTGACCCCGGAGCAGGCCTTCGCCCTGACCAACCCGGACGGGGCGGTGTTCGCGCCCGGGGCGTTCCAGCTCGTGCTGGGCGCGCTGCGGTCCGAGCCGCGGGTCGCCGAGGCCTTCCGGACCGGCGCCGGGATCGGCTGGCACGAGCACGACGAGGAGGTGTTCTGCGGCTGCGAGCGGTTCTTCCGCCCCGGGTACGCGGCCAACCTGGTGGAGAGCTGGCTGCCGGCCCTGGACGGGGTGGAGGCCAGGCTGCGCGCCGGGGCCCGGGTCGCCGACATCGGCTGCGGCCACGGCGCGTCGACCGAGCTGATGGCGCAGGCGTACCCCAACTCGACGTTCACCGGGTCGGACTATCACGAGGGCTCGGTCGTCCAGGCGCGCAAGCGGATCGCGGGCGCGGGCCTGGCCGCCCGGGTCAGCTTCGACGTCGCGTCGGCGCAGGACTTCACCGGCGGCCCGTACGACCTGGTGACGAGCTTCGACTGCCTGCACGACATGGGTGACCCGCTCGGCGCGGCCCGGCATGTCCGGGACATGCTCGCGCCGGGCGGGACCTGGATGGTGGTGGAGCCGTACGCCGGCGGCCACGTCACGGACAACCTCAACCCGGTCGGCCGGGTCTACTACTCCTTCTCCACTTTCCTGTGCGTCCCGAGCGCGCTGTCGCAGGACGGCGGCTACTCCCTCGGCGCGCAGGCGGGCGAGGAGCCGCTCGCGCGGCTCGCCGCCGACGCCGGGTTCGCCCGCTTCCGCCGGGTGGCCGAGACACCCTTCAACATCGTCTACGAGGGCCGCCGGTAAGGCCCGGCGGGCCGGGCGGGCCGGGCGGCGCCCGGGGTGAGCCAACGGCGGGGGCAGCTCGCCCCGAGGCGTGCCCGGCGGGGGATGTCCCCGCATCAGTCCCGTTCGGCGGCCTGAGGACGGGCGCGGGCGCAGCCGGTCAGAAGATCCCGAACCGGACGATGCTGATCAGCCCGGCCGCCACGCAGTAGATCGCGAACGGCGTCAGGGTCCGGGTCCGGAAGTACCGGGCCAGGAACACCACCGCGAACAGGGACGAGGCCGCGGCGGCGATGCTGCCCGCGATGACCTGGCCGCGGATGTCGTGGCCGAGCGCCCCGGTCAGGTCGGG
>Ga0335085_10012886_pt1 | contig 12286 bp, 8 predicted proteins | sample Lox_Sample_45_FD_206712 | JGI IMG/M metagenome (GOLD analysis project Ga0335085, IMG submission 206712) | Soil microbial communities from Loxahatchee National Wildlife Refuge, Florida, United States - Lox_Sample_4.5 | ecosystem: Environmental > Terrestrial > Soil > Wetlands | place: USA: Florida...
TGCCCCACCGCACCTCGGTGACCTTGTCGCGCCGGGTGCTGAGCGGGAGGATCACGTGGTGGTACGGCGCCGCGACCGCGTTGCCGTACCCGGTGCGCGCCGCGCTGCGGCGGTCCGCCTCCAGGACGGCGCGGTAGGTGGCGGGCGCCTCGGCCTCGAGCCACTCGAGCAGCGTGGCGCCGAAATCGAAGCTGATCCAGTCGAGGGTGTTGACGATGCGCGCGATGCGCCCCGCCGCGTCGGGAATGCGCGCGGCGGCGACCGCGCGATAGCACTCCTGCTCGATCCGCCGGTTCCAGTCGTGGTGCGGCGCGGCGCTGGCTTCCGCCTCGACGTAGCCGAGCCACGGGTTCTCGCGCGGCGGCTGGTAGAAGTGCCCGTGCAGGACGACCGACCGGGGCGGCATCAGGCGGCCGCGCCCACCCGGCCGCGCTCGACCACCTCCGCCACCTGCGCCAGCACGTCGGGGAACAGCGTGTCCCGGCGCTGCAGCTCCTCGGTGATGCGCCGCGCCTGCGCCGGCATCACGGCGCCGCGGACGGTCTCCTCGAGCAGACCGACCAGCAGCTCCGCGTCGGCCGCGTGCAGGCTGAACCGCTGCGCGCCGTAGTCGGCGACGGCGCCGGTGGTGATGATGAACTGCCAGTCGGAAGCCTGCGCCAGCAGCAGCTCGCGCGCCGCCTGGGCGAGCACCGGCCGCGCCTCGGCGACGGTCAGGGCCGTCGGGGCCACGTTCCAGAACCGGTCCTCCAGCGCCCACAACCGCTGCCAGGTCCACGCGGTGGTCGGGTTCAGCCACATGCGGTCGTCGCCGCCGATGCCCCACGAGCCGGCGGCCAGCTCGATCGCGGCGCGCGGCGGGTGACGGTCCAGGCACTCGGTCGCGGTCACCGCCCGCACGCCCCGCCCGTTGGTGAGGTTGCGGTACACCGCCGCCAGGAAGTCGACGCCCTCGAACCACCAGTGCCCGAACAGCTCGGTGTCGAACGGCACCGCCACCAGGCCGTCGCCCCCGCGGTCGCCGGTGGCGCCGATGCTGCCGAGCAGCGACGCGAAGTGCGACGCGTGCAGCGCCGTCTGGGCGAGCGCGGCCGCCGGGTCGTAGGGACGCTTCGCCCCGAGGTCCGACTTCGCGGCGCTCACGCGCCACAGCTTCAGGCCGCCGGGCCAGCGGATCTTGTGGAACTCCAGGTACCAGCCGTCCCCCGGGTAGCCGAGGTCCCGGTTCCACACCTGCATCGAGGAGCGGGGATCGCGCACCAGCGCCGCCACGCGGCCCGCCGCCGGGCCGGCGCCGACGAGATAGGCGCGGTAGGGGGTGCGCTGCGCCCCGACCCCGCCCGGCCGGGTCGCCTCGCGCCCGCCGGCGTCCGCGCGCTCCCGGCCGCCCGGGGCGTCGGCGTAGCCGCCGAGCGCGCTGCCCGCCTGCGCCAGGTGGGCGTCGGTGAAGAAGTACCGGAAGCCGGCAGCCGCCAGGAACTCCTCGGTGCCCGCCCGGGACCCCGGGTGCGGCGCCCCCGGCGGCGCCCACGGCCCTCGCGGCCGGTAGGCGCACTCGGGGAGCCAGCATCCCGCACTCGCCCGGCCGAACAGCCGGCGGTGCTCGGCCGCCGCCACGCCGAGCTGCAGCCGGATCGACTCGTCGCGCCCGAGCAGCGACAGGTAGCCGTGCGTGGCCGCGCAGGTCATCAACTCGAGCCGGCCGGCGGCCTGCAGCCTGGCGAGCGAGCCCACCAGGTTCCGCCCCTCCGCCTCGAACAGCGACCGCAGCCGCCGGAACCGCGCCTCCCAGAAGTCCACCAGCGGCAGCAGCGCGGCGTCGCCCGTCCCGGGCAGCGTGCGGCGCGCCTCGCGGCACGCCTCGAGGCGCTGGTCCAGGAACGCGTCGAACTCGGCCGCGAACGCCGGGTCCGCCAGCTGGTTGGCCAGGACCGGCGAGACGCCCACCGTGACCGGGCAGGGCACGCCGCGCGCCGCCAGCTCGTCCAGCTTCTCGATCAGCGGCAGGTAGGAATCGAGCACCGCCTCGCACAGCCAGTCGCTGCCGTGCGGCCACCGCCCGTGGCGCAGCACCATCGGCACGTGGCTGTGCAGCGCGAGCACGAAGTCCATGACGCCCCTACCGTCCCGCGGGGCTGGCGGCGAGCACGCGCCGGTAGACGGCCGCGTACTCCACGGCCGACGGCGACCAGCTGAAGTCGCGCTCGATCGCGTGCTCGACCAGCCATGCCCAGCGCGCCGGCGTGCGGTAGGTCTCCACCGCCTCGCGGACCGAATCCGCGAGGGCGGCGGGCGCGTAGGCGTCGAACAGGAATCCCGTCTCCCCGTCGTCGATCGTGTCGGCGAGCCCGCCGACGCGCCGCGCCACCGGCAGCGCGCCGTAGCGCTGCGCGGTCATCTGGGTGAGGCCGCACGGCTCGTAGAGCGAGGGCACCAGGAAGATGTCGCAGCCCGCCATGATGCGGCGCGCGTTGCGGTCGCTGAAGCCGAGCCGCACGGCGACCCGCTGGTGCGAGCGCGCCGCGATGGCGGTGAGCGCGGCCTCGTAGCGCGGGTCGCCGCGACCGGTGAACACGAACTGCGCGCCGTCGGCGAACAGCGCCGCGTTGTCGATCAGCAGGTCGAGGCCCTTCTGCGCCACCAGCCGCGCCGCCATGCCCACGAGCGGCACGTTGAACCGCTGCGGCAGGCCGTAGGTGCGCTGCAGCGCCGACTTGCAGCGCCGCTTCCCGGACAGGTCGTTGGCCGAGTAGTTGGCGGTGAGGTGCGGGTCGGTGGCCGGGTCCCACGACTCCACGTCGATCCCGTTGACGATCCCCGCCAGTCGGTCGCCCAGCGCCGCGAACGCGTCGTGCAGCCCGAACCCGCCCTCCGGCGTCACCAGCTCCCGCGCGTGGGTCGGACTCACCGTGGTCACGAAGTCCGCGAACGCCAGGCCGCCCTTGAGGAAGTTCGCCCGCCCGTACCACTCCATCAGCCGCCAGTCGTAGAGCCACGCCGGCAGCCCCACCATGTGCAGCAGCTCCTCCGGGAACCAGCCCTGGAAGGCCGCGTTGTGGACGGTGAGCACGGTCCGCACCCGGTCGTAGAACGGGTGGCCGGCGAACCGGGTCCGCAGGTAGACCGGCACCAGCGCCGCGTGCCAGTCGTGCGCGTGCACCACCACCGGGACGCTGGCGATGCGCGGCAGCACCGCGAGCGCCGCCTGGGCGAAGAACGCCCACCGGAAACCGTTGTCCGGGTAGTCCTTGCCGCCCGAGCCGTAGGGACCGGCGCGGTTGAAGTAGCCGTCGTGCTCGATGAAGAAGACCCGCGGCGCCCGCGGCGCCGCCGCCACCCGCCACAGCCGCGCCCACTCGACCCTCGGCCCCACCTCGACGGGGAACGGACGCCCGACGGCGATCAGCTCCTGGCGGGCGCGCCGCACCGAGCGGTGCAGGGGCAGCACCACCGCGGTCGGCACGCCGGCCGACGCCTGCAGCCGCGCCAGGCCGGCCACCGCGTCCGCGAGGCCTCCGGTGTGGGCGAACGGTGTGTACTCCGCCACGACGTGGACCACGCCCACCGATTCCTCGGCGCTCGAGCCGAGCAGCAGGGGCGGGACGGCCGGGGAGCGCCCGCGCGCCGGGGGGGCGGGAGGCGCGTCCTCGAACGGCGCGCCCATCGCAGACCCGTCAGGCGCTCGGGGGATCGTCACCGGCGGCCACCTCGGATCGCAGGGCCGGGGCGTAGTACGACTTCACGTACTGCTGGACCATCCGTCTCGCCGTGTAGCGCTCGCCCACCGTCCGCAGGGCGTGCTTCATCTTGTCGGCCCAGCCGCGCGGCACGCCGTGCGTGTCGCGGTCGTAGTACAACGGCACCACCTCGTTCTCCAGCAGGCTGTACAACTGCTCCGCGTCCCATTCGTCGCCGTCGCCGCCCTCCGGCGCCGGCTTGATCGCCCAGCCGTTCAGGCCGTCGTACGCCTCGAACCACCAGCCGTCCAGCGTGCTGAGCTGCGGCACCGCGTTGAGCGCGGCCTTCATCCCGCTGGTGCCGCAGGCCTCGAGCGGCGGGCGCGGCAGGTTGAGCCACAGGTCGACGCCCTGGACCATCCGGTGCGCCAGGTGCAGCTCGTAGTCCTCCAGGAACGCGACCCGCCCTTCCAGCCGCGGGTCGCGCGAGAACTGGTAGACCTCCTGCAGCATCTTCTTGCCGTCCTCGTCCGCCGGGTGCGCCTTGCCCGAGAAGACGATCTGCACCGGCCGCCACGGATTGATGAGGATCTTCCGCAGCCGCTCGATGTCCCGGAACAGGAGCGTGGAGCGCTTGTAGGAGGCGAACCGCCGCCCGAATCCGATGGTGAGGGCGTCGGGATCCAGCAGCGTGCCCGCGCCCACGACGTGGGCCGCCTCCTTCCACTCGTCCGACCAGCGCCGGCGCGCCTGCTCCCGGATGAAGGCCATCAGGATGCCCTTCAGCTCGCAGTGCACGAACCACAGCACCTGGTCGTCGATCGTGAGCACCTGCGCCCACAGCGACGGATCGTCGAGGTGGTTCCCCCAGTCGGGCCCGAGATGGTTGTCGAGCAGCGCCATCATGCGGTGCGACATCCAGGTCGCGAGGTGCACACCGTTGGTGACGTGGCCGATGGGCACCTGGCCCAGCTTGCGCCCCGGCCACAGGTCGTGCCAGATGCGGCGCGACTCCTCGCCGTGGCGCTTCGCCACCCCGTTCACGCGGGCGCACAGCCGCTCGGCGAGCACCGCCATGTGGAACTGGCCGTGGTCGCGCGTCGGGTGGTAGCCGAGCCGCAGGAACGCGTCGCGGCCCACGCCCAGCTCGTCCCACACCGGGCCCGTGCACCGCTCCGTCAGCTCGTGCGAGAAGATGTCGTGCCCCGCCGGCACCGGCGTGTGGGTCGTGAACAGCGAGGTCGCCCGGACCTGCCGGATCGCCTGGTCGAACGGCACCCCCTGCGCGGTGCATTCGCGCAGCCGCTCGATCAGCATGAACGCCGCGTGGCCCTCGTTGGCGTGCCACACGCCCGGGTCGACGCCCACGGCCCGCAGCACCCGGACGCCGGCGATGCCGAGCACCCATTCCTGCTTGAGGCGCTGCTCCGGCCCGCCGGCGTACAGCCGGCCCGCGAGGCTGCGATCGGCCGGATCGTTCTCCTCGAGGTCGGTGTCCATGAGGTACACGGACACGCGCCCGACCTTCATCCGCCACGCGCCCACGTGCACGGGATGGCCGAACGCCCGCACCACCGCGACCCACGGCTCGCCTTTGGGTCCGGTCAAGGGCTCGAGCGGCCCCATCCGCGGGTCGAACCGCTCGTCCGTGTCCTCCTGCCACCCGTCGAGACGGATCCGCTGGTTGAAGTAGCCCTGGGTGTAGAGCAGCCCCACCGCCACGAGCGGCACGCCGAGATCCGAAGCGGCCTTGCAGTGGTCGCCCGCGAGCACCCCCAGGCCGCCCGAATAGATCGGGACGGAGTTGTGGAGCCCGAACTCGGCGCAGAAGTACGCCACCGTGCGGCCCTGGAGATCCGGGTACGTCTGGGAGAACCAGGTGCCGAGGTTGGTCTCGTTCGACCGGTATTCGCTCACCACCCGGTCGTAGACCTGGAGGAACTTGATGTCGCGGGCGCACGCCGCGAGCCGGCCCGGATCCACGCGCCGCAGCTGTTCGAGCGGGTTGTGCCGCGTCAGGTGCCACAGCGGCCTGTCCAGCAGGCGGAACAGCGCGCGGGCGTCCCGGCTCCAGCTCCAGGACACGTTGCTCGCGATGTCGTGGAGCGCGTCGATGCGCTCGGGCAGGTAGGGTGGTGTGATCGCTGACCGTCTCATAGACCTTAGCAAATAACCGGGCGGGCCCGATCTCGCCAGCGCGGCGGCCCGAAGGCGGCCCGGACCACGGTTCGCATCTCCTTGACGGACAACGGAATCCCGACCGGGGGACGCGGAGACGCCCCCGGCCGGCCTCGCCCCGTCACGCCGCCGCCGGCCGCAGCTCCCGCAACGCCCCGCCGACGTAGCGCCGCACCATCTTCTTCCGCCAGGCGTAGGCCAGGTCGGTGTTGTCGAGCGGCGTCGCCCGGCCGGCGGCCGCCTCGGCCACCGCCTCGATCGCCGCGTCGGAGAGCGTGCCGCCCACCAGGGACGACGCCTCCTGGACCAGCACGGGCCGCGAGGCGACGGCCCCGAGCACCACGCGCGCCGCAGCGACCGCCCCACCCTCGCCGAACCGCACGGCCGCCGCGACCGAGAGGACCGGGAAGTCGAACGAGCCGCGCCGCCGCAGCTTCCAGTAGGTGCTGCGCCACTCGTCTCCCGCGGGCGCGAGCCGGACCGCGGTGAGGATCTCGTCCGGCCGCTTGGAGAGGTACGCCATGCCGTCGTCCGCGTACAGGTCTTCGAGGGGGATCTCCCGCTCGCCGTCGGCCGAGAGCAGCGTGACGCGCGCGCCCAGCGCGATCAGGGCCGGCGCGGTGTCGGTGGACGATACGGCCCAGCAGCGCGGGCTCGAGGTCGCTACCCAGCAGATCGCATCGCCGGCCGGGGACAGGCACGCGTGGCCGCCGTTCGAGCCCGGGGCCTTCATGCAGTAGTCGATCGCCCGGCGCCATTCGAACGACTGGTTGTAGTAGCTGCACCGGGTGTCGAGGCAGAGGTTCCCGCCCAGCGTCCCCAGGTTGCGGATCTGCGGCGTCGCGACGACCCCGGCTGCCCTGGCGAGCGCGGGATAGTGGCGCGCCACCTTCCGGTCGGCGGCGATCTCGGACAGGCGCACCGCCCCGCCGAGCACCAGGCCGCTCCCGTTCCGCACCCGGCGCAGCTCGCGCAGGTGCCGGATCGCCACCAGCAGCGAGGGCGCCATCTGGCGCCGCTTCAGGTTGGGAACGAGGTCGGTCCCGCCGGCGAGGAGCATTGCGCCGGCGCCGCCGTCCCGGAGTGCCTTCGCCGCGTCCCGCACCGACCGCGCGGCGTAGTACCGGAAGTCCGGCGCGCGCATCATACCTTCACCCCCGCGGTGCCGGAGTGGACCGTGGGCAGCACGTCCCGCGACTGCGTTCTCTCGTTGGTGGCTTTCCCGTCGCCGCCCTCCCACGGCGGCGGCACGACCAGCGCCTCCGGCCAGGGCACGACCGGGAACGCCTTCGGCCCGACGCGCGGCTCCCTGCCCTTCGATTTCTCCTCGAGCGCCTTGAGCACGAGGTCCGGCGTGATCGGCACCTCGTCCACCCGCACCCCGACCGCGTCGTAGATCGCGTTCGCCACCGCCGGCGCGACCGGCAGCAGCGGCCCCTGGCCCACCTCCTTGGCGCCGAACGGCCCGGCGGGATCCGGGTCCTCCACGAAGTACGTCACGACCTCGGGCATCTCGAGCGCGGTCGGGCTCTTGTATTCGAGCATCGAGGGGATCCGGTGCACCAGCGCGGCCGAAAGCCGCGGGGGAAGGCGCCGGAACGCCTGCTCCTCCATCAGCGCCTCGCCGAGGCCCATGTACACGCCGCCCTCGACCTGGCCGCGTGCCAGGACCGGATTGAGCACCCGGCCGATGTCGTGCGCGATCCAGACCTTGGGCACCCGCACCCAGCCGGTGCTCGCATCGACCTCCACCTCCACCACGGCGGCCGTGTAGGAGTACGCCGACGACGGGCCGACGCCGCCGCCCCGGTAGCGCGCCGGGCTCCGGGGCGGCCGGTACGAGCCCGTGGTGCCGAGCGTCCCGTGCACGACCTCCGCGGCGACGACCGCCTCCTGGAAGGTCATCCCGGTGGCGGGATCCTCCACGTCGAACACCCGCCGCTCGGCGAACGCCAGCCGCTCGGCCGGCACACCGAGCTTGGCGGCCGCCGCGCCCGCCAGCAGGGCCTTCGCGCGCTCGGCCGCCTCGATCGCGGCGTTGCCCATCATCAGCGTCACCCGGCTCGAGTACGAGCCCAGGTCCACGGGCGTCAGGTCGGTGTCGCCGGTCACGAGCCGCACGTCGCCAGCCTCGAGCCCGAGGACCTCGGCGACGATCGCGGCCAGCACGTCGTCCGAGCCCTGGCCGATCTCGGTCGCGCCCGAGAAGGCCGTGACGCGCCCGGAACGGTCGAGCTGCAGCTGCACGCCCGAGTGCGGCATCTCGTTCCAGTAGATCGGCAGGCCCGCGCCGCACAGGTACGACGAGCAGGCGAGGCCGAGCCCGCGGCCGAAGGGCAGTCGGCCGTGCCGCTCCCGCCATGCCGAACCCTCGACGACGCGCTCGATGCACGCCCGGAGGCCGATGGTGCCGATCTTCAGCCAGTTGGCCGTGAGCGCACCCGGCGACTCGAGCTGCTGCAGGCGGAGGTCCGCCGGATCCCTGCCGAGGCTCGCCGCGATCTTGTCGAGCTGGATCTCCTGCGCAAACCGCGGCTGCGGCGTGCCGTGGCCGCGCTTGGGGCCGCACGGCGGCTTGTTGGTGAACGCGCGGCAGGCGCGGAACCGGTAGCGCGGGACGTGATAGGTCACCGTCTGGAGCTGGCCGGTGTACAGCGTCGAGGCCGCGCCGTAGCTCCCGTACGCCCCCCCGTCGAGCAGCGTCTCGAGGTCCATCGCGACGATGGTGCCGTCCGCCTTCACGCCGGTCACCAGTCGCATCAGCACCGGGTGGCGTCCACGGTGCGCGTAGAAAACCTCCTCGCGGGTCAGCGTGATCTTCACCGGGCGGCCGGTCAGCAGCGCGGCGCGGGCGACCACGATCTCGTGATTGAACGGGTCGCTCTTGCCACCGAAGCCGCCGCCGTTGGGGGTCGCGACCACGCGGATCCGGTGCGCGGGCAGCTCGAGCGCGCGGGCCAGCTCCCGGTGCACGTAGTGCGGTGTCTGGGTGGAGGACCACAGCGTGAGCCGCCCGTCGGCGTCGAGGGCCGCCACCGCCGCGTGCTGCTCCAGCGGCAGGTGGGTGTTGCCCTCGTAGAAGAACAGGTCTTCGAAGACGCGGTCGGCGGACGCGAGCGCCGGCTCCACGTCGCCGAAGGCGAAGTGGGCGAGCCGGTGGACGTTCGGGGCCTCGCCGTAGTCGTGGATCCTCGGCTCGGACTTGCGCAGCGCCTCTTCCGGTGAAGCGATCGTGGCCAGCGGCTCGTACGTCACCCGCACCAGGGCCAGCGCGTCCGCGGCCTCGCGCTCGCTCGTCGCGATCACCGCCGCCACCGGGTCGCCGACGTAGCGCACCTTGTCGCGGGCCAGCGGATACTCGTCCTGGCTCACCGGCATGATGCCGTAGGCGACCGGGAAGTCGGCCCCGGTGAGGACCAGCGCCACCCCCGCCGCCACGCCGGCGGCCTCGGCGTCCACCTCGCGGAGCAGGGCGTGGGGATGCGGAGAGCGGAGCAGCTTGCAGTACAGCATCCGCGGCAGCGCGACGTCGTCCGCGAACCGCGTCTGGCCCGTGACCTTGGCGCGCGCATCCACGCGACGCCGCGCCTTGCCGACGACGTTCACGCGCCCTCCCGCCCGGCCGCCCGGGACGGCGCACCGCGCCGGGTTCGCCGGGTCGCAACCGGGGCCCCCGCGGCGGCGCGCGCCGCCGTCTCCACGGCCTCGAAGATCTGCAGGTATCCCGTGCAGCGGCACAGATTGCCGGACAGGGCCTCCGCGATCTCCTGGCGGCGCGGGTGCGGGGTGCGGTCGAGCAGGGCGCGGGCCGTGACCAGGATGCCGGGCGTGCAGTAGCCGCACTGCGCCGCGCCCAGGTCGGCGAACGCCGCCTGGAGCGGGGACAGCTCCGGCCCCCGGGCGAGCCCTTCGACCGTGGTGACCGCGGCGCCGTCGCAGTCGGCGGCCAGGAGCAGGCAGGAGAGCACCGGCTCACCGTCCACCAGGACCGCGCAGGCGCCGCACTCGCCCAGCTCGCAACCGTGCTTCGTGCCGGTGAGGCCCAGATCCTCCCGCAGCACCTCCAGGAGCGTCTTGTAGCCGGCCGCCAGCAGCTCGCGTGCCTCGCCGTTGACGGTGAGCGCGAGCCGGACCGCACCCTTCTCCCGTGCCCCGGCGTCTCCGTGCCCCCGTGCCCGCTTCCGCGCGTCCCTGCGCCCGTGCGTCCGTGCGTCCGTCATCTCGCCAGCCCCCGCACCAGGTAGGTCGCGAACGCGTCGGCGACCGCCGCCGGCGGCTGCCCGCCGTCCGGACGGTACCACCGTGCCGTCCAGTTGAGCGCCCCGAGCACCGCCCGGGTCACCAGCGCCGGGTCGCAGGGCGCGAACGCGCGCGACCGCACGCCCTCGGCGACGATGCGCCGCACCGTCGCCTCGTACCGGTCCCGCTTCGCCACGATGCGCCCGCGCAGCGGCGGCGGCAGGCTCTCGACCTCGGTGTGGGCGGCCGCGCCGTCCAGCTCGTCCAGCAGGCACGCCAGGTGCGCCCGGATCACCCGCCCCAGCCGCTGGTCCGCGGGTGCGCCGCTGTGCTCGACGCTGCGGCCCGCGGCCAGCATCCGGTCCAGCGAGTGGTCCTGGCAGAAGTACAGCAGCTCGTGCTTGCTCTTGAAATAGTAGTAGAGGTTCCCGGGCGAGAGGTCCGCTTCCACCGCGACCTCGCGCATGCCGGTGGCGGCGAAGCCGCGACGCCGGAACACCCTGGCGGCGGCGCGCAGGATGGTCTGGCGCATCGCCAGGGCGCGGCGCCCCCGCCGGTCCGGCGCGGAAGCCCGCCGGGCCCGGGCCGGCACGCGGTTCGAACGGCGGTTTGACTTTCGAACCATGGTTCAAACCTGCCGCCAGGCCCGCCCGCCGTCAAGCCGGACGCAGCGAAGGCCCGGCCGGACGGCCGGGCCTTCGTCGCACCGGACGGCGGCCGGAGCGCCTAGGCGGCCGTGGCTTTCAGGGCCTCGATCTCTGCCACCGCCTTCTTCAGGGTCTCGAGGATCTTCTGCACCTTGGGGTCCCCGGGGCCCGCGTGCCACGCCTCGCCGTAGGCCAGCCGCGCCAGCCGGGCGAACACCTCGCTCAGCTCGCCCATCGATCCGCCGGCGAATCCGCGCACCGCGTCCCGCACCCGGCCCAGGATGTCGTCGAGCACGTCCTTGTGCTCCTCCAGGAACGCCTCGCCCTCGGGCGTGATGTGATAGACCTTCTTGCCCTCCGTCTCGACCGCGCGCACGTACCCCTGGTCCTCCAGCAGCTGGAGCGTCGGGTAGATCGTGCCCGCCGACGGCGAGTACCAGCCGCCCATCTTCTCCTCGAGCGCCTTGATGATCTCGTAGCCGTGCCGCGGCTTCTCCTTGAGGAGCCGCAGGATCACGTACTTGACCTCGCCCGACTCGAACACCTGCTGCCGCATCCGGCGCCGCGGCCCCCGCATCCCCTCGGGCCCGCAAAACGCCCAGAACCGCGGCCCGAAGCCGCCGGCCCAGAACCGCCCGAACGGCCAGTCCTCATTGTCTCTGCTCATCGTAGCCTCCGTGGACTAGATACATCGTACGATATATCGTACGTCATAGCGCACGATATGTCAAGGCCACGACGTTTGCGTGAGGGGAGGTCCGGGGTGGAGGGCCAACCCAGCCGCCAGCGGCTCGGTCCACGCGCCCCCGGGAGCCCAAGACAACGGCGCCCGCACTGTCGCGGGCGCCGTCACTACCGATTCAGCTTCCGGCGAAGGACCGCTCAGGTCTCCGCGTTCGGCGGAGCCGGATGCACCCGGACGGTGCTGAACGGGAGCCGCATCATCTGCGGCAGGGTCTCGAGCTTCCGGAGCTCGGGCCCCATCTGCAGCAAGGGGTTGAAGTCGAAGTCGAACGCGTTCGGCGTCACCGACCATCCCCGCCCGCGCCGCTCGGGCACCTTGCCGTTCACCGTGATGTGCCGCTTCATCCGCATCACGTCGAAGCTCACGCTCTCGTTCGGCTCGTAGGTGCCCAGGATCCGCAGCGCGTGGGCCGGGTTGAGCGGCTTGCGGCCGCCGATCGCCAGGATGACGTCGCCGCTCTTGAGGCCGAGCGTGGAGTCGTCGCCCACGTTCGCCACCAGCAGCCCCTCGGACGTGCCGAAGTACTCCCCGAGGCCGGGGTTCACCTTCACCAGCTCCATGTCCGCGAACGGTCCGCCGCTGAACATGAACGAGGTCATCGGCATGCGCGAAGGCAGCGGCGTGCGCTGCAGGCTGCCCCGCGGGATCTCCATGCGGTAGCTCCGCATCGCCTCGTCCATCCCGGACTCGCCCGCGACGACCGTCACGTTCATGGTCTGGCGGCCCCGCCGCAGCTCGAGACGGACCGAGTCGCCCGGATCGAGACGCGAGGCCATCTCGATGAGACGCATTCCGGGCCG
>Ga0335085_10012888_pt1 | contig 12284 bp, 11 predicted proteins | sample Lox_Sample_45_FD_206712 | JGI IMG/M metagenome (GOLD analysis project Ga0335085, IMG submission 206712) | Soil microbial communities from Loxahatchee National Wildlife Refuge, Florida, United States - Lox_Sample_4.5 | ecosystem: Environmental > Terrestrial > Soil > Wetlands | place: USA...
GCGACCTGCAACCGGATCGAGGTTCACGCCGAGGTCAGCAAGTTCCACGGCGGGGTGCAGGAGATCAGCGAGGCGCTGGCGGACCACACCGGCGTGGACCTCGAGACGCTGACCGAGCACCTTTACGTGCACTACGAGGACCGAGCCGTCCAGCATCTGTTCGAGGTGGCCGCAGGCCTGGACTCGATGGTTGTCGGTGAGCAGCAGATCCTGGGCCAGCTGCGATCCGCGGTCAACACCGCTCGCGCCGAGCGCACCCTGGGCCGGGCGCTCGGCACCGTGGCAGACAACGCGTTGCGGGTCGGCAAGCGCGCTCACACCGAGACCGACATCGATCGGGCCGGGCGCTCGCTCGTTTCGGTCGGCGTCACCATGGCCGAGCAGGCCCTGGGCGCGCTTGCCGATCGGCGGGGGGTCGTCCTCGGCGCCGGTGCAATGAGTTCCCTTGCCGCTACGGAGCTCGCTTCTCGCGGCGTCACCGACCTCACGATCGTCAACCGCACGCCGGCTCACGGTGAGCGGCTCGCGGCGTCGGTGGGCGGGCGGGCGCGCACGATGGCCGATCTCGGGGACACGCTGCGGGACGCGGACATCGTCGTGTCGTGTACCGGGGCGGTGGGCACGGTGGTCAGCGCCGACGCACTGGCGGCGGCCGGCGGTCGGCCCATCTTCGTCCTCGATCTTGCCTTGCCCCGCGACGTCGACCCGGCGGCCGGCGCCCTGCCCGGCGTCACCGTCGTCGACCTGTCCACCATGGGCGAGATCCTCGAAGGCGCTGCGATCGAGGCGGACGTCGAGGCCGTTCGGCGGATCGTCACCGACGAGGTCGGTGATTTCCTCGCGAAACAGCGGGCCGAGCGGGTCGCGCCGACGGTTGTCGCGCTGCGCGAGCGTGCCCAGCAAGTGGTCGACAGCGAGGTGTCGCGCTTCGTGGGCCGGGTCCCCGCCGCCGACGAGGACATGATCCGCGAGGTGCGGGTGACGGTCGAGCGGGTGGTCGACAAGCTTCTGCATGCGCCGACCGTGCGAGTGAAGGAGCTCGCGGGGGCTCCCGGCGGCGACTCCTACGCCGAGGCCCTGCGCGAGCTGTTCGCCCTCGACCCATCGGCCACCACCGCCGTCGCGCGCGCCGTCGTGGTCGTCGAAGAAACCGAGGAGTCGCAGTCATGACCGCGGTCGCGCTGGGCACGCTGCGGATCGGCACCCGCCGCTCCCCGCTCGCCCTCGCCCAGGCCGGGCAGGTCGCCGATGTGTTGCGCGGCGCCGGGTACGACGTCGAACTGGTCGAGGTGGTCACCGACGGTGACCGCTCGCCCGAGGCGCTGACGTCGCTGGGCGGCGTTGGGGTCTTCGTCACGGAGTTGCGTCGGCGCCTGCTCGACGGCACGGTCGAGGTTGCCGTGCACTCGTTGAAGGATCTGCCGACCGAAACCCTGGCCGGGGTCGCATTGGCCGCCGTACCGCACCGCGCCGACCCGCGCGATGCGCTGGTGAGCGGCCGCGGTCAGCTCCTGGCCGAACTCGACCCGGGCACTTCGGTCGGCACCGGATCACCCCGCCGTGCTGCGCAGCTACGTGCTCTCGGGCTCGGTCTCGAGGTGGTTCCGATTCGGGGCAACGTCGATTCACGGTTGCGCCAGGTCGCCGACGGTGCGCTTGGCGCGGTCGTCGTCGCGGCCGCCGGGTTGCAGCGTCTGGGTCGTGTGCACGAGGCGACCGAGATTCTCGATCCCGGCCAGATGCTCCCGGCACCCGGTCAGGGCGCGTTGGCGGTGGAGTGCCGCGAGGCCGACTCGCAGGTACGTGCGGCGCTCGCGGCCGCGCTCGACCACCCCGCGAGCCGGGCCGCCGTAGATGCCGAGCGGGCACTCCTTGCGACCCTCGAAGCGGGATGCAGCGCACCGGTGGGGGCGCTCGCCGACGTCGCGACCGGTGACGACGGCGAGGAGATCTACCTGCGCGCCGTCGTCGCGACCGTCGACGGCGATATGTCGCTGAGGCTGTCCGCCACCGGACGCCCGGGAGAAGCGAACGAGGTCGGTCGCAGGCTTGCCGAAGACCTGCTCGCGGCCGGAGCCGCGGACCTGATGCCAGCACCACCGAAGTCCTTCGGCGACTCACCACCAGGCAAGACCACGATCGGAGACCGCACGTGACCACCACCAGGACCAAGACCCGCCCAGGAACCGTCACTTTTGTCGGGGGTGGCCCGGGCGACCCCGGCCTGTTGACGCTGCGCGCGGTCGAGGCGCTCGCCACTGCGGATGTGGTCGCGCTGTCCCGTCCCAGCCTGGATGCAGTGCTGGGTCATTGCTCGGCAGAGGTCGACGTGATCGACACCTCGTGCGAGGACGCCGGTGCCGGCAAACAGATCGTGGCCGCGGCGAAGGCCGGCCGGGCGGTCGTTCGGGTGTTCGCCGGCGACCCCACCGTCCTGTGCGCCTTCGCCGAGGAGGCGGAGGCGTGCGCCAAGGCGAAGATCGCCTTCGAGCTGGTTCCCGGGATCAGTGCCGCGATCGCCGTGCCGGCCTACGCCGGGATACCGGTCACCGACAAGCGGACCCGCAACGTGCACATCGTCGACGTGTCCCCGCACGGTCCGGAGCCGGATTGGGCCGCCGCGAGCGAACCGCACCAGACCCTCGTGTTGCTCGATTGCGGCGGCTCGGTCGGCAAGGCGGCGGCGGCGCTCGTCGAGCATGGCCGCCGCGGCGATACGCCGATCGCCGTCACGTCGGACGGGACGACGAGGGGTCAGCGCACGATCGTGTCCACCCTCGACACCGTCGAGCGGGACGCGGCGTCGATGGACGGTCAGGTCACGGCCGTGGTCGGCGAGGTCGTGAAGCTGCGCGAGAAGCTGTCGTGGTGGGAAAGCCGCCCGCTGTTCGGCTGGAAGGTGCTCGTTCCCCGGACCAAGGAGCAGGCCGCCGCGCTGTCCGGCCAACTCGTCTCCTACGGCGCGATCCCGGTCGGGGTGCCGACGATCGCGGTGGAGCCGCCGCGCACGCCGCAGGCAGTCGACCGCGCAATTCGTGGGCTGGTCAGCGGCCGCTACGCCTGGTTGGCGCTGACCTCGGTCAACGCGGTCAAGGCGATCCGGGAGAAGATCGAGGAGCTCGGCCTGGACGCGCGAGCGCTGGCCGGGGTGAAGGTGGCCTGCGTCGGTGAGCAGACGGCCGCGGCGATGCAGGAGTGGGGCATCCGCAGCGACCTGGTGCCGAGCGGCGAGCAGTCCAGCGAGGGCTTGCTCGCGGACTGGCCCGACTTCGAGCAGGGTTACGACGCGCTCGACCGCGTGCTTCTCCCGCGCGCCGACATCGCCACCGAAACCCTCGCCGCCGGTCTCGTGGAGCGGGGTTGGCAGGTCGACGACGTCACGGCGTACCGCACGGTCCGGGCGGCTCCGCCGCCCGCCGAGACCCGCGAGGCGATCAAGACCGGAGGCTTCGACGCGGTCCTGTTCACCTCGTCCTCGACGGTGCGCAACTTGGTCGGGATCGCGGGCAAGCCGCACGCCTCGAGCATCATCGCTGTGATCGGTCCCCAGACCGCGAAGACTGCCCAGGAGCTCGGACTGCGGGTTGACGTGATGGCCGAGGTCGCCTCGGCGAGCTCGCTCGCGGAGGGACTGGCGGGCTTCGGCCGGCAGCGGCGCGAGTCCGGCGAGATCCACCCTCCCGGCAAGGCCAACAAGGCCAAAGCGGTCGCCCGCGCCAAGCGCAAGTAGCGGACCGGCTGATGACCACCTCCGACGGCTTTCCGGTCTCGCGGCCGCGCCGGCTGCGTCGCACCGCGGCGATGCGGCGGCTCGTCGCGCAGGTCGCATTGTCCCCGTCGGACCTCGTGCTGCCGTTGTTCGTCAAGGAGGGCGTGGACGCCCCGGTGCCGATCGATTCGATGCCCGGCGTCGTCCAGCATTCCCGCGACTCGGTGCGAAAGGCCGCCCTGGAGGCGGCGCAGGCCGGAGTGGGCGGGTTGATGATCTTCGGCGTACCCGCGGTGAAGGATGCACGCGGTAGTGGCGCGGACGATCCGGACGGGATCGTGGCCCACGTGCTCACCGATCTCGTGGAGGAGGTCGGCGATGCCGTCGTGCTGATGAGTGACCTGTGCCTCGACGAGTACACCGACCATGGCCACTGCGGGCTGCTGACTCCGGACGGCGATGTCGATAACGACCGAACCCTCGAGCGGTACGCGTCGATCGCGGTTGCGCAGGCGAGCGCGGGAGTGCACGTCGTCGGCCCGAGCGGGATGATGGACGGGCAGGTCGGCGCCATCCGCGCGGCTCTGGACTCGGCCGGCTTCCCCGAAGTTGCGATCATGGCCTACTCGGCGAAGTACGCCTCGGCGATGTACGGACCGTTCCGGGACGCGGCCGAGTGCGCGCCGACGTTCGGCGACCGGTCCTCCTACCAGCAGGATCCGGCCCGCTCCTCGGATGAGGCCGTCCGCGAGGCGTTGCTCGACGTCGCCGAAGGTGCCGACATCGTCATGGTCAAACCCGCGCTCGGCTATCTCGACGTGGTCCGCCGGGTGGCGGATGCCGTCGCGGTGCCGGTCGCGGCCTACAACGTCTCCGGCGAGTACTCGATGATCGAAGCCGCCGCGGCGAACGGCTGGATCGATCGCGACCGGGCGATCGAGGAGCTGCTCTGCTCGATCCGGCGGGCCGGGGCCGGGATCGTCCTCACCTACTGGGCGACCGAGGTCGCGAACCGGATCGCGGGGTGAGCACGCCGGACGCCCCCGCCTCCGCCGCGTGGTTCGCGCGGGCGCAGGCGGTCACGCCGGGGGGCGTGAACTCCCCTGTCCGCGCCTTCCGCGCGGTTGGTGGTGTGCCGAGGTTCATGGTGCGTGGCGCGGGCCCTTTCCTGTACGACGCCGACGGGCGCGAGTACGTCGATCTGGTCTGCTCGTGGGGGCCGACGATCCTCGGGCACGCCCATCCGGCGGTGGTCGAGGCGGTGCAGCGCGCGGCGGCCTCGGGACTGTCCTTCGGGACGCCGTCGCCGGGCGAGGTCGAGCTCGCCGAGCTGATTGTCGACCGAGTCCCGGCGCTGGACTCCCTCCGGTTGGTGAACTCCGGCACCGAGGCGACGATGAGCGCGGTGCGGCTGGCCCGCGGGGTGACCGGCCGTGCGAAGGTCGTCAAGTTCGTCGGCTGCTACCACGGTCACGTCGACGCTTTGCTGGCCAGTTCGGGGAGCGGCGTCGCGACCTTCGGCCTGCCGGACTCGCCCGGCGTCACCGGCGCCAGCGCCCGGGACACGATCGTCGTGCCCTACAACGACGTCCCGGCGGTCGAAGCGGCCTTCGCCGAGTTCGGCGATCAGATCGCCTGCGTCATCACCGAGGCGGCCGCGGCCAACATGGGCGTCGTACCCCCTGCACCGGGCTTCAACGCGCGGCTGCGCGAGCTGACCACCGCCAATGGCGCGTTGCTGATCCTTGACGAGGTCATGACCGGGTTTCGGGTCAGCCGATCCGGCTGGTGGGGAGTTGAGGGGGTAACGCCGGACCTGTTCACCTTCGGCAAGGTGATGAGCGGCGGGCTGCCGGCCGCGGCCTTCGGGGGCCGCTCGGAAGTGATGAGCGCGCTCGCGCCGAGCGGACCGGTCTACCAGGCCGGCACCCTGTCCGGGAACCCGGTCGCCGTCGCGGCCGGTTTCGCCCAGCTCAGCCACTGCACCGACGTGGTCTACCGAGCGGTCGACCACGCCGCTGCGGCGACCGCCCGATTGGTCGCCGACGCGTTGACCGACGCCGGCGTCGAGCATCGCGTCAACGTGGCCGGGAACCTGTTCTCGGTGTTCTTCACCGCCGGCGAGGTGACCGACTTCGAATCGGCACGGCGCACGTCGGTGCCCCGATACGCCGCCTTCTTCCACGCCATGCTCGATCGCGGGGTCTACCTGCCACCGTCGGCGTTCGAGGCGTGGTTCGTCGGTGCCTGCCACGACCAGGCGGTGCTCGACCGGATCGCGGATGCTGTCCCGGACGCGGCGCGGGCGGCTGCGTCGGTGCCGGTTGAGGCGGTGCCGGCGTGACCCACACCGTCATCCACCTGGTGCGCCACGGTGAGGTGGACAACCCCGCCGGCGTGCTCTACGGGCGGCTGCCCGGGTTCGTCCTGTCCGCGGCCGGCGAAGCGATGGCCATCCAGGCCGCGGAGGCCTTGGACGGTCGTGATGTCACCGTCGTACGGTCCTCGCCGCTTGAGCGGGCCGTGCAAACCGTGGCGCCGATCGGCTCGGCGTTCGGGGTGACGCCGACCACCGATGATCGACTGATCGAGAGCGAGAACTTCTTCGAGGGCAAGACCTTCGGGGTCGGTGACGGTTCGCTGCGCAACCCGTCGGTGTGGCGACACCTCTGGAATCCGTTCCGGCCGTCGTGGGGTGAGCCCTACGCAGCCGTCGCCGACCGGGTGCTCGCTGCGATCGCCGACGCCCGGTCGGCCGCGCGTGGGCACGAGGCCGTGCTGGTGAGCCACCAACTCCCGATCGAGATTGCCCGTCGCAAGGCCGAGGGCGCTCACCTGTGGCACCGTCCCGATCGGCGGCGGTGTGCCCTCGCCTCGATCACCTCGTTCGTCTACGACGATGACCGGCTCGCCCGGATCGACTATCGGGAGCCGGCCGGTGCTGCCGGACGCAAGCAGGTGGGTGGCGCGTGATGCCGAACGTCCGGCGCCGTTCGGGGTGCGCGACAATGACCCGCGGGGCGAGTTCTCGATGAGGGTCTTCCATGGCTAGGAAACCGTGGCCGTCGGTGGCGCTGCTCGCGCTCGCCTTGGCCGCGACCGGCTGTGCGGGCAAGGGCAACACCGGGACGTCGGTCGATGGATCGGTGACCGGTGACCGCGGGGGACCGTCGATCACCTACTTCTCCGCTGACCACCGCAGCACCGCCGGCGACGTGCGCGGCACCACCCTTTCGGGTGCCCCACTGGCCCTCTCGGACTATCGCGGGAAGTACGTCGTCGTGAACTACTGGTCCGCGACCTGCGGGCCCTGCCACGCCGAACAGCCCGGATTCGAGCAGGCCGCGAAGGACTTCGCCGCCAAAGGCGTCCGGTTCGTCGGGATCGACGAGGACGACAACCTGGCCTCGGCGCGAACGTATGCCCGCCACTACCGGATGACCTACCCGACCCTGATGGATCAGAGCAGGTCCTTCCTGCTGGACTTTCCGGGCGCGGTGCCCTCGGTCACGCCCTACACCATCGTGATCGACCCGTCCGGTGGGATCGCCGCGGCGAGTGCCAACACCCTCGACTACACCCACTTGATCGGTCTGCTCCACCACGTCATGTCCGAGCCGACATGAGCAGTGCCGTCGTCGTCGCGAGTGCCGCGACCTCCTTTCAGCACGCGGCCGGCGGTTCGCTCCTCCTGGCGATCCCGGTCGCGGCGCTCGCGGGGTTGGTTTCCTTCCTGTCGCCGTGCGTGCTCCCGCTGGTTCCGGCGTACCTGTCGTATGTGACCGGACTGTCGGCGGCCGACCTCGCCGCCGAGCACCCGACGGTCAGTGACGGGCCTGGTGCCGCCGTCGCGCACGACGCGCTGGCGGCGGCGGACGGCGGCGGACGGCGACGGTGGAGCCGGGTGCTCGTCGGTTCGGTGCTGTTCGTCGCCGGCTTCTCGGCGGTCTTCGTGATGTTCGGCGCCTTCTTCGGCTACGCCGGCGCGCACCTCGACCAACATGCCGTGCTGATCGAGCGGATCGCCGGAGTGATCGCGATCGTCATGGGGGTCGCGTTCATGGGCTGGCTGCCCGGGTTTCAGCGGGAGTGGCGCTACCAGCGTCTTCCGGCGCTGGGGCTCGCCGGGGCGCCGTTGCTCGGGATCGCCTTCGGGGTCGGGTGGACGCCGTGCACCGGTCCGACGTTGGGCGTGGTGCTCGGGTTGGCGGCCGACCCGAGCAGCACGGGAACAGCGGCGCGCGGCGCCCTGCTCACGGTCGCCTACTGCGCGGGTCTGGGCATCCCGTTCATTCTCGCCGGGCTCGGATTCCGGCGCGCTCTCGGTGCCTTCGCCGTCGTGAAGCGGCACTACGCGCTCGTGGTGCGCGGCGGCGCAGTGTTGCTGATCGCGGTCGGTCTGCTGCTCGTGACGGGTGAGTGGAACACCCTGTCGATCGACCTGCGCAACGCCCTTCCGTCCTACACCTCCCCGGTCTAGGGCCATGACCGACACGATCGTCGACGACGCGCGCACGACCGCGCTGTCCACCCAGCCGGAGGCTCCCAAGCCGGCCGCGCGCGGACTGTGGGGGCAGCTCAAGCGCGGGTGGGCAGTGCTGACCAGCATGCGCACCGCGCTGCTGTTGTTGGCGTTGCTTGCCCTCGCCGCGATCCCGGGAACCGTGATCCCGCAGCGCGGCCTTGACCCGATCAAGGTCGACAACTTCCTCGCGGCCCATCCGCACCTCGGCCCGATCATGGACCGGCTCTCGCTGTTCGACGTCTTCGCCGCCCCGTGGTTCGCCGCGATCTACCTGTTGCTGTTCGTGTCCGTCGTCGGCTGCCTCGTCCCGAGGATCCGGCTGCACGCCCGGGCGCTGCTCCGCCGACCCCCGAACGCCCCTCGCCGCTTGCTGCGGCTTCCGGCGTCGACGCAGTGGCGGACCGAAGAGTCGGCCGAAGCGATCGGTGAACGGGTGCACGCGCTGCTACGCCGGGGGCACTGGCGCGTTGACACCAGGGTCGAGGACGACGGCGCCGTCACGGTCTGCGCGGAGAAGGGCTACCTGCGCGAGACCGGCAATCTGATCTTTCACCTGGCCCTCGTGCTGTTGCTGGCCGGGATCGCGCTCACCGGGCTCTACGGATTCAAGGGCACAACGCTCGTCCAAGAAGGTCAGGGGTTCGCGAACGCGCGTGAGGCCTACAACATCTTCAATCCGTCGAGGCTGTTCTCCGACGCCAACCTGCCGCCGTTCTGGTTCACGCTCAACCGGTTCTCGGCGACCTATGCGGCAAGCGGTCAGCCGCTGACCTTCGACGCGATGGTGCACTACAAGAGCTCGCCGACTGCGGCGGCGCAGCCCTACGACATTCGGGTGAACCACCCCCTGAACGTCGACGGTTCCAAGGTGTTCCTGGTCGGTCACGGCTACTCCCTGAATCTGTCGGTGACGAACGCGGCCGGTCGGACGGTGTACGACGGCCTCGTCCCGTTCCTTCCCGACAACCAGGGGTCGGGCGGGCACGGGGTGTTGCGGATCCCCGACCTGCGGCCCGGCCAGCTCGCCTTCACCGGGTCGTTCTTCCCCACCTTCGCCGCGAACGCGGTAGGCGGTGCGACGTCGCTTTCCCCGGCGCTGCGCAATCCGGTGGTGCTGCTTGCGGCGTACCGCGGCGACCTCGGTCTCAACCGGGGAATTCCGGAGCCGGACTACTCCCTTGACATCAGCCACCTCACGCAGGTCGGCGCAGTTCGGGCGCTCGCACCGGGCCAGCACTGGACGCTGCCCAATGGCGCGACCGTCAGGTTCAAGGGCGTGAAGACGTGGGCGACCTTCGAGGTGGCGCATCAGCCGGGCAAGCGAACGGTGCTGGTGGCGGCGATCCTCATTGTCGCCGGGCTTCTCGTGTCGCTGCGGGTCCGCCGCCGACGGTTTTGGGTACGGGCCATCCCGGCGGCGGACGGTGCGGGTGATCGGCGTACCGTAGTCACCGCGGCTGGGCTCGCCCGCAGTGATGGGGGCGGGTTCCACGAGGAGTTGGACGGCCTCGTCCGCCGGATCGGCCGGCCGCAGCAGGACCCGCAGCACCCGGCCGACGTCGAGTCGGATCGTTCCGGCTCCGAGAGGGAGTGACGTGGCAGCCAACCTGCACCTCGCGCATGTCTCCGACGTGCTGCTGGTGTGGGCGGTCTTCTGTTACGCGATCGCCATGCTCGGCTACGCCGCCGAGTTCGCGGCCACCCGTCGGGCGCAGGCGGTCGCGGCCGTGCCGGGGGAGTCCGGAGCCAGCGTCGATATCTCCGCGACCGCCAGCGGGCGCCGCGCCCGCCGCTTCGGCGCGATGGCCGTCGGTCTCACGATCGTCGGCTGGTGCTGTCACCTCGCGACGGTCACGACCCGAGGACTCGCCGTCCACCGAGTGCCGTGGGGAAACATGTACGAGTTCTCGTGCATGGTGACCCTCGTCGCGGTCACGGTCTATCTCCTCCTGTTGATGGGACAGCCGCTGCGCAAGCTCGCGGCCACCGCGACCCGGCGCGAGTCGGCCGCGGCGATGAGCTGGCGGTCGAAGGAGTCGGTGCGCTGTCTCGGCGCGTTCATCATGGCGCCGGTCGTGCTGTATCTCGGGCTCGCCGGCACCGTTCTCTACGCCGCGCCCGGGCCGCTTCAGCCGGCGCTCGACTCGTACTGGATCAAGATCCACGTGGTGGCGGCCATCGCGGCGACCGGCTCGTTCCTCGTCTCGGGCGTCGTGACGATCCTCTACCTGCTCAAGGAGCGCTGGGAGCGCCGGCAGCCGCCGCTGCGCGCCCTTCTCACCGGCTTCCTGCGGAGCGGTCTGCGCCGGCCGCGACTCAGCCTCGGCCCGGGAACCGCGGCGGTCGCGGAGATGAACGCCCAGCGCAGCGGACTGATGCAGTCGCTGCCGTCATCGCAGGCCCTCGACCGGCTCGCCTACCGGATCATCACCTTCGCGTTTCCGATCTGGACGTTCGCGATCTTCGCGGGTGCGATCTGGGCCGAGCAGGCCTGGGGACGGTACTGGGGATGGGACCCGAAGGAGACCTGGTCGTTCATCACCTGGCTGGGATATGCGGCGTACCTGCATGCGCGGGCGACGGCCGGCTGGCGGGGTCGTCGCGCGGCCGTGCTGTCGCTGCTGGCGTTCGCCGCGCTCATGGTCGACTACTACGTGGTCAACACGGTGATCACCGGGTTGCACAGCTACGCAGGCCTCTCCTAGGCCTCTCCATAACGGCGTGACGCCGTTTCGCTCTGGCCGGTACGGCGTGACGCCGTTTCGCTCTGGCCGGTACGGCGTGACGCCGTTTTTACACCGCGGAGCGGGAGGTGTCCTGGCGAAGCAGGTCGCGGATCTCCGACTCGCGGAATCGGCGGTGACCGCCGGGCGTGCGGATGCTGTTGATCCTGCCGGCCGCCGCCCAGCGCGTGACCGTCTTGGGGTCGACGCGGAACAGGCTCGCCACTTCCCCTGGGGTCAGCAGTCGATCCCTGGCCTCGACCACGATCAAACCCCCTCATGAGCGCCGACACCATGCCAGCGCTACCAGTGTCGCCTCACCACCGCCGTGTTGTCATGCGAACCGCAAAAGCCCCCGCATCGCAGGACACGTCCTCTCGACGTAGGCTTGCGTGCATGCCCGATCCCGGACCGAACGAGCAGCCGACGGTTCGCGGTCCACGCGGTGGTCGCGCGTTCGCGACCTACAACGTGCTGCGTGCGCTCCTCCTCGTGCTCGCGCTCGGCATCGGGTGGCTCGCCGGGTTGCGCGGCCTGATCCTGATCGTCGCGGGCCTCGCGGTGTCGGGGATCGTGAGCCTGTTCCTGCTGAAACGTCAGGCGATCGCGATGGGTGAGGCGGTCGAGCACACCATCGCCCGCAGTCGGGAGCGGCTCGCCGCTCGCAGCGCGTCCGAGGATGCCACCGCGGACGAGATCCACGCGCGAGCGCGCGCGGTCGACCAGGCATCGACCACTCACCTCACCCACTGAACCGCCGGTGACCCGCGCCCATCTCGATCGGCAGCCGCGTGAGGTTGCCGCGATGTTCGACGCGGTCGCCCAGCGCTACGACCGGATGAACGCGGTCATGACTTTGGGCCAGGAGCGGCGCTGGCGGGCGGTGGTCGCCCGCGAGCTCGCGGTGGGGCCGGGAGAGCGCGTGCTCGACCTTGCCGCCGGCACCGGAGCGAGTTCGGTCGCGATCGAGTCGAGTGGAGCGAGGGTTGTCGCCTGTGACTTTTCCCAGGGCATGCTCGGGGTCGGACGGACGCGACATCCCGGCCTGCAGATGGTGGCGGGGGACGCGCTCAGGTTGCCCTTCCGCGACGCCTCCTTCGATGCCGTGACGATCTCCTTCGGTCTGCGGAACGTGGCGGCCATCGACGCCGCCCTCGGCGAGCTGGCCCGGGTGACCCGGCCGGGGGGGCGGCTCGTGGTCCTTGAGACGAGCGCTCCCCAGCGCGAGCCGATGCGCACCGTCCACCTGACCTACGTCAGCCAGGTCCTTCCCCGTCTGGCCAAGGTCGTCGCCAGCAACGACGAGGCTTACCGCTACCTCGCCGAG
>Ga0335085_10012889_pt1 | contig 12284 bp, 11 predicted proteins | sample Lox_Sample_45_FD_206712 | JGI IMG/M metagenome (GOLD analysis project Ga0335085, IMG submission 206712) | Soil microbial communities from Loxahatchee National Wildlife Refuge, Florida, United States - Lox_Sample_4.5 | ecosystem: Environmental > Terrestrial > Soil > Wetlands | place: USA...
CCTCGCGCTCCGGCTGCTGCGGCAAACGGCTGGCCCGATGTCCGCTCCCTGTCCGGCGGGCTGTCCACGCTGCAGCTGGAACTCCCCGGCCTGACACTCGACCAGGGCGAGCCGGTGGCCGAACTGACACCGGCCGGCCGGTAAGGCCATGAGGCGTGCCAGAAGTCGTGCAGAGCATCTGACCTGGGCTTCTACCCTCGGCACCGGTGCTCTTCCGCCTCGCCTGTCTGCTCATGGTCCGGTTGTCCGGCTGGCTGGCGCTCCTCGCCCGCAGCCACACCTCGAAGGATTTCGAGATCTTGGTGCTGCGTCATGAGGTCGCGGTCCTACGGCTACGTGCCCCTGCCAGCCCAGATCCGGCAACTCGCCCGCACCACGCTCCAGCGGATCACCGGCCCCAGCGGTACATCCCTCCTGAGCTGACCGCGGCCGCCACATCCCCCTGCCGGCCCACGAGCCCTACCGCTGGCCAGCCTCACCCGGTTCAGGCTTCGTGGTCTTTCGCCCCGCGGATGATGACCAGGGCCCGGTGGCCGGCCTTGGCGGTGTACAGCCGTACCTGGCCGAAGCCGGCGTCGGCCAGCTGGCGGGCGAGGTCCCCGGCGTGGTCACGGGTCAGGCCGTGGGCGGCGTGCCCGCGCGCTCCCGGCCTGGCCAGGCGCTCGGCGAGCACCAGGCGCCCGCCGGGGGCCAGCACCCGCCAGGCCTCGCCGATCCCGCTGCGGTGGTCCTCCCAGTGGTGAGCCGAGCTGATCGCCCAGACTACGGTTGCCTGGTCATCGGGCAGGGGCAGCTTCTCGGCCCGGCCTTCGAGCCAGCTGACATCCGGCGGCCGCCGCAGCGCCGTGATCCACCGCGCGAGCCGCAGCATGGCCGGGTCCGGGTCGACGCCGGTCGCGGCGGTGCCCTGCCGGGCGGCGATCCGGACGGCGGTGCCGGGGCCGCAGCCGATGTCGACTACCCGGTCGGCGGGTGTCAGCTCGGCGGCGTCGGCGACGGCTCGCGCCAGCGGGCCCCGCCCGGCGGTCATCGACAGCGCGGTGACGATCTGCCAGGCCCGTTCTGGGAGCCTCATGACGATCACCTCTATGACTAAGTAGCTTAGCTACTAAGTAGTATAGCGACTTGTTATACTGGGGTCCAAATGACGACTCCACCGGCCGATGACCTGACGGGCAGCCTGCAGCAGTTCGGCCTGCAGCGCGACCGGATGCGCACCGCCGTGGCCCGCCGGGCCGGCATCGGCGCCACCGACCTGGACGCGCTCGAGCACCTGGAGGCGGACGGCCCGCTCACCCAGCGAGATCTCGGCGACCGGCTGTCCCTCACCTCCGGCGCCGTCACCATGCTGGTCGACCGGCTGGAGCGGGCCGGATGGGTGCACCGCCGCCCCCATCCCGGCGACCGGCGCTACGTGCTGATCGAACTGTCGCCGCGCGCGGCGGCCAGCGCGCCAGAAGGGCTGGCCGCCTACCACGCCCGGATCCGGGCGCTCGCAGCCGGGGTGCCCGCCGCCCATCGCGAGGCTGTGGCCGCGTTCCTGGCCGCCGCCGCGGCCACCGCTGCCGCCGCGGCCGGCGAGATTTCCCGCTGACCGGCGGCGCCAACGGACCGTCAGCCGATCTCGACCGTGCGAGCCGACCGCCCCCGGAGGCAGGCCCGGGACAGCGGGAACCAGCGCAGCGCCTCGAATTCGGGTGGCATCCCGGTGGGCTCGTCATCGAGACGCGCCGGCCGTGCGGCCAGGACGGCGCAGGCCAGCTGCAGGTAGCCGGGGAACCCGCAGCATCGCCGGCGTGGCCGCGGCGTCGGGGGAAGTCCATCTCGCCGTCCGGGCCGAAGCTGACATCTGACGCTCGTGCTGCTGGAGAACCGTGGCGATGGCGCGCCGTCAGCCACCTCGGCATCGAGGTGACTTCCGGCTCGCCGCACCGCACCCCTGGGTCGACAACGCCCTCCCGAACTGCTAACTAGCCTAGCTGCCTGGCCTTAATCGCCTATGTAACAGCGTGTATCCGACTGACGCGTGTCACTAGGGAGTTTCCCGCTTTCGCGCTAGTCCCGGATCTCTGACATGCAGGTCTACAGCTGGAGTACCCCAGAACCCCCTTAATTCTGCGGAACCCGGGGGGCGGCACCGAGCTGGCGGGCCAGTGCCTGCAGCACGCTGGCGTTGGTCACCCAGCCCTCGATCCGCTGCCCGTCGGCGGAGAGCACCGGGAGCCCGTCCCGGCCGTAGACCTCCAGCTGGCGCAGCGCCTGGCCCAGCGATTCCCCGGCGAATACCACCTGCGGATCGAACTGGCGGCTGACCGGGTCGGCGGCCGACGCGACGCCGGCCGCGAAGCCGTCGGCGCTGCTGCCGTTCCCGCCGGCCGGGAGCGGAACGCCGAACGGGTACATCGCGTCGGTGACCTTCATCTCAGCCAGCGCCCGCCACGGAGCCGCCCGGTCGATGTCGGTACCGCGCCGCAGCAACTTAGTGGTGTAGATCGTGCCGTAAGACAGCGCCCGGGAAACGGTGGAGGCGATCGCGACGGCCAGCATCACGGGCAGCATCAGCGAGAAGTCGCCGGTCATCTCCAGCACCGACGCCAGCGAGGTCAGCGGCGCCCGCGCGGCCGAGGTGAACACCGCGCCCATCGCGACCACCGCGTACAGCACCGGCTGCTCCGCGGCCGCGCCGAACAGGTGATGAGCGACGTCGCCGAAGGCCATCCCGGAGGTCACCCCGATGAACAGCGACGGCGCGAAGACGCCGCCGGACTCGCCGATCCCGATCGACAGGCTCGTCGCCGCGATCTTCCCGAACGCGAGCAGCAGCACGAACCACAGCGCGTAGTCTCCCGCCGTGGTCTTGTACATGACCGGGTAGCCGACCCCGTACAGCTGCGGGACCGCGAGCAGCAGCAGGCCGAGTGCCAGGCCGCCGGCGGCAGGCCGCGCCCATTCCGGGCGGCGGCCCCACAGCCGGTCGCACACGTCCTCCGTCTTGTACAGGACAGCCTTGAAGGCTAGGCCCATCAGGGCGGCGAGGACCGCCAGCACCGCGACCAGCAGGTAGTTCCGCGGGTTGTGCAGGCTGATCCCGGCCGGGAAGCCGGAAAGGAACGGCCCGGAGCCCAGGAACGGCTCGGCGGTGATGTCGGCGATCATCGAGGCGAGCATGACGGTGAACAGCGCGTCGACGGAGAACTCGCGCAGGATGATCTCCACGCCGAAGAACACCCCGGTGATGGGGGCGTTGAAGGTGGCGGAGATGCCGCCGGCGGCGCAGCAGGCGACCATGATCCGCAGCCGGCTCTCCGGCATCCTGATCCACTGGCCGATGCTCGAGGCCAGGGCGGAGCCGATCTGCACGATCGGACCCTCCCGCCCAACCGACCCGCCGGTGCCGATGCACAGCGCCGACGCCAGCGCCTTGACGATGCTGACCTGCGGGCGGATCCGGCCGCCGTTGTCCGCGACCGCGATCATCACCTCCGGCACGCCGTGTCCCCGGGCCTCTCTCGCGTAGCGGTAGATCAGCGGCCCGTAGACCAGCCCGCCGACCGCGGGGATCAGCACGAAGAACGCCGGGCCCAGCCACGCCAGGTGCCCGCTCGGCACCTGGCCCTGCTGGCCGAACTCGGCATGTCCGGTCGCCAGCCAGGTGAAGAAACTGATCAGGTACCGGAACGCCACCGCCCCCAGCCCCGACCCGGCCCCGATCACCAGCGCGAGTACGAACAGACCGCCCCGGCCCGCTCGCAGCCACGCCGCCACCCGGGACCGGGCAGACACGCCCGTCAACGCCTCCCCGGCCATCAACCGTCCTTTCGCATCAGCTGGCAGCAGCCGCGGCCAGCCCTTCAGCACCTGGTCAGGGCACGTCGGCCGGGACGGGGGGCCACTGGCTGTCGGGGACCTCGCCGGCCGCCTCGGCGAAGGCCCGCAGCCCGTCGGCCGCCATGTGCTGCACCGGCTCGGGCAGCCGGGCGAGGATCCCGGCGATCAGCTCGCGCCGCCTCGCGGTGGCCTGATCGACCACCGCCCGCCCGGCGGGGGTGATGGCCACCAGCACCGCCCGGCGGTCCGAGCATCCTCGGTGCCGCCGGGCCAGGCCCTTGCGGACCAGTCGGTCGCACATCCGGCCCGCCGTCGACGGCGCCACCCCCAGCGCCCCGGCTAGGTCCACCAGCCGCTGCGGCCCGCGGGAGGCCAGCACCACCAGCGCCCGGTACTGCGCGAGCGTGGTCTCCTCCGCCGCCGCGCCCAGCGACATGGTCGCCACCGCGATCAGCGACCGGCTCGCCGACAGTACCGCGTCAACGACCGTCTCATCCGGCGTATCCCCAGCCACAGCACCCCACCAAGAAGTACTTGCCATATGCAACGGTAGCATAATGCGCTCATAGCAGGGTGCAATGACCTTGCCTGCCGGGCAGGAGCAGGCGGCCCTCGGGCTGGGCGAGTGCCCGTGGCCGTCGGCGGTCGCCGGGCAGACCTGGGACACGAGGCTCGCGGGGCTGCCGCCCGGCCGGGATACTGAGCTGCTGGCCGAGGCGGGCGGCCTGCTGCAGGGCCGGTTCCTGCTCACCCCCGCCCCGGGGCCCGGCCTGCGCTGGAGCAGCGGCTGGTCGCCTTCGGCCTTGCCGACCAGGCCGGGGCCGCACTGGCAGGCACCCGGCTGGCGCCTGCGCTAGGCGGCAAGCCCGGTCTCCAGGGACGGACACGTCAGCGGTATCCTGAAAGCGGCGTGCCGGGAAGCCTGGTCGGCGATACCCGCTAGACACGGGAAGGCCGGGCATGCGCAGCGTCGACGTCATCCTCCCACTGGTAGCGGTCGCGACGGTGGTCGCCGCGTTCGCGGAGCGGCTGCGGGTCCCTGCGCCGTCGCTGCTGGTGCTGGCCGGGCTTGCCGTCGGCCTGATCCCGGGCGTGCCGCGGGTGCAGGTGACCCCGGAGATCGTGAGCCTGGTGGTGCTGCCGCCGCTGCTGTACGCGGCCGCAGCGGAGTTGAGGGTGCATCCCAGTGGCCGCCGGGGCGGTGCCGTCCGGGTGAGGTCGCCGATCGCAGCACGTGCCAGATCGTGATCCGCGACTTCGCGGCTGTCTCGGTACCGCTCGCTAGCGCGGCCGAGGTCGGCCAGGGCTGCCGCCCTGATCCTCGCCCGGGGTGATGCGGGCATCCTCGAGGTCTCCGGCTGCACGAGCCGGCCCGCCGGCGAGAACTGGGCTGGGGTGCCGGTCGGCGGCTTGTGAGGCGGCGGCTCGTTGCCTAGCGGTGTGCGAGGCCGTCGATCATCAGGCCGATGGTGAAGTCGAAGCGGTCATAGCCGGTTCCGGCGGTGAGCTCGGCGGCGTAGCGCTTGGTGTGGGGGAAGGTGCCGGGCAGCGCGGCGAACCGGCGCAGCAGTTCGTCGCGGCTGACCACCCAGCCGCCGTCGCCGTGGCTGCACTGCTGGTTCACCAGGGAGGCCTCGAGGCTGTAGGCGCTGACGTAGAGCAACAGGGAGTCGGTCGCCCAGGCGGCGGCCTGGGGGCCGGTTCCCCCGGCGAGCAGGATGGCGAGCATTCCCTCGCTGACGCGCAGCGTGTCCAGGTTGGACGGGGCGATCGCGAAGGCTGCCCGGGAGATACCGGGGTAGCGCAGGTACTGGTCGCGCAGCTGGGTGCAGACGCTGGTGATCTGCTGCCGCCAGGTGGCGGGATCGGGCTCGGGCAGGTCGACGGCGACGCACAGGCGGCCGATGAGCAGCTCCTCCAGGTCCTCTTTGTTGACAACGTGGGCGTAGAGCGACGACGGGCCTGTCTCCAGCGCGGTGGCCACGCGCCGCATCGTCAGGGCCTGGTAGCCCTCTTTTTCCACGATGCCGAACGCGGTGCTGATGATGGCCTCGACCGTGATCGGCTTCTTGGTGCCGCCGGACGGGCCGCGCCGGGCCGCGGGCGCGCTCGCGCCGGCGCCGGGCTGCTGGTTCCGTGTGGCGCGCCGTTGCTGCGGGGTCGGCATACGGGCAGTATAGCGAACAAAACGAACGGTGTTCTGCGTCATAGTGAACAGTGTTCGTCTTGATAAGAGCGCAATACTGAAGTAGAACAATGTTCGTAAGCGTTGAGCAGCATACATCCCGGGCGCCCGCCGTTGGCACGGTGCCGGCGCGCGGCACGCGGCGATTTCATCCCGCGGCGCGGCGCAGCCGCTGCGAGCGCTGCTGACAGTGGTCGGCTTGCCCGCCCCGCCTGCCGGGCGGGCCCGGCCGGGCGCGCGAGGCTGGCAGCCTGTCGTACGCGCGGCAAGCGCGACGCCCTGAGTAGAGATCGGAGCGAATGATGAAGGCAGTCCGTTTCAGCCGGTTCGGGGGCCCGGAGGTCCTGGAGATCGTGGATCTCCCCGATCCGCATCCGGGTCCCGGCCAGGTCCGGATTGGGGTGCGCGCGGCCGACGTCAACCCGAGCGACTGGAAGAAGCGCAGGGGCCTGATGGATGGGGAGCTCCCGCAGACCCTGGGCTACGAGGCGGCGGGCGTCGTCGACGAACTCGGCGAGGGCGTTGCGGACGTGGCCGCCGGCGATCGCGTGTTCGGCTTCTCCGCCGAGGGGGCGGCCCAGGCCGAGCTGGCGGTGCTGTCCTACTATGCGCCGATCCCGCCGTCGCTTGACTTCCCCGGCGCTGCCGGGCTGCCGGCCGCGATCGAGACGGCCACGCGCGCGCTTGACCAGCTCGGCGTCGGGAGCGGCAACACACGCTGCTTGTCGACGGGGCCTCCGGAAGTGTCGGCAGCGCTGCGGTTCAGCTCGCCGTGGCGCGCGGCGCGCGGGTGATCGGCACCGCCAGTCCGGCAAACCACGAGTACCTTCGCTCGCTGGGGGCCGAGCCCGTCGCCTACGGCGAGGGCCACGTCGAGCGGGTTCGCGCGCTCGCGCCCGGGGGCGTCGACGTCGCGCTCGACGTCGCGGGGAGCGGGGTGCTTCCCGAGCTCATCGAGCTTGCCGGCGGCGCCGGGCACGTGATCACGCTCGCCGACTTCGATGGCGCGCAGAAGTACGGGGTGAGGTTCAGCAGCGGCGACGCCGGCCGCGCGGTCTACGCGCTCGGCGAGATCGGCGAGCAGATCGAGTCCGGGCGCTTCTCGCTCCCGGTCGTGCAGGCTTTCCCGCTCGCCGAGGTTGCCGAGGCGCACCGGGTGAGCGAGCGGGGCCACGTGCGCGGGAAGCTCGTGCTGCTGGTCGGCTGATGCGGCGGCATCAGCCCGTGGAACCCAGCCGGTTCGTGAGGAGATCCTCCGCGGGCCTGAACTGACTGCGCGCGGACATATACCAGCATTTCGGAGACATCACGTCGTGCGGGCACGTCGTAAACCTCGTCTCCGCTCCCAAATCGAAGGTCAACATGAGCTCTGACACGTCACCTGAGGAATCCAGTCGGCCGGCCGGCCCCGGCGCGGTTGGCGGCGGTGGTGCTGCGCGCGGCGGCGATGCCCTTGAGGCTGCGGTGGCGGTACAGCTTTCTGGCCTACCTGGGTCGGCTGATGGCGACGAGGGGCATGAACAGGTCGTCGACGATCGCGAGGACCCGCTCCGGCGGGATCGGCTTGTAGGTCATCAGCATGTCGTGGCGGATCAGGTCGAACGGCATGGTCAGGACGGCCGGGGGGATGCGGTCGAGGCCGATCTCGCCGCGCTCATGCGCCCGGGCGAAGATCTGCCCTGACGACAGCGGCCGGTCGGCCAGGACCTTCTCGCGCACCTGGGCCGGGGTGAGGCCGGTGCTGGCCAGCAGGCCGGAGAACACGGCGCTGACGGTGGCGGCGAAGCTGACCCGCGTGCTGCTGAAGCTGCTGAGCAGCGCGATCATGTCGCCGCGCAGGCTCCCGGTGTCGGGGATATCGACGGGGTGCGTCGTGCCGTAGTGGCGGATGGCGGCGATTACCAGGTCGTCCTTGTTGGGCCAGCGCCTGTACAGCACCGCCACGCCCGTCTTCGCGCGGGCCGCGACCGACTCCATCGTCAGCCTGGCGAAGCCGGCCTCCACGAGCTCCTGCCACGCGGCCTCAAGCAGGGCGGCCTCCAGTTCCTCCCCGCGCCGCCGTTGCCGGGTCCGTTGTGCCTGCTCGGTCATGGCAACCAGGATAGCGCGGCCAGGGGGACTTAAGAGAGGATTGCATTCCTTAATGGCATGCCCTACTCTCTATAAGAGAGTAATACATCTCTTATGGAGGCGAGGGCATGGCAGCGACACCAGCGAAGCCCGCGGCAAAGAAGCTGGACCCCATGGTGGTCAGGACCGCCCTGATCCTCATCGTCGGCGGGATGGCCGTCATCTTCGATACCACGATCGTCAGCGTCGCCCTGCACACGCTCTCGGTGAAGCTGGGCACCCCGGTCACGAACGTCCAGTGGGTGACCACCGGCTACCTGCTGGCGCTCGGCATCGCGGTGCCGCTCAGCACCTGGGGCCTGCAGCGGTTCGGCGGCAAGCGGCTGTGGATGTTCTCCCTCGCCGTCTTCCTCGTCGGCTCGGTCGGGTCCAGCCTCGCCTGGGACGTCGGCTCGCTCATCGGCTGGCGAGTCGTCCAGGGCATCGGCGGCGGCCTCATGCTCCCGCTGATGACCACGCTCATCTTCCAGGCCGCGGGTGGCAAGTCGCTCGGGCGGCTCGTCACCTACGTCGCGCTGCCGGCGCTGCTCGGCCCGATCCTCGGCCCGCTGATCGGCGGCGCCATCCTGATCCACCTGAGCTGGCGGTTCATTTTCTGGGTGAACGTGCCGTTCTGCGTCGTCGGCATCCTGCTCGCCTGGCGGTACCTGAACATCGACGCGCCCGCCAGCCCGGGCCCCGGGGCCGGCAAGCCGAGGCTCGACGTGCCCGGGCTGCTCCTCATCGCGCCGGGCACCTCGCTCGTCCTGCTGGGCCTCGCCAACGCGGGCACCGCCGCCGGGTTCGCCCACCTGGACGTCATCATCCCGCTCATCGCCGGCGTCGCGCTGCTCGCGGCCTTCACCGGCTACGCGCTGCGCAAGAGCCACCCTCTCGTCGAGGTCCGGCTGCTCGCCCGGCGGCCGGTCGGCTCCGCCAGCGCGGTGCTGTTCTTCTCCGGCTTCTCCCTGTACGGCGCGATGCTCCTGATGCCGCTGTACTACCAGGACGTGCGCGGCGCCACCGCGCTCGCCGCCGGGGTCATGCTCGTCCCGCAGGGCATCGGCACCCTCTTGTCCCGCTTCGTCGCCGGGAGCAACATCGACCGGTTCGGCTCGCGCGTCATCGCCCTGGCCGGGTTCGCCATCGTCGCCGCCGCGACCGTCCCGTTCGCCCTGGCCGGGCCGCACACTAGCGAGTGGCTGCTCGCCGTCTGGATGGTCATCCGCGGGTTCGGCCTCGGGGCCGTCACCATGCCGGTGATGGTCGCCGGCTACATCGGCCTGGACAAGCAGCAGATCCCCCACTCCAGCGTGCTCACCAGGACCGCGCAGCAGATCGGCGGCTCATTCGGCACCGCCGTCCTGGCGGTGATCCTCGAGGGCGGCATCGCCGCGCACCACGGAGCGCTGGCGGACGCGTTCCACGTGGCGTTCTGGTGGTCCGTGGGCTTCTCCGCCGTTGCCGTGCTGCTCTCCCTGTGGCTCCCCGGCGCCCAGCCGGCCCCCGAGGCCAGTCGCGGTAGCGCCCCCGGCCAGCGCACCGATCCCGTCAGGGCCTAGTGGCGGGCAACAGTCCGGCCAATCCAGCACCATGGCGCGGGATTCCCGGACTCTTCTGATCACAGCAACAGGCGCCCGCGCCGCCCCGCGCGGCCTGGGGCCCTGCGTCATCTGAGCGGCTTGCGCGGCCCCTGGCTGGTGGGGGGCGGCCGCCGTCCCCTCGGTCTTATGCGGCTCGCGGGCAGGCCACCCTGGGTGATCAGCGAGGACAGGCGGGCCTGGCAATTCGACATGGCGCCGTGGTTCCGCGCCGCGCAGCGGATCGGCGGGCGGCCTCGTTCCCGGCCCGGCGGACACCGATGCGCTGCCCGCGCCGAGTGCCGGCCCGGCGCGCCGTGCTGAGGCGGAACTGGCGTCGGGGTGGCTGGCCTGGTGGCTGCCGCGTGTGCTGTTGTCGGCGTATGACTCGCGCGGGGGAGGAAGGAACGAGATGAGGGCGTGCCGAACGCGAGGTTTGGCAGAGTCTGTCATGCCGCAGGCTCTGTCGGCCATCGCAGTGCGGCGGAGTACGGTCACCCTGGAGGTATCGCGATGATCGAGCGCTACGTGCTGGGTCTCGAAGAGATCGGCAAGACGCAGGTCGCGCTCGTTGGCGGCAAGGGCGCGCACCTGGGGGAGCTTTCGCGGATCGACGGCATCCGTATGCCGGCTGGCTTCTGCGTGACGACGGACGGCTTCCGGCGGATCATGGCGGATGCGCCATCGTTCGGCGGTCGGCTCGATCGGCTGTCGCGCCTGAGCCCGGATGACCGGGAGGCGATCCGCACGCTCAGCGCGCAGATCCGCCGGACCCTTGAGGGGATCGCCATCCCCGACGATCTGGCGGCGGCGATCACTCGCTCGGTCGCCCGGCTCGGCGAGCACGCTGCCTGCGCCGTCCGGTCCAGTGCGACCGCAGAGGACCTGCCGGCGGCCTCCTTCGCGGGCCAGCAGGACACGTACCTGAACGTCGTGGGGCCGGCGGCGATCCTCCAGCACGTCAGCCGGTGCTGGGCCTCGCTGTTCACCGAGCGGGCCGTGATCTACCGCCTGCGGAACGGCTTCGGCCACCGGCGGGTCTGCATGGCCGTGGTCGTGCAGCAGATGGTCTTCCCGCTGGCGGCCGGTGTCCTCTTCACGGCCGACCCCGTCACCTCCAACCGGAAGGTCGCCACCATCGAGGCCAGCTTCGGCCTCGGCGAGGCCCTGGTCTCCGGCCGGGTGAACGCGGACGTCTACAAGGTGCGTGACGGTGACATCGTCGCCAAGGCGGTCGCCATCAAGCAGCGTGCCATGGCCGCCTCGCCGGGAGGCGGAACACAGGAACAGCCGATCGAGTCGGCCCAGCAGGAGCAGCCGGCGCTGACCGATGCGCAGGTCGTGCAGCTCGCGCAGCTGGGCCGGCGGATCGAAGCGCATTTCGGCTGCCCCCAGGACATCGAATGGTGCCTGGTCGATGACGGGTTCCAGGTCGTCCAGAGCCGGCCGATCACCACGCTGTTCCCCGTCCCGGAGGCCGGCGATCGAGGGAACCACGTCTACGTCTCCGTCGGTCATCAGCAGATGATGACCGATCCCATGAAGCCCTTGGGGCTCTCCCTGTGGCAGCTGACGACCCCGCGGCCCATGGCCGAGGCTGGCGGGCGTCTGTTCGTCGACGTCACCCAGGTCCTGGCCTCGCCAGCGAGCCGCGCCGGCCTCCTGGAGGTCGTCGGGAGATCCGATCCGCTGACCGGGGACGCGCTGCAGACCATCCTCGAACGCGGCGGCTTCATCCCGTCGCTCCCGGACGAGGGTCCCGGCGAGCCGGTCCCTGGCGTCGCGCCAGCCACGATCGAGACCGATCCGGCGATCGTCACCGAGCTGATCGGGCGCAGCCAGGCTTCCATCGCCAAGTTGAAGCGCGACATCCGGGCGAAGTCCGGATCGGAGCTGCTCGACTTCATCCTTGCGGACGTCCAGGAGCTGAGACGGATCCTGTTCGATCCGCAAAGCCTCCAGGTGATCATGGCGGCGATGCAAACGACGTGGTGGCTCAACGAGCAACTGCGGGATTGGCTGGGTGAGAAGAACGCGGCCGACACGCTCACGCAGTCCGTGCCCAGCAACGTCACGTCGGAGATGGGGCTGGCGCTCCTGGACGTCGCGGACGTGATCCGCCCGCATCCGGACGTGGTGGCTTTCCTGCAGCACGTCGAGGACGAGAGCTTCCTGGATGAGCTGCCCACGCTCGAAGGCGGCCGGGAAGCCCGAGACGCCATTCAGGCCTACCTCGGCAGGTACGGCATGCGCTGCGTCGGCGAGATCGACATCACGAGGCCGCGTTGGAGCGAACGCCCCGCCACGCTCGTGCCCATGCTCCTCGGCAACATCCAGAACTTCGCGCCGGGCGCCGGCGAGCGGCGCTTCGAGCAAGGGCGGCAGGAGGCGTGGACGAAGGAACAGGAACTGCTGGAGCGCTTGCGGGCCCTGCCGGACGGGGAGCGGAAGGCCGAAGAGGCCAAGCGGATGATCGACCGGGTCCGGACGTTCATCGGGTACCGGGAGTATCCGAAGTACGGCATGGTCAGCCGCTACTTCGTGTACAAGCAGGCCTTGCTGGACGAGGCCGAGCGCCTGGT
>Ga0335085_10012890_pt1 | contig 12283 bp, 9 predicted proteins | sample Lox_Sample_45_FD_206712 | JGI IMG/M metagenome (GOLD analysis project Ga0335085, IMG submission 206712) | Soil microbial communities from Loxahatchee National Wildlife Refuge, Florida, United States - Lox_Sample_4.5 | ecosystem: Environmental > Terrestrial > Soil > Wetlands | place: USA: Florida...
TAGGTACTTCCTGCTGGGAGACCTTCGTACCTGCCACTATTAAACACCACTTTCGGTGTAGGTTCGCGCGAATCGGAAGTCAAAAATTTGTCTCTAACCAAACCTTGACCGAACGGAGGCCCGTGACAATGTCGCATTGTGACGCTTGCATTGGGACATTCCTCGGCTACGATCAATACGGCGCCCAAAGGGCCCCGCGTCTCGCTTACGCCCGGGCGTATCGAACGGTTCGCGGGGCAGCCTTCTTTCCCGAGGCAACTACCGCTATTGGGCGGCGGGACTTTTTGCCTCCACTCCCTGCTGATTCATCGTCTCCAACAGGTGCCGCGCGCTTTCCCGGCTGATGTTCATCATGTTGGGATCGGAAGCAATCTTGCGCAGCATCGGCGCGATGATTTCCAACTCTTCTATGCCATGGCTGGCCTGCAGGTCTTCGAGTTCCTTCAGCCGCTGATCCATACCCAGCTTATCGAAGCGATATTGAAACGCCAGCTTGCGTCCGAAGTCCTCTGTCATGGCAATGCCTTGAAAAAACTGCGTCAGCTGCTGGATATCGGCATTCTGCGAGTAGTTGTAGGTTGTGGAGCCAGTCAGCTGTGGCGACGCGTACGTCAGTGTCTTTGAGCCGGTCTGCGCGATGTGCTTGATGCGCGCATCGAAATTGCCGCGGAAGTAGTTCGCTTTCTGCGCCAGATCGAAGATCTTCGCGCGGTTCGCTTTCGACGTCGTGAAGTCCAGCCGAACCGTATCGGTATCGTTGGTTTCGTCGGGATGCGGCGTTCCCTCGAAACGCGACTTGCCGTCCGACTGGATATCAATTGTGTATTGCTGCCAGGGAATGCCCTGCACCCAATCAAAGCCGAAGCGGATAGACGCCTGCGTCGCGGTGGACGGGGGCGGTGGAGCTTGTTGTGCGGCCAGAGAAAGCGCTGAGAGTAGAACAATTGAAACAAGCCACTTCATGCTGGGGAGAGATTCTATCAGCCGGACGCCGTCTGCTGTCGCCGGAGCGTTCCCGCCGTGTGTAGATGACAGATGGCGATGGCAAGGGCATCGGCGGCATCGGCGGGGGTGGGAGGCGCGGCGAGATTCAGCAAACGCGCTACCATCACCTGCACCTGCGATTTCTCCGCCTTGCCATAGCCCACAACCGCCGACTTGATCGAGAGCGGGGAATAGGCGACCACTTCGAGCCCCGCCTGGGCGGCGGCCAGCATGGCGACTCCGCGCACATGGCCCAGCTTCAGCGCCGACTTGGCGTTCACGGCGTAGAAGACATCCTCGATCGCCACCTGCTCGGGGGAATGTGCCGCGATAATCGCTGTGAGTCCCTCGCAGATTTTCTTCAGACGCAGCTCCAGCGCATCGCGCGGAGAGAGGCGGATGGCGCCGCTGCACAGGTGATGCAGCGAGCCCTGCTCGTCCTGCTCGACTACCCCATAGCCGGTATATTCGCCGCCGCAATCGATGCCGAGGACCCGCATTGCCGAGAGTTTAGCAGGAGCGACCGCGGGCGCAGCTGGCAATATCGTGCGCAGATGTTGAACTTTGCAATTCCCACCGCGTATTTAGCTGCTGACGGAGGACCTGCTCTCCTTGACGCTGTTGGCCCGTCGCACTAGAGTCGAGGAGAGAGCGTTAACCTTGGAAACATTGGTCGGCAAAAGCATTCTCCACTACACCGTGCTGAAGAAGCTGGGCTCCGGCGGCATGGGAGTAGTGTTTGAGGCCGAGGACAGCCGGCTGGGACGGCACGTCGCGCTGAAGTTCCTGCCGCGCGAGCTGGAGCAGGACCCGCGCGCGCTGGAACGCTTCAAGCAGGAGGCCCGCGCCGCCTCTGCGCTGAACCACCCCAACATCTGCACCATCTACGCCATCGAGGAATGCGACGGCCAGAGCTTCATCGCCATGGAGCTGCTCGAGGGCGAAAGCCTCAGCGACAAGATCGATGGGCATCCGGTTCCGCTCGAAAAAATACTGGATATTGGCATCCAGATCACCGACGCGCTCGATGTGGCGCACAGCAAGGGCATCGTCCACCGCGACCTGAAGCCGGCCAACATCTTCATCACAACCCGCGGGCAGGCGAAGATTCTGGACTTCGGACTGGCCAAGCTGGTACAGGGTCGCCGGGCCGCGCTGGAGACCGTCGGCAGCAATGCGCCGGTCACCGCCGCAACGCTGTTGACCTCTCCCGGAATGGCTGTGGGCACGGTCGCCTACATGTCGCCGGAGCAGGCGCGCGGAGAAGAACTCGACGCCCGCAGCGACCTGTTCTCGCTGGGTGGCATTGTGTACGAGATGGCCACCGGCAAGGTACCGTTCGAGGGCAATACCAGCGCGGTTGTTTTCCAGGGAATTCTCGATCGCAATCCTCCGCCGGTCGCTGAGCTGAATCCTACGGTTCCATTCAAGCTGGAAGAAATCGTCGAGAAGGCGCTGGAGAAGGACGTGGAGCTGCGCTATCAGAGCGCGGCGGAGGTGCGCGCGGACCTCAAGCGTCTAAAGCGCGACAGCAGTTCGGGCCATGTCTCACGTGCCGGGATGCCGGCGGCGAGCGGCGTTCGCGACCTTGTAGCCGAGCTGGGCGCCCGGGAAAGCAAAGCCGATGTTGCGCGGCGTCGCCGCGTCGGGTCTCCCATCATTCTGACCATCAGCCTGCTGATGATCGTAGCCGGCGGCTACGGACTCTATACCCGCTTTGCACAGTGGCGCGGCGACTCCGGCCCGGTTCCGTTCCAGAACATGGCCATGGAGAAGGTGACCAGCTCCGGCCACATCGCGCTGGCGACCATGTCTGCCGACGGCAAATACCTGGTTAACGCCGTGGACGATGGGCAAGGACATCAGTCTTTGTTTATGCGGCAGATCGCCACCGGCAGCGACGCGCAGATCATGCCTCCATTCGAGGGCCATTATGCCGGCCTCACCTTCCTGCCGGACGGCAACTTTCTGTATTTCGTGCGGGGAGATCCGCAGCATCCGGGCGTTGGCTTCCTATATCAGATCCCGGCGCTGGGCGGTACGCCGCGCAAGCTGGTGGACGACGTAGACAGCGCCGTAAGCTTCTCGCCCGATGGCCAGCAGATGGTCTATTTGCGCAACAGCTCGACGGATGCAAGTTCGTCGCTCATCCTCGCGCGCGCCGACGGCACGGGTGAGCATGTTCTCGCCAAGATGCCGCTGCCCGGATATCACGATCCCGCATGGTCTCCCGATGGCAAGTGGATCGCCGCCAGCATCGTCCAGCCCGGCACCCAGAGCCCGGGACGCATCGTCCTGCTTGAGCCGCAATCGGGCAAGGAAAAGACGGTCTATGCCGGTTCGGCGACCACGCAAAAGCCCACGTGGATGCCCGACAACAAACATCTGCTGGTTATCTTCCACGACGTCTCGAGCGAATGGAATGGGCAGGTCGGCGAGATCGCCATCGCCGCCGGCAAGCTGCACCGCATCACCAACGACCTGAACTACTACAGCTGCTGCACGCTGAGCGTGACCAACGACGGCAAGCAGCTCATTGCGGTGCAAGTCACGCCGGAAGCCGGCGTCTTCACGATGAGCGCGGATGGAAACCCGGCCAGCATGAAGCAGATTGACCAGCATGAGGACATCAGCGTGCGCTGGCTGCCTGACGGACGCCTGATGACCATCGACTACAACGGGCATATCTCGGTCATGAATGCCGATGGCAGCAACCGTACCGTCCTCTATCAGCAGAATCTGCCCATGACCGGGTTGTCGGTTTGCAGCGACGGCCAGCACGCGCTGTTCGATATGCCCCACCAGCAGACGAAGGCAATCAACGTCTGGCGCCTGGACGTGCAAAGCGGTGCGGCCTCCGCCCTCACCTCGGGCAAAATCGACCAGAACCCGTCCTGCGCTCCCGACAGCAAGAGCTTCCTGTACGCCACGCTCGACAAAGGCAGGGTATCGCTGATGGAGATGCCGCTGGAGGGAGGACAGCCGCGGCAGATCAGCGACCGGCCGGCGGACTACGCCATCTTCTCTCCTGACCAGCAGGAGATCGCGGCACTCACCTTCGAGGGTACGGGGATCAACACCCGCCCTGCCATCGCGATCTATCCTCCGCAGGGAGGTATCGCGGTCAAGACGTTCCCAATTCAACGCACCGTTTCGGGATACATGGAGTACTCCCCCGATGGCAAGTCACTGTTCTATCCCGTCACCGAGCGCGGTGTAGCCAACCTGGTGATGCAGCCGGTCGGGCTGGACAGCGTCACGCCGCAGACTCACTTCGACAAGTACACCATCTACGGCTACGACTATGACTGGAAGAACAAGCGACTGGCCGTCGCTCGTGGCAGGAACAACACCGATGTCGTGATGCTGACCCAGCAGCAAACGCAGTAGCTTACTTGGACACGGTGGCCGGCCGCCGGACTTGCCGCGAGTCCCACTCGCCATATACAAGGAATGTTTCCGACGCGACCTCCGAAATTCCGCCGGCGCCATTTTTCCCGATTGCCTGATAGTACCCCTGCGAGTTCCCGCCGCTGCTCTGCGCCCAGAAAGCGAAGGTGTCCCATCGCGTCACCACATCCTGAATTTGCAGGTAGTAGGTCCCCGGGGGAAGCGAGACATTCGGGACAGCGATGCTCATCTGCCAGGCGAAATACAGGAAATCAGTCAGGTAGGGGCTTTGCAGCAGCTCCAGATTTTCAAAGCCTTCGCCCATGACGGCCCCGCCAAACGGCTCAGTCGTGATGCTCCATTTCAACCGAAGCGGCGGGTTGCGATCGTCGACCGTGTACAGAGTGATGGTTACGCTCGTGAGCGTAGCGGGCGCGGATAGCGTGAAAGAGTTTGTGACCACCGAGCCGAAGTTGACGTGATAGTAGCCGTTCTCTCCATCCGGGCCGTTGTTGTAGAGAGTTTCCTGGCCGAGCGCCGGAAGAGACAAAGCCGAACCAACGGCCATGGCGGTTGTCATCAGGAAAAGCAAAGAACTCTTAGCTTTCAACATGAGCACCCCCGGGTGCTGCCGATCAGGTTGCTTTAGAACTCCCCCGAGTTCGAAAGAGCATACAGGAACTCACGTTGGCAGTGAATACAAACTTTGTGGGATGTTCCCCATGTTGCACGTTTGCTTATTCAAAAAGGCAACTCGCAGCCGCAAGGACTTCATCTCACCACACATGTTGAAATGGACTCTGATTTGCGCGGTTTTAGCGATTATCTTTGGCGTGCTCGGGTTTACGGGAATCGCCGCCGGCTTTGCCTTGATTGCCAAGATCCTGTTTGCCATCTTCCTGTTTGGCGTGCTGCTGACGCTGATCCTGGGAGCGACGGTATTCCGGGCCGTTACAAGGTGAGCTGTTAACCGGGGGAGGGCGGCCCATCCCATCCAGCCTGGCCGCTATCCACTGTCTTTGACGGTGATCCCCAGCGCCTTCATCTTGCGGTACATGTGGCTCCGCTCCAGCCCGAGCACCTCGGCGGTGCGGCTGATGCTGCCGTGGTTCTCGTCCAGCTTCTTGAGAATGTAATCGCGTTCATAAGCGGCGCGGGCCTGATGCAGACTGGAGAAGTCGCCCAAGGTGCGCCGTCCGCCTTCGCGATACACAAGCGTGGGCAGGTGCTTGCGTTCCAGCTTGGCCACGGTGGGGTTCATGATGACGATGCGCTCGATCAGATTGCGCAACTCGCGGACGTTGCCCGGCCACGAATAGCGCGTGAGCACATCCAGAGCTTCGGTCGCGATCTCCTTTGGGCGCTGCCGGTAGGTTTGTGAAAACTCCCTCAGGAAGTGCCGCGCCAGCAGCGGAATGTCTTCCTTCCGCTCACGCAACGGAGGAACGTAGAAGGGAATTACGTTCAGGCGATAGAAAAGGTCCTCGCGAAAGTTCCCTTTCGAGATCTCCTCCTCCAGGTCCTTGTTGGTGGCGGCAATAACGCGCGCGTCAACCGTGATCGGCTCTTCCTCGCCCACGGGCGCGAAGCGGCCTTCATCCAGCGTCCGCAGCACTTTCGACTGCGTCTTCAGGCTCATATCGCCGACTTCGTCGAGGAACAGCGTGCCTCCGTCAGCTTTCTGGAATTTGCCTTCCTTATCGGCAGTGGCACCCACGAATGCGCCCTTGCGATGTCCGAATAGTTCGCTCTCGATCAGATCTTCAGGAATGGCGGCGCAATTTACTTCGACGAACATCGCATCCTTGCGCAGGCTCTGGGCATGAATGGCGCGCGCCGCCAGTTCCTTGCCTGTACCGGATTCGCCATAGATCAACACGCGGCCGTTGGTGGGCGCCATCAGCGTAATCTGCTGGCGCAGCGCCTTGATGGGAATGCTGTCGCCGACGATGGTACTGCGCGCCTGAAACTGCTTTTTCAGTTCCAGGTTCTCGCTGCGCAGGCGCTTGGACTCCAGCGCATTCTTGAGGACGATGAGCGTGCGCTCGATGGATAGCGGCTTCTCGAGAAAATCGAAGGCGCCCAGCTTGGTGGCGCGCACCGCCTGCTCGATGTTGCCGTGCCCGGAGATGATGATCACCTCAGGATGGTCTTCGCGCTCGACCAGCTTCTCCAGCGTCTCCAGTCCGTCCATGCCCGGCAGCCAGATGTCGAGCAGGACCACGTCGGGAGACTTGTGGCGCAGCAGCTCCAGGCACTCCTCACCGCTTTCGGCGAGCAGCGTTTTGTAGCCCTCATCGGCAAGCACGCCCTCCAGCGTGCTGCGGATTTGGGATTCATCATCGACAACCAGGATTGTGTGCATGGGGAGGACAGTGTTTTCAGAGTATGCGTATATGACGAGGTTCGGCAAGCTCGAAGCTTCTCTACGTGACTGCTCGAGGACTCATCACTGCCAACTCCAAAAGTGGTTAGCCCAGCGCGGAAGCGCTGGGTTCAAAAGACGTAACTATGCGACTAAGCCCCTTCAGGGGCGACACATCGGAAGCTTGGTGCCGCCCCTAAAAGGGCTTCGCTAAAAAACTCGGCTTCTTACCCAGCGCTCCCGCGCTGGGCTAATCACTTTTGCGCTCTTCCGCCGACGCCGAAGTTATCTTTGAGCGCCTCTCGACTGTTTTGGTCACACCACCGCAGCAGTTTCGGCCCGGACTTCCTGTGCCACAGGCAACTCCACGATGAACCGCGTACCCACGGGCGAATTCTCTTCCACGCGAATAGAGCCGCGGTGGTCCTCAATGATCCGCCCCACGATGGCCAGCCCAAGCCCGGTGCCGCGCCGCTTCGTCGAGAAATACGGCAGGAACAGCTTCTCTTTCGCTTCGGGAGTCACCCCGTGGCCGGTATCGGCGATAACGATCTCCACCGATTCGCGCTCTTCCAGCAGCGCAGTCGAGATCACAATCTCCTTCACCAGGGAGTCATTGAGCGCCTCGGCCGCGTTGTCGACAAGGTTGGCGACAGCGCGCTTGATGGCATCCGGGTCGGCCTGCACCAGCGGCAGTCCGGAGGCGAATGCCCGCCGCACCTGAATGCCCCCCAGCCGGCCATCGAACATCATCAGGGCTTCGTTGACGATGGAATTGATGTCGGAGGGTTGTGGTTTCGAGGCCGGAAAGCGGGCCAGGGTCGAGAATTCGTCCACCAGCTTGCGGACGCTCTCCACGGAAGAGCCAATGGTGTTAGCGCACTGGCGGATGATTTTGAGCGAAGTCGCGTCGGGAGGCGCTGGGCGATCGAGGTGCCGGCGGATGCGCTCGGCCGACAGTGCCAGCGGGGTGAGCGGATTCTTGATTTCGTGTGCGATCCTGCGGGCTACCTCGCGCCACGCCGTCTGCTTCTGCGCGCGCAGAATATCGGTGAGGTCTTCCAGCACGATCACGTGGCCGGTGCGCTGTTTGCCGTTGCCGTCCCGCCGGGAAACGGGATCGAGCGAAGCCACCGTTACGGCAACATTCAGGTTGACTCGCGGCGTGGCGATCTCCATCTGGCTGGTCACGCTGCCCATGCGGTCCGCTTTCCGCAACATGTGTTCCAGGTCGGCCACCGCGTCTTCGGGGAACAGGTTATCCAGGGTCCGGATCGAGACCGGCGGGCCCTGATCCAGGCGCAATAGACGCAGTACGGCAGCATTGGAATGAACGATGTGTCGCGAAGCATCGAGCGACAGAACGCCGGAAGGCACACTCTCGAGGATGGTTTCGATGTGCCGGGTGCGTTGCTCCAGCTGGCTGTTGATGTCGGCAAGCTCGCGGCCCGAGGCCTCGACCCGGTTGCGGCTGGCTTCCAGGTCTGCAGCCATGTGGTTGAAGGACTCGACCAGTTGCCCGATCTCGCTGCCTGCGCGCACATCCACGCGATAATCGAACCGGCCGCGCGAAATCTCGTGCGTGGCCTCAGCCAGTGCCACCAGCGGACGCGTTACCATCCGCGACAGGTACAGCGCCAGCCAGGTTGATGCGAACAGCACGCCCACCGTCAGGAAGAGCAGGTACCCAAGATAGGTGCGGCGCAGGCGGCGTCGCTGCAGACGCAGTTGGTTGTACTCGTTCTGGCTGCGCTCAATGTCACGCAGGGTGTACGAGTAGTTCGCGGGCAGCGGCATCGCCACCAGCACCTGCCCATGCTGGCCAACATAGGCTCGTCCGAGAACGTATGAGTTCCCCAGCAGATCGAAGGTCTTGGGCTCTCTGGGCGACCCTTCCCGTGGGAGGTGCTGCTTGATCAGCGGCCAACCCTCGGGCGCGTGAAAGCTGGCTTCCGCCATGTCATCGACCACGCCAAAGGCGAATCCGCCCTGCAGCGTCATCTCGCTGCGGCGAAACTCGTCCATCAGGTAGGTGAAGTTGTCGGTCTGGAACGACTTCTGCGCATCCGCAGTAGACGCAATGCGAGCGGCCTCTTCTTGCGCGTTCGTTGCGGCGTAGTCAGTGAGCAGCGAGGCGATCAGCTGCGTGTGATACTGCACATCTTCCGATGGCCGCGAAAACCATTTCTCCAGCGAACGGTTGAGCAACCCGTACGAGAAGAGGAAGAGAAAGATCACCGGCCCCAGCGACAGCAACAGCGCTCCCATGACCATGTGGCTGCTGAATTTCGAGCCGAGCGCACCGGTCTTGCGTTCGGCATAGATCCGCAGCAGGGTGCGAATCAGCACAAACGTCAGCGCGATGAACAGCAGGAAGATCAGCGCCGACACCGCAGCAAAGATGATGGTTTCCTCGCTGGTGTCGGGTTGCAGGAAAGTCAGCTTGAACGTGGCCTGCGCGAAGATGACGGTAAACAGGAAGAAAATGCAAATCGAGAGCGCGACGACCGCAGGAGTGCGATTGCGCTTGCTTCGATCACGAGTTGACGGCGCTGCGGGCGGCATTACAAGCTGACGAAGAACCTGGATTACCGGCACAAGCTTGGGCGCGCTCAAACCCAGCAAGTCGGAAATCAGGGCCTGCCGGGGGCCGATACCGTGGGAGCGTGTCTGCCATTATAGCCGCGTTCCTGTTCCCGAAAACCAGGATTTTCGGCCAGTTCGCGGCCGGGATCATCGTCGCCGCTGCGAATACCAGCAGGGTCGTCCCGGCTGCCGGGCAAACACAAATGCAGCGCGGTTCAATCGCGAAGATCGGACATTTCAGGGGGAGAAGGCGTTGGGCGACAGTTGCCAACTGCCGCCCGTTAGCTGCCTATTCTTGCGGCGGATGCATGCCCTGCATCATCTGACTCATGTCGAACTTCCGATACCCTGGCGGGATTTCGAAGAGGCTGGCTGAGGGCTCACCCACGTTGATGTTGGTCAGCTCGTAGGTTTCGTCCGGGGTGATCCCCTTGATTGGAAAATGCAGCGACTTGTCGATCCAGACTTCGCCGCTCTTGCCGTCCGTGCCTGTAATGCGCCAGTGCTCACAAGTGCGGCCGTTGACTTCCGCCGTGCCCAGGTCCTTACAGGTTGTGCCATCCTTCGCGCCTGCACAGGGGTTGTTCGGGTCGAAGAGCGGTTTGATGTTCGGCGCACCGCCGCGCCGCGCCATCATGGAAGCCTGGTCCGCTTTGACCTCCATGTACATATGCTGTTCCGGCATCAGGAAGTACGAGGTTTTGGTCGCGTAATTGGTAATCATGGCTCCCCCGCCGCGAGGGCCACCGGTCTCCGGCATTTCGATACGCATGCGCTCATGGCCGACATAGATCTTGGCCGTTTCGCTATTGCCGTCAGTGCGCTTCCAATGCATATCGCCGGAGAAAGGTGTCAGGCTGGGTGGCGTCTGCGCCGGCGCTACTTGCAGCAACCCCGCCGTCAAAACCACAAGCAGGAAGAGTCGAACCGCTCCTTTCAATGGGGCCTCCTTTGAACGTTTCAGTCGCTTGCAAAATCCGCAAGACAGTTTACCCCGATTTTGCGTGATCGGGCGCAGCCGCAACCAGCATTCCGTAGCCCGGGCCGGAAACGAGGGCATTTTGCCCGGGAGTAGATACCCGGTTGCGATTTGAACTATAGTTTGTAGGCAAGCACTGAGTCTGACCGCCTGCGGCGGGATTGCCGCCCGCCAGGGAGATGCGTTGCATGGGCGCCACCGGAATGTGGCAGCGCAGAGTCGATACCTCTTCCACCTCGGATCCCATGGTCCTGGTGGTGGTGGAGGGCACCGAGCGCCGCACGATTGTCCTTGATCACTATCCGTTCACCATCGGCCGCCGCACCGACCGCGACCTGGTGATGGCCGACCCTCGCGTCTCCCGCGAACACGCGCAATTTGTCCGCGAGATGGATGGCATCTACATCATCGACCAGGGCAGCCGCCACGGCACTTACGTCAACGCCGAGCGTATCAACCGGCGCAAGCTAAGCCGCAACGACCACATCGAATTCGGCGTGCAGGGCGGAGCGCACGTTCTGTTCAGCCCCGACCGTTCGCCCACCAGCGCCGCACAACAATTTCTCAGCCAGTTCTCCACATGGAAGCCGGCAGCGGGAGCCGGCTCCGACCTGGAGATGCTCAACGTCTTTCTTGAGGCGGCCCGCAAACTCAATACCAGCGGCGTGCTCGACGACGTACTCACCGCTTTGCTGGAAGCCGCACTGCGCTTGACTCGCGCCGAGCGCGGCTTCGTCTTCCTGCGCCACTCGGACGGCGAGCTTCGACTTGCTGCCGGCCGTGACAAGGACGGCCAGACGATTCTCGACGACAGCGGCATCTCGCGGTCCATCTTGCGCGACGCCGTCAAAAGCGCTTCGGAGTTCCTGGTCACCGATACCGATGACACCGGCAAGCTTGCCGGCCGCGAAAGCGTCGTGGCTCACAACCTCCACAGCGTTATCTGTATTCCCCTGCGGAAGACGCTCATCCAGGACAAAGTCAAAGAGGACACCAAGTCAGGCGATACAAGCAACGTGCAGGGCGTTCTGTATCTGGATTCGCACTTCCTGTCGGGAAAGCTCTCTTCGGTGAGTCATGACATCCTCCGCACGATCGCCAACGGAGCGGCGACGCTGGTCGAGAACGCCGCGCTGGTGCAGGCCGAAGATGCCGCCAAGCGCTATCGGCAGGAACTCGCGATCGCCGCGGAGATCCAGCAGCGCCTGATGACCGTGACCGTTCCCGATGTGCCGTTCGCCAAGGTGAACGCGGTCAGCTACGCCTGCAAAGATATCGGCGGCGACTTCTTCGACCTGGTGTACACCGAGCGCGGGTTGTCGCTGATCGTGGCCGATGTCTCCGGCAAGGGCGTCTCGGCCGCGGTCGTGGCGTCGATTCTGCAAGGGATGCTGTATTCGCAGCTGGCGCGCGACTCCTCGCTGCCGGAGATGATCTCCGCCGTCAACCGCTTCCTCTGCGAGAAAGTGGGCGGGCAGAAGTACGCAACCCTGGTCGTTGCGCGACTCAGCTGCGCCGGCGAACTGGAGCTGATCAACTGCGGCCACGTCCCGCCGCTGCTGGTCTCCGGCGATAAGGTCACCAAACTCGAAGAGGGGAACCTGCCGGTAGGCCTGGTGCCCATGGTGGAGTTCCAGGCATCGAATCTCCAGATGAAGCCGGGCGAGCGCTTGTTGCTGGTCACCGACGGTGTCACCGAAGCCGAAGACGCGGAGGGCTCTTTCTTCGGCAACGAACGCCTGGAGAGCTGCTGCCATCGCGGGCTGCCGGCCATCGAGCAGGCAGTTACGGACTTCCGCGGCGACACTGCGCTCACCGACGACTTCACCATTACGGAGTTGATTTATCGCGGCGAGAGCTGAGCTCGTTTCCCATATCGGCACACCGCCACTTTCGGGGCAGTGGCCAACTCAACAAAGACTTACCTACTCTTTGTCTCTGTGTTGTAAAATTCATCTTTCTTTGTAGCCGCTCCACTA
>Ga0335085_10012892_pt1 | contig 12282 bp, 11 predicted proteins | sample Lox_Sample_45_FD_206712 | JGI IMG/M metagenome (GOLD analysis project Ga0335085, IMG submission 206712) | Soil microbial communities from Loxahatchee National Wildlife Refuge, Florida, United States - Lox_Sample_4.5 | ecosystem: Environmental > Terrestrial > Soil > Wetlands | place: USA...
GGCAGACCTCCGTGAGGATCGTCTCGTCGCGCGCAAACTCCACCGCGAGTCCCGCGCCGTGGATCTTCACTGCCTGATGCGCGCGCGCTCGCAGGTGCATTTCGATGCGCTGCTCGCGCGCCAGGTAACGCGCCACGTGCTCGAAGCGGCGCAGGTCGAAGTCGCCGTCCAGTTCGCGATTGATGCGACCCAGCAGGTTCAGGTTGAACGCCGCGGTGACGCCCGCCGCGTCGTCGTAAGCGGCCAGCATGAGGCTTTCGTCTTTCACCAGGTCGGTGCCCAGCAGCAGCGCGTCGCCCGGCGCCAGGCAGCGGCGGATGGCAAAGAGAAAATCGATGGCTGCTTCGGCTTCGAAATTGCCGATCGTGCTGCCCAGAAACAGCACCAGCAGCGTCTGCCCGGGCGCGCGTCGTTCGGCCGCTGCACGCATGCCCTCCAGGTAGCTCATGTGCAGCGGAAGTACCTCGGCAAGCGCGCCGAGTTCCTGCGCGCACTGCGCCAGCGGCTCCTCGGAGACATCGATCGGGTAATACACCACTCGTTCCCGTCGCCTCAGTTCCTGCAGCACGAAGCGCGTCTTTGTGCCCGACCCGCTGCCCAACTCCAGCACCGTCACATTCGGCGGCAAATTCTCCACCAGCGCCGCGGCCGACGATTCCAGAATGCGCGCATCGGCCCGCGATAAACCATACTCGGGCAGGCGGGTAATGGCTTCAAACAGCGCCGAACCGAGGTCGTCGTAAAAGTAGCGGCAGGGCAGCGTCTTCTGCCCGTGCCTGGTCAGGCCGGCCCGTACTTCCCGCGCGAATTCGCCGTCCAGTGCTTGCGCGAACATCAGGCTTGAACCATTCGGAACGTGGCATAGACGTAGGGATAAGCCGGGCGGAACCAATTACGGAAACTGGACCGCAGGAAGCAGGAGGCGGTGCGCGGCGAGGCTCCTTTCAGCACGTAATGCTGGCCATCGAAAAACGGCGCCGAATAATTTTTATAGAACGGGAACGGTTCGAAGCCCGGAAACGCGTCGAATACCGTCGAGGTCCATTCCCATCCGTTGCCGGCCATCTGCACCGGCGCCGCGCTTGCCGTATCGTCCGCGCTCACCGGGATTGGATCCCAGTAACGGAAATTCACATTGCTCGAAGGTGATGCATTCTCCGATGCGCGCTGCCATTCCGCCTCGCTCGGCAGGCGCATTCCGCGATACCGCGCGTATGCCTCCGCCTGCTGCCATGTGACGTATACCGGCCACTCGAGCGGCAGCGGTCTTTCGGCAAACATCCCGCGATAGAACCATCGCCCGCCGTGCTCGGCCCAGAAGAACGGAGGCTCAGCGCCCTCTTGCACGTACTTCAGATACTCACCATTGGTTACTTTGTAGCGGCCAATCGAGAACGCGGGGACCTCAACCTCGTGCGCCTGAAATTCGTTGTCCCATCCGAAGCCTTCGTCCGGCCGACGTCCCAATTGGGCCGTGCCCGCGGGAACCTCACACCGCGCGCTATGGTCCGCAGAACGCGGATCAGCGCCGTTCACCGTGGTCTGCGGCGGCGGGCCCTTGCGCTCATAGGCCAACTGGTGCAGGATGTACGCGAACGTCTCGGCGTGCATCAGCCGATGTTCAATCGCGGCGTGCTGCAACTGCTCCGGCAGATCCGCAAACATGCCGTCGATTTCATCGCGGGTACGCTGATTGTAACGTTCGATCTCTGCGAGCGACGGCCAGTCCGATGGTTCATCGCACGGCAACTGGCCCGGCGGAGGATCGATGCCGAACGCGAACAACCGGTCGAAGGTGGGGTGAAACGACGGACGATTCAGCGCTTCGCGTGCCAGCAGGTTCCAATCGAAGGCCTCCAGGTGGCCTAGATAGAACACCATGCGATGACGCTCGGGGATGGGTCGATGATACAACGAATCGGGCCGCACTAACTGGAACAGAGTGTCGGTCTGTGCCCTTGCGGCTTGGATCTCACAGGCCAACCCGGTTTGTGTCCGCAACATGCGTCCCTTCAGTTTACTTGAATCAAATCGGCCGGACTGTAAGTTGGACTACAAGTTGCGGACAGAAACGGTCCGCCGCCGGCGTTAGTTGGCCGCTGGATGCTCGACGGTCACACGCTGCCCGGCATCGGTGAACACTGGGACATACTCGTCTCTTTGCGTCGAAAATGATCCTGACGAATGCGCCGGTGCTGCAACCAGGCTTAAGTTGTCACCAGCTCGCGGGGAAATCGTATTTAAGGGATCCGCGATTTACTCAACAGCCGTGTTCCTGCCGGTGAGTGAGGATGGCGTACTTGGCGTTATCTCGGTCTGTGGCGGCATCGGCGATCTGCTCTTCAAACCGGAAATCTTCGCCGCGCATGATGGCGGCGGTCTGGGCTGAATGCATCCGGTTCAGATCCGAGACGGCCTTAGCGAACGCCCGCATGAGCCGTTCCCGCTCAATACAAACCACAGACGTGGGCGCAACGGACGTCACACCACCAGCATATAGCAGGCGAGGTTCTTTGGGGCGGTTGCTGAGGTGAATCGGGGTTGCCTGAACCGGACTGCCGCAGCGTGCGGAACAGCACCAAATTCGTCTCCACATCGCGGCAGCACACTTCGAGCGCTTCACAACCCGATGCGAAGCCGTTTTGCGGTCTTGCGGGGGGGTTTTGCCGCGGGCCTCTGGCGGCCCGTCCAGGTGTATGATTAGGGTGCGACTAAGAGTTGTCTGAACCGCCAAGACTGGCTGGCGCCTCTTTTCTGCGTGATTGGAGGTGGCTGTGACACCGCGAGAACGAGAGGACTTCGACACCCATTTGCGCGCACGCTGTATCGAGTCGTTCGAATTGACCGAGCGATGCTTAACTCGTTCGCGTTCCTGCCTGAAAGCCTCATATGCGCGGCTCGTGGCCAACGCACAAACGATGACCAAATCGTCGGCGATGCTGGCGCCCCCGGCTCGCCCGGAGCCCCCACGGGACTCGGAGGACGTGCCATCCGAAACCAGGGTCGCGTCGGCGGTGGCAGGACGCTGAAGAACTGGTAACTCAGATCGAGGTCAGGCCTTCACGCAGCGCATAGCGGGTAAGCTCGATGGTGGAATGAATCTCCAGCTTATCCATGATGTTCTGGCGATGCGACTCCACCGTCTTGGCGCTGATTTTCAAATGAAATGCAATCTCTTTCACGCGTTTCCCTTCGGCCAGCAGACTGAGCACTTCGCGTTCGCGCGCCGTCAGCAGATCCAGTGGACCGGCCGCGCCGCGCTCCGGCGCGGAGGCCTGCCGCACGAAATCTTCTACCAGCAGCCCCGTAATCACAGAGCTGAAATACGGCCGGTTACTCATTACCGCGCGCACCGCCTGGCTCAGTTCCTCGAACGCGCTATCCTTCACCAGGTACCCGAGCGCTCCGGCGCGCACCATCTCGCTGACGAATCGGCGATCCGAATGCATCGAGAGCGCGATCACCTTCACCGATGGAAGCGATGCGCGGATCTGCCGCGTGGCCTCCACTCCGTCGACCGCCGGCATCACCACGTCGACAATCACCAGGTCCGGCTGCAGTTCCGCTGCCAGCCGCACTAACTGCTCGCCATCCGAAGCTTCCCCGACCACTTCCAGGTCCGGTCCCTGCGCCAGGAGGCTGCGCAAGCCTTCCCGCAGGATGCGATGATCATCGGCCAACAGAATACGAATGTTCATGCTCTTCCACTCCGCGTGCACTGCTCAGCGGCAGCCGGATCTTCACCGCGGTTCCTTTCATTGGTTCGGAGCGCAGCCGCATCTGTCCGCCCAAATCGCCGGCGCGCTCTTGTATGTTGAACAGTCCGAAACCGTCCTGCGATTCGGGTACCCCTGAGCCGTCTGCCGCGACGTGATTCGCAAATCCTCGCCCGTCGTCGCGCACCAGCACCTCGACGGAATCGTCGAACCAGCGCAGCCGCACATCCACTACGCGCGCCTGGGCGTGCTTGGCGGCATTCACCAGCAGTTCGCGCACCGCCGAGAAGAGAAACGTGCTGGTCTCTTCATCGAGCGTGGCCGATTCGCCCAGGCGTGTGAATTGGACGCGGAACTGAAACTGTTTGCTGGCGTTCTCGGCCAGCCATTTGAGGGCCGCTTCGATACCGAGCTGGTATAGAATGGGCGGGCTCAACTGGTAGGTTAGCGAGCGGGTTTGCTGGAGCGCCTGGTCCACCAGGCTCTGCACTTCGGCGACGCGCTCCTCTAACGCCGTACCCGCCGCGCTGCGCAACGGCGCGATTTTCATTTTCGCTGTGGCTAGTAGCTGCCCGATGTTTTCGTGAAGTTGCGCCGCCACGGCCCGCCGCTCGCGAGCCTCCACCACCGTCAACTCGGCCGCCAGCGCCCGCAACTTTTTGCGGTACTGTTCGAGTTTTTCCTCCTTGCGATTCTCCTCGGTGACATCGCGGATCACACTCACCCAGCTGGCCATCGTGCCCGATTCGTTGTAGAGCGGCATCACGCTGTGCTGCGTCGCAAACCTATCGCCGCTCTTTCGCCGCATGGTGAACTGCGGCAGCCGCAGATAGCCCTTGCGCCGCACCGCTTCGAGGACCGTCTCCCGGAAGCTCAGGAAAGCCGCTTCATCGATGTGCAGGAGCCGCACGGAGTGGCCCACCAACTCCTCGCGGGTATAGCCGAAAAGCTGCGTGGCCGCGGGATTGCAATCCAGGATCACGCGGCTGTCGGCGGCGATGATCAGCAGCGCGTCGCGCAGGCTCGAAAATGTCTTATTGAGCAGCTCCTGCGATTGCCGGAGGGCCTGCTCGGTAGCCTCGCGCTTGCGGATATCGAGACGCAGCCGGCTGTTCAGATTCTCGAGTTGTGCGGCGCGGCTGGTCACCAGGTCTTCCAGGTGCTCCTGTTGTTCCCAGAGCGCGCGCTCCGCAACCCTTCGCCGCCGGATGTTCAAGTACAGCAGCGAATTGATACCGATCAGCAGCAGGCACGCTCCGCTCGAAAACAGCATCGTCCAGTATCGGCTGAAAAACGATACTGGCCGGTTGATCACGATGCTCGCGGCCGGCAGCCGCCGCGCATCGACACCCCACCGGCGGAGTTGCGTGTAGTCGAACATGTAGCGGTTGGGACGATCGGCGCTGAAGCGCACCACCGGCATGTCGGCGGGATTTTCGCCTTCCAGGATCCGCAGCGTCATCCGGCCGGCTGTCTCGCCCTGATAAAAACCGCTGATCAGCTTGCCTCCCACAATGCCCAGGCCGAGGTTGAAGTCCCACGCGCCGTACACGGGTGCGTTGCTGGCCTGCGTAATAGCTGCGGCTGCCGCATCGTACGGAAAAAACAGCCCGGCGGCGTCGCGCGAAAAGAACGAATAGAACACCAGGCTGTGCTCAGGCAGATGCGCCAGCCGGTCGAGCAGAACCGGCATGGCGAGATCCTCCAGAAACACGATCTCCGCCCGCTCGCGATAGCCGGGCTCCAGTCGGACGATCTCGTCGTGCACGGTCTGCCCGGTTTCGGTCCGTTCGTTCACCACGTAGATGTGGCGCGTCTGCGGATGCAGCGCCAAGGCTACATCCATCGTGTCCTTTACGTCGGCCTCTTCGCTGACACCGGTGAATCGACTGTGTCCCGCCAGATCCTCATCGCGGAAATAATTGACGCCGCAAAACACCACCGGCGTGCCCGGAAACAGTTCATCGCGATGCTCGCGCAGAAAATCGAAGGCGTTGTTGTCCGTGGCTATGATCGCATCGAAATGGTGCAGGCGGAACTTACGCCGGTAAATTTCCGGGAAATCGTCCAGCGATCCGCGCGAGTAGAACCGCTTGGTGTCCATGTACTCGATGTACAGGTTGGCCGGCCCGAGACGCGGCAGCAGCACCGACTCAATGCCGCGATTCTCATCGTCGGTCCAACGGTATCCCTTGTAATAGGAATGCAGCACCAGGACGGTTTGGCCGGGGCGGGGAAGTGGATCGGAATCCGGGGGCGCCTGCGTGGCGGCTGCGGTCGCCGCCAGAAACGCCACGCCAATCCAAGCTGTCCGAGAAGCCATCATGAAGAGAAAGCGGATCGGACGGCGCGGCCTGCTGGTATTACCCGGATGGCACTCGGGTATAACACTGATCGTATCACAGTAAAGCAGGCAAAAGGGGCTGAAAATCGAAGATGCCCCTCTGCGGGTCTCCAGCAAACACTGGAACCAGGGTACCCCACTGGAGAGAGACTACATCGAGAGCGCAATGGGCCGCTATTACGTACCGGGCACGCGCATCTCCTTGGACTCGGTGGTCTACTCGTTCCGCCGCGGCAACGCCCCGGAAGCCATTCAGCAGGAAGTCCCACTCCTCCGCCTAGTCGAAATCCATGGACCCTCGCCTTTATCTGGACCACCAGAAAGAGGTGGATGAGTATCTGGAGCAGGCCGAGCGCGACTTCGCGGCGCATTCCGTGCCGCTGTCGCAAGTGAATCCTGAGCTTTGGGAAAGACTCGAGCGCGCTCGCGCCCGGTTAAGCGAGCCGCGAGCTTGATTTGCTTTCAAGCGGACGCCGATCTGAACCAAGGCAATCGTCCTCGCCACTACATACGTGAACCGGCGATCGATTCTCTTCACGATGCCCGACAACTCACCGGCTTTCCCGACCGTAGTTTCTGGAGATCGCTGCGCGGCAGAACCGCGTTTTTCTGACACCCAACCGGCGCTCGATTCCCGTCCACTTTCGAACTCGCCTTGAATCGGCCGCAGCAGCCCTGGCGTTCTTCTTGTCTGCCAGGACGCCCCCATCGGCTTGACTGCCGATGCAATCGTGCTGATCTGGGCGGCTTCTCACCCTGAGGATCTTCGCGATCAGATCCACTATCTGCCGTCTCTGACGCGATACAGCTTTCGCATTTGAGGTGACGGCGTCTACCGTCCCGCCGCGCGCCACTTCCCGTTATTCTTCTGCGGAGTCGGCGGCTTGCGCCGCGGTGCCGGACTCATCAGCCGATTCACAGCGCGCACCAGGTACAGCCCTTCGCGAGCGCTCTTCATCAGCACTATATCGGCGCCGGTATTTTCTTCGGTAAGACCCATGCCCTCCACGAAGCCCGACAATAGAATCACGCGCGCCTGTGGACTGGCCTTCCGGATTGTTCGGATCAACTCCGTCCCGTTCATTCCGGGCATGCAGTGATCCGTCACCACCACGTGGTAGGTGCCCGCTTCCAGCAGCCGTAGCGCACGTTCGCCGCTTTCCGCGACATCCACCGTGTGTCCCAATTCTTCGAGGAGCGCCCGCCGCACCAGTAACCCGTCCCGATTGTCGTCGACTAAGAGGAGTCTGTAAGTTTCCCGAGCCGTCATCTTCATCGCTGAAACGCAAGGAGAGTAACAGGAATTAAACCGGTCTGTCAAAGGTTGTGCATCATCTTGAAAAACTGCCAGATTCAGTGCTTGACAAATCACCACCGCCGCAGTCGCGATTCTTCATCCGATCATGCGCTCGAGCGCCCGCGCATTTTCTACCGCAAATGCGGCTTGATCGTTGTCGAAATAGAAATACACCGCGCGCAAACTTTTGCGCCACGTATGAATCTGTTCCGCCCATCGCCCGAGCGCCGCCGCTGAGTAACTGCCCTGGTAAGCACCACCAGGACCGTGCAGGCGCACATAAGTAAAATTCGCCGTCAATTCGTTGGGCGAACGAAATCCGGCGATCTCGAAAATACAAAACGCCGCGCCGTGCCGCCGGAGCACGCGATAAATCTCTTCGCAGTGCCAGCTTGCATCGCGCAGTTCGAATGCGTATCGGTGCCCCTGTGGCAGTGCGGTAAGAAACCCTTCCAGTCTTCCAGGATTCACCTGCCACCGCGGCGGCAATTGAAATACGATCGGCCCCAGCTTCCGACCCAAAACTTCGACCCGTTCGAAGAACCTCTGGATGCCCAGCCCGGTGTCGGTCAACTTTTTCATGTGAGTCAAAAACCGGCTGCCCTTGGCCGCGAATCGGAAGCGCGCGGGCGATCCATCACGCCACTCACTCACCGCTTCCGGAGTCGGCAACTTGTAAAAGGTGTTGTTCAGTTCCACCGTGCGGAAGTGCGCGGCGTAATACTCGAGCATTTTCGATGCTGGTAGTTTTTCCGGATAGAATGGACCGCGCCAATGCTGGTAATGCCAGCCGGACGTGCCGATGTAAACCGCGCCTTGCGCCGTGCCGTTATCCTCCGGCGATTTCTTCCAGCACGCGAACCGCCTCGGCGGCCGGATCGGCCGCGCGCGTGATCTGGCGTCCCATCACCAGGTAATCGGCTCCCGCGCGAATCGCCTCCGCTGGAGTCGCCACGCGCTGCTGATCGCCTTTGCCGCTGCCCGCCGACCGCACCCCTGGAGTCACGATCGCGCGCTCCGGACCCACGATCCGCCGCACCGCTGCGGCCTCCAGCGGCGAAGTCACCACCCCCTGCACACCTGCCGCGGCCGCCTGCTGCGTGCGCGCGGCCACCAGTTCCGAAATCGCGCAGTGATAGCCGGCTTCCGTGACATCCGACTGGCTGAAACTCGTGAGCACCGTCACCGCCAGAAGATCCGGACCGTTCGCGCCGCGACCTTCCATCGCTGCCCGCATCACCGCGCCCACGGCATGCACCGTCAGGAAGCGCACCCGCGTCCGCGCCACCTGCGCCACCGCGCGCTTCACCGTTTCCGGAATGTCGTACAGTTTCAGGTCGAGAAAAACTTCCTTGCCGCGGTCGAGCAACTCCTCCACTACGCTCATCCCCGCCGCCGTGAAAAGCTCCATCCCGACCTTGTAAAACCCGATGTGCCCGCCCAACCGATCCACCAGCGAGCGGGCCTCGGAGGCCGTCTCCACGTCCAACGCCACAATCAGCGGATTGTTCGTCATAAAAGTAGAATCGGTTTGTCGCCGCGCACGGTGATTCGGCCAATCCGGTAAGCGCCTTCCACCGCCCCCAGCAACTCCGCCGCGCGCTCCTCCGCGATGCTGATCAGCAGGCCGCCCGCCGTTTGCGGGTCGTACAGCAGCGACTCAATCTCCGGCGCCATCTTGCCGCGCTTCTCCACCGCGCAGGAGGCAAACTCGAAATTGTTCTTCAGCCCGGCGGGCAGCGCGCCGCGCGAAGAATACTCCACCGCTCCCGGCAGAAACTGCGTCGCCGCCACATCAATCTCGATCGTCACACCGCTCGCCACGGCCATCTCGCGCGCATGCCCGATCAGCCCGAACCCGGTGATATCCGTACAGCCGTGCGCGTCCAACCGCACCATCGCCTCCGCCGCGTTTCGGTTCAGCATTAGCATCTGGCGCGTGGCTTCATCGACATGCTCCTCTGCCGCGATGCCCCGCTTCAGGGCCGTCGCGATCACGCCCGTGCCCAGCCGCTTTGTGAATACCAGCGCATCGCCGGCCACCGCGCCCGCGTTGGCCTTCACCCGCGCCGGGTGTACTGTACCGGTCACCGAGTAGCCGAATTTGATTTCTTCGTCCGCCACGCTGTGCCCGCCCAGAATCGAGCAGCCCGCCTCCCGCATCTTCTCCGCGCCGCCTGCCAGGATCTGGTGCAAATCCGCCGGATCTTCCTTCACCGGCCACGCCAGAATCGTCAGCGCCGAAATCGGCCGCCCGCCCATCGCATACACATCGCTCAGCGAATTGACCGCCGCAATCGCGCCATACGTATACGGGTCGTCCACAATCGGCGTAAAAAAATCCACCGTCTGCACCAGGGCAAGCTCCGGCGTCAGCTTGTACACGCCCGCATCATCGGCCGTGTCAAACCCGATTAACACGTTTTCATCCGGCCAGCGCGGTACGCCGGCCAGCGCCTGGTCCAACAACTTTGGACTCAGCTTCGACGCTCAACCTGCAGCCTTCACATGGGCCGTCAGTTTGCGTGCTTGGGTGGTCCGATCCATGCCTTCGAATCTCCGCGCCCGGCGTCCGGGACGCTTTCACTATAATAGCGATGATGCCACGTACGTCTGTGTTTTCCGCTTTGTTGCTTTTCGGCCTGGCCCTCACCCTGGTGTCGCGCCAGCCTGCCACCGACGCCCGCTTAAAAAAGGCCTACCGCCTGCCGGAGCAGCACGGCTGGATCCAGGTCCACCTGGAAGGCTCGCCAGCCCAGATCGGTTTCCAGCACGGCTACCTGCTCGCCGCCGAGATCAAGGATAACTACCAGGCCATCTCCACCGAAATGACCCATGAGGAAAAACACGACTGGGCCTTCTTCCGCAAGCTCTCGCAAGAGACTTTCTGGCCGCACGTCGAGCAGGAATACCGCGACGAGCTCAACGGCATCGTGGAGGGACTCAAAGCCCGCAACGTCAGCCTCGACATCTGGGACATCGTCGCCATGAACGCCTGGCTGGAGCTGCCTTACTACGATAAGTGGCACGATAAGATGAACGCCCCGCACATTACTACGAGCGGCGCCGACGCGCCCCGCGGCCCCGGCGACCATTGCAGCGCCTTCGTCGCCACCGGCAGTTACACCAAGGACGGCCGCGTCGTGATTGGTCACAACAACTGGACCAGTTACTCCTCCGGCGAGCGCTGGAATATCATCTACGACCTCGTGCCCGCTAGCGGCAACCGCATCCTGATGGACGGCGCCCCCGGCTTGATCCACAGCGGCGATGATTTCGGCCTCAACTCCGCCGGCATCATTATCACCGAAACTACCATCAGCAGTTTCACCGGCTTCGATCCCAAGGGCGTCCCCGAGTTCGTCCGCGCCCGTAAGGCCATGCAGTACGCCACCTCCATTGACGAGTTCGCCAAAATCATGACCGAAGGCAACAACGGCGGCTACGCCAATAACTGGCTGGTGGCCGACCGCAAGAACAACGAAGCCGCCAGCCTCGAGTTAGGCCTCAAGAACGTTACCCTGCAGCGCACCAGGGACGGCTTCTTCGTCGGCTCGAACTTCCCCGTGAATCCCAAGCTCATCAAGGAAGAGACCGACTTCGATCCCAACGACAAGAGCAAGAGCGAAAACGCCCGCCACATCCGCTGGCTCGAGCTGATGGATCAGAACAAGGGCCGCATTGACGTGGCCGCCGGCGAGCGCTTCCTCTCCGACCACTACGACACCTTCGAAGGACGCGTCGACCCGAGCGAGCGCTCCCTCTGCGGCCACATCGAAATTTCCCCGCGCGGCATGGGTACCTGGCAGGCGCCTTACGCGCCGGCCGGAGCCGTGCAGAACAAAATCACCGACGCCGCCGGCGCCGAGAAAATGACGATGTCGGCCGCGCTCGGCCACGCTTGCGGCATCAGCTACAAAGCGCAGGAGCACCTGGCGAAGCATCCCGAATTCGCCTGGATGAAGGACATCCTGCACGACATGCCGGCGCGCGGCTGGACCCGCTTCACCGCCAAATAACGCCGGAGGTTCATTGACTCGCCGCGGCCTGATCGCGTTGGCGATGGCAGCTATTGCTGCCGTCGCCGCGGGCCGCCTCAACGTTGGCGATGAATTGCCTGCAGTTGGTGGCGAGACCCTCTCCGGCAAGCACATCGAGTTGCCGTCCGCCGGCGCCGGTGCGGTCCGGGTCCTGATCTTTTCGTTCGCCAAAGCCGCCGGCGACGACTCCAAACACTGGAGCCGCCGCGTCGAAGACGACCACGCCGCGGAATCTTATTCGTTGATCTTCCTCGAATCCGCCCCGCGCCTCTTCCGCGGCATGGCCGTCTCAGGCATCAAAAGCAGCATGCCCAAACCGATGTGGGACCGCACCGTCATCGTGGTCAAGGATGAGGCGCTGTGGAAGTCCCGGCTAGCCGTTTCCGAGGACAAGCACGCCTATGTTGTGATGCTGGATGGCACCGGTCACATCAGGTGGATTAGCACGGCTCCGTTCAGTGAGGGAGAATACGCCGAGCTGAGAAAAGCGCTGTCGCACTGAACTCCTCGTGGTTCTTCTCCGCGTTTCTTACAATTTCTCTGCGACTCTCCAGAAGCCGCTCTGGCCGGCTTAAGAACCTGGCGCGGAGGCGCTGAGAAACGCACGGAGACCATACGATCTCGTTCTTCTCCGTCTTGGCTCCGTGTCTCCGGTCTCCGCGTCGAAGCCAGCGCCACACCCGCGCTCCACGGTTTCTGACCCCATAAACGGCGCCTCGCCGTTCGGGCTCCGCGGTGAATCGGTGCCACCCCGCAGCGCTCCCACCGGGTGCTTAACCGTTCTGGGGGGAGAGACCGTCGGGCAAGGGCCGGGCGCCCAGTGTAAGAGGTTGACCGGCAGGTTGCGCGCTCTCAGACTCGTTGAGCCATCAGACAATCGGAGAA
>Ga0335085_10012893_pt1 | contig 12280 bp, 11 predicted proteins | sample Lox_Sample_45_FD_206712 | JGI IMG/M metagenome (GOLD analysis project Ga0335085, IMG submission 206712) | Soil microbial communities from Loxahatchee National Wildlife Refuge, Florida, United States - Lox_Sample_4.5 | ecosystem: Environmental > Terrestrial > Soil > Wetlands | place: USA...
GGAGACGCTGATAGCGTTGCGCGGCGCCGATCTGCTGCGCGCCAAAGGTATTCTGAATATTGCGGGCTGCCGCGGCCCGGTCGTGGTGCAATACGTCCAGCATCTCGCTCATCCACCCGTCGAACTTGAGGACTGGCCCGACTCCAACCGGGACAGCCGCACCATCTTCATCACGCGCAATATTTCTGAAGAGAGCGTCCGAGATTTGTTCGCGGCCGTAGAAAGTTTGGCGGCGCCCTAATTCTGATCGCGTCCGGCGATCTCAGCCTGCCACGGCGCGACGATGCGCTCGAACCAGCCAATCAGCGCATTGAACCCGACGGCGAGAACCATCAGCACGATGATCGGCACGAACATGGTGGCGGTATCGAAATTGTTCGCCGAATTGATGATGATGGCACCGAGCCCGTTGATGGTCGTGAAGAACTCTGCGATCACCATGCCGACAACCGCGCGCCCGACCGCGAGCCGGATGCCGGCCATGATGTAGGGCAACGTCGCCGGCAGCACGATGCGGCGGAGAATCACGGCATCCGAGGCAACCAGCGATTTGCCAACGTCGATCAGCGTCTTTGGCACGGACTTTACGCCGAGCCAGGTATTGATGCAGATTGGGAAGATGGACATCAGAAAGATGACGGCCGCCTTCACCTCGAAGCCGAGGCCGAACCAGAGGACCAGCAAGGGCACGAGCGCGACGAGCGGCATGGCATAGCCGCCGGTGACGAGAACCCCGAGCGCGGCTTCGGCGACCCAAAACCGTCCGATGATCAGACCGAACGGAACGCCGATCACGATGGCAAGGCCATAACCGACGATAAATGGCTGCACGCTTTGCAGCAAAGCGGCCGCCAGCTTGCCGTTGCGCACAAGATTGACAAAAGCCGCAAAAATCGCGCTCGGGTAGGAGCCAAAGATCGGATTGACGTCGCGTCCGAAATATTCCCAGAACGCGAGGAATATCGCGAGCGCCCCGACGGTAACCACCCAGCGCGGTACGTTGCGATTCGGCCGCGCCGCGCCGCCGGCTTGATCCGACACCGTCCCTCGCTCGGCGATATCAACCATGCCGACCCTCAATGCGATTTCGGGGCGCCGGCGTGCAGCGCTTGCCAGATGTGATAGCGCGTCTGCGCGAACGCGTCCGAGCCGCGGATTTTTGCAAGGTCATCGCGCGGCCGCGGCAGCGGCACGGTGACGATTTCCTGCAGACGGCCATGCTGCATCACGATAACGCGGTCAGCGAGCAGCACGGCCTCGTCGAGATCGTGGGTGACAAAAAGAATCGTCTTTTGCGTACGGGCATGAATCTCGAGAAGCTCGCCCTGAAGCGTCTCACGCGTCTGCGCATCGAGCGCGCCGAACGGCTCGTCCATCAGCAATACCTTCGGATCGATTGCCAGCGCCCGCGCAATGCCGACGCGCTGCTGCATGCCGCCCGATAGCTGATAGGGCCGCCGGTTGACACTATCGCCGAGGCCGACCAGCGTCAGGTATTTCATCGCCGTCTCGCGCAGCGTCGTACCGTGCATACCCTTCATTTCCAGGCCGAACTCCACGTTCTTGAGGGCGGTGAGCCAGGGCAGCAGTTCAGCATGCTGAAACACCATGCCGCGGTCGTGGCCGCAGCCGCGGACCTCGGTGCCGTCAACGGTGACGCATCCGCGAGTTGCCGTCTCAAGCCCCATGGCAATGCGCAATGCCGTGGTCTTGCCGCAGCCGGACGGACCGATGAGCGCGACGACTTCGCCGTCGTGGACCGTGAAGTTCAGCCGCTCGAGCGCCTGCACTGTGGACACTTCGCCGTCGATGCGCAGCGTGAAGCGCTTGGACACATCGATCAGGCTGACTTCGCCCATGCTCGCACCATCGCGACCGGCATCAATGTATCTGCGCGACGAGCTTAAGTGCATCCTCACGCGGCTTGCCGTCGAGCACCTTGGCCAAATCCATCGGCTTTGGCAGGCTGCCGATCCTCACCAGCTCATTGTTGAGCCACTCGAACTTATCCATGGGAATCGGCACGTCGGTGCCGATGGCCTTTTGCCGAACCGCGAGATCGTAGATGTAAGCCGGCCGCGGGTCGTCGGGCTTGATGTCGGCGACCTCTTGCGCGACCTCGATAGCATCGTCCCTATGAGTGGCGGCATATTGCAGTCCGAGCATTTCGCCGGCCAGAAACTTCGCGGCGTCTTGAGGTCTTGCAGCGAGCGTCTTGCCGGTGGCGTGCAGGCACATCCGCACGAACAACGGCAGTGCCTCCTGTGCCGAGACCAGCATCTTGATGTGCTCTTTTGCGGCGATCGGCACGTATTCGCCGGACACGACCGCGGCGTCCGCGACGCGCGCGACCAGCGCTTTGTAACGATCGAGATCGCCGCCAAGGCTCGCATATTTCACGGCGTCCTCGGGGATATTGAAATGCGCCAGCGCGCCCTTGGCAAAAATTTCGGGAAATGCGCCGGGCGAGGAGATCGCGATAGTTTTGCCCTTGAGCTGATCCATCGCGGTGATGTCGTCATGGACGAAAATCCCATGCGGCACGATCAACCACGAGCAGCCGATCACCTTGATGTCGGCGCCGCGCGCCGCGGCGATCATGGCGCCGCTCGGTCCTCCCTCAAAGCTGTCGAGATCGCCGGAGATGGTGGCTTTGGTCAAAATCTGATCGTCCTTGATCGGTACGATCTCGACGTCGAGACCGACTTTCTTGAAAAAACCGCGCTGCGCCGCCATCAGCAGGATGCCAGCGTCGCTCTTGGGCATGATGAGCCCGTGGCGCCATGGTTTCGGCGATTGCGCCAAAGCCGGGCCGCCGATCGCGCCGGCGACAATCAGCGCCGCGAAGAATGCGATGAAATACGCGCCTTTTCTCGGCATGATAGAACCTCCCGATCGCCTTGATCACGACTGCGGACAATAGCAGGAATCCCAGGCGCGGACCGTGTTCCCAAGCCGACGTTTTGGGAATAACCTTTGCGCCAGCGGATGCAGCGGCATCAGGACGCACCGGCACATGCGGGGCGTCCCGAACTGTACCGCCGCCGCGCTTACGGAGGATGGCCTCGTCATGAACAAAAAATTCTCGTTGAACGTCAACGGTCAGGTCCATTCGGTCGAGGCCGATGAGGATACGCCGCTGCTCTATGCGCTGCGCGACGATCTCGGGCTTAACAATCCGCATTTCGGTTGCGGTCTTGCCCAATGCGGCGCCTGCACCGTGCATCTCGATGGCAAGCCGACGCGATCGTGCGTTACGCCGCTGTCGGAGGTCGGCAACAGAAGCGTCGTGACGCTCGCGGGACTCGGCACGCCCGAGCATCCCCACCCGCTGCAAACGGCTTACGTCGAGGAAGAGGTTCCGCAGTGCGCCTACTGCATCAACGGCTGGATCATGACCGCCGCCGCCTTCCTCCGCGATCATAAGAAACCGACCGACGAAGAGATCAGGACCGCACTGACCGGGCTCAAGTGTCGGTGCGGCACGCACATGGCGATCCTGCGCGCTGTCAAGCGCGCAGCCGCGATGATGGGTTGAGGGAGGCCGCCATGACCAGACACGAAAAATCCGCAACCTTCTCCCGCCGCGCCGTTCTCAAGAGCGCAGGCGCGCTCGTCGTCTCCATCGGCGCACCGGTCACATTCGATGCGGCGCTCGCAGACGAGCCGATGGCCGCCGCCACGCAGCCGCCGTTGCTGCCGGATCAGCTCTCGTCGTACCTCGCCGTCAACGCTGACGGCACCATCTCGACTTATTTCGGCAAGATGGACATGGGGCAGGGACTTTCGGTCGCCATCCGGCAGATGGTCGCCGAAGAGCTCGACGTTCCATTCAACAAAGTCGCTATTTCGATCGGCGATACGGCGACCAGCGTCAATCAGGGCGGCGCGTCCGGCTCGACCGGCATCCAGGAAGGCGGCAAGCAAATGCGCATGGCTGCCGCCGAAGCACGGCGCGTGCTGGTGCAGATGGCGGCGGACAAGCTTGGCGTTGCCGCCGACCAACTAACCGTCAACGATGGCGTCGTCCATGCCGCCGGCGATGCGGCCAAGAAGGTCAGCTACGCCGATCTTATCGGCGGACAGTATTTCAACGTTCATCTCGACTGGAACGGGAAATACGGCAATCCGCTCTACGCCCCCGGCAAGGCGCAGCCGAAAAATCCGAAAGACCACAAGGTTGTCGGACAGGCGATCAAGCGCGACGACATCGCGCCGAAAGTGTTCGCACAAACGAACTTCACCACCGACGTCAAGGTTCCGGGCATGGTGCACGGACGGATGATCCGTCCGCCGGTGGCCGGAGCGGTGCCGGTGAAGGTTGACGAGAGTTCGATCAAAACAATTCCGTCCGCCAAGGTCGTTTGGGATAAGGCCTTCCTCGGCGTGGTTGCCGACAGGGAATGGGATGCGATCAACGCGGCGCATAGCCTCAAGGTCGAGTGGTCGCAGGTTGCTCCGCCATTTCCAGATCAGGCTACGCTCTACGACCACATCCGCAACGCGCCGGCGCGCAAGCGTGAGGTCGCGGGCAAGGAGGCCGGAAACGTCGATGACGCATTCAAGAACGCAGCCCGTGTGATCGAGGCCGAATACGAATGGCCTTTCCAGTCGCATTCGTGCATGGGGCCGGCCTGCGCGCTTGTCGAAATCAAGGACGGTCACGTCACCTGCTGGAGCGGCACCCAAAAAGCGCACTTCGTGCGCGCCGGTGTCGCAGCAATCCTGCAAGTACCGGAGGAGACGGTTCGGACCATCTGGACGACGGGCCCGGGCTCCTATGGCCGCAACGACGCCGACGACTGCGCGGCGGACGCGGCGGTTCTCGCTAAGGCCGTCGGCAAGCCGGTCCGATTGCAGTACATGCGCGATCAAGGCACCGGCTGGGATCCCAAGGCGCCGGCTTCGATCCATCGCGCGCGCGTCGCGGTCGATGCCTCGGGAAATGTCGTTGCCTACGATTTCCTGAGCAAGGGCTTTTCCCGCGTCGACGTCAACACCAACGGCAGCCAGCCGCATGATACGCTGGCCGGACAGACTCTCGGCGTCGCGCTGAAGTCCGGCGACGGCTTCGGCGTGCCGGGTGAATCTTACGCCTTCGACAACAAGCGCACGGCCTGGGAGACGATCGCGCCGCTGCTCGACCGCACCTCACCGCTGCGCACGTCGCACATGCGCGATCCGGTGGGGCCGCAGATCACCTTCGCCAGTGAATCGTTCATCGACGAGGTGGCCGCTGCTCTGAAGGTGGACCCGATCGAATTCCGGTTACGCCACGTAAAGGAAGCACGCGACATCGCCGTCATCAAAGCGGCGGCCGAAAAGGCCGGCTGGCAGCCGCGGCAGTCGCCGCGCAAGGACCAGACCGGCGACAAAGTCAGCGGCCGCGGCATCGGTTACGCGTCGCGCAACGGTACGCGCGTCGCGGTGATCGCCGAAGTCGAGGTCGATCGCCGCAGCGGCAAAATCTGGGCTCGCAAATTCACCGTCGCCCACGATTGCGGCCAGATCATCAACCCAGACGGTCTGCATCACACGGTCGAGAACAATGTAGTCCAGGGCGCCAGTCGCGCGCTTTGGGAGGAGGTGAAGTTCGACAACAAGAACGTCACCAGCGTGGATTGGCGCACCTATCCGATCCTCGACGTCGCCGAGGCACCCGAGCAGGTCGATATCGTGCTGATCAATCACCCTGAGATCGCGCCGTCCGGCGCCGGCGAAGCGGCGACCCGGCCGGTCGCCGCGGCGATCGCAAACGCCGTCTTCGACGCGACCGGCGTGCGCATCCGTCGTGCGCCGTTGTCGCCCGACCGCGTCAAGGCGGCGCTGTCGTAGCAATCTCTCCCTCTCCCCGCATGCGGGGAGAGGGAGTATTCTCCATTTATGCCTGTCATCGCCCGCACGCTCGAGGAAGCCCTCGAGCCGATCGCTCACGACTGCGTACTGGGGGTCCCGCGCGAGAGCTCCGGCGCCGCCATGGCGGCGACGCGAGCGCTGATCCGTCGCGGCGTGAAGGGGCTGCATCTCGTGGCGCTGCCGACCTCGACGCTGCAAGCCGACCTCTTGATCGGCGCGGGGTGCGTCGAGACGCTGGAAACATCCGCCGTCAGCCTCGGCGAATTCGGCCCGGCGCCGCGATTCACGGCGGCAGTTCTCGCGGGCACAATCCGAATGAAGGACGCGACGTGTCCGGCGCTCCACGCGCAGTTCCAGGCCGCCGAGAAAGGCGTGCCGTTCATGCCGCTGCGCGGCCTTATCGGTTCGGACGTTCTTGCGCATCGGCCGGACTGGAAAGTCGTCGACAACCCGTTCGGCAATGACGATCCGATCGTGCTCTTGCCGGTGCTCACGCCCGATGTGGTGCTGTTTCATGCGCCGATGGCGGACCAGGCCGGCAATGTCTTCATCGGGACCCAGCGCGAACTGGTCGTCATGGCGCATGCCGCGCGCAAGACTGTGGTGACCGTGGAGAAAATTCACGACGGCGACCTGTTGCGCGATCCGCTGCTCGCCGCCGGCACGCTGCCCGGCTTCTATGTCGAGGCAATCGCGGTCGAACCGCGCGGCGCCTGGCCACTGCCCTTGCCGGACCATTATGCGCTCGATACTGCGCACCTCGCTGACTATGCGCGGCTTGCCGCCACCACCGACGGTTTCGCGGAGTATCTGCGGCGCCACGTGCACGAGCGGCGCGCCGCCTGACGGCTCGCGCGACGCCGCGGCCTTAGGCTTCGGCGACCTTCGCCTCCTCGCGCATGACGTCGAGCATGCGCTTGCGCTTCTCCGGCGATTCCGGAAAGTCCATGGCCTGCCCGATGCGGGGATTGGCGTTGCGGTAGCGCGCCGGATATTTGAGGAAGACGCCAAGCTCGGCGGCAGCCTTCCATGCCCAGTGCGGATCGAACATCAGCCGGCGGCCGATGGCGATGAGATCGGCGCGGCCGTTGGCGAGGATGGCTTCCGCCTGTTGCGGTTCGGTGATCTGCCCAACCGCCATGGTGGCGATGCCCGAACCCCGCCGTACGGCCTCCGCCAGCGGCACCTGATAAAGCGGGCGCGGATCAATCTTCTGCCGCAAGGAAACGCCGCCGCTGCTGGTGCAAACGTAATCGCAGCCGCGCGCCCGCAGTTCGCCAGCGAGCACGACGGAATCGGCAACACCCCAGCCGCCCTCGACCCAATCGGTAGCGGAGATGCGAACCCCGACCGGCCGCTCCGCCGGAAACGCGCCGCGGCAGAGCTCGAAAATTTCCAGCGCAAGCCGCATCCGGTTCTCCCGGCTGCCGCCATAATGATCCTGCCGGGCATTGATGACGGGCGACAGGAACTGGTTGACAAGGTAGCCATGGGCGAAGTGCAGTTCGATGACATCGACGCCGATCGCAGCGGCGCGGCGCGCGGAATCGCGCCAGGCGGTCTTTACGCGCTCGATGTCCTCAAGGTGCATAACTGCCGGATGGGTGTGGACGTCGTCCTCGTAGTAAGACGGCGACATCGGAATCCAGCCGCCGTCGGCGACCGGCACCGCCTTGCGGATCATGAACGACGGCAGCACCGAGGATTTGCGCCCGGCGTGGGCGAGCTGAATCCCGAACTTGGTGGTGCCATAGTCGCGATAGAATTTCAGGATGCGGGCCAGCGGCTCCATGTGAGCGTCGGAATAAAGCCCAAGGCAGACCGGCGAAATGCGGCCCTTCGGCTCAACCGCGGTGGCCTCGGTAATCGCAAGCCCGAGATTGCCGAGCGCGTAGGTTCCCAGATGTGCAATGTGCCAGTCGCTGGCGAGGCCGTGCTGTGCCGCGTACTGGCACATCGGCGACAACACGATGCGATTGTCGAGCGTCAATCCGCGCAGCTTGATGGGAGAGAACAACAGGCTCATGGCTGGGCCGGAATGCCGAGCTTGTGGATGATCGTGGACCAGTGCTCGACTTCCTGCGCGGTGTATTTGGTCAGCTCGTCGGGGCCCATGTAGTACATGGTCGCGCCGCTTTGCTCGACACGCGCGCGGAAGTCGGCTTTCTCGGTGATCGTCTTCACCTCGCGTCCGAGCAGGTCGACGATATTTTTTGGCGTGCCGGACGGCGCGTAGAGCGCGTACCAAGTGTCGATTTCCAACCCCGGCAGACCAGCCTCGGCGGTGGTCGGCAGGTCCGGCAATAGGGGATGACGCTTCGGGCTCATGATGGCGAGGCCCTTGATGGCGTGTCCCTGCAGCGGGCCGATCAGCTGCTGGGTGGTGTTGACGAAGAAACCCAAGGTGCCGCCGAGCAGATCGTTGAATGCCGGCCCGGTGCCGCGATAGGGCACCGCCGTCACCTTGATGTCGGCCATCTGCGCCAGAAGCTCGGCGCCAAGATGCGACTGCGAGCCGATCCCCGGGCTGCCAAAGGTAAGCTTGCCAGGATTGGCGCGCCCATACGCGATCAGGTCGGACAGCGTATTCGCCGGGAAATCCTTGTTCACGACCACGATGTGGTAGGCCCGCGAGATCATCGCCACGGCGGCGAAATCGCGCAATGGGTCCCATTGCAGTGACTGGAACAGCGCCGGGTTGGTGACCTGATAACCGGAGATCGTCAGCAGCAGCGTGTAGCCGTCAGGCGCGGCGCGCGCGACATCGAGCGTGCCGAGATTGCCGCTGGCGCCGCCTCTGTTCTCGACCACGAATGGCTTGCCGAGCGCGCTCTCAAGCTCCGCCGCAATCTGCCGCGCCGTCAGGTCTATGCCGCCGCCGGCGGCCGCTGGCGTCACGATCGTGACGGGCCGTGTCGGATAACCCTGCGCTTCAGCGGGACCGCAAATGGCGGCAACGGCGAAGACCGACAGCAGAGCGGTGGTGATTTTCCATTGCGCCGGCATTGCTGACCTGCAAATTTCAAGCGCCCGGACCGTAACTCAGGGCCGGCGATTTTGGAATAGTAGGGGCTTCCGCTGCATGCCCGGCGCGCCGCCTGACTCCTTCCGCGACGAGGAACTGCTCGCCGACGTGATTTGCCGGCTGATCGGGGACGTCCGCCATATCGCGGTCGGCGCCGCATCGCCGATTCCTGCGACGGCGGCGCTGCTGGCGCGGGAACGCGCGAATCTAAACAACAATTCGAGACGACCCTATGTGTCGTTGCTGGGCAGCCGCGAGCACACTTTTTTCGCCGACGGCGCGCGCGAACTGTTCGATTGCGCAGGACAGGGCCGCGTCGACGTGTTCTTCCTCTCCGGCGGCCAGATCGACGGCGAAGGCAACATCAATCTCGTCAGCGTCGGCGATTACGACAAGCCCAAGGTGCGCTTTCCGGGCTCGTTCGGCTCGGCCTATCTCTACTATGTCGTGCCAAAGGTCATCCTGTTCCGCGTCGAGCACTCGCGGCGCACGCTGGTGCCGAAAGTCGATTTCGTCAGCGCGCCGGGTGGCAGCCCCGATAACGTCTTTCGTCCCGGCGGTCCGATCGCGCTCGTGACCAATCGCTGCCTGTTCGACTTCGACCGCGACCGCCGCCGGTTTCGGCTCGCCAGCGTTCATCCCGGGCACAACGTGGCGGAGGTGATCGAGAATACCGGCTTCGATTTCGATCGCCCGGCGGATGTACCTGTGACGCCCGCGCCGTCGGCGGCAACGCTGCATCTGATGCGCTCAACCGTCGCGCCAATGCTGGCCGAGGTTTACCCGCAGTTCGCCGAGCAGGTGTTTGGCGTGACGCGCGGCCTTCCTGATACCCGAGCGCTGGGTTAGTCTTCCGGCGATTTTAAAGACCAGGAAGGAAACGCCGGGTGAAGACTGTGGAAGCAGGAGTGATCGGCGTCGGATGGATCGGCGGCTTGCGCGCGGACACGCTGTCGCGTACCGCTCTGGTCGACAAGCTGCACCTGTGCGACATCAAGCCGGACCGGCTCGACGAGGTGAAGAAGCTCTACCGGCCGGCAAGCGCGACGCTCGATTATCAGGACATCATCAGGAACGAAAAAATTTCCGTGGTCTACGTCTCAACCACGCCGGAGGCGAACCATTATCCGATCGCGCGCGACTGCCTGAAGGCCGGCAAGAACGTGATGCTGGAAAAGCCGATCGCGCTGGAATTGTGGGAAGCCGACGAGCTGATCCAACTGTCCAACCGCAACAACCTCAAATTCACCATCGGCTATTCGCAGCGCTTCAATCCGAAAGTGGCATTTGCCAAGAAGAAGATCGTTGACGGCACGCTCGGCAAGGTCGTCTCGGTGCTGGTCAGCCGGCATCTGTCGCGCGAGCTCGGCAAGAAGATTGCGAGCCGCGTGCGGCTGTCTCCGGTGGTGATGGAATCAACCCACGATCTCGACTTTGTGTTCTGGCTGTTGGAGCCGGCGAAGCCGGTGCGGGTCTACAGCCAGGGCGCCTACGGCTACATGCAGCCGGTCAACGGCTCGCACGACATCATGTTCACCACCGTCACCATGGACAACGGCGTGGTTGTGATGATCGGCGGCGGCTGGAATTTTCCGCCGAGCTATCCGAACTATTGCTCGACCTGGATCGAGATCACCGGCACCGACGGCGCGCTGACGCTCGACGACACCCAGCGCGACAATTGGCTCAATACCGAAAAGCGCGGCCAGGAATTTCCCATGTCTACCATGCCGGGCGAATGGGTCGATCACGTGTTCGCCGGCGGCATCGGGCCGGAGACGATCCATTTCCTGGAAGCCTGCATCCGCGACACACCGGTGATGGTGACACCGGAAAGCGCGCGGCGCGTCATGGAGACCTACAGTGCCGCGGATCTGTCGGCTGACCGCAACGCGCCGATCGATCTTCCCCTCACCAACGAGACGATTTCGGGAATTGCCGAGCTCAAGCAGAAGAACCGCGCGGGCCTGAACGTATGAAGAAGTCCGCCAAAGGCATCGGTCTTGCCATCATCGGCGCCGGCCGCGTCGGCCTGTTCCGCGGCGAAGTCGCGGCGCGGCATCCCGCCGTGGAGTGGATCGGCATTGCCGAGCTCAATCACAATCGCGGTGGCGATGTTGCGGCGCGGATCGGCGCGGATTTCGTTACCACGAGCCATCGCGAGCTGCTGGCGCGTCCGGAAGTGACCTGCGTGCTCATCGCCACGGACGAGCACCTCCATGTCGAGCCGATCCTGGCCGCAGTCGAGCGCGGCGTGCCGATGCTGATCGAGAAGCCGCTCGCGACCGATCTCGCGCAATCCGCTCGTGTGCTCAAGGCGATCACCGACGCCAAACTCGACGCCGTCGTCGGTTATACCCAGCGCTTCCGCCGCAAGTGGCTCGCCGGCAAGGAGAAAGTGCGCAGCGGCGCGCTCGGCGACGTCACCATGGTGACCTCGCGCGCTTTCATGAATCGCCTCGTCGCCATCGACAATTACAAGCGCACCGACAATCCCGCCACGATCTCGCCCATGGTCATCTCCGGCACCCACGCGCTCGACATCGTCATGTGGTACCTCGAAGGCAAACAGCCGGTCGAATGCTACGCGCGCTCGATCGACAAGGTGCTGGGGCCGCTTTACCAGGGCATCGACGCCACTGCCGGCATGATCATGTGCGCGGACGGCACGGTCTATCATCTCAACATCTCATGGGCGCTCCCGGTCACGTGGCCGGGCGCGGTTTACAGCCTGGAGGTCGGCATCAACGGCACCCACGGCGTGCTGACCATCGACGACACCCATCGCGACATGGTGCTCGCGGTCACTGCGCCGCAGGGCGAAGGCTATGCGCCGGATCAAAGCCGCCTTGTCGATTTTCTCGGGTCCTATCCGCCTGGCGACATGGCGCTCGGCGAATTGCGCGGCCCGATGCGCGAGGAAACCGATTCCTGGCTCAATCGCGTATCGCTCGGCCTGCCGACGCAGGCCGCTACCGCTGCCGAGGCGCACAACCGGCTGATGCTGACGAAGGCACTCGACCTTTCCGCCAAGCTCAAACAGCCGGTCAAGCTACCTCTCGAACCGGGACAAGGACGCGCAGCCGCATGACAAGAATTCTTCTCGCGCTTTTCTCTTTCATCGTTTGCACGCCGGCGCACGCACAGGATGACGCTGCCGCCTTCTTCAAAGGCAAGACGCTGCGTATCGTCGTCGGCACCGGCGTCGGCTCCGGCTATGACATCACCGCGCGGACCTTGGCGCGTCACATGGCGGCTTACATTCCGGGCAATCCGACGATCATCGTGCAGAACCAGCCGGGCGCCGGCAGCCTGACCATGACCAACCAGCTCTATGCCGTCGGCCCGTTCGACGGGACTGCGATCGGCGCCTCGTTCAACGGGATGCCCACGACGCCG
>Ga0335085_10012894_pt1 | contig 12280 bp, 11 predicted proteins | sample Lox_Sample_45_FD_206712 | JGI IMG/M metagenome (GOLD analysis project Ga0335085, IMG submission 206712) | Soil microbial communities from Loxahatchee National Wildlife Refuge, Florida, United States - Lox_Sample_4.5 | ecosystem: Environmental > Terrestrial > Soil > Wetlands | place: USA...
GGTAGAGCAGGGGACTTTTAATCCCAAGGTCGCAGGTTCGATCCCTGCCCGGCCCATCATCATTTACTCGTTCGAGGTCGCGTGACAGGATCGGCTCGTGCAGTTTCTGGAGTCGTCCGACGCGGTGCGGCTCACATACGAGATCGAGGGCCAGGGTCCCGCTTTGCTGCTCCACTTGGGGGCGGGCTGCGACTCGGGCTTGTGGCGGGCAGCGGGATACGTCGAGCCGCTCTCGCAGTTGTACACCTGCGTCCTCTTCGACCATCGAGGCCACGGCTCGAGCGACAAGCCACGCGGAGCCACGGCGTATCACATCGATCGCCTAACCGCGGATGTCATCGAGCTCCTCGAGCACCTCGAGCTCGGTTCGGTCGCGTTCTGGGGTTTCGCGTCCGGCGTCAGCCCGGGCATAAGACTGGCTGAGCTCCACCCTGGGCGGGTTTGGGCGATCGTCGCAAGCCGCCCGGTAGCCCCACCGGACCCGCCGGACGAGCTAGCGGCATGGGCGGCGGAAGCCGCCGCCGGGTTCCGAGAACATGGGTGGGAAAGGCTCATCGCACGTCTAGAGGAGCAGGAACCCGACCCGATCCCGAAATGGATGACCGATCGCATTCGTGCGACGGACGTCGAGCAATGGGCGTACATGATCGAGTCCGTCCCGGAATGGCATTGGGATGAGTGGGACGTCCTCCCGGCAATCGCTACGCCGACGCTCTTTGTGACCGGAGAGCTCGAGGATCGGAACGACAACGTCGGCCAGATCGTCGCGCGCATGCGACACGGTGAGCGGCTCAGCCTCACCGGTCGCGGCCACGTCAACGCGTTTCTCGCGACGGACGCCGTTCTCGAGCGAGTGATGCCCTTTCTCGCAGAGCACGCCCCGCAGGCCTAGGTAACTTGCAGCGGCCCTGCCGCGATGATGTGGTTTGCGCAATGTCTGGTTCCACCCACTGAAAAGTCCTGCAAACTCCATATTCGCGGCCCCACTGAGGTCGGGTGTGACAGTGGGATTTCGCTCAGAGACGAGCTTCGTGACCTTGCACCCGGTCGAACCACGAACGCTCACTGACGCCGATTGCGTCGAGATCGCACGGTGCGCTCTCCGGCCGTCCGTTGTTTATATAGACAACAGCCGGTGTATTTTCAGCTTCTCGCGACGATCAACGGGAGGTCAGTGGGAGCGCACTACCGAGCCTCGACCTGGCGCAACCGATGTGGCCCGGGAAGGCGTTGTACCTGCGACCATTTCGATGGTATTCTTAAGGCATGCGGGCAACCATTGACAAGGCAGGGCGCCTGGTCATTCCGAAGCGACTTCGGGACGAGCTTGGGCTTCGACCCGGCGAGGTCGAGGTGAGCGCATACGGAGCGGGCTTGCGAGTCGAGCCGATCGCCGGGAACGAGTCCCTCGAGGAGCGCGACGGTCATCTTGTCATCCCCGCCGCAGGTCTCATGGTTGACGACGACCTCGTGCGCCTGCTTCGCGATGCCGGCCAGAAGTAGCACGCCAGAGCTCCTCGTCGACACGAGCGTCGCGGTCGCGTTGAGCGTTGCCGACCACGAGCATCACGGGGCGACGTCCCAGGCGCTGGGACGTCGCCGACTCGGGCTCGCAGGCCACGCGGCCTTCGAGACCTTTTCGGTGCTGACGCGATTGCCGATACCGGCGCGGAGGAGTCCCATGATCGTCGCGCGCCTACTCGCGACGAACTTCCCCGGCACCAGGTTCCTGCACGAACGGGCAACGGCGGCTCTGCTCGCCGATCTCGGGAACCTCGCCATCGCCGGCGGAGCCGTCTACGACGCCCTCGTCGGGGTGTGCGCCAAGGAGCACGGGCTCGCACTCGCAACGCGTGACAGACGCGCGCTGGAGACCTACCGCACACTCGGCGTGCAGGTCGAGCTCCTCGACTGAGCCATCCCAACCTCGTGGAGGAGCGACTCGTCATCAGCTCCGGGTGCAGCTGACCCAGTAACAACGACCTGCCACGTGGGGCCACCCTAAGCCTTCCGTTGCCAGATCAGGCACGGATCGCGCATGACAGCGCGTAAACGCTTGTCTCCACATCCCGCATCTCACTGCCGCTCGCTGCAGTCGTGCGCGTGAGCGCCTGCGCGCGCGGGCGGCCGACGAGGCGCCGCCGCGTCTGCCTACGCTGCCCGTAACGCTTCGGCTCGCTCCGACGAAGAGCCTCTGACAGCGAGGATTCGGAGGAGGTGCGTGTGCAGGAGCTGGTCGAGATCGCAGCCGACCCGGACGCGTTCGAGCGCTTCTACCGGCAGCACGTCGAGGCGGTGCAGCGGTTCGTCGCCCGGCGGGTGGACGACCCCTACCTGGCCGCCGATCTGACTGCGGACGTGTTCGTGGCGGTGATCGCGTCGGCCGGCTCCTACAGGCGCAGCCGGGGCGAGCCGGTGGCGTGGCTCTACGGGATCGCCCGCAACGTCGTCGCCGGTGAGCGCCGGCGGACGGCGAAGGAGCTGCGGACGGCTGCGCACATTCGCGGACGCGAGCTGGTCGACGAGGACGACCTGGCCGCACTGCACGAACGGATCGACCGCGAGTCGGCCGCGCGAGAGCTCTACCGCGAGCTGACCCGGCTCCCGGCGGGCGAGCGGGCGGTGCTCGAGCTGGTCGCGCTCGACGGCCTCTCCGTCGGCGAGGCGGGACGGGCGCTCGGGATCGGCGCCGTTGCCGCCCGCGTGCGGCTGCACCGCGCCCGCCGCCGGCTGCGGGGCCGGCTCGACCCCCTCGACCTCGGCACGAGTGACGTACCGGAGGTGACGACGTGAGCAACTTCGAAGAGCGGTTGCTGCGGGAGCTGAGGAGCCTGGTAGCGGCCTCGCCGGTCGACCGCGGGCAGCGGCGCCCGCTCTGGCGCCGGCCGCGGCTCGTCCTCGCCGGCGGGCTCGCCGCGGTGCTGGCGGTGGCCGCGAGCGTCGGCGTGTTCTTTCTCTCCGCGGGCACACAGGCGGCCTACGCCGTGACAAGGAACGCGGACGGCACGGTGACGGTGGAGATCGACTCGCTCAGCGACGCAGCCGGGCTCCAGGCGAAGCTGCAGGCTGCCGGGGTGAACGCCGTCGTCGAGTACCTGCCCGCGGGGAAGATGTGCAAGCAGCCGTGGTTCACGCCGGCCGGCATCGGCGCAGCCGGCGGGATGCACCAAGGCGCGGTCGGGCGTTCGAGCGACGGCGCCACCCGCTTCACGATCAGCGGGAACCTCCCCGCCGACGCCACGCTGGTGATCACGACGCAGACCGGCCCCGGCGGCGAGCGCGCCCTCGGCATCGGCTGGGCCCAGGGTGACGTCCCTCCCTGCGAGGTCGTCGACGCCCCCGCCGGAAGCGGCCCGCTCGGCGGCCCGCCGCCCGGCGCCAGCACCACCAGTGATCAGGGCTGAGCCAACGTGAGCGTCGGGCCGCGGGCGCCGCGCTCGCGGCCCGACGCCTGCCTCACCCGAGCGCTGGGTTCTGCTCTGTTCGCGACTTTGGAGGGCACCTCGGGACTCGGGTCACACCGACGACCCGCGACCACGACGCCACGCCTCCGCCGCACGGAGGAGTCGTAGCCCGCCGAGGGCGAGGAGGTAGATGCCGAGCAGCGTGATCACGGCATCGAGGCTCCGGCCGGGACTGGCGAGCATCGCGATCCCGAAGACGAACGCAACGACGCCGGCCGCGCCGCCGAGCCACCGCTCGCGAGCGTCGCGTTTGCTGGAGAGTGAGGCAGCCTCGGCGACTGCGAGCACGACGCTGCCGGCGCCGGCGGCGTACAGCAAGGTGTACTGCGAGATCGTCGGCCACGCGAGCGCAAGCGTCCCGACGGCAGCGAAAGCGGCGATCGTGGCGAGCCGCGCTGCGCGCTCCGCGGGATCGCCACGTCGAACGAGCTCGAATGCCTCGAGGGCGGCGTACGCCAACAGCGCGATGCCGACGACGATCCCGAGGGTCCGCAGGGACGGAGCCGGCAAGGCGAGCAGCAGCACGCCTCCGACGACGAAGACGATGCCCTGGCCGGCGAGCGGCAGGCCGGCGATCCGGTTCTTCCACGCCGAGATGCCGGAGCCGTGGTCGGCCCGGAGACGCTCCCCGGCCGCCTCGAAGGCACTCGCGCTCGGCTCGGGGGCGGGCACGACGGTCACCCGGCGGCTCGACCATCCCCGCAGGCTCCAGACGGTGAGGAAGGTGGCGCCGATCAGCGAGCCGGTCGTGTCGGCGAGCAGGTCCGTCTCGGTGTCCCAGAGACCCTTGACGAAGTGCCCGCCGAGGATGTCGAACTTGTCCTCGAACCACTCGATGCTCTCGTAGCCGGCGCCGACCGCCATTCCGAGCGCGAGCGTGACGATGAAGATACCGCTGATCCGCGCGACCCTGTGCTCGCGGATCGCCTGACCAGGATCGGGCACCACCCCGAGCCGCACGAGCACGATGTACAGAACCGGCGCATAGGCCACCGGCGAGAGACTGTGCACGACCTTGTCGTAGTAGAACCACTGGCCATAGAGGTGGAGCGCCGTCCCCCAGGCGATCAACGTCATCGCCACGACCAGCCCGAAGTCGAACCAGCGCGGCAGGTTGACGACCCGCGCGACCAGCAGGACGGCCGAAGCCGCGGTCAATGCGATGACGTCAGAGTGTCCCTCGATCGCGAACGCGATCGTGCCGCCGATGAACGCGAGGCGCACCACGTCGAGGCCGTCGCGGACGAGCCACGTCCAGTCGCCGTAGACGAACCGGCGCCAGTCCCACCCGCGGGCCGACTCGAGCCGTGTATCGAGCCTCGTTGTCACGCACGCATTCCGGTGATCGCGACGTCGAGGACGAGCGGGAAGTGGTCGGACCCGATGTTCGGTCCGAAGCGACGAGCGCGGACGGCCAGCCCCTCGCTGATCAAGCAGTGATCGAGCGGGACGGCGAGCAGCGGGCTCCACGAGGGCCAGCTGTATCCGTGCCAGGCACCGCGGAAGACGTCGGTGAGCCGGGTCGATCGGCTGAAGTCCTGGAATTGCGCCGACCAGGAAACGGTGTTGAAGTCCCCGCAGACGATCAGGCGGGAGCCGAGACTCGGGCGCGCAGCGGCAAGCGCGCGCAGCTCTCGCTCGTGCACCGAGCCGGCAAACGGCGTGTGGACGTGCACGAGCACGAACGTCAACGGTACGTCACGGATCCTGAAGCGGGCGATCAGAACGGTCGGTCCGCCGGCGGGAAAGCGCCGCACGCTGAGCGCGGTCGGCGGAGCAGCGCTCAGGAGGCCCATGCCGTACGCGCCGCGCTGCACGACGAAACGCCTCGGTCTCACGCGCGCCGACGCGCTCCTGGCGGCCCGCGCCCACCCTGGGGTCAGCTCGACGAGGCCGAGGACGTCCGGCTGCAGCCGCGCTACCAGCGGCGCAAGCTGGTCGTAACGGTGGTTGTCCGAGTCGACGTTGAACGCGACGATGCGGAGCGTCGGGTCGGCCGCAAACGCAGCAGCGCGGGGAGCCTGCTGCCATGGAGCGATCGCCGCGATGTTGACGCCTGCAAGGACTACGGCCGCAACGACGAGATACGGCTGCCGCAACGCGAGCGCGAGAAACCCGGCCGCGACGAGTACCGCCGCGTACTGAAGGCGGAAGACCGTCGCCGGCTCGAACACCCAGCTCACGCGGTCGAGGAAGCCCGCCGCCGTCACCACGCCGAGCAATCCCAGCAGGACCACGAGCCCGGGCCTCAATGCTCGCCGCCACACGTCGTGCCTCAGGCCGCCTTGTCCACGATCGTCGCGGCGTCCTTGCCCGCCTCGGCCATGCTCTTCCCGTCTGCTGTCGCCGCGTCCGTCCCGGGCTCGTCTCGCTCCGAACCCGCCAACCTCGACCGGTAGAAGGCCCGCTTAGCGAACTCGGTTGCGGCGAGATAGCCGAGCGTGATGACCGCGAGCGCCCCCAGCATCGCGGGCGGCAGCGACTCGAGCCCGAGGATCGAGCCGAGCCCGGTGTACAGGATCACCAGCGTGACGGCGAGGACGCCAACGCTCGACCAGGTGAGGACGGAGCTGGGACGGCTGCGGAAGAACGGGCGCCTCGTACGCAGGACGAAGAGGACGAGGAGCTCGGTCGCGACAGACTCCAGGAACCAGCCGCTGCGGAAGAGCGTGGCGTCCGCGCCGAAGCCCAGGCGCAGGACGCCGAAGGTCACGAAGTCGAACACCGAGCTGACCAGCCCGAACACGATCATGAACGACCGGACGTAGCCGATGTCCCAGCTGCGCGGCCGCTTCAGGTCCTCGGGATCGACCTGGTCGGTGGAGATCGTCGTCTCGGGAAGGTCGGTCAGGAAGTTGATCAGCAGGATCTGGCTGGGGAGCAACGGCAGGAAGGGCAGCAGGACCGCCGCGCCGGCCATGCTCAGCATGTTCCCGAAGTTCGCGCTCGTCGTGATGCGCACGTACTTCATCGTGTTGGCGAACGTCCGCCGACCCTGTCGGACGCCCTTGAGCAGGACGCCGAGGTCCTTGTCGAGGAGCACGATGGCAGCCGACTGCTTCGCGACCTCGACGCCGGTGTCCACCGAGATGCCGACGTCCGCCGCATGCAGAGCGGGTGCGTCGTTGATGCCGTCGCCCATGTAGCCGACGGTGGCGCCGCGCTTGCGCAGCGCCTGGACGATCCGCTCCTTCTGGTCCGGGTCGATCTCTGCGAAGACCGCGGTTCGCGAGGCCTGGTCGGCGAGCTCGTCGTCGGAGAGCGCGGCGATCCGGTCGCCGGTGAGGACCGAGATCGCGTCGAGCCGGACGAGCTGCCCGACGTGCGCGGCGGCCAGCCGGTTGTCTCCGGTGATCATCCGCACCGAGACGCCGCCCGCTGCCAGGTCGGCGATCGTCTTCGCCGCGTCCGGCTTGGGCGGGTCGACGAAGGTCAGGAAGCCCTCGAAGGTCATCCCGGCCTCGTCGCCCGGCGCGAGGCTCTCGCGGCCCGGCAGCTCGCGGCTGGCCACGCCGAGCACCCGGTAGCCCTGGCCGCTGAGCTCGCGGAAGCGCGTACGGATGGACGCGATGGTCGGCGCGATCGCGGCTGCCCGTCCCTCGGCGTCGCGCCCGGTCGTGCACACTGCGAGCGTCGCCTCGAGGCTCCCCTTGGTGACCATCAGGTTCGGCTCGCCCTTGTCCCCCGCGACGAGCACGCTCAGCCTGCGCCGCTGGAAATCGTAGGGCAGCTCTGCGAGCCGGCTCCCGTCCGGCCCGCTCGTGGCGGCGACGATCGCGTTGTCGATCGGGTTGCTGAAGCCCGTCTGGAGCGTCGCATTCAGGTGGGCGAGCCGGCGGACCCGGCCGCTCGGGTGCCCGTCGAGATCGAGGGCGCCGTCCAACCGGACCGCGCCGGAGGTCATCGTGCCGGTCTTGTCGGTGCACAGGATCGTCATCGCCCCGAAGTCCTCGATCGAGTCGAGACGCTTGACGATCACGCGCTCGCGGGCCATCGCACGTGCGCCCTGGGACAGGCTGATGGTCACGATCGCCGGCAGGAGCTGCGGCGTGATGCCCACCGCGAGCGCGAGCGAGAACAGCGCCGACTCGATGAACGGCCGCCCGAGGACGACGTTGACGATGAGGATCCCCAGCGTCAGGACGAGCATCACCTGCAGGAGCAGGTTTCCGAACGAGGTCATGCCCCGCTCGAAGCTCGTCGGCGCCGGCCGCGAGTCGACCCGGGCAGAGACCTGGGCGAACTCCGTGTTGCGGCCGGTCAGGACGATCAGAACCGTGCCGCTGCCGCTCGCCACGTGTGTGCCCATGAACACGCTGTTCGTCCGCTTGGCGATCTCGGTGCCGGCGGGGAGGACGCCCGGCGCCTTCTCGGCCGGGAAGGACTCCCCGGTCAGCGCGGATTCGTCGGCCAGCAACTGATTCGACTCGACGACCAGCCCGTCGGCCGGGATGACGTCGCCCGCCTTGAGCAGCACCAGGTCGCCGGGAACGATCTCGGTGGACGGCACCTCGACGACCTTGCCGTCGCGCCGGACCGAGACCGTGACCTGGACGAGCACCTGGAGGGCCGCGACGGCCCGCGTCGCTCTCCGCTCCTGCCAGAACCCGAGTAGGCCGCTCAGGGCGATGATCGCGAGGATGACGCCCGCGTCCCGCCAGTCGCCGAGCACGCCCGAGAGAACGGTTGCAAAGATCAGGATCCACATGATCGGGCTGTCGAACTGGTGCAACAGCAAGCGGAAGTCGCTCGGCCGTCCACCTTTGCCGATCTGATTCGGCCCGGTGCGGGCGAGCCGGCCCTTGGCCTCGCCGCTGGTGAGGCCGGCGGGCCCGCTGCGCACCCGCTCGTGGGCTTCAGCGACCGTCAAGGTCCAGAACGGGGTGTCGCCTGTTCCGGTTTTCGCCGGCGCGCCGGGCGCGGGTGGTCCGACCGTCGTGTCCAGGTTGCTGGCCACCGAGCCCAGGATCGCCCGCCGGAAACGAGGATGCATCGGCGAAAGCACTCGGGTGCTGCAGCGGATCACCGAGCGGCGGAGTGCGGCCGATCGCGGCGTCGTCCGTGCGGATTCTCCGCGCCCCTTCGGCAGTTCCGCCGATTCACGCTCCGCCACTGGCTGCGAAGGTCGAGCCATGGCCGGCGGGACAGCGAAGCGAATCGCGAGGTTCATCGAGCCGTTTCGAGTCAGCCCGGGCTCGCGGGTGAAGCTGGCCGGGGACTTCGATCCTGCGTTCGAGGGCGGGATCGAGAGAAAGCAAGACGGGGTCGAGCTGCTCCACGAGGGGATCGGGCTCCTCGCCGACTACCAGGCGCGACTCGCCGCTCAGGACGCCTATGGCGTCCTGGTCGTGCTGCAAGCGCTCGATGCGGCGGGCAAGGACGGGACGATCCGTCACGTCATGAGCGGCGTCAACCCGCAGGGAGTGCGGGTCGAGAGCTTCAAGGTGCCGTCGTCGCGCGAGCTCGACCAGGACTTCCTGCGCCGCTACCAGGAGCGGCTGCCCTCGCGTGGGGAGATCGGCATCTACAACCGGTCGCACTACGAAGAGGTGCTGGTCGTCCGGGTCCACCCGGAGAACCTCCTGCGCGAGAAGCTCCCGCCCGAGGCGCGCGGCCGTCACGTCTGGAAGCGCAGGTACGAAGCGATCAACGACTGGGAGCGATACCTGTCAGAGAACGGGTTCCGGGTCGTCAAGCTCTTCCTGAACATCTCGAAGGAGGAGCAGCGCCGCCGCTTCCTGAGGCGCATCGACCTTCCCGACCACAACTGGAAACTCTCCCCGCACGACGTGCAGGAGCGCCGGTACTGGGACGCCTACCAGCACGCGTTCTCCGAGATGTTCAGTCACACGAGCACCGCGTGGGCGCCCTGGTACGTGATCCCGGCCGATCGCAAGTGGTTCGCGCGCATCGCGGCCGCCGCGGTGATTGCGCACTCGCTGATCGAGCTCGATCCGCAGTACCCGATCCTCGGCGAGGATGCGCTCCGCGAGCTCGGCGCCGCGAAGACGCAGCTGGCATCGGAGGCCCCCTCCGCGAGAGCAGCGAGCGCGAACGGCGATTCGGCCCAAGCCCCGCCGACCCCGGAGCCGCTCGGGACGGAGGCCTGAGCGATGGCCGCCGAGCTCGTGGCGGCGATCGACCACGGCACCAGCAGCACGCGCTGCATGCTCTTCAACGCGAAAGGCCTCCCGGTCGCGACCGCGCAACGCGCCCAGACCATGTACTACCCGCGGCCCGGTTGGGTCGAGCTCGACATGGAGGAGGTCTGGCAGCGAACGCAGGAGTGCATCCACGAGGCGCTCGGCACGGCGGGCTCCTCGCCGGCGGAGGTGGCGGGGATCGGCATCACCAACGAACGCGAGAGCGTCGTCCTCTGGGATCGACGGACGGGACGCCCGGTCGCGAGGTCGATCACCTGGCAGGACACACGGACGGCCGCTGCGGCCGACGTGCTCGCTGCCGACGGAGGCATCGATCGGTTCCAGCAGCGGACCGGTCTGCCGATCTCGACCGATTCGTCCGCCTTGAAGCTCGCCTGGCTGCTCGACCAGGACCCGTCCAGGCGGGAGGCGGCCGGACGCGGTGACCTGCTCTTCGGCACGCCGGACTCCTGGTTGCTCTGGAACCTCACCGGCGGTCCGGACGGAGGCGTGCACGCAACCGATCCGACGAACGCGAGCCGCACCCTCTTGATGAACCTGCAGACGCTCGAATGGGACGAGGATCTCCTCGAGATGATGCAGATCCCGCCCCAGGTGCTTCCACAGATCCGCTCCTCGAGCGAGGTGTACGGCACGGCGATCGGCGACCTGGCCGGCGTGCCCGTCGCAGGCGTCCTCGGCGATCAGCAGGCCTCGCTCTTCGGTCATACGTGCTTCGACCACGGCGACCTCAAGAACACCTACGGCACCGGCGCCTTCCTGCTCTTCACGCTCGGGAACGAACCGGTGCTGTCCGAGCACGGGCTGGTGACGACGGTCGCCTGGAAGCTCGGCGATGCGGACCCGGTCTACGCGCTCGAGGGCTCGGTCGCCATCGCCGGCGCACTCGTCCAGTGGCTGCGCGACAACCTCGGAATCATCGAGGACGCCGGTGATGTCGAGGCCCTCGCACGCTCGGTCGAAGGCTCAGAGGGCGTCGTCTTCGTTCCCGCGTTTTCCGGGCTGTTCGCGCCGTACTGGCGTGACGACGCGCGCGGCGTGATCGTCGGCCTGACGCGCTTCTCCACCAGGGGACACATCGCGCGGGCAGCGCTGGAGGCGACTGCCTACCAGACATACGACCTGGCGCAGGCCATGCTCGCCGACACGGGACTCGCGCAGCTCGGCGAGCTGCGCGTCGACGGGGGCATGACCCAGAACGGCCTGCTGATGCAGTTCCAGGCCGACATTCTCGGCTCTCCCGTTGCGGCTCCCGCCGTCGCCGAGATGACGGCTACCGGCGCCGCCTTTGCCGCCGGCCTTGCAACCGGATTCTGGTCCGGGCTCGACGAGCTGCGTGCGAAGTACACGATCACGCGCAGCTGGCAGCCTCAGATGGGCGAGGATGAACGCGCTCGCGGTGTCGCCGCCTGGCGAAGAGGCGTCGATCGGACGCTCGGCCTGGCCGAGGAGCCGGACGATGCCCGGACGCGCGGGAATGGCCGCGACGGAAGGGCGACTGCCTCGCGCCGCGGCAGCGCCGGCCGCCACGTGACGTAGACGTCAGGCGATTCGGTTGTGCGTCCACCAGCCGGCGGCGAGGATGAGAAGAGCGCCGATGCCGGCGACGAGGCCGAACTCGATCGTCTGCAGGCCCCAGAAGCGGCTCGCGGGGATGTACGTGGCGGTCATGAAGCCGTGGAGGTGCAGTGGCGAGCAGGGGCCGACGACCCGCGTATGCACGATCCCGCCTGAGGCCCGGGCGCATAGCCCGTGCACGCCCGAAAGGGGGTGTCCACTCCTGTCGCTCGCGAACTGGTCGATGACCAGGGCGCGGTCGAGCCGCGGGCCACTCGAGCGGCCGGCGCCGCCGACCGCCCAGGTCGTGGTCACCGCGCTGACGAGGCGCTGCCGCAGCCAGCTGTCCATGAATGCGCGTGCAACCACGTAGACGGCGAACGCGCTCAGCAGGGCCGGGACCGCTCGCCGCCACACCGCGCCGAGCGCGACGGCGAAGCCCAGGGTGAAGAGCGCGTAGGCAATCGGGACGATGCCCTCGGCGTCGTAGGAGTTGGTGCCCATGCGACCGTTGAAGTGGTCGAGCGGCCCCAGCGACCAGGAGGCGAGAACGCTCAGGAGGAGGACGACGAGCACCACGCCGCCAACGCTCATCCCGAGCTTCGTGACGATCCAGCGACGGCGGGTGATGCTCTGCGTCCAGAACAGGCGGTAGGTGCCGTTGTCGAGATCGAGGACGAACGGGGCCGCCAGCAGCAGCGCGGCGAGCGGCGGCAGCAGCGTCGCAAAGGTGAAGAGGACGTTGAGGACGTTGAACCGCGCGAGAAACGTGGGGACATCGACGCCGCACGCCGACCCCGGCTGCACGTTTCCGGAGCAAGCGGAAAGGCCCTCGTGCGTGTAGACCGAGGCCATGTGGACCCCGACCGGGATCGCCACCGCGGCGAGCAGCGCCAGGGCCGCCGCCGCGATCAGCGTCTCCGTCCTCTGCTGCCGCCAGCCGACCCAGATCATCGGGTGATCAGCTCCGGCGTCTCGTCCGGCGCCCGCATGCCGGTGCGTCCTTGATCGAGGTAGGCGAGGACGATCTCCTCCAGATCGACCTCGTGCTGCTCCCAGCTGGGGTCGTAGACGTGCCCGTTGGCGCGGACGAGC
>Ga0335085_10012895_pt1 | contig 12280 bp, 12 predicted proteins | sample Lox_Sample_45_FD_206712 | JGI IMG/M metagenome (GOLD analysis project Ga0335085, IMG submission 206712) | Soil microbial communities from Loxahatchee National Wildlife Refuge, Florida, United States - Lox_Sample_4.5 | ecosystem: Environmental > Terrestrial > Soil > Wetlands | place: USA...
CTCGAACAGTTCGTCCATCGTGCCGAACCCGCCCGGAAAGGCCACCAGCGCCTTGGCCCGCATCAGGAAGTGCATCTTCCGGAGCGCGAAGTACCGGAACTGGAAGCACAGGGATGGAGTGATGTAGGGGTTGGGCTCCTGCTCGTGGGGCAGCGTGATGTTCATGCCGATGGACTTGGCGCCGACGTCGGAGGCGCCGCGGTTCGCCGCTTCCATGAGGCCCGGCCCTCCGCCCGTGACGATCACGAACTCACAGTGGCCGTCCACCTGGCAGGTGGAGGAGACGATGCGTCCGAACTCACGGGCTTGGTCGTAGTAGGACGAAAGTTCCAGGTGCCGGCGCGCGATCGCCGCCGCCCGCCGCCGCTCGGGATCGTCCGGCTTTTGCGCGAGCGCGGTCTCCGCCTGCGCCGCGCGTTCGCGCGCTTCGGCCGGCTCGACGAGCCTGGCGCTTCCGAAGACCACGATGGTGGAATGGATGCCTTCCTGCTGCTGGATCAGCTCCGGTTTGAGCAACTCGAGCTGCAGCCGGACCGCCCGCAGCTCGTCGCGCCCCAGGAATGCCAGGTCTTCGTCGGCCCGGCGGTACGACGGCGAATTCAAAATCGCCTCCGAGAGTTTGTCCTTGTCGGGCGGCTGTTCGCTCATAGACGGCAGTATACCTTCATTCAGGCCAGGCGTTTGAGTTCATCGTAGATGCGCCGGATTGCGGCGCGGAGCGGTTCCATGGGGAGCGTGCCGTCGATGACGTAGTCCGCGACCTTGACCTTCTCGGCCAGCGGCATCTGGGCGGCGATGCGCCTCCGGGCTTCATCCGCCGAGAGGTGATTCCGGGCTTGGAGGCGCGAGCACTGGGTCGGCTCGTCGGCGGTGACGACGACGATTTTATCCATGCGCTTGTGGGCGCCTGCTTCGATCAGCAAGGCGGCGTCATAGACGATGACGGCCTGCGGGTCCGTCCCCGCGATCTCCCGGCTCCGCCGCTCCTGCTCGACCGCCACGTGGGGATGGACGATGGCGTTGAGCTTCTCGAGCTGCGCGGAATCTCCGAAGACCGCCTTGCCGAGACGCTCGCGATCCAGGGTGCCGTCCTGGCGGAGCATCTCGCGTCCGAAGGCCTCGACGATCTGCCGGAGGGCCGGGCGTCCTGGCGCGACGACGTCGCGGGCCAGCACGTCGGCGTCGATGAGGCGCGCCCCGCATTCCACGAAGAGCCGCGACACGGTGCTTTTGCCGGTCGCGATCCCGCCTGTCAAGCCGACGCGCAGCATCCCGAAACGATAGCACATTGCATCGCCGCGGCAAAGGTCGGTACAATCCGGCGGCCATGAGCGTGAACCTTCTCGATGAGGCGATGAAAGCCCAGTTGGCCGTGGAATGGGCGCGGTTCCGGAGGGCGCTCGCCTCCGCCGGCGACATCGGCGAGTTGAGCCTGGCGGAGTGGCGCATTGTCGCGGAGCGCGACCGGAAAGGGCTGCCGCCGGCGCTGTCCGTGGCGGCGGTCCAGGGGCTGCTCACGCTGGAGAAATCCGGCCTGCGTGGGCAGGCGATTCGCGGCGGGGAGGAGACCGTGGACCCCACCATGAAGCTTGCCGTGCAGGCGCAAGCCCATGAGGTTCGGCTTGCGGATGCGGATCACAGCGAAGCCTACGCCGTGATGGCCTATCAGGCCGGCAGGCGTCTGGGTCTGGATGCGGCGAAGGCGGCGGTGTTCGGTGATGCCCTGGCCTATCTGATGACCGGATGGATGCAGGTCCATGCGGAATCCAGCCAGACGGACAAGGTCATCATGGCGTTCAAGAAAGTGGCGGGCGCGCCGCCGGAAGGCGGATTTTTCTGGAGTCACCTGCAGTCGCTTTCCTGTCGCGCAGGATTCAAAGCGATGGTGGAAATGGCCGGGCTGATGGGCACCCCGGCGTTCCGGTGAGACTGCAAAGCGGACAGGCTGCTGTTTTCGTCGCGGCGCTTGCCGCGTGGTGGGCCCTCGCGGGCGGCACGGCGTGGGCCGACGGACGAGTCGTCGTCGTCGCGCAGGACGGGTCCGGCGCCCATACCGAAATCCAGGCGGCCATCGACAGCGCGCTGCCCGGCGACACGATCCTCATCAAGCCGGGAAACTACCGGGAAGACGTGGTCGTGCACAGCAAGGACCGGCTGCGTCTCGTCGGCGAATCGCGCGACCGGGTCACGATCCTCGGCTTGAAGCGGGTGGGCGCGTTCCGGATAGGCAAGTGGCCCTACGGCGCGAACGAGATCGAGGTGCGCGATCTGACCGTCTCCCAGAACGGCGGGCTGGCGGTCGGTGTCTTCAACGGCACGAAGATCCTGCTCGCCAACGTTCGCGTGCAGGGGCTTCTCTACGTCCAGCAGGCCAAGGACGTCCGTATCGAGCGCTGCCTGCTCGGCGGCAGCGAAACCACCGGCGTGTCGTTCTCGGATGCGACGGGGGAAGTGGTCGGCAGCGAGATCCGCGACAACGACTATGGGGTCACGGTCGCGGGCAAATCGGACGTCCGGGTCGAGGGCAACGTCATCACGAACAATACGTACGACGCCGTCGTCTTCCAGTCCGGTTCCAAAGGCGCGGTCGTGGGGAACCGGCTCATCAGGAACGGCGGCGGGATCGCCGTACACGACGGCGCCCGGGTCGAGCAGGCCAACAACGTTGCGGGTCCTGTCGCCGAGCAGCCCCGCTGAGCGGCGCCTTTCGGCGTCGCAGCTCCGCGGACTCGCCTGTAGGCGCTCTGGCTCATCGGGGCGCCCCGCTCGGCGCCACCCGCTTTACAGCGGCGCGATGCAGCCTGCGTCGTCGTGCTGCGGGTCGTTGACGCGGAGGCTGACGGGATAGACGGTCATGTCCTCCGGCGGATAGGCGCGAAAAAGCGGCTGCAGCAGTTGGGCCTGCCGGATGTACGGGTCGAGCCACTGATCGTATTCGTTGGGGGCGAGGATCACCGGCATGCGGTCGTGGATCGCTCGCAGCGACGCGTTCGGCTCCGTGGTCAGAATCGCGCAGGTCTCGACGGCCGTTCCGTCCGGTCCCGTCCATCGCTCCCACAGGCCGGCAAAGGCGAAGGGCCGCCCGTCGCGCAGGCGGATGTAGAACGGCTGTTTCCGTTGCCCCTTCCCGTCCTGGCGCTGCCACTCGTAGTAGCCGTCGGCGGGGACGAGGCAGCGGCTGCGCGCCAACGCTTCCCGAAAGGCCGGCTTCTCCGCCACCGTTTCCGCCCGCGCGTTGATCAGGCGGTCGCCCATGGCGGGATCTTTGGCCCATGACGGGAGCAGCCCCCAGCGCACCTGCACGCACTCCCGGTCACCCTGCGGCGCGTGAATTCGCACGATGGCGATCGGCTGGGACGGCGCGATGTTGAAACGAGGCGAGACGGCGGGAGCCTGGGCGAGCCGAAAATGCTCGGCCAGCGTCTCGGCGGGGGTTTTGAGGCTGTAGCGGCCGCACATGCGCCACGCTAGCACGCGGTCGGGGACCTGTCAAAACCCCTTTTCTTTTCCTCCGCCCATGCAGTACCCTGTTGGAGTCACCCTTTTTCTTGACGAAAGGAGCATGCTCGAATGGCCGGATTTCCGATCGAACCCGCGGGCCGGATCAAAACCCTGCCGCCGTACCTGTTCGCCGCGATCGACGAGATGAAGAAAAAGGCGATCGCGCGCGGCGTGGACATCATCAACCTGGGCATCGGCGATCCGGACCTGCCGACTCCCGCGCCGATCGTCGAGCGGCTGCGGCAGGAAGCGGGAAACCCCAAGCACCATCAGTATCCCTCGTACGAAGGAATGCTGAGCTTCCGGCAGGCGGTGGCCGACTGGTACAAGCGGCGTTTCGGCGTCTCGCTCGACCCGGCCGATGAAGTGCTGGCGCTGATCGGCTCGAAGGAAGGGATCGGCCATGTGCCGCTGGCGTTCGTGGACCCCGGCGATGTGGTGCTGGTGCCGAGCCCCGGCTATCCGGTCTATCCGGTGGGGACCGCTTTCGCGGGGGGTGTGCCCTATGTGATGCCGCTGACCAAGGCCAATCACTTCCTGCCGGACCTGCAGGCCATTCCCAAGGACGTCGCGCGCAAGGCCAAGCTGATGTTCCTCAACTACCCGAACAACCCGACATCGGCGACGGCCGGCAAGGACTTTTTCAAGCGGGTGGTCGAGTTCGCGAACGAGCACCGGATCATCGTCTGCCACGACGCGGCCTACTCCGAAATCTACTTCGACGGGCGGAAGCCGGCGAGCTTCCTGGAGGCGGACGGGGCCAAAGAGGTCGGCGTCGAGTTCCACTCGCTGTCGAAGACCTTCAACATGACCGGCTGGCGGATCGGGTTCGCCGTCGGTCACAAGCAGGTGCTGGCCGGGCTCGGCAAGGTCAAGAGCAACCTGGACTCCGGCGTCTTCCAGGCCATTCAGGAGGCGGGCATCGTGGGCTTGCGCGACGGCGATACCATGGCCGAGGGGATCCGGGCAGTCTACCAGGAGCGGCGGGAGATGTTGCTCCCGGGCCTCAAACGGCTCGGTCTTGAGGTAGAGCCGCTGTATGGGGGGATCTGCGCCTGGATCACCGTGCCGAAGGGCTTCACCTCCGCGGCCTTCACGGCGCACCTGCTGGAGAAGGCCGGGATCGTCACGACGCCGGGGAACGGGTTCGGCGAGGCCGGCGAAGGCTATATCCGGATGACGATCTGCACGCCGAAGGAACGGCTGCGGGAAGTAATCTCGCGCCTGGAAAAAGTCGGGTTCTGAGGCCATGGTCGAAGCCTACATCGGCATCGGGTCGAATCTCGGCGATCGCCGCGATCTCTGCTCCAGGGCGCTCGGCCTGCTCGGCCTGCTTCCGCACAGCCGTCTGATGGGGTATTCGTCCACGTACGAAACGGAGCCGGTGGGCGACGTCGGCGGGTCCTTTCTGAACCTGGTGGCGCGGGTGGACACCGAGCTGCCGGTGCGGCGCCTCCTGCTCATTCTCCAAGAGACGGAACGGGGGCTGGGGCGTGATCCGGAGCAACGCCCGGGCCCGCGCACCATGGACCTCGACCTGCTGTTCTTCGGCGACCGGGTCTTCCACGAGGACGATCTGATCGTCCCGCATCCCCGGCTGCACGAACGCCGCTTTGTCCTGGCGCCCCTGGCCGAATTGACGCGGAACTTGCTGCACCCGGTTCTGGGCCAGACGGTGTCCACCCTGTTGGCCGGCCTTCACGATCCGCATCAGGTCCGGCGTTTGGAGGATTCCGTCATCCCCTGGACGCGCGACGGCGGCGCCTGCCGGACTTGATGCAGCGGATACAGACCGTCAAGGCCATGACCGCCTGGTCGCGGAAGCTCCAGCGTGAGGGGGTACGGATCGGGTTCGTTCCGACCATGGGCGCCCTGCACGACGGGCACCGCTCCCTGGTGCGCGCGGCCAGGCTGGCCTGCGACGCGGTCGCCGTGAGCATCTTCGTCAATCCCTTGCAGTTCGGACCGCTGGAGGACTTCGACCGCTACCCCCGGACCTTCGCGAAGGACCTCCGCCTCTGCGGGCAGGAAGGCGCGGATGCCGTCTTCGTCCCGCGCGCCCGGGATCTGTATCCGCCGGAGTTCGAGACGGCCGTGTCCGTGCAGCGGCTGACGCGCCGCTTTGAAGGGCTCTCCCGGCCGGGGCACTTCGGGGGAGTGACCACCGTCGTTGCCAAGCTGTTGAACATCGTGCGCCCCGCGCAGGCGTTCTTCGGACAGAAGGATTACCAGCAGGCCGTGGTGGTCGAGCGGCTGGTCGCAGACCTCAATCTGGAGACGGAGATCGTCGTCTGTCCCACGGTGCGGGAGTCCGACGGCGTGGCCCTCAGCTCGCGCAACCGGTTCCTGTCGCCGGAAGAGCGCCGGGCCGCGACCGTGCTGTTCCGGGCCCTGTCGGCGGGCCGGGCGCTGATCCGGGCCGGGGAGCGGTCGGTGAAAAAGGTCGAGGCGGCCATGACCAAGCTGATCTGGGCGGAACCCCTGGCGCGGCTGGATTATCTGTCGGTGGCGCATCCGGCCACGTTCGACGAAGTGCGCGTGGTGCGGGGGCGCGTGGTGCTGCTGCTGGCGGTGTGGATCGGGGAGACGCGCCTGATCGATAACATGGTGGTCCACGCTCGATGAATCCCAGACATGACGGGATCGGGCTGTATCTCCACATCCCGTTCTGCGAACGGCGGTGCCGCTTCTGCGCGTTCTTCACCAGCGGCCATCGTGATGAACGGGGCGCGGCGTTTGTCGCGGACTTGATCAAGGAGATCGAGCGCGCCGGCGACGCGGGGCTCGTCCGGGGCCGTCCGGTCGAAACCCTGTACTTCGGCGGGGGGACGCCGACGGCGCTGTCGCCCGAACAATTGCTCGCTGTTCTGGGACACTGTCGCCGGCGTTTCGACATTGCGCCCGGCGCCGAAATCGCCATCGAAGCCAATCCCGCAGGGGTGGATGCGCCCGCCTTGCGGGCGCTCCGGGACGGCGGGATCACGCGGGTCAGTTTCGGCGCGCAGTCGTTCGATGACGCCGAGCTGGACGCCGCGGGCACTCCGCACCGGGCCGGCGATATTGCGAAGGCCGTCCGCGCCGCGCGCGAGGCCGGCATCGCGACCGTGAACCTGGACCTTATGTACGGTCTGCCGGGGCAGTCGCCCGCCCGCTGGCTGGCCAATCTGGACGCCGCGATCGCCTTGGCGCCCGACCACCTGTCCTTTTACGGCCTGACGATCGAAGAGGGGACGCAGTTTTACCGGGACAGAGAGGACGGCCGGCTGACGCTCCCCGATGAGGACGCGATGGCCGACCTGTACCAGATGGGACGGGAGCGGCTCGGAACCGCGGGATATCTCCAGTACGAGGTCTCCAATTTCGCCCGGCCCGGACATGTCTGCCGGCACAATCTCGGCTACTGGACCGATCGGGAATGGCTGGGCCTGGGGCCCAGCGCTCACTCGTACCTGGACGGCGACCGGTTCAGCAACGTGGCGTCGTTAAGCGAGTACCATCGCCTTGTGGAGGGCGGCGTGGCGCCGGTCGCGGAGCGGGAGAAGGGGACGCCGGAGCTACGCGTGCGCGAAGCGGTCGCGTTCGGCCTGCGGACCGTCGAGGGGGTGCGGCTGGGAGCCTTGCGGCGCCGGTATCAACTCGATCCGGTTGCGCGATTGAAGGAGCCCATCGAGCGGTTGACCCGCGAGGGCTGGCTGTTCCTGGACGATCAGGTGCTCCGCTCGAGCGAAGCCGGACTGGCGCTGGCGGACGAGCTGGCGGTCGCGTTTTTGTAAGGAAGGGAAAGGCGATCAGCGTCCCTTCCCGACGCGGGTGCTGCAGTAGGGGCACATCTTCCATTCCGTCTGGAGCGCGCGTTTGCAGGCCACGCAGTTACGGCTGAGGGTGGTTTCGCAGAAGGGGCAGGCCATGAAGTCGTACTGGACGATCCTGGCGCAGGTCGGGCAGATGGATTCGGTCTTGCCGGACACCTCGATCACGCGCAACAGCTCCTCGAGCGTCGTCAGCCCCGCCTTGGCCTTGTTGAGGCCGTCCTCGCCCAATGTCGTCATCTTGGCCGCGAGGGCCGCGAGGCGCAATTCCTGCTCCGTGACCTCCGCCGAGATCATCTCGCGCATCCGCGCGGTGGGGTCGAGGAGTTCCATGATGGCCATCCGGCCCAAATACCCCGTCTTCCCGCACGCGGCGCAGCCCTTTCCCGCGTAGAATTGCACGTTCGTCAAGGCCTCCGGCGGGATTCTGAGCGTTCTCAGCGTCGCCGCGTCCGGCGTCGTTTTTTCCTTGCAGTGCGTGCAGATCGTCCGGACGAGGCGTTGCGCGATGACGCCTTCGACCAGCGACGCCACCAGGTACTTGGGGATCCCGATGTTGATGAGTCGCGTGATGGCGGACGGCGCGTCGTTGGTGTGCAGGGTGGAGAGGACCAGGTGGCCGGTCATGGCGGCCCGGATGGCGATCTCGGCGGTCTCCTGGTCCCGGATTTCCCCGACAAGGACGACGTCCGGGTCCTGGCGCAGGATGGCCCGCAACGCGCTGGCGAAGGTCATCCCCGCATCCGTGTGAACCTGGGTCTGGTTGACTCCTTCGATGGTGGTTTCGACCGGGTCCTCGACGGTGAGCAGGTTGGTTTCCGGCGATCTGATCGCATTGAGCAACGCGTAGAGCGTCGTGGTCTTGCCGCTCCCCGTCGGGCCCGTGATCAGGATGATTCCCTTGTGCCGGTGGGCGAATTCCTTGATCGTCGCATAGCCTTTGTCGGACAGGCCGATATCTTCCAGTTTGGGCAGGGTTTTCGACTGGTCCGTGACCCGCAGCACCATCTTTTCGCCGTGTATGGTGGGCAGGGAGGACACCCGGAAGTCCACCTCGCGCCTTTCAATCTTCACCCGGATGGCGCCGTCCTGGGGCATGCGGCGCTCGGCGATGTCCATCTTGGCCAGGACCTTGAGGCGCGAAATGAGCGAGGGGTGCACGACCTTCGGCAAGCGCATGGATTCGCGGAGGAGCCCGTCGACGCGGAACCGCACGAGCGTGTGCGTTTTTGACGGCTCGATGTGGATGTCGCTCACGCGGGCGCGGACCGCCTGGGTCATGAGCATGTTGCAGAGCCGGACGACGGGGGCCTGGCGGGTCGCTTCCTCCAGGCTCTGCAGTTCGGCCGCCGTTGGCGCGGCCTCGGCGGCGAGCACCTCCAGCAAATCCTCGCTGAACTCCTCGGTGCTGTCGGAGATGATGCGGTCGATGGCGACCGCGACCTCCTGCTTCGCGTAGACCTTCTCCACCGCTTCCTTGATCGCGGTCCGGCCCGCCAGCACCGGCTTGACGGTGCAGCCGCTCACGAAGGACAGGTCGCGGATGGCTTCGAAATCGAGGGGGTCCGCCATGGCCACGGTCAGGGACTTGCCGTCCAGCTTGAGCGGCACGGCATGGTAACGCTTGGCGATGGGTTCGGGGATGGTGGAGGAGAGTTCGGGTTTCAGCTCTTCCTTGCCGAGGTCAACGAAAAGGTAGCCGAGTTGGTGCGAGAGGCGCCAGGCGATGTCATGCTCCGAGACGATCTCCTGGTCGACCAGGTATTCGCCCAGGCGCTTGCCGGCCTTGCCGCATTCTTCCAGAGCCTTGTCGAGCTGTTCCTGGGAAAGCAGCCCCGCCTCCACCAGGACCTCGCCCAGCTTGCGCCGGCGCTTCGGAGTCCCGGATTCCTCGGCTTTCAGGCTTTCCTTGACGTCGGCCATGCTTGCTCCTGCCAGTGCGGGTCGTTTCGACCGGAATGCCGCCATTATACCTCAAATTGGCGGGCAGTCCACCGGATGAGTGGATACGCGAAAGGGAAAGCGACGGGCAGGAAAAAGATTTGTCAGTGCGACAGCGTGGCTTGGACCTGCGCAGTGCTTTGCTGGCTGACGCTCAGGTTTCCGTTGTAGGTGAGATGCATGTTTCCGCTGATGACATTGGCGGTCACCCGGCTGTTGGTGCTTGAGGAATCCTGGGCGACGATATAGCCGTTGAACGTGGGATTGCCGCTGATCTCCACCTGCTCGTAGGCCCTGGCGATCCCTGAGAAGTTTTGGGTGTCCGTGCCGATGATTTTGAGGTCCAGCGAAGCAATAAACAAGAGATTTTGCGTGAGGGGTTTGTAACAATCCGTTGCCGGGTTGGGCCCACATGAGATCCCATTAGCAGCCGTGTCGGTTGTCGCGGGCGACCGCATGACCAGATTGGTCGATTGGACTTGGATGGAATAGTAGCCCACGATCGTCGCGATCCATGGGTGCGCGACGGTGCCGGCATCACTCTGAAGCATGGCCACCCCATACACCCAGTAGGTGCCATTGGGCGGTGTCGAGCACGTCAACGTCCAAGTGTTAGAGCCACCCGATGGCGGGGTCCAGCAGTTCCACGTGCCGCCGGCGGAGAGCTGATTGAAGTTTTGATCGAGCACTGTCCCATCGTTCCACAAGTAATAGTCCACGGCATTAGTGTTGTAATAGGTCATCGCATTGATGTTATTGATCGAAACGGCCGGCATACCCCCGCCGGCAAATGCGGCGACGGGCGAACCTGTCGCTGTATAGGTCCCGACAGCCGCAGCCTCGGTCTGAATGTGAGGATTGCCGGAGATGGTGAGGTTCCTGTTGGCCTGGACACCTCCGCCTATCCCGTCAATCGTGGGGCTCCCGCTGATCGTGAAGTCTTTGCCGGTTCTAAAGGCGAACGACCCTGTCCCGGTGTTTGGGGAGCCCTGGGCCATCAGGCTGGAGACGCAGGCCGAACCTGAGTTGCAGTTTGTGTCGGCATTATTGGGAGTACCGGTTGCCGTCATTACCAGACCCGTTTGGCTCGTTGCACTTGCGCCCATGATCGTTACCGTATAGCTGCCGATTCCTGGGAGAGCAGTGGCGGCGACCAGGGTATGGGGTGTGGTGTACGTGGCGTAGGTGTTCCAGTTGGCGATGTGCTGGTTGAGCACACTCTTGCCATGGACGAGGCCGGCTTCGGCCAGGTAGGAGGCCTGCTTATCTTTCAGGAGGTTCTTTGCTTTGTTCTGGCTGAAACTGGTCGTAGTCATCGCAGCCAGCCCGGCGCCGGTGATGAGGGTGATCAGGAGCACCGAGGCCAGCAAGGCCGACCCGCCCTCGCCCGCCTGATGCCCGACCTTTCTCGTGAGTTTCATGTCAGCCAAGGTAACCATTTGCCATAAATCTAATGCAAGATAAGGACCATAAACGCGTCGTTTGTCTCATTCTTCGTTTTATCTATAACTAATTGAATGTACACATAATTAAGTCGCATACTCAACGCAGATGAAATCCTGCCTGGCCAGAAACTGACGACACGTCTATCGAAAACGATAGGACGCCTATCTCTTTTGGTCGCTTTTTGCCACGGTTCGCACTCTTCAGTTTCTCTTCCGGACGGTGTCGCTCAGCGTGTACGACGCGGGCTTCCCCGTTCGCGGATCGACCGTTTGGGTCTGCGCGGTCAGTGTGATGGCCACGGACTGCGGGTCCGGCTGCGAGAAGGCCAAGGATGTCACATTTGCGGAAAGGAGGTTGAATGAGCCGTTCTTTGTTTGATAGCGCAACGTGTTGTCGGCCTGACGACGGAACGCTTGGGCGCGGGTAATGTAATAGAGGGAATTGTTATTCGGGATTGAGGCCCATCCCGGCGCCGCGACCGTCAGGCTACTGACGGTGTTGCTGAGAATTTGAAATGGACCTTCGCCAACCCCCTGGCCGTTGATAATGCTGACGTAGTAGGCGCCGGACGCAAAGCCTCCGGCCGTCCAGGATTTGCTCGAATCATTGAAGAGGGTGGAGGTATTGCCGACGCCGGAAGAATAGCCGGCATCTTCGATTCCGATGAACCCGATCGTATCGCCGGCGGTTGTGGTCGTCGTTATGTTGGGCGATGGGGGTATGTTGTTGGGAAGGTAGTACGCGTTCTTCAGTGCCCTGGTCATGTAGTCCATGGCCGCTTTTGCGTTGGTTTGCATCTGGACCTCGTTGGTCTGTCCCAGGATGCTGTTGGATGACGACACGTAGAGATCGAAGACGCCCGCCAGGACGATTGTGCCCAGAGCCGTCGAGATCAAGACCTCCAGCATGCTGTATCCCGATTCCGATGAGAATGGTCGGATCATCTCGAAGGCCCTGCCTATTGGGATACGATCGTTGCCATGGGGACAGTATGGGTCCCTGAGGTGTCGGACCAGGTGACAATGACTTTGACGGTCTTCACGTTGGCCACCGGGCTGTTGGCGGTGACCGTCACCTGTCTGGTGAAGGTAAAACCGGAAGCCGTGACCGGGGTCGGGGCTTCCGCCACAATGTTCCCATAGAGCGAGCCCTTGATCGCTTCCAGCTTCGTTTCCGCGACGGTGATGGCGGCACTCATACTTTTGGAAGAGTTGTTGCCTCTTGCCGAAATGGTTTGGAGGTCTGCGAGGGCCAGCACGCCGATCGTCAACACCACCAGAGCCAGCATGAGGTCAATGTAACTGATCCCCGAGTCGTTGGAGAGAAGGCATCGGACGCGTCCCCTGCGTGTGGTGGGGCTTTGAGCTTTCTTTTCCATCCGGTTTTCTCGGCTGCCGTCCTTCGTTCGAAGCATATCGGCACAATTCCTACATTCTTACAGCAATCTTAATGCCGGACGTAGCACAGTCAACGTCAGTATGATAGAAAGATGCAACCCATTCAAGTATTTAATCTTTCCAATACATGTCAACTGTGACGAAATACGACCACGTGGCAGCATTTACATATCCGATAAGATAGGT
>Ga0335085_10012896_pt1 | contig 12280 bp, 9 predicted proteins | sample Lox_Sample_45_FD_206712 | JGI IMG/M metagenome (GOLD analysis project Ga0335085, IMG submission 206712) | Soil microbial communities from Loxahatchee National Wildlife Refuge, Florida, United States - Lox_Sample_4.5 | ecosystem: Environmental > Terrestrial > Soil > Wetlands | place: USA: Florida...
CAATGCCCTGTTTGCGTCCGCAAGGACCTGGTTGAGCGGAACCGTAACCAGAACCCGCAGCGGGAAAGCGCCGTCCGGGTTCCTGGTAACCACTTCGTGCGCTAGCAGCCACCGGACTCCATCTGTGCCTTTGATTTCCAGAACGCCCTCGCTTTCTGAAAGCACGGCCTCGATCACTTGAGGATTCCACAGTTTCTCGCCAATCAGCTCTTTCATTGCCGGCTTGCGCGCGAGCACAGTCCCTTTCACGTCTATGACGCTGAGGATCCCTCCCGGAGGCACCGGGGTCGCATCGGCGATCCTGCCCAAGCTTTGCAGATCGAGCCCGGCGAAGGCGACCGCCGCAACCTTGTCCTCGGAATCCTTCACGGGGTAGCCAAAGTTCACCCCCGCCTGTCCCGTGACGCGTCCGATCTGATATTCCCCGACCACGAACCGGCCGCTTTCCTTGGCGAGCCGAAAGTACAGTCGATCCCCGCTGTGAACCCCGTCACGCCAGGTTGCGGCATTGCAGATGAGCTCGCCGTCCCGGCGAAACAGTCCCATCGAGTGGTAGAACTCTCGGTTCTGGCCGAGCAGGCTGGCAAAGTATTGGGTACAACGTCGATCGTCCCTGAGCAGGCTCAAGAGGGTCTGCGAGGAGGCCACCATCATCTGCCTCGCCCCCTCGACGATCTGCAATTGATGCATCGCGGCGAGCTTCACGAGCCGCTGCAGCTCTTCTCTGGCCTGCGATTCCGCGGCCGCGCGGCGCTCGATTGCGCTGCCGACCGTGAGCAACAGTGCCGGCAGAGCCGCCAGGATCACCAGGAGAACGACGCGGCCGCGGGTTTTTAGGGCCATTTTGTGTGCCGAATGACGGTTGCCAAACCTGATTCGCGGGTCAGCTGCGACCGTCGAAGCTGGTTTTTCGGGGCCGGCACAGCACCCTATCAGGGCTTACCCGTGGAGGGAAAGGGAATATTCCCCGAGAGACCGGCTCAGGGCTCCCATGATGTCGGCATAGGACATTGGCATAGGACATTGGAATGAGGTGCCTTTCGGAGTCCGAGGGTTTGAGAGTATAGTCTTTGCAAAGAATTTCTAAGAACCCGCAATGTCCCCCAACACACTTTGTGAAAGGAAGAAATCAATGAACGCACCGGCCGAGCTCAAAGGGGTAGAAACCCTGTCCCGTCGGGAATACCAGCAGATCGACGTCCGATTCGACGCCGAGCGGGGAATCGCATGGACCTACATGAACCCGTCAGGGGTACCCTGCTTCAACCTGGGCCTTCTCAACGAACTGCGCGCTCACGACGCCGCGATCGAGGCAAGCGGCGGATGTCTGCTGCATGAGGGCCGTTCACACCCGATCCGCTACTACGTGGGAGCGTCCAAGATTGCAAACGTGTTTAACCTCGGGGGTGACCTGGCGCTGTTTGTGCAGCTGGTCAAGTCTCAGGACCGCGACGCGCTCATGCATTATGCCAAGCTCTGCGTCGACAACATGTACCCCCGGATCCGCAACTACAGCAGTCCCATGACCACGATTTCGCTCGTTCAGGGAGAGGCGCTTGGAGGGGGTTTCGAGATCGCCCTCTCTTCAAACGTGATTATCGCCGAGACTCAGGCGCGCTTCGGGTTTCCGGAAATCCTGTTCAACCTCTTTCCCGGCATGGGTGCATACAGCCTGCTCGGCCGCCGGATCGGTATCAAGCGCGCCGAGGAGATGATCCTGTCCGGCCGCGTTTTCACGGCAGCGGAGCTGCATGAGATCGGTGTGATCGACGTGCTGGCCGAAGACGGAGCCGGAGAAGCGGCCGTGCGCGAGTTCGTCGACCGCCACGACCGGCACCGCAGCGGAATGCAGGCCATGTTCGGTTGCCGCCAGCATTTCCACCCGGTGAGCTACGAGGAACTTATGAATATCACCACGCTCTGGGTCGATGCCGCGATGCGCCTGGAGGAAAAGGATCTCAAACTGATGAGCAGACTGGCACGCTCGCAGTTCAGGCGCATTCCCGGCGGCGCCTCCTCGGAGATGCCGGAGGCAGTCCTGGACAAGATGCGGTCTGCTGCACGCTGAGCGCCGCAGCCACGAAATAGGGGGGCGCTACGCTGGGCGGGTCTCGCGAGACCTCCCGGACGCGCTCGGGCACGCCTTTTGCCCATGGTCGTCGGCCGTGTGTATCGCTGGCTTTTGCTGAAAATCGGCAGCCACCTCCATCGGAGGCCGCGTCGGGGGGCCCGGCCTAGTTCCGGAACGCCTTTATCAGAAGGCTCGCGTTCGTGCCGCCGAATCCGAAACTATTCGAAAGTATGGTATCCAGTTTCACTGACCTGGCAGTCCTTACGACCGGCAGACCCTCAAAATCTGGATCGAGCGAATCGATGTTGATTGAAGGCGCGATGAACTCGTGCTCGAGCATGCCCACGCAAAAGATTGTTTCCAGCGCACCGGCAGCGCCCAGCGGATGGCCCGTCATCGATTTGGTCGACGAGAACGGCGGCAGCTTGCCCTCGAATGCCTCCTTCATGGCGACGACTTCGGCAAGATCCCCCTTGAGTGTAGCGGTTCCATGCGTGTTGACCGCACTGACTTCCTCCGGGCTTATCCGAGCATCCTGAATGGCCTGCAGCATGCACTTGGCTGCGTGCGTGCCACTGGGCTCGGGCAGGACCATGTCAAAACCGTCCGACGTTGCGCCGAATCCGATTATCTCGGCCCGCACGCGGCCGTTCCGCGCCAGCGCTGCTTCGAGAACCTCCAGAACGACGATCCCCGCGCCACCGCCGACCACGAACCCGTCGCGCGCAGCGTCGTAAGGACGTGAGGCCTGAGTCGGTCGGTCGTTGTATTTCGTGGCGAGCGCAAACCGGAGAGCCTGGAATCCCGAGGTGATGAGCGGGTGAACCTCCTCGCCCCCGCCTACGATTGCCCGATCCACGACCCCGTCGCGTATCAGCTCGAATGCCGTGCCGATGCTGTGCAAGGAAGTGGAACAGGCGGAGCTGATCGAATAACTGCGCCCATGGATCCTGAGCAGGTTCGCTACAGCCGCACTTGAGGAGCTGGCCATGCTCTTCAACACGACGGTCGGACTGAGCTTGGCGATCTGCCCCGAATGGACTAGCGCCCCTCCTGCATAGATCGCTGCCACACTGCCGATTCCCGTTCCGACAATGCAGGCCGTTCGGTCTGATTGCACTTCCGCCTCCGAAAGGCCCGAATCCTTCACCGCGCTGAGTGAGGCGATGCAGCAGTACTTGGAGGCCTCCGAGACTGCGAGAAGCAGCTTCTTGGGTATCAATGCGCTTTCAAGGTCGACGCCTCCAATGGCCCCCGCCACCCGGCTCTTGAGGCCCAGGGCTTCCCACTCGGGCATCGCGCGAAGGCCGCTCGCGCCGCGCTGCAGGGCCTTCACGACCTGAAGATAATCGTGTCCGAGGCACGAAACGAGACCTACCCCCGTGATCGCAACGCGTCGAGGAGTCATCAACTCAGGGCTGGGTCAGGCCGGTCTCTTCTGCTGAAGAGAGCTTTCGATCGACTTGAGAAGGTCGCCGATCGTCTGGATACGGCCAAGCTCCTCGTCGTCGATGCTGATCCCCAGCTCCTCCTCCATCTCTGTGGCCAGTGTCACCAGAATCAGCGAGCTGATATCTAGGTCTTCTCGGAGCGAGGTTGCATCGTTGACGTCGGCGGCGGTGAGCTTGGCATCGGACGCAGCCAGAAGACGCCGAATGACTCCCTCGCGCAACGCCGGGGCAGTCATCTTTTCCCGCATGCTGGGTACACCCATGTGATCCATTAACTAGTATGTCTCGAAACTTGCAGAACTGAGCTTAGCGAACGGCACTCTGGCTCTTCTTGAGGTATTCGAGGAGTGAAGCTCGTGCCTGCTGGAACTGGTCCCGCACGACCCTAAGGATACGGGCCCCGCTTGCCTCCAGTTCCATGGGTGTCTGGGCGTTTAGTCCAATACATGTCTTGACGAGCTGCTCGGCCCCCAGCGTGATCGCCGCCCCCTTCATGGCATGGACCAGATCCCGAAGCGTATCGTACTGTTCTGCGGCGACCGCCGCTTCCATTTGTCTTACCAGTGCCTCGCCGTCCTGGATGAAGCCGTTGATGAGCTCTGGCATGAAAGTGCTGCCCGAGCTGATGAGCTCCAGCTCGGCTAGGGCAGCGGGATTGATGGCCACCGCGGGTCCCTCCGCACCGTCTTTGATCGCCGGCGCGCTTGCGCGCTTTGATACCAGACTGGCAATCGTGTCGAGCAAGCGGCGAGCCTCGACAGGCTTGGAAAGGAACGCGTCGATTCCGGCCTCCTCGCATTCTTTCATCGATTCCGCGGTCACGTCAGCCGAGAGCATGATGATGGGGACCCTCAGCGATTCCGGATCCATGAAGCGGTAGGCGCGCGCCGCGTCTAGCCCGCCGAGCTCCGGCATATTGAGGTCCATGATGATGGCGTCGAACCGCTCGTTCTCCAGCGCATCCAGCGCCTGCTCGCCGTCCCCGACTACCCGCACCTTGTGACCCGCCCGCTCCAGTATCGCGACGATGACGCGCTGATTGACCGCGTTGTCCTCGGCAACCAGGATCTGGTAGCGTCGCCGGTTGGCATCCCGGCTCGCGTAGTAGTCGCTGAGCGAAATGACGCCTTCCTGCCCACCCTGGAGGGCGGTCGCCGAATGAATGGCGTTGAAAAGTAGCCGCTTTTCAAACGGCACCTCCAGCACCGAGGCGAAACCGCACGCAAGCGCCTCGGCGCGTCCCATCTCGGATATTCCCGAAGTACACAGCACCGTCGGTGGTGCCTTCTGGCTGCGGTTGTTGCGCAGGCGCTCTAGCACAAGGCGCCGGTCGATCTGAGGGCCCTCGCGTACCAACACCAGGTGATAGGGATGCCCGAGCGACTGCGCTTCGGCGATATGCGCTGCGGCCGCTTCGACGCCCGTTGCCCGGCCGGTGCGCGCACCCCAGGTTGCAAGATCCTGCTCCAGCCCGCGCAGCTCCGGGTCCGCAAAACCGAGCAGCATGATCCGGATATCGTTCAGCCGGAACGAAACCTCCGGGATCTGCCCCACAACTTGCTTCTTGAAAGAGAGCTCGAACCAAAATGTGCTGCCCTTCCCCAGCTTGCTTTGCAGCCCAATCTGCCCGCCCATCATTTCCACGAGCTGCTTCGATATCGTCGTACCGAGCCCGGTGCCCCCGTATCGGCGAGTCGTCGAGTCGTCGGCCTGAACGAAACCCTCGAATATGCGTTCCTGCGCCTCGGCACTCATGCCGATTCCGGTGTCCTCTATGGAAAAACGCAACCGCACGGCGTGATCGCTCTCGCCCAGATTCGTCACGCCCACAGTGACACCGCCCGATTCGGTGAACTTGATTCCATTGCCGATCAGGTTATAGAGCACTTGACGCAGATGATACGGATCGCCGCGCACGGCATGCGGAACCTCGGGCATGACATGAGTTTGAAGGTATAGGCCGCGGATCTCAGCCTGGTGCGCGAGAACTCCCGTCGTGCTGTTGATCAAGCTGTGCAGGTCGAAATCGGTCTCTTCAATATTGAGCTTGCCGGCCTCGATCTTGGAGATATCGAGCACGTCTTCCACCAGCTTGAGCATGGACCGCGAGGCCTCATGCATCGCCTTGACCATCTCGGCCTGCTCGGAACTCAAAGCCGTGTCCCGGAGCAAATCGTTCATCCCGATGATGGCATTGAGCGGAGTGCGCATTTCATGGCTAACGGTCGAGACAAACTTGCGCTTTGCCTGGTTTGCAGCCTCGGCACGATGAAGCGAATCGAACAGGCGCGTCACGAGCCTTCCTGCATAGAGCGATAGCACAATCATGCCGATCAGTAGACCGACGCCGAGAACGCGGTTCTGCGCCCAGTAATCGCTTTCGGCTACGACGAAGCTGAAACTGGCAACGCTGAGCACAAGAGAGTTGTACAGATACGGCTTCCCGTAGCGGAAGCCGTTGCCCAGGATCGTCCACAAGTAAATGATGTAGATGGGCGTGCCATACTCGCCCAGGTAGTACATGAAGTACGTAGTCGTGCCAATGTCGAGGAATGACGCGGCGATCCTGCGCGCAGGCGAAGGGGCCGGAAAGAAACAGATCCAGGCGAACACCATGCCCGAGAGAACCACGAAGCAGACCAGGCTGATGGCGGCAAAAGGCAGCAGGTCTACTTCGCCGCCGACGTCCTGGCCCTTGAGGGCCAACAGCGGCAGGTACAGGAAAAACGCGGCACCCACCAACAACCTGACGATCGCCTGTTCGTGTTCCGAGTCGGGGCGCGCGGCGAGGCGTGCCCACAAACGCGACAGGATGGGGATCGTCATAAGACGCTCAGGCTACTGCACCGCCCGATCGGCAAAACGCTCGCCGATCGCGACAACTTCGTCGCGGTTGCGAGCCAATATCTCCACCAAATAGGGATCGAAATGACGACCGGATTGCTGCTCCAGGTAGGCAAGCGCATCGCCGACCGGCCAGGCGGGTTTATAGGGGCGCACCGACGTCAGCGCATCGTATACATCGGCAACCGCGACGATGCGCGCCTCGAGGGGAATGTGATCCCCTTTCAGACCGGTCGGGTAACCGCTGCCGTCGTATTTCTCATGGTGGCCGAGCGCGATAACGGCGGCCATCTGGAGATACCCTGACGAGCTGTCCTTCAGCATGTCATAACCTATGTGCGCATGCGACTGCATCACGCGCTGGTCTTCGCCGTTCAGCTTCCCGGGATTCTGAAGAATACGGTCCGGAATGCCGATTTTTCCGATGTCGTGCATGGGAGCGGCAAGTTCGACGGCCTCCTGCTCGACCGCGGACAACCCGAAGCCCTTGGCGATCAGCGCGGAGTATTTGGCCATGCGCACCAAATGCAATCCAGTCACCTTGTCGCGCTGCTCGGCCGCCTTGGCCAGCCTGAAGAGGGTGTCGACTTCGCGGCGCCGCAGCTCACGCGTGGCCTCATCGATCTTCTGTTCGAGGATCCGGGTGCGATTCTTTTTCAGAATCTCGTGACGACGCAGGCTCAGCAGGTTGCGGCAACGCGCGCCGCATTCCAGCCGATCGATGGGGCGGGTCAGGAAATCGGTGGCCCCGGCCTCCAGCGCCCGGTAGCGAACTTCGCGGTCGTTGACCACGGTAATGCAGATGATCGGAATGTCCTCGTAGCCGAAGATGCGGCGCAGCCTGCGGATGGTTTCGATCCCGTCCATGTTCGGCATTTTGTAGTCGGTCAGCACCATGTCCACGGGGTGCTTGCGCGCGAACTCGATCGCATCGACAGGATCCGAGAACGTGACAACCTCGAGGCTCGCATCGAGACTTCTCATGATCTCGCTCAGTACGATGCGTCCGGTCGACTGGTCGTCGATGATCAGGACTTTGAGCGGTGCGAGCTTCGTCTCGCTGGAATCATGCACCAGCGTAAGCGGTCTAGACATGTTTGGTCTCATGGAATTCCCCCAGCTCGGAAGAGTCGTCCGCTCCCAATTCGCCGGACGCGCAGCCTCTTGCCTCACACTATCTTATTTGCCAAAAAATTGCGAGAAAAGATCCCCCCTTTTCCCGCATCTCCGGAATTTCTCCCCTTCAGGCGGCGCGTCGCTCCGGGGTCGTGAAAATCGCCTCCATCTGGCGACGCAGCACGACGGCTTCAGCGTTCGGGTCGCAGGCCACGCTGGACCAGAGTACCGGCTCGCCTGCCTTCAGGGGTTCGAGCAGCTTCACGCGATTGGCAAGCGCGAGCGGCAGGCCGCCCAGGCGCAGGGAGTCCCCTGCGGGCATCAGCCTGCCCACCACGGTGTACCCTCCCTCGCCGTCCAGGATTTCGCCCGATTTCAGGTCTCGCTTGGCTACGGCGATAGCGTCGGCCCGAAATCCCGTGGCGCAACCGGTAGCCTCCCCCCGCAGGCCCACCGAAGCGACGGAAATCCCGACCTCGAGGCCGATCAAATGCCAGCGCTTGTACATGCAAGCGTAGCGTCCTGAAGGATCGGTCCGCACCCCGTACTCCATGAAACAGCGGCGGACGTATTCGGTATCGCCCTCGAACACCACCCACACGCCGAAGCGGAGATCCTGCGAAACCGCCTTCCCGTCTCGCGTGAGCGACGAAACGACCTCGACTTGGCCAGCATGGTGCAGACATCCGCCCTGTTCCCTGGGCCGCATCACAGTCGGCAGCTCGTCGATCGAAGCGGGCGGGTAGTCGAGCCCCTGGGGTGCGGGCGTGAGACCGGTGGCATTGCAGACGGCCGTGCACTCGATCGCGGGCTTGGATCCGTCAAGAAAGGAATTGAACATCTTGGGATTGAGTCCGCCCGTCCGCGCCTGCTCCGGCGTAAGGCCGTAGTATCCCCACACGGTCTCCGGAGTGGACTGGGAATAGTGGGGCAGCCACTTGTGTCCGCGGCCGGCCGCCACGACCGTAAACCCGGCAGCGCGCGCCCAGTCGACCAGATCGCAGATGATCGCCGGCTGGTCGCCGTACGCGAGGCTGTAGACAACGCCTGCTTCGCGCGCCTTGCGCGCGAGCAGCGGGCCGCAAAGGGCGTCGGCCTCCACCGTGACCATGACGACGTGCTTGCCATTCCGGAAAGCAGCCAGTGCGTGCTCCACCGCAGCGATGGGATTGCCGGTGGCCTCTATCACGAGGTCGATCGCCGAATGAGCAAGCAACGCATGCCAGTCGTCGGAAACGTGCGTACGCCGCTCCTTCAGCGCCCCATCCAGGGAAGGAGCAGAAAACGTCTCCGGCGTCCACCCGACGCGCTCGAGGTTCGTACAGGCATTCCCCGGTGACAGGTCGGCAATCCCCACGAGGTGGATGCCCGGCGTCTTGGGCACCTGCGCGAGATACATCGCCGCAAACTTTCCCGCACCGATCAATCCGATCCTCAGCGGTCTGCCTTGCGCCTCGCGCTCTAGGAGTTTTGCGTGAAGATTCACTCTCGTCCTCTAGACGGCGAGTAAGAGTTCCAAGAATCGGTCCCGCGATCTAAGCTGGAGAGGAATGTTCGACATGAGCCGGTTTCGAACTGGCCGACCCGAGGCTCACTCAAATCTCATACCAAGGCTTCTTGCCCGAGACACCTGCCAGCTATTTCACATTATATGCCACCTCATCCGGGCTCCGTGTCCTGGATACTGAAGAAGGCGGGCGTAAGTGGCTTCAAAGACACCCCATCCAAGGAGTACGTTGGCCTGCTTGCCTGGCTGGGAGACGCCGGCGCCGGGGTGGCACAAAAATAGCGCGTCGGCCCGATCCGGCTTACTTGCTCGCCGACGGGCCTCCGCTCGGCGTGACGATCTGGAAGAACACCTCGTCCTGCTTGATCATGCCGAGCTCGTAGCGGGCACGCTCCTCCAGAGCAGCGTATCCCTGCTTCAGGTCGCGAACTTCGGCGTCGAGCGCGCTGTTCCGCTGCCGCAGCCTGACGTTGGCCTGCCGTTGCTCCTGCAGCTGCCGATCGAGGCTCCACACCTTGAACCAGCCCCCCTTGCCGAACCACAGCGGGTACTGCAGCAGCAGTATGAGTGCGGCCAAGCTGATCGCGAGCGCCTTCATCGCAACTGGTAGAAGGCTTCCCGGCCCGGGTAGCTGACGGCATCGCCCAGGTCTTCCTCGATGCGCAACAGCTGATTGTATTTCGCCACGCGGTCTGAGCGGGAGAGCGACCCGGTCTTGATCTGCAGGGCATTCATCCCCACGGCAATATCGGCGATCGTGGTGTCTTCGGTCTCGCCCGAGCGGTGCGAAATCACTGCCGTATAGCCCGAGCGCTTTGCCAGCTCAATGGCCGCGAACGTTTCGGTGAGGGTGCCGATCTGGTTCACCTTGATGAGAATGGAGTTGGCGATGCCGAGCTGGATCCCTTCGCGCAGGATCTTCGTGTTGGTGACGAAAATGTCGTCCCCGATCAACTGGACCTTCTTGCCGAGCCGCTCCGTGAGCACCCGCCAGCCCTCCCAGTCGGACTCGGCCATGCCGTCTTCGATGCTGAGAATCGGGTACTTCTCGACCCATGCGGCCAGAACATCTATGAATTCGGACGACCCGAGCTTCTGCTTCTTCGAATCGAGGACATACTTGCCATCTTCGTAGAACTCCGAGCTTGCGCAGTCCACCGCCAGAGCGACACCCGTGCCTGGATGGTAGCCAGCGCGCCCTATCGCCTCGAGCACCAGTTGCAGCGCCGCCTCGTTGTTGGGCAGATTCGGCGCGAATCCACCCTCGTCGCCCACGGTCGTGGGCATGCCCTTGTCGTCAAGAAGCTTCTTCAGAGCATGAAACACCTCGGCCCCGCAGCGCAGGGCCTCGCGAAAGCTCGTCGCGCCCACCGGCACGATCATGAACTCCTGGATGTCGAGACTGTTGTTCGCGTGCGCGCCGCCGTTGATGACGTTCATCATCGGAACGGGCATCTGCATTGCACCCGAGCCGCCAAAGTAACGATAAAGCGGCAGGCCCGACTCTTCGGCGGCGGCCTTTGCCACCGCCATCGACACTGCGAGAATGGCGTTGGCCCCTAGGCGCGACTTGTTCTCCGTTCCGTCGAGTTCGATGAGAGTCTTGTCGATGAAGCTCTGCTCCTGAGCGTCGAGGCCCATGATCGCCTCGGAGATTTCGGTATTGATGTGCTCGATCGCCTTGAGCACACCCTTGCCGCCGTAGCGCCCCTTGTCCTTGTCGCGCAGCTCCAGGGCCTCGCGTTTGCCGGTGGAAGCCCCCGAGGGAACTGCGGCACGACCCATCACGCCCGATTCAATCAGTACGTCGGCCTCTACCGTGGGATTTCCCCGCGAGTCCAGGATTTCTCTCGCCACGACGTCGACGATTGAGCTCATTCTTTGTCCTTTTTCTTGTGGGTTTTCAGCCGTTCTTCCGCGAACCCGCACCGTTTGACGAGCGCGTCGAGGTCCTTCAGCGTTTGCAGCAGTTCCGTCATGCGATCGAGCGGCCACGCGTTCGGCCCGTCGGAGGGCGCCCTGTCCGGATCGGGATGCGTTTCCATGAAGATCCCCGCAACCCCGCTCGCCACGGCCGCCCGCGCCAGGACCGGGACAAATTCGCGCTGCCCCCCCGACGATGTCCCCTGTCCGCCAGGGAGCTGCACCGAGTGCGTCGCATCGAACACAACCGGGCACCCGGTGTCGCGCATGATGACGAGCGAGCGCATATCGGAGACCAGATTGTTGTAGCCGAACGAGGCGCCCCGTTCGCACACCATGATGTTGTCTTTCCCGCTCGCCTCGCGAGCCTTGTCCACCACGTTCTTCATTTCCCCCGGCGAAAGGAACTGTCCCTTCTTGATGTTTACCGGCCTGCCGGCTGCGGCAACCGCATGGATGAAATCGGTCTGGCGGCAGAGAAAAGCGGGAGTCTGCAACACGTCGACGACTTCCGCGACTGCGGCGATGTCTTCCTTTTCGTGAACGTCCGTCAACACGGGCACACCGACTTCTTTCTTGACCTCGGCCAGGATCTCCAGTCCCTTCTCCAGCCCCAACCCTCTGAAGGATTGCCCCGAGCTGCGGTTGGCCTTGTCGTACGATGACTTGTAGATGAACGGGATTCCGAGTTGCGCGGATATTCCTTTCAGGGACATGGCCGTGTCGAGTGCCATTTGCCGAGACTCGATAACGCACGGGCCGGCGATCAGGAACAAGGGCCTGTCGAGGCCAACCTCGAATCCGCAGAGTTTCATCTAAGCCAACGCCTCCACCGGGCCGCGCCAATTTCCTGGACCGTGCTGTCGGCCGATTGCGGAATTTGCCTGGGTCGCATCCCCGATTGGCCGGGCCCCTGCTCGCTCATGCCGCGATAGCGGTCTTTGTCTTGCCCGCTTGATATTGAAGGGCAGCTTCGACAAAGGCGGTGAAAAGCGGGTGGCCGGCACGTGGGGTAGAGGTGAACTCCGGGTGGAACTGGCAGCCGATGAACCAGGGATGGGCCGGCAGCTCCACCATCTCGCAGAGTTCCTCGCGCTGGGTCACGCCGGACAGCCGCAGGCCCTTCTCCTTGAGCCTCTGCACGTACCGGTTGTTCACCTCGTAACGGTGGCGATGGCGCTCGTTGATCGTGCCCGCTCCGTATACCTTGCACGCGAGGCTCGCCGGATCAAGCAGGGCAGCCTGCGCGCCGAGCCGCATTGTCCCGCCGAGTTCGGACTTCTCGTCGCGGCGTTCGATTCGACCGTCGCGATCCTGCCACTCGGTCACCAGCGCGATCACGGGGTGCGGCGTGTCCCGGTCGAACTC
>Ga0335085_10012897_pt1 | contig 12279 bp, 8 predicted proteins | sample Lox_Sample_45_FD_206712 | JGI IMG/M metagenome (GOLD analysis project Ga0335085, IMG submission 206712) | Soil microbial communities from Loxahatchee National Wildlife Refuge, Florida, United States - Lox_Sample_4.5 | ecosystem: Environmental > Terrestrial > Soil > Wetlands | place: USA: Florida...
AGATCGAGGCCTTTCCCGCGCATATCGCCGACCAGGACGCGCTGGCGCGCCGGCTCCATACCTTCGAGTGCGTCGTGCTGATGCGCGAGCGCACGGTGTTCCCCAAAAGCCTGATCGACCGCCTGCCCAACCTGCGGCTCATCATCACCGCGGGCATGCGCAATGCCTCGCTCGACGTGGACGCGGCGACCGCGCGCGGCATCCAGGTGTGCGGCACGGACATGCTGGGCTATCCCACGGCCGAGCTCGCCTGGGGCCTGGTCATCGCCCTGATGCGCCACATCCCGCAGGAAGACGCGGCGATCCGCACCGGGAACTGGCAGCTGCCGCTGCTGGGCAACGGGCTGCAGGGCAAGACGCTCGGCCTCTTGGGCCTCGGCCGGCTCGGCAGCCAGATGGCGGGGTACGGCAAGGCGTTCCGCATGACCGTGATCGCGTGGAGCCAGAATCTCACCGACGAGAAGGCGGCAGAACACGGCGCGCGGCGGGTGAGCAAGGAGGAGCTGTTCGGCGCCAGCGACGTGCTCAGCATCCACGTGGTGCTGAGCGGCCGCTCGCGCGGCCTCGTTGGTGCGCCGGACCTCGCGCGAATGAAGAAGACGGCGTACCTCGTCAACACGTCGCGCGGGCCCATCGTCGACCAAGGGGCCCTGCTCGACTGTCTCAAGGGCCGGCAGATCGCCGGAGCGGCGCTTGATGTCTACGACGTGGAGCCGATCGAGAAGGATCATCCGTTCCTGAAGCTCGACAACGTGATCCTGACGCCGCATCTCGGCTATTCGACCGAGGAAGCCTATCGCGGGATCTACTCCCAATCGGTGGAAGCGGTCCGCGGATTCCTCGACGGCAAGCCGGTCCGGCCACTCAACAAACTGTCCTAGGATCGTTACCGCGGCGTAAATCGCGGGGCGGCCGGGGTGAGCGCACGCCCCTCCGCATTTGCTCTAAAACCCCCGACGATAGGCACGGCGTGCCACGCCCGCGTTAGCAACTTGTTATGCATCGCCTTCCTAGGCTCGGGGCATGCAGAGCGCATTCCTCAGGCGGCTTGGCCGATCGGACGAGGGCTCGAGCGCCGTCGAGTTCGCGGTGGTGGCGCCGTTCCTCATTTCCATGCTGTTCGGAATTTTCGAGTTCGGCCGCGCCCTCTGGACCCAGTCGATGCTCGATTTCGCGGTCGAGCAGGCCTCGCGCTGCGCCACGATCAACATGACGACCTGCGGCACGACGAACCAGATCGCCACGTACGCGTCGCAGCAGACCGCGCCGCTCAACCTGCCGGCGGCCACCTTCACCGCGTCATCGCCGGCGTGCGGGCACCAGGTGCGGGCGAGCTACGCCTTCAACTTTATCAGCCCGCACCTGCTCCCCTACAGCATCACGCTGACCTCGCAGTCCTGCTATCCGGCGTAAGCGCGCTCAGAGCGCGGCGAATGCCTGGCCCTGGGTCGAGGCGACGAAGCCGTTGAAGGTCTGGTACACCTCGGCGTAGCTCGGCCGGCCCTTCATCGCCGCGAGCCAGCGCGTCACGTTGGGATAGGGCGCGAAGTTGCAGTGGATGAGCTCGCCCGCGGTGACGAGCGCCACGCCGAAATAATCGGCGATCGTCACGTCGCTGCCGCAGAGATAGGTCTTGCGCGCGCCGAGCCAGTGGTCGTTGAGCACGCCAAGCCATACCTTGGACTTCTCCTGGCCCCAGGCGACGACGCCGGCCTGAACCGCCGGGTCGGACCGCTTCAAGGTCGGGAACACCTGCGGATAGACGAGGCCATAGCCCCAGTCGCGGTAGAAGTTGGAGTTGAACCAATCGAGCAGCTCGTCGACCTTCGCGCGCTGCCGCAGATCTTTTGGATAGGCGGGCGAATTGATGGTCTGCGCGAGATAGCGCAGGATCGTCGCGCTCTCGGTCAGGCGGAAATCGCCGTCCTCGAGCATCGGGATGAGGCGGTTGGGATTGATCTTGGTGTAGGCCTCGCCGTAGTGCTCGCCCTTGAAGATGTCGACCACCTGCTGCTCGATCGGCATCTTGTTGTCGGCGATGAACTGCATCACCGGGCGCGATGTGGTCGAGGCCGGATGCATGTAGAGCTTCATGTGAACCTCCCTCCGTGAGCGCTTCGGGCGCCGATTGATGTGTGGCGGACGCTACACCGAAACCGAGGCAGGGTCCAAGCGCCGAACAGTTGCGCGCTGCCGCAGCCGTCGGCTGTCGTGTACAGCTCCCCGATCCGTCATCGCCGGGCTTGACCCGGCGATCCACGTGGATGCCCGGGTCAAGCCCGGGGAGGACGATCTGGCAACGGCCGGGCGAACGCGCGACCTAGCGCCAAAGCTGACGGCTGGCGAGGTCCGCGCCTTTCACCAGCGCGTCGAGCTTGGCCCAAACGAGTTGGGCGTGGATGCGGCCGCCGAGGCCGCAATCGGTGCCGGCGATCACGTTCTCGCGCCCCACCACCTCGGCGAAGCGGACGATGCGGTCGGCAACGAGTTCCGGATGCTCGATCACGTTGGTCGCGTGACTGACGACGCCGGGCATCAGCAGCTTGCCGGCCGGCAGTTTCGCCTCGCGCCACACCTTCCACTCGTGCTCGTGCCGCACGTTGCCGGCCTCGACCGAGAAGCAGCCGGCGCGGACCTTGAGCAGCAGGTCCACGATGCTCGCCAAGGGCAGGTCGGTCGAATGCGGCCCGTGCCAGCTTCCCCAGCAGATGTGGTAGCGGATACGGTCCTCGGGCAGATCTTTGAGCGCATGGTTGAGCGACTCGACCCGCACCGCCGCGAATTTCTTGTATTCGGCGACGGACGGCTCGGGGTTGGCCATGTCCCAGCTGTCGGGCAGGCCCGGATCGTCGAGCTGCAGCACGAAGCCCGCATCGATGATCGCCTTGTATTCCTCCTTGAGCGCGTCGGCGAGCGCGTAGAGGAATTCCTCGTCGGTCTTGTAGTACTGGTTCTGGCGGCGCGCGAAGCTGCCGGGCGCGACCGAGGTGATGAACCCCTCCTCGGCCTTCGACTTGGCGAGCGCCGTCTTGAAGTTCTCGATGTCGGCCCGCACCGCCTGCTGGCCGGTGTAGCGGATCGGCCCGGTGAAGACGGGCGGCCGTCCGCTCATCGCGCTCGAGGAGATGAACTGCGTGCCGTCGAGCTCCTTGTAGAACTCGGCGAAGATCTGCCGATCGCGGCGGCCCGACAGCGCGGGCGAGGCGCGCGGCTCGCCCGGCTCCCAGCCGCTCAGGCGGCCGAAGGCATAGCTCTGCCAGGCGCCGTAATCGATCGGTCCGCGCGAGGCCTTGCCGAACTCGCCGTCATTGACCACGTCGACGCCGATCTCGGCCTGCCGGCGGCAGATCTCGGCGACCGCGTCCTTGAGCCGTGCGGCATAGGTCGCGGCGTCGAAGGCCTCGCCCGCGAGCTTGGCGCGGTTCACCTCGAGCAGCGCATCGGGACGCGGCAGACTACCAGCGTGCGAAGTGAGGATGCGCCCCTGGCTTCGCTTCATCGTCCCCTCCCTCATCCGAGGCCTTGTGGCCTCGTCGTTCCTACTGCGCCGCGGCCGCTCCGCGTGCCGCCCGCCGCGCCAGCTTCTCCTGCGAGAAGACCGGCTGGAAGCCGAACAGGCGCTGCGCGTTGCCGCCGAGAATATTGAGCTTGGCCTTCTCCGACAGGAACGGCAGATCGTAGATCGTCGACGGCAGGTCCATGTCCCAATGCGGATAGTCGGACGCGTAGAGGAGCTGCGTCTCGGCATTGATCATCTTGAAGGTGAGCTCCAGCGCCTCGCGGTTCTCGACCATCTCCATCGGCTGGGTGGTGAAGAACATCTCGCGCATGTATTCGCTGGGCTTGCGCTTCAGGCCGGGCGCCTCCGACGTGCGCATCATGAACTCGCTGTCGAGCCGCTGCATCAGGAACGGAACCCAGGCGAGGCCGCTCTCGATCCAGATCACCTTAAGCTTCGGAAACCGCTCGGGCAGCGCGTTGATCACCCAGTTCGCCATGTGCGCCATGTTGAAGAAGGTGAAGCCCAGCGCGTGCACGCAGATGAAGCGGTTGAAGGTGGCGAAGGTCTGCTCGTGCCAGGTGTAGCTGCCGTGGAAGGCGATCGGCAGGTTGCGCTCCTGCAGCATCGAATAGAGCCGCATGTAGTCGTTCTCGAACACGCCGCGGCGATGCGGCGCCGTCACCATGAAGCCGATCACGCCGGGCTTGTCGCCGAAATCCTCGACCATCTTCACCGCGGCCGCCGGATCGTTGAACGGCAGGTACAGCATCGAACGGATGCGCGGCTCCTTCGACAGCACGCGATCGACGAGCCAGCGCGCATAGGCGCGGGACAGTCCGTTCTCGACCTCCTTGCGCGGCACCGCGCCCAGCGTGAGCATCGGCGTCGGGAACAGGCAGATCATGTCGATCCCCATCGCGTCCATCCAGCGCGTGGTGAGCGTGATGCCGGGATGGGTTCCGGGAGGCGCCTTCTCCGTCATGCGCCGGTTGAGGCGGGCGATTCGGCCGCCCATGTTCTGATAGGTGCCGTCCGGCGTCATGACGCCGTTGCGGCCCCAGCCCTGATGCTTGATCTCGTTGCGCAGGATCGGATCCTCAAGATATTCGAGGATCTCGTCGTAGTGATCGCTTTCGTAGTGATGCGCGTCGACGTCGGCGATGAACACGTCCTCGTACCGGCGCTTGATCGCCTGCTCGCGGGCATTGGCGAGAACCCGGGTCTGGTTGAACTCTTCCTCCGCCGGGTCGCGGTAGATCACTTCGCGCGCATCCATGCACTTCCTCCTTGCGTCGGGCAGACGCCTGTCACCCCTGCGGCAAGTCTAATCGATCCGGCACCGGCGCGCCACAGGCTGGGCTGCTGCTCCGCGGGCCACGGGGCGACGGTCGGCCCGAGCGGGGAAATTCTTGAACGCTTAACGACCCTCGCCACATTCTGAGAGAGCGCGCAGCACGGCCGCATCGTCGTGCGGGAGATCAGCATGGCAGCAACGCCCCCCTCATCGGGTCCCGGTCGCGCCGACACCGCGGCGCTGCTCGAGCGTCTCGGCGTCCAACCCTTCGAAGACGCAAAGGGCGGCCTTGCCGTCTGCTCGCCGATCAACGGCGCCGAGGTCGCCCGCGTGCCGACCCAGTCACCGGCGGAGATGCAGGCGATGATCGGCCGGGCGCAAGCGGCCTTTCCCGCCTGGCGCGACACACCGGCGCCAAAGCGCGGCGAGCTGGTGCGGCTCTTCGGCGAGGAGCTGCGCGCCGCCAAGGAGCCGCTGGGCCGGCTCGTCTCGATCGAGGCCGGCAAGATCCTGCAGGAAGGCTTGGGCGAAGTGCAGGAGATGATCGACATCTGCGACTTCGCCGTGGGCCTCTCGCGACAGCTTTATGGCCGGGCGATCGCCACCGAGCGGCCGGGCCACAAGATGCTGGAGACCTGGCATCCCCTCGGCGTCGTCGGGATCATCAGCGCGTTCAATTTCCCGGTCGCGGTGTGGTCGTGGAACGCGGCGATCGCGCTCGTCTGCGGCGATCCGGTCGTGTGGAAGCCGTCGGAAAAGACGCCGCTCACCGCGCTTGCCGTGCAGGCAATTCTGGAGCGCGCCGAGGCGCGCTTCGCCGCAGCGCCGCCGGGCCTATCCGCGGTAGCGATCGGCGGCGCGGAGCTGGGCCAGGCACTTGCGGACGATGCCCGCGTGCCCCTCGTCAGCGCCACCGGCTCGACCCGGATGGGCCGGACGCTTGCGCCGCGCGTTGCCGCGCGGTTCGGCCGCGCGCTTCTGGAGCTCGGCGGCAATAACGGCATGATCGTCGCGCCGTCCGCCGATCTCGACCTCGCCACCCGCGCGATCCTGTTCGCGGCGGTCGGCACGGCGGGTCAGCGCTGCACCTCGCTGCGCCGGCTTGTCGTGCACGAGAGCATCCACGACGCGCTGCTCGCTCGTCTCAAGGCGGCCTACGCACAAGTCCCGATCGGCAACCCGCTCGACGCGGCGACGCTCGTGGGTCCGCTCATCGACAAGGGCGCGTTCGATGCGATGCAGGCGGCGCTCGCCGAAGCGCGCACCGCAGGCGCCGCCGTCACCGGCGGCGAGCGCGTCCATGCCGCCCTCTGGCCCGATGCCTATTACGTGCGGCCGGCCGTCGTGGAGATGGCGCGGCAGACCGAGCTGATGCGGCGCGAGACCTTCGCGCCGGTCTTGTACGCGCTGCGCTATCGCACGCTCGACGAGGCAATCCGGCTCCACAACGACGTGCCGCAAGGCCTCGCGTCGTCGATCTTCACCAACGATTTGCGCGAGGCCGAGCAGTTCACCGCGGCCGCTGGCAGCGATTGCGGCATCGTCAACGTCAATATCGGCCCCTCGGGCGCGGAGATCGGCGGCGCGTTCGGCGGCGAGAAGGAGACGGGCGGCGGCCGCGAGGCCGGCAGCGATTCCTGGAAGGCCTATATGCGCCGCGCCACCAACACGATCAATTATTCGCGCGACCTGCCGCTCGCCCAGGGCATCCGCTTCGACGCTCCGGGCTAGAGCATGGTCCATGCGCATTGACTCATGTTGTCATTGCGAGGAGCGTCAGCGACGAAGCAATCTCCCCGAGATTGCTTCGCTGCGCTCGCAATGACAGCTTTAAAAAGATGCTTCGACTTGATCGGATAACGCCCTAGACCCGCGGCGCGTCCTCGCGGATGAATTGCGCGGCGCGCTCGGCGATCATCATGGTGGGAGCGTTGGTGTTGCCGCTCGTCACCGTCGGCATGATCGACGCGTCGACGACGCGAAGCCCCACAATCCCATGCACGCGCAGTCGCGCATCGACGACGGCAGTCGCGTCCTCGCGCGGCCCCATCTTGCAGGTCCCGACCGGGTGGAACGAGGTCGTGAGATTGCCGCGCACATACTGCTCGAGCGCGGCGGTGCTGGTGACCGCGCTCCCCGGGCGCAGCTCGGCGCCCCGCGCCCAGGCGAACGCCGGCGCGGACAGGATCTGGCGCGCGACGCGCAGGCCCTGGACGAGGCGGCGGATGTCGTCCTCGTGCTCGAGAAAGCGCGGATGGAGCTTCGGCGCCGCCGCCGGATCGGCCGATGCGAGCTCGAGCGAGCCGCGGCTCTTCGGCTGCAGCAGCGTCGTGTTGAGGCCGAAGGCATGCGTGCGCGCGATCCAGCGGCGAAAATCCTTCATCGCCGGCATGAACACGTACTGGATGTCCGGCGACGGCTTGTCTGCGCTGCTGCGCATGAAGCCGCCGGCCTCGACGATGTTCGAAGTGAGCGGTCCCTGGCGCGCCAGCGCATAGGCGAGCACCCCGGCCGTGAGCCACGGCAGCGCGCGCGGCGTGAGCGCGAAGCTCCGCGCCGACCGGTCCTCCATCTGCAGCCAGATCGACGGGTGGTCGTGCAGGTTGCGCCCGACGCCGGGCAGCGCGTGCGCCACGGCGATCCCGTGCGGCGCCAGCGCCTCGGGCGGACCGATGCCCGAGAGCAGCAGCACCTGCGGCGAATTGTAGGCCCCGGCCGAGACGATCACCTCGCCCGAAGCGTCGAGATCGCGTTCCTCGCCGCCGACGCGGACACGCACGCCGACGGCGCGCGTGCCGTCGAGCCGCACGCACAAGGTCAGCGCGTCGTGCAGCACGGTGAGGTTGGGCCGGTCGCGGACCGGGTCGAGGAAGGCACGGGCGCTGCTCCAGCGCCGGCCGTTCTTCTGCGTCACCTCGTTGAGGCCGAATCCATCCTGCTGCGCGCCGTTGAAGTCATGGTTGCGCGGATGCTGCGTCTCCTCCGCCGCAGCAAGGAACGAGCGGGTCAACGGGTTGAGCCAGCGCAGCCGCGCGACGTTGAGCTCGCCGCCGGTGCCGTGGAACGCGTCGCCGCCGGCCTCGTGATGCTCTTGCTTCTTGAAGGTCGGGAGCACCTCGTCCCAGCCCCAGCCCGGATTTCCTTGCGCCCGCCAGCCGTCATAGTCGTGTGGGCTGCCGCGCATGTAGACCATGCCGTTGACCGCGCTGGTGCCGCCGGCGACGCGGCCGCGCGGCGTCGGAATGCCGTCGCAATGCAAGCCGGGCGCCCCGGTGAAGCTGTAGCCCCAATTGTACTTGCGCGACGACAGGAGAATCGTGTTGCCGACCGGCAGATCGACCTTGAGGCGCGTGGCCAGAGGCCGGTCGGACGCGCCCGCCTCGATCAGGCAGACGCGGCAGCGCGGATCGGCGGAGAGCCGGTTCGCCAGCACGCAGCCCGCCGAGCCCGCGCCGACGATGATGTAGTCGAAGCGCGCGCCGTCGAGCGCCGGCATCAGTGCGGCAGCTCCGCCGGCGGCGGCGCCGGCCGGCCGCGGATGAAGTCCGCGGCCTTCTCCGCGATCATGATGGTGGGCGCGTTGGTGTTTGAGCCGACCACCCACGGCATCACCGAGCAATCCGCCACCCTGAGGCGCTCGATCCCCTTGACGCGCAGTTCCTCGTCGACCACGGCATCGTCGTCGACGCCCATGCGGCAGGTGCCGGCAGGATGATGCGCGGTGGCGCCGTTGCCGCGGATCCAGTCGTCGATCTCGGCATCGCTTGCGTAACGCCGGCCGGGGCTCGCCTCCTGCGCGACCAGCGGCCCGAGCGGCGCCTCGTCGAAGATCGCGCGCACGGTTTTGAGCCCGCCGCGCAGCGTCTCGAGATCGAGCGGGTCCTGGAATAGGTTCCAGAAGATGCGCGGCCGGTCGGCCGGGTCGGCCGAGCGCAGCTTGACCCGGCCGCGGCTGCGCGGATGCAGGAGCGCGATGCGGCTCGAGAAGCAGTGGCTCACGTTGGGCCGCGCGCCCGGCAGATAGGGCGCCACATCAGGCGACACCGGGCTAACCAACAGCTCGATATCCGGCCGCTCGCTCTCGGCGCGAGTGCGGATGAAGCTCACGCATTCGGTCGGCATGAACCCCACCGGCCCCGTCCCGACCAGCGCCCAGCGCAGCGTCGAGAGAGCGAGCCGGTCCCAGCGCAGTTCCGGCAGAATCGACAGCGGCCGGTTCATCTCGAAGGTGATGACCGCGTTCGCATGCTCCTGCAGATTCTGGCCGACCTGCGGCCGGTCGAGCACCGGCGCGACGCCGAGCGACTTGAGCTCACCGGCCGGCCCGATGCCGGAGAGCATGAGAAGCTGCGGCGAATTGTAGGTGCCGCCGGAGAGCACGACCTCGCGTTCGGCTCGCGCGGTGCGAAGCTCGCCGTTGCGGCGGTATTCCACGCCGACGGCGCGGCCGTTCTCGACGACGACGCGGTGCGCGAGCGCGCGGGTCTCGACCTTGAGGTTGGGCCGCTCCATCGCCGGGCGCAGGAAGGCCCGCGCGGTCGATTGGCGCCGGCCGTCGCCGATCGTAAAGTCGGGCGTGCAGACGCCCTCGGCGACCGCGCCGTTATAGTCGGACGTGGTGTTGAAGCCACGCTTCGCCGCGGCGGCGGTGAAGAGATCGTAGAGCTCGCTGCGGCGGCTGCCGCGCGAGACTTTGAGCAGGCCGCCCGCGCCGTGGTGCGCATCGTTGCCGCGCCAATTGTCCTCCGAGCGCTTGAAATAGGGCAGCACGTCGGCATAGCCCCAGCCCTTCAAGCCCGCCTGCCGCCACTGGTCGTAATCGAGCGGATGGCCGCGCGCATAGACCATCGCGTTGATCGAGGAGGTACCGCCCAGCACCTTTCCGCGCGGCACGAAGATCTCGCGGTTGTGGCAATTGGGCTCGGGCTCGGTGGCGAGCTCCCAGTTGAGGGTCGGATGCGGGCTGAGGCGCCGCATCGCGATCGGCATTTGGATATAGGGATGAACGTCGCGGCCGCCCGCCTCGAGCAGCAGCACCGAGGTGCCGCGGTCCTCGCTCAGGCGGTTGGCGAGCACGCAGCCGGCGGAGCCCGCGCCGACGATAATGTAGTCGTAGCCCTTCATGCCGCACTCTCGCGCGGCGCGGAGGACTGCGGCGGCGGCGCTTTGCGGCGCGGGGCGAAATGCGGCGCAACCTCTTCGGCGAAGAGCCGCATCGAAGCCGCCGCGAGATCGGCCGGTAGGGTCCAGCCATTGACGAGAAGCGACGCCACCTCGAACCCGCCGACCGCTTCGCTGAACGCCTCGATCCGGTCGCGCACGTCGGCGGGCGATCCGACCCAGACGAGATTGAGCGCGCGCTGGTCGTCGAAATTGGCGCGGCGCAGGCCCTCGAGCATGCGCGGATGGTTGGGATAGTCGGCCGAGGTGAGACCGGTGCCCCATTCCGCCGACGCATCGGCGAGGTAGCGGAAATGGCGGTTCACCGGCTCGCGATAGGTGGCGATCGCCGCTTCGCTGGTCGACGCACAGTACATCGGGAAGGTCATCATCACGTAGCCGTCGCCGGGATGGCCCGCCGCGCGCCAGGCCTCGCGATAGCGGCCGACGAGATCGTGGAGCACCGCCGCATCGCGCGGAATTGACATGATCCAATAGCCATTGCGCCCGGCATTGGCGAAGGATTCGGGGCTCGAGGTCGAGGCGATCCAGAATGGCGGACGCGGCTTTTGCGTCGGGCGCGGCAGCGAGGTCACGTCGTCGAAGCTGTGGAACCGACCCTCCGCGGTGACGTGCTCCTCCTCGAGGAGCCGGCGGACTTGCGCCACGCCCTCGTCGAACCGCGCGCGGCTTTCGTCGAGGCGGCGGCCGAAGCGGCGGAACTCGTGCGGCAGGAAGGCGCGGGCAAAGCCTGCCTCCATGCGCCCGTTCGAGATCGCGTCGAGCATGGCGATCTCGCCGGCGATCTTCAGCGGATTGTTGAAGATCGGCAAGATCGCGCCGGTGACGAGCCGCGCGCGCTTGGTGCGCTGCGACGCCGCCGACAGGAACACGATCGGGTTGGTGCTGTAGCCGCCATAGCGGTGGAAATAATGCTCGACCGTGCGGATGTGGCTGAAGCCCAACTCGTCGCACAGGCCGACGAGGTCGAGCGATTCGTTCCAGTAGGCCTGCGCCGACTTCTCGTCGGGTCCCGCGTCGGGAAAGAATTGCAGGCCGAAATGCATCGGGAATTATTCACCCCCCACCCTACCCTCCCCCTCAAGGGGGGAGGGTTTACTCGATGCGCTCCCTCCCCCCGTGAGGGGGAGGGTTGGGGTGGGGGGTGACGCGTGCATCAACCTATGCCGCCGTTTCCTGCATCGGCGCGAGTTCGCGCAGGCGCGGATAGACCTCGCGGGCCAAGAGCCGGATACCCTTCTTCGTCTCCTCATGCTCGAGGAAGCCGGCCTGGCCCATCGACAGGATGTGGCCGAAGCCGCCGACGTAATCATAGAACCGCTTGATCTGCTGGAAGACGGTATCGGGATTGCCGCAGAACACCAGGCCGCGCTGGATGCAGTCGTCGAGATCGGGAACGTAATTCTCCGGCCGTCCGGCCTGGCCGGTGCGCAGCACCTGCACGTTCGCGGCCACGGGCAGATAGCCCGGGGGGTTGCGGAAGTGCAGCGGGATCTTGTTGTGGCTCAAGTACCAAAGCAGCTTCTGCGCGCCGGCGCGGCCTTCCTCGTCGGTGTCGCCGGTATAGACGAGGCAGGCATAGCCGAGCTTGTCGAGCGGCGTCGGTGCGGCGCGGCCCGCGCGCTTCCAGCCGGCGCGGTAGGCGTCGAAAATCTTTTTCGCCTCGACATGCCCGACGAAGAACGTGCCGAGCGTGTAGCCGCGCTCGCCGACCATGCCGACGCCATGATGGCTCGTCGAGGCAATCCAGATCGGCGGATGCGGCTGCTGATAGGGGCGCGGCCAGATATTGACCATGCGGTGATGAAAGTACTTGCCCTCGAACGTGAACGGCCCGTCATGCGTGGTCCAGGCCTTGACGATGAGATCGAGCGCCTCGTACATGCGATCACGCAGGCCGACCGGGTTGCTGTTCCCGGCGGCGATCTCGTAGGGCACGCTGCGCACGAAGCCGCATTCGACCCGGCCGCGCGACAGCACGTCCACCATCGCCATCTCCTCGGCGACGCGGACCGGCTGATTGCGGTTGCCGATCGGATTGCCGAGCACCAGGAGCCGCGCGCGCTTGGTCTGCCGCGCCAGGATGCCGAGCACGATCGGCGCCGCCGGATCGACGCAGGTCGGCGTCTGGTGATGCTCGTTGATCTGGATGTCGAGCCCCTCCTCGTCGGCATAGAGCCATTCGTCGAGGAAGCGGTGATAGAGCTCGGCGCCGACCTTCGGATCGTAGACCCGGTTCGGCAGTGTGACGCGGACCGATGTGTACTCTTCCTCCGGCGGCAGATACGGATAGGCGCCCTCG
>Ga0335085_10012898_pt1 | contig 12278 bp, 16 predicted proteins | sample Lox_Sample_45_FD_206712 | JGI IMG/M metagenome (GOLD analysis project Ga0335085, IMG submission 206712) | Soil microbial communities from Loxahatchee National Wildlife Refuge, Florida, United States - Lox_Sample_4.5 | ecosystem: Environmental > Terrestrial > Soil > Wetlands | place: USA...
GAGGAACTGGTCCTCGTCCGTGACGAGCAGCAGCATCTGCGCCAGGTGGGCGTCGGCATCCGGCACCTGGGGCGGGTGCGCGCAGTGCCGGGCCGCGACCTCGTTACCGTCCATCTCGTCCACGTTGCTCACCTGGCCGGCGCGAATGCGGTAGACCTTGCCGGAGGTGCTGCCGCGGACGGCGAACCACCCGTTCTCGCGGCGCGACTGCTGCTGCTCCTCCGACAGCATCAGTATCAGCAGCTCCTCCGCGCGGTCGCGCGCTGCCTGGCGCTCCCGGGCTTCCCTGTCCGCCCGCTCGCGCCACTCGCGGCTGCAGGCCTCGCGCTCGGCACGCTGCTCCTCCGTCTCCGGGGCCTGGGCATAGGTGGCAATGCCCGCCTGGCCGGTGTACACCGTATTCCAGTTCACCCAGGTGGTGGTGGTGCTCGCCGTGCCGACTGCGGTCCAGTTCTGGTTCCACGACTGCCACGTCGTGCCGGTGGTGCTGCTGGTGGTCGTCCCGACGTAGATCGTTCCCGGCCCGGTGGTGATGACCGGCACCGGATTACCCTCCCTGGTGCGGCTTGACCAGGATGATCCGCTCGGCCTGCGGGTCGAACTTGCGGATCTGCTGGCCCTGCTCGCCCTTGGCGCCCTCGGCCTTGTAGGCCATGTAGCCGGCCTTGGTCAGCTTGTCGAAGGTAGCGCGCGCCGCCTCGACTTCCTCGCGCTGGTCCGCGTCCCACATGACGCGCTGGTCGCCGGTGCGGTCCAGGGTGTGCATGGTGTGTGTCACTCGTACTCCTCGTTGCCGTGGCAGGGTTGCCAGCTCAGCGATTTTCCTTACTCTTCCAACCAGTCCGGGTTCTTCCAGCTCCACATGACGGTGCGCGCGAGCGACTCGTCAAAGCTGACCGGCGGGCGCCACCCGAGTGCGGTGAGCTTGGCCGGGTCGAGCCCGTAGTGCGGGTCGTGGCCGGGCCGGGTGGCATGGAAGTTCTCGAACCTGTGGTTCAGCGGGCGGTCCATGATCTCGGAGATCATCTGCGCCAGCCGCAGGTTGTCAATGCGGTCCGGGGACGCGATGTTGAAACGGTCCGGGAGCGTGTAGCGGGGGAACATCTGCACGCTGCGCCGGTTCAGCAGGAACACGATGGCGTCCGCGACGTTGCGCGCGTGCAGGTAGTGGCGGGTGCCGACGTTGCCCGGCGTGCCGTGGATGGTGATCTCGTCGCCGCCGATCAGCTTGCTGATCACCTGCGGCACGAACTTCTCCGGGTCCTGGCGCTCGCCGATCATGTTCATGGCGTTGACGATGACGAGCGGCACCTTGTACGTCCGCCAGTACGAGATGGCCAGTGCCTCCTGGGCTGCCTTGCTGGCCGAATACGGGTTGGACGGCAGGATGGGAGACCACTCGGGGAACGGCGGCTGGCCGTCAGCCTGCGGGCCGTAGACCTCATCGGTGCTCACCCACAGCAGGGCGTCCGGCTGCAGCTCGCGGCACAGCTCCAGGGTGGTCAGCGCGATGGCCGTGTTGTTCGAGACGAACGGCACCGGGTCGGCGATGGAGCGGTCCACGTGCGAGTCCGACGCATACGCGATCACGTAGTTCACCGGGGAGTGGTCCACGGCGCCCGCGCGCTCCATCATGCGCAGTGACTGGAGGGAGAACGGGGCGGAAAGGTCGTGCGTGATGACCGTAGTCCGGGCCTGCCAGTCGCCGCGATCCTTGAGCACCTGGGCGATGCGATCGGTCTTGCCCTTGTGGCGGAAGCTGTCGGTGGCGACCACGTCCCAGTCCGTCTCCGCCAGGATGTGCTCCAGGCAGTGATGGCCGGCGAAACCCGCCAGCTCCAGTGAGAAGCACCTTGGTCATGACAACCCCACTCCGATCTGGGCGCTGGCCCGGTCGTACCGATGATGGTGTGACTGGCATAGCGGCATGAAGTCGCTAACATCCCGGTATTCGTGGCTGATGTTGGCCCAGTGCATCGGGCCTTTGCAGGTTTCATCTGCATGACTGCACTGGTACCTGGCAGCCCGCCCGCGCTCTCTGTACAGCTTCTGGTGCAGTACCTCATAGCCTTCAGTGGAGTTACGCAGCCATGACTCTGGACTAGCAGTACGAACTCCGTTATTCCACGGCTTCTGCCCGGACCTAAACTCTGTCCCTGGTGACCGGCGTTCTCCCGGCTGGAATGATGTCGGGTTGTCCTTGTGCTTCGTGTACGTCAATCCAGACGGTCGTGTTGCGTAATCGTTCCGGCATGTTCTTGAGCAGTACCGGCCCCGGCCGCGCTCGACCTTACTCCGCAGCACCGTGAATACCGCACCACAGGGGCACGTTACCGTAACGCGCTCCGCTGTGCGCTCACCACGTCGGCCCAAAGTGCGTTCTCCCTCGTGAAGAGCGGCCCGGCCGCCGGATTCCCCCGGCAGCGGGTTTGCCGAGCGCGGGGATAGCTCTCAGCACCCGTCCGCCTGCGACGCCGGCTAGAGGCGCAGTCTGCGTGCGTGCTAGGACGTCGCCATCGGCAGCCGGACCGTTCCGTCAGACTACTCCATCAGACTGTAAAGCGGAAGCCCCCGTCGGCGCATCTTCCGGGGGCTTCCGCCGCCCATACTAGCGCCCGAACAGGGCGTTGTACGCGCGGTCCCACTTCTGCCAGTTTTCCTCGATGGTCCATCCCCGTGCGTCCTCGCGGGCCTGCTCCCCCATCTTGCGGCGAAGCTCGTCATCTGAAGCCAGGATGCTCATGTACTTAAGCCACTCGTGCTCTTGCTTAACCAGGAACCCGTTCTCGCCGTGCTTAATGAACTCGCGGTAAACATCGCAGTCCGTCGCGATGCACGGGATGCCGCGGGCGCCGTACTCCAGGGCCTTGATGCAGCTCTTGGAGTAGTCGAAGTCCCGCATGGCCAGCGGGGCGAGGCCGATGTCCCAGTCGAGGGAGGAGTAGTAGCCCGCGGGGTCGTCGTAGACGGGCACCCACCGGCTGAACCGAGCCCGGCCGCGGGGAACCTTGAACGTCGGCCTGTAGTCGGCGCCCGCCACGCGCAGGTCCCATTCGGGAAAGCGCTTCAGGAACCGGCGCACCGGCTGGGCGACTATCCCGACGTCAATGCCGTGGCTGTCGCCGCCCTGGTACCCGACCGACGGCCGCGGGCTCTCCGGCTTCGGGAGGTCCAGCACGAACTCCGGGATCTGGTTCGGCAGCACGGCGACATTCTCATTGCCGGTGTGCTCGCGCATCACCCCCGCCAGGAACTCCGTCGTCACCGTCACCAGGTCAGAAACCTGGGCCATGTGGGTCACCGCGTCGCGGATCTCCGGCTTGCCGTACAGGTGGTAGGCCGCCCAGTTCGCCGGGCTGACCGTGAACACGTCGTCATCCGAGTCGTACACCAGGCGGGAGAACGGGCCTCTGGCACGGCGCCACGCCTCCATCCCCTTGTGCACGTTCAGCCGCTGTCCCACCAGCACGTCGAAACCGGTCAGGTCCGACGCGGTGACGGTCGCGCGGTCGTCGTCGTTGACCGAGATCAGCTGGACTTCGTGGCCGTGCTTTCCCAGCTCGCGGAGGGGCATCGCTATGCGATACCAGCAGCAACCTGACCCGCCGTCATGCAGCGCAAGTATCTTCACAGACGCTACAATACAGGGACACTCGCTGATGAAGGAGGCACGATGGTTCTTCTGCGCCATCTCACGTCGACGTCCTAACGCCGGCCGTGAGAGGGGGTGAAAAGAATGCCCCACAAGCAGGGAAAGAAGAACCGGAAGTTCAACAGGAACCGCGTGAAGTGCGCCCGCTACGCCGCGGAGCACCGCCGGACCAGGAACAACCCGGCGCGCACTCAGCGGACCCCCGAGAGGACTCCGCATGGACGCAAGCGCATCAAGCTGTAGCACTGGAGTGGCCTCGGTCCATATTGACCGGGGCCACTCGGCTGTGTACTGTGATCAGGCCGGGCTCCAGAATCCCCGGGAGAGGGATCTCCCGCTGTCCCGGCTCCACGCGGGGTGGAGGAGTTAGGCACCTTACCGGACTCATAATCCGGAGACGCAAGTTCAAATCTTGCCCCCGCCACTACTTAGCGAGAGTCATCAGGTCCCCATCCGGGCGGGCAGCCGTCCTTGTTCCACTGCGACACCAGCGAGAACAGGTTCGGCTGCGGCAGGTGGCCCGCCAGGTCGTCCAGGTCCTTGGGCAGGCAGCGCCCGCCGAAGCCCTTGCCGAAGCCGGTCATTGAGGTGTAACCCGGATCGACCTGCGGGTGCGACGTCCACAGCCTCCGGACGTTCTCGTAGTCCACTTCCTTGCTCTGGCAGATGTCCCAGACCTGGCTCACGAAGGCGAGCTTCACCGCCTCGAACGAGTTGGTGACCAGCTTGGCCAGCTCGGTCTCAGACGAGGCGCCCGTAGTGATGACCGCGTCGGTCAGGGCCGACATTACGGCCGTGAACCAGTAGGACGCCGGGGGGTTGCCGCCGATCATCATGAACGGCACGTCGTACGACTCCTGCCAGGCACCGTGCTTGTTCTCGTGCATGAACTCGGGGCAGTGCACGGTAAAGCCGCCGCGCCGGGAGGCGATAGCCTCGGTGGTGCCGACCGGGACGGTAGACCGGATCATGACCGGCATCACGTCCGGCAGGGCGCCGATGGCCGAGTGCACCTGGGAGAGATCGCACGAGCCGTCCGGCAGCGGCGGCGTGCCGACGGCCACCACCGCCAGGCCGCATTCGCTGATCGCCTCGGCCGGGTACCTGGCGCCGTCCAGGGCCGGGTCGTAGGCCACGATCTCGTGCCTGCGCTTGAACATGCGCACCTGGGCCTGGCCGACGATGCCCAGGCCCAGCACCGCCACCCTCACGGCGTGTGCTGCCCGGTGCCGTAGAGGCTGGACGAGGCGAAGTAGTTGTCGGTCTGCGAGAAGCTGCTCGCCGCGCTGTTGATGCCCCAGCGGGGAACCATCGAGGTACCCACGCCCAGCAGCGTGTCGGTGTTGAAATGATTCCCCCGCACCGACACCTGGGACGCCCCGGACGCGCAGTTCAGCTCGTCGTAGGTGTTATTGGCCGCCTTGTAGCTGCCGCTGCCGCCCCACTTGCAGCCCTCGATGAGGTAGCCCGATCCAGCCTTGATCACCATGCCGTGACCTGGCACGCCGATCAGCTGGGAAGCCGATACCGTCACCTCGCCCTGCCAGTTGAGCCCGAAGTTGACGCCCGGGACGTTCAGGTCCACCGCCGCCCCGGACAGGATGCACTGGAGCAGCGTGGCGTGCACGCCGTACTGGAAGTCGAAGTGCGCGATGGTGTGGTTGTTCGTCTCCACGTCCAGGAACTCGAACAGGTGCGGCGTCTGGCCGTTGCTGTCCTGGGTGGCGAGCACGCCGCGGTCGCCGTCATGGCAGATGACGTGCCGGGCCGCACAGCCGAGAGTCTGTCCCTTGTACAGCAGGGCCGCCGTGTTGCTGGCGCCGGAACCGGAACTGGTCCACAGGTGGCTGTCGCGCACTGTGCAGACCTGGCAGTAGCCCTCGTACGTCACCGAGTTGACGACGGACCACAGGTCGCATGAGTCTACGATGACCTGGCTGCAGCCGTTCATCACGATCGCCTGGTTGACCTTCTGGGCGGTCGGACCCTTGTACACGCCGACGTCGCTGATCCTGCCGTGGTTGACCCCGCTCAGGTAGATGGCGATGTTCGTCGCCGTGAAGCTGGAGGCGCTAACGTCGTTGTAGAAGCCCATGCCCTCCATCTGGAAGGTGCCCTCGTCACCGTTGATATCGCCGAAAGTCGCGTACTGGCCGACATTCCAGCAGTTGGCCTGGCCCTGCATGTGAATCTGGGTGACCTGCTGGCCCTCGCCGACGTGCCGGACGGCCTTGGCGCCGCTGGACTGGCCCCAGTTGACCTGGCCGCTGACCATGTACTTGCCCGCCGGGAAAACGATCTCGGCTCCGGTAGGCATCGCCTGGGCCGCATTGGAAGCCGCCTGGAATGCGGACGTGCAGTCCGTCGCCCCGGTGTTGTCGGCGTTATACGGAGACTGCGTTACGTCAATGCTCACGGGTGTGACCTCTCTGTTGCCATCTTCTGATCAAAGGTCGGGCAGGCCGTAACGGAAGCCGGCCCGCTCTGCTCGACGCCGCACCGGCACCGGTAGCTCACCGGCGACCGCGTCACCATTTCCGTACCGCAGTTCCAGCACTCCAGGTGGTAATGCCAGGGAGTGCCCTTCGCGCCGTAGATCGGAGGCGGGGCTTCCGGGCTGCCGCAGTGGCAGGCGCTGGGGTGGGGAGGCTTCTCCGCGTCGATCGCTGCCTGCTCTGCAGCCTGCTGAGCCGCGCTGAATTCGTCAGGGTTGATCCCCCACATCCACGGTCCCATTCCGGGCCTCCAGCTCGCAATCGCCGGGGCAGCAGAAGTGGAAGTTCCCCGTCGACCGCGTCACCTTGCACCAGCTCCAGAAATGGCCCTGGTTGTTATTGCCAGTGTGATGCCCGCACCGTGCGCAGACAAGGCAGCGGCAGCCGGTCACCTCGCCTGTCACCGGGTCGAAAGTCAGGGTAGCGTTCCGGCCGGCGTCGCACCCGGTCATGAAGTCCTTCCGAAATACAGGCTCGGCCACACGTCAATCGTAATCTCGTCCACCCGGACCCAGGGCACTCCTGCCTGAATCCACGCATTGACAAGATTCCAGTCCTCGAAAGAGTGGGGTTCTGACCACGTAGCATACTCTTCCATCTTCCGGCGGTGCATGATCATAGGCGTGCCGACATTCCCCAGGCACGGCTCAGCCCAGCCGATCTCGGTAATGGTTCCGTGCTCGTCAGGGTGGTGCGAAGCCATAACCGACTTGGCCCAGCCAGCCTCCGGACTGCCGATGAGCGCCTTCGCCAGCAGCTCGCAGTGGTTCGGCCGCAGCGAGTCGTCATCGTCCACGTAAGTGATGAACTCGCCCGCCGCCAGTTCCAGGCCGTACAGCCGGCAGTAGCTGCCCCAGTGCTCACCTTGCGGGTGCTCGGGCAGGCTGGCATACCACTGGCTCTTGCTGCCGCAGCGCCACGGAGGGAACAGCTTCGCAGCCAGGTCCGGGTCCGGGCCGTCGCTGACGATCAGGTGCTCCACATTGGGGTAAGTCTGCTCGCGCACGCTGGGAATGCAGCGGTCGATGAGCTTGTCGTGCCTGTGCCAGGTCGGGGTAATGACCGTGACCAGGGGGAGTGTCTCGGGCATCGGTCCTCACCAGTGGGCAGGGATATTGAGGTCCCAGTTGAACTGGGTGATGGCGTCCTTGCTGAACGGCCGGCCGCCCAGCTTGCGGATGTCCTTGTTCAGCTCGCCCGAGCTGCAGTAGGCCAGCCACGCCTCCAGGTCCGCCGCGGTGCCCGCCAGAGAGGTGGCGTAGGTAGCGTCATGGGCCGAGCCGCCGGAGGTGTAGTGCAGGTGCGGAATCAGCACGTCGTTCAGGTAGGTGATGCCGCACGCGGTGCCCCAGGCCATCCAGGCGACGTCCACGAACATGTGCGCAATCGACGGCGGCCCGAAGTAGCCGAGCGCCTCGACCACCTCGCTGCGCATGAAGATGTGGCAGCTCAGCGTGCCCGGCTGGCGGGACGGGTACTGGTCGTTGGCGAACGCGAACGGCGTATGCTCCAGCGCGGCCATGATGCGCGTGTCCCAGCTGGGAGTCCGCGGCACGTTGTCGTCGCCGAAGTGCCCGATGTAGCGGTAGTCCTTCGCACGCGGGACGGCCAGCTCGTTGCACCAGGCAGTGACCTTGCGGATGCCGTCACGAACCTCGTATACCACGTCCGCAGGATATGAGCCCCGCGTAATATCGTCAGCGTCCAGGCCCACGATCAGCGTCGTGTCGCCCGTGCACGTCTCGCTCATCGAGTCACGCAGCCGGGCGATGTTACCAGGACGGCCGCGACTGGGCACGACCATCAGCAAGTCCTTCATGGAGGGTTAGTACCCGCGTCCAACGGCGGGGCCGTAGTTCCTGCCATTTTCCAGCCTTTCTGTAACGGGAGTTCCTACCATGAACACCCTGTCCGGGGTGAGATGCCCAGCATAAGTTACGAGCTGCACGCTGTAACCGAGTCTGGAAAGAAGTTCCGTGCACCGCTCCCTGCTGTTCATATCCGCCACGAACTGGTAAACATCCGTATGATCTTCGATCACCAGTCGCGGGCTGAACCGGGTGAGAGTTTCTGTTCCTCCCTGAAGGATGCCCAGTTCCGCCCCCTCTGTGTCGATCTTCACCCAGTCGAGGCGCTCCCAGCCAAACCTCTGCGCTAGCTCATCCAGTGTGGTGTAACTAGCGGAAGCCGGGGCGTGGTGCTCTGGATACGGCGCGGCATCGAGAGCCTCCCGGAACTCCTGGTCGTAGCCGCCCGCACCAGCCAGTGCCTCGTTGACGGTGAACAGCTGTCCATTGAGATCGTTAGCGATACAGATCCCGGTCAGAACCCGCAGGTAGTATTCTGACGGGTCGATAGCGTAAACACGGGCGCCCGCCACCAGAGCCGGGACTGTGTATGCACCGATATGGCAGCCTATATCAGCAACGATATCTCCTCGCCTCGGCTGCCAGTAAGATTCCCGGATCTCGGCCTCGTCCTCGAACCACCCGGTGACATTAGGGTCATCCTGAATAGTTACCTGAACTGATCCGTAATTGATAATCACGAATACGGTCCGATCTGCCGAAGCCAGGGATAGGACGGCAGCGGCTCCATAGTGCCGAGGGCAGTGCGCCCCGACGTGAAGGTATCGTTCGTGCGCTCTTCGTAGTAGTAAACCTCGTCGTCGATGAGCACCTCGGTCTTCACCTGGCCGCTCGCGCGCAGCGTGTTGCCCCAGCGGCGCTCGGCCTCGTAGCCGCCCTCCCAGGTGTGCAGCAGTGACAGCTCGCGGCGGATCGGGTTGAACTGGGTAATGTCCCGGTACAGGCACTCCGGGGTTTCACGCCATTCGCCGCAGTGCAGTGAGTGGATGACCTTGCGCTCGCGCACCCCGTCCCGGTTCCACCGCACCCGGAACCCGATGTAGTCCGGGCCAGCCTGAATGGCGCTCATGATCCGGCGCACGGCATCGGGGGCGAGCAGGTCATCGTCGTCGACCGAGGACACGTAGTCCGCGCCCGACGCCTCGGTCAGCATCTGGGTCTTGTACCCGTACGACGCCTCAAGATCATCCCGGTACAGGATGGCGCCGAAGCCCGGCTCCGCCTGCGCGTCGAGACACTCCAGCAGCCGCAGCAGCGTCGCGTGCCGGTGCGGGATGGAGGTGATCATCACGTCCCACGTCTTCACTGGATCAGGCGCTCCCCGGGTGCCAGGCGAACGACGTCGCTCTCGTAGTTCTCGCCCGACCGCGGGCCGCGGGTGAAAACCAGGACCTGCGTGTCGTCGAGGGCTTTCCAGGCATGCGCAACGCCGGGCAGCTCGCAGAACATGTCACCCGGGCCGAACGTCCGCTCCAGCAGCGTGCCGTTCGTGCTGCGGGTGACCACGAGCATCCGGCCCCAGGTGACGTACGTCCACTGGGTCGTCTTGTGGTGCACGTGGTTGCCGCGAACCGCCCCGGCCACGGTGAAGATCCGGGTCACGGCATCGACGGGCTCGGTCAGCATGTCCTGGATGACGCCGCGCTCGTCCTCGAAACGGCTGCTCATTCCACGATCACCGGCTCAGGCAGCGGGATGATGAATTTGCCCTGGTACCCGATCGACCGCAGGTGAGCAATGATGACGTCCTCCATATGCCAGGCGAACAGCAGTGCGTAGCCGGGCTGGCGGGCGGTCAGTGCCTCCTCGTCAACCACGCGGATCTTCGTGCCGGGGATGAGGCTGCCGATCTTGTCGCTGCCCGGCACCTCGCACACGACGGTGATGTACGGCGCGATCTCGGCGTAGTGGATCAGCGGCGTCGCCCGGGTGGTCGCGCTGACGCCGTAGACAGACTGACGCTGGTTAACCGTGAGGTCGTGCAGCATGTTGCGCAGGTCGGCGGCCGACTGCCGGGCGCGGTCGGTGAAGTCGGTCCGCGTCTTGCGCGCGTAGGTCCGGAATGACCCTCCGTGCGTGGCAACGGGCTTCATGCTGGCCACGCGAAGGCCGTGCCGCTCCAGCAGGACTGCCAGCGAGGCCGGCGTGTAGTACCGCAGGTGCTCGTGGTAGATCGTGTCGATCTGCAGGCCCTCGGTGATGCTGGCGTAGTCGTGGTTCTCGGTGATGAAGTACCCGTCGGCGTCGTCCAGCAGGTCGTGCACCCCGTCGAGGAAGTCGTGCACGTCCGGCACGTGAGCCAGGACGTTGCACGCGGTGATCACCCGGGCCGTGCCGCGCTCGGCGGCGATCTTGGCCGCCAGGTCGCGCGTGAAGAACGCCTGGTACCGCTCTATGCCCTCGGGCACCCGGCGGATCTGGTTGCTGGGCTCGACCGCGGTCAGCTTCAGCCGGCCGGGGTAGGCGAAGGCGCTCAGGAACGTGCCGTCGTTCGCCCCGATGTCCACGATCTGGTCACCGATGACAAGCGGCTGCTCGATCTCGCGGGCCAGTTCAGCGTAGTGCCTGCGCAGCGTGGCGGAGTTGCCCGTCGAGTAAGGATGCTCGGGGCGGAACATCTCCTGCTGGTCGACGATGTAGTCAAGCTGGACCAGGGTGCAGGCCGGGCACCTGATGAGCGCGAGCGGGTAGCGGCGCGATACCAGCCTGGCGCCTTCCGCCAGCGGCTGGCTTCCCATGTCGAACACGCGCTCCAGCAGGCAGCATCCGCAGCTCTGGCAGGCTTCGACCCTACCGTGCATGAGACTGGTACCACCTCACCGTAGCGGCGAGCCCCTCCTGGAACGGAGTATGGCCCCAGTCGCCCAGCGCGCGGATCTTGCGCGTGTCGGGCAGGCGCCGCGGCGGCGAGCCCTTGGGGAGCGAGCCGGGAACGACCTTGATCTCGCGGCCGTAGCACGCGGCGATGCCCTTGGCGACCTCGCCGACCGTGCGCTCGTCTTCCTCGCCGACGTGGTAGACGCCGCCCGGCGTGTCCGGGGCGCACAGCAGGGCGAGCTGGGCCACGGCGTCGTCGATGAAGCAGAACGAGCGCGTCTCCAGGCCCGTGCCCTGGATAGGGAAGTCGATGATGCCCTTGCGGTGCGCCCGGGTTAGCTCGTTCATCCGGTCGCAGAACTCGGGGATGACGTGCTCGTGGCCCATGTCGGGGCCGTAGATGTTGTGCGGCCGGGCGATGACCGTGCGGTCCAGCACGCCCGTGCGCTCCCAGGCCAGCGCCATCAGCTCGCAGGCGATCTTGCCGCCGCCGTAGGAGTAGCGCGGGTTGAGCACGTCGGGGACGGTGAGCGGGATGTCCTCCGGGGTGGGAACGACCGGCGCCACCTGGTACGCCTCAGACGACGACACGAGCAGGAGCTGCGCGCAGCCCGTCGCCTCGCAGGCTTCCAGTAGGGCGAGCATCCCGCCGACGGCGACGTCCAGCACCTGCCGCGGCTCGGCGTAGAACGTCTGCGTGCCCTGGAGGTAGGCGAGATGGGCGACCGCGTCGCAGCCGGACATCGCCCGGTAAACGGCGTGCGGGCTGCGGATGTCACCGTAGTGAATCTCGCAGCCCGCGCCGCTCAGCCGCCGCGCGTTACCGCGGCTCATGTCGTCCAGCACCCGTACTTCGTGGCCGTCAGCAGCCAGTTTCTTGACCAGCCCGGAGCCGAGGAAACCGGCCCCTCCGGTCACCAGAATGCGCATGTCCCATACGGTAGCAGACCAAGACGAAATTACCGGGTCCTGTCGTCCTTGTAGTCCCGGCCGGCATCAGCGTTCTTGGCCGTGGCCTTTTCCTTGCCGCTCTGCTCCGGCAGTCCGGCCCCGGCCGCGATAGACGCGGCAGTGCCCGCGATGAGTTCCGGTTCCTTCCCGCTGGCGTACTGGCGGGCGAGGTCGCTCACGTCTGCTTCCACCCGCCGTCGCTGGAGGCGCCGTTGGCCGGCCAGTCGCCAGCCGTCGCGGTACCGTCAGCGTTGCAGGCGCCGCCGTCCTGGATCTTGCGCCACGGGCCGCCCAGGGTGTCGCCGGGGGCCGCGTCGTAGATTGTGGTCGGGGCGGTCTGGTCCTCAGCAGCACCCGGCGCGGTGGCGTCGTACGGCTGGCCGGTGACCGGCGGGGGACTGGTAATGGGCTTCGGTGCATTCGGCATGATTTCCTCCTAGATCTGCTTCCAGCCGTTGCCGTCGTGGAAGTCCTCTGCCTGCTCCCCGTCGTCGA
>Ga0335085_10012899_pt1 | contig 12277 bp, 16 predicted proteins | sample Lox_Sample_45_FD_206712 | JGI IMG/M metagenome (GOLD analysis project Ga0335085, IMG submission 206712) | Soil microbial communities from Loxahatchee National Wildlife Refuge, Florida, United States - Lox_Sample_4.5 | ecosystem: Environmental > Terrestrial > Soil > Wetlands | place: USA...
GGCCGGGCGAGAAAAGCCGCGCCCAACGATGCGATCAGAAGAAGGGGAAGGCGCATCGGGGTCACTCCGAAGGTACCGAGGAGACGGAAGCGGCGGGATGAAGCGGACGGCGCGACGCGGTCTTGAACCAGTTGAGCAGCAGCGCCACCACGATCATCGTGCCGATGCCCATGACGTTGACGCTGAGCTGCATGACGAACCCGCCGGAGAATTCGGCGAGCAGGAAGTGGCCGAGCACCGACAGCACGATGCCGAGGCAGAAGATGTAGAGCGATTGCTGGCCGCAGATGATCACCGGCCGCGCCCAGCGCTGCTGCAAGAAGCGGCTTTCCGGCCGCACGACGTGCACCGTCGCGATCGCGAGAACGAGGAAGCTGATCAGCCGCAACGGCGCCAGATTGGTCTTGTCGAGCGAGTAGCTCCACAGCTGCTTGGCGAAGAGCGGCGGGAACGGATCCCAGATCCAGTGCAAGGTCCAACTGAAATTGATGATCGCAATCGCGGCGGCGAGGACAATCGCGGCCTGGCCGATCCAGGCGGCGCTCGGGAACGGCCATTTGCCGGTGACGCGGGCGTAGCCGGCGGTCGCGCCGATGACGAAGAGGAACTGCCAGGCGAGCGGATTGAAGAACCAGACGTCGTGCGAGGGCCGCGTGTGGAAGGCCCAGCCCTGGCGCAAGGTCAGCACGTAGACCGCGAGCGAGATCAGCAGCGGCAGCATGCGCCAGCGCGCCATGACGATCAGCACCAGCGGAAAGGTCCCGAGCAGCACGATGTAGAGCGGCAGGATGTCGAGGAACATCGGCTGAAACGCCAGCAGCAGCGCGCGGATGATCGCGAGATGCGGCTCTTGCAGGAAGTCGGCGACCCCCATCTCTTCGGTATAGAGCGGATTCTGCACCACGAGGATCGCGTAGCTGACCTCGGCGGTGAAGATCACGAAGAGGAAGATATGCGCGACATAGAGCTGCCAGACGCGGCGATAGATCTGCGCCGTGGCGAAGAGCGGCCCGTTGACCGCCAGCGAGCGGCCGTAGACCAGCGCCGCGGTGTAGCCCGAGATGAAGATGAACACCTCGGCGGCGTCGTTGAAGGCGATCGAGCGCAGGGTGAAATAGGCGAGGGCGTTCTCGGGGATGTGGTCGATGAAGATGAAGAACAGCGACAGGCCGCGGAAGAAATCGAGCCGCAGATCGCGCGTCGGTTTCGGTACGGCCTCGGCCATCGCGCTCAACGGGCGACGCGGACGAGGAGCTTGCCGCGATTGGCGCCGCTCAAGAGGCCGATGAAGGCGCGCGGCGTCGCTTCGATGCCATCGACGATGTCTTCGCGGTATTTGACCTTGCCGCTCGTCAGCCACTCGGCCATCTGGGTGCGGAACTCGCCCCAGCGCGCGCGGTGATCGCTGACGAGGAAACCTTGCACTAGCGCGCGCTTGACGAGGAGCTGGCGGTTCCAGCGCGGCCCCGTATCCGTCTGGCCGAGCCGGTCATAGGCCGAAATCGCGCCGCAGATGATGGTGCGGGCGTTGAGCGCGAGATTCATCATCACCGCGTCGTGCAGCACGCCGCCGACATTGTCGAAGAACACGTCGATGCCGTTCGGCGCGTGCTGCGCCAACTCCGCCGAGAGCGCTGCGGCGTCCTTGTCCTTGTAATTGATGCCGACATCGAAGCCGAGCTCGCGCGTCACGTAGGCGAGCTTGTCGGCGGCGCCGGCGGTGGCGATCACCTTGCAGCCTTTGAGCTTGGCGATCTGGCCCGCGACCTGGCCGACGGCGCCGGAAGCCGCCGAGATCAGCACCGTCTCGCCGGATTTCGGCTTGCCGATCGTGTCGAGGGCGAAATAGGCCGTGGCGCCCGGCATGCCGAGCACGCCGAGGAGATAGGACAGCGGCAGGCTGCCGAGCTTGGCGCGATCGATCTTCTCGCAGGCTTTCGCCGGCAGCACGGCGTGGCTTTGCCACCCGGCATAGGCGAGGACGATGTCGCCCGGCGCGAAGCCCGGCGCGCGCGATGCGATCACTTCGGCGACGACCTCGCCGGTCATGACGCTGCCGATCTCCGCCGGCGGCGCGTAGGAGCGCGCCGCGCTCATGCGGCCGCGCATATAGGGATCGAGCGAGAGGAAGAGCGTCCGCAGGACAAGTTGTCCGTCGCCCGGCCCGGGCAGCGGTACGGTCTCGAATTTGAAATCGCTTTCGCGGACAGCGCGGCCTTCAGGCCGCTCGGCGAGGAGAAAACGCTGGCTCGTCAGGTTCGACATCATCGGCGTCCCATGTGAGGGACGTCGATGATAGCAGAGCCGCGCTTTTAGATCGCGCCGCTCAGATCGCGTCGAGCTGGTACTCGATGTCGTTCGAGATGTTCCAGAGGTAGCCGATATCGGCCGTGCCCACGAGGGCATAGGCATGACCGTGATGGCGCCAGTAGAGCATGTTGAGATCGCCGCGCCGGTCGAAAGTCGGGGCGATGTCGGGCTGGCTCGTCTGGCCGATCACCACGGTCAGCGGGCCGAGCTTCTTGTTGTCGGTAGTGTAGAAGAGCTGCGTCGCCGGCTGGCCGCCGACCACGAGATAGCGGGCGCCCTGGAAGTCGAGGCCCCACGGCTTCAGATTCGGCAGCTTGAAATCCGACGGCAGCTTCTGGACGATCTTGCGGTTCGGGTCGTTCGGATCGGGCGGCACGTCGACCAGCGCCTGATCGTTGCCGCCGGCGCTGATCAGCATCTTGTGGTAGCCGGCGATGTTGTCGAGCCAGTTCGCCGCGGTAGCGCTGGCGACGGCCGCGGAGCGGCTGCTCTCGTCGTAGCCGGTGGTCACGAAATAGCTGACGCCGCCGCCGATCATCAGGCCGGCGACACCGGCCGCCATGGCAAAGCGCACCCAGGGGCGCTGCATCAGCGGCCGCGGCGGCCGCGCCTTTTGCGCGCCGGCGAAATTGACGATCTCGGCGCCTGCAGCGGTCGAAGGGGCCGCGGGCACGCCGCGCGCCGCCGCCAGCAGATATTCCGGAACGGGCTCATGCAGGACGGGCTCGAACGCCGCACGCAGCGTCTCGGCGCTGGCGGCCAGCGCGGCCACACGGTCGCGCAACTCGGCGTCGGCTTCGAGCCACGATTCGACCTCGCTGCGCGCGTCGGAATCGAGCTCGCCATCGAGGTAGGCTATCAGGGTCTCGTCACTCGGCTTCTGCATCGTTCCTACTCCTTCGCGCGTGGACCCCGAGCTCAAGCTTCGATTCCTCGAGCTTGGCCTGGAGCGCCACCCGCGCCCGCGCCAGCCGGCTCATAATCGTGCCGACCGGTACTTCGGCGACTTCCGCCGCCTGCTTGTAACTCATGCCATCCACCGTCACGAGCAATAGCGCCATGCGTTGCTCGGCAGGAATTTGCGCCAACGCGGCACGCACCTCCTGCAGCGCTAGACGGGCTTCCACGCGCCGGCCGGGTTCGTCGGTGCCGACATGCAAAGCCTCATCCTCCACGACCTCCTTCCGCGTGTTCCGCGACCGCAGCTGGTCGATCCAAATCGTTTGGGCGATTCGGAACATCCAGCTATCGAACCGCGTCCCCTCCTGGAACTGATGCGCCCGGGTCAGGGCCCGTTCGCATGCCGCCTGGACCAGATCGTCGGCTTCGGCAGCGGAGCCGGTCAGACCGCGGGCAAAGCGCCGAAGACGCGGCAGAACGGCAATAAGCTGGTCGCTGATCGACACGCTCATTGTGCCGTTCCGGGGCGGAACGGGGGCCTTGCGGCCGGCCTGACAATGTAAGAACGGGGGGTGATCAGATTTATTCCCTGTAATCTGGGCGCCATCTCCGGGTAACCGTCCTGCCGGTTCCGGAGGCACTGGGCGCCGGGCCCAGCTTGCACCACGGTTAACGCATCTTAACACCTGTCCCCAGCCAGGGAAGCTTGTGAGCGGCCCGGAAGGCGGCGGCGCGACTCGATGCCCACACGCAAAAGCGGCATTCGCGCTTCACAAACTCTTACCGACACGGCATTGTTTCGCCGTTCTCGCCCGAGGGGATTTTCCGCGACATGCGTATTGCGATTCCGAAAGAGCGCCGCCCGCAAGAGCGCCGGGTGGCGGCGTCGCCCGATACCGCCAAGCGACTGGTCGGCATGGGGCTCGAAGTGGTGGTCGAAGTCGGCGCCGGCGCCGGCGCGGCCTTTCCCGATTCGGCTTACACCGCCGCGGGCGCGACGATCGCGGCGAGCCAGGCGGAAGCCCTCGGCAATGCCGATATCGTTCTCAAAGTGCAGCGTCCCGAGCCGCAGGAAGTCAGCGCGATGAAGCGCGGCGCCGTGCTCGTTGGCATGCTGTCGCCGCTGCAATATCCCGACGAGGTGAAGTCCTACGCCTCGGCCGGTCTCACCGCTTTCGCGATGGAACTGGTGCCGCGCATCACCCGCGCGCAGGCGATGGACGTGTTGTCGAGCCAGGCCAACCTCGCCGGCTATCGCGCCGTGCTCGAAGCCTCGGTCGCCTTCGGCCGCGCCCTGCCGATGATGATGACCGCCGCCGGGACGATCGCGCCGGCCCGCGTCCTCGTCATGGGCGCCGGCGTGGCGGGACTGCAAGCCATAGCGACGGCGCGCCGCCTCGGCGCGATCGTTTCCGGCACGGATGTGCGACTCGCCGCGAAAGAGCAGGTCGAGAGCCTCGGCGCGACCTTCCTCACCGTCGACATCGAGGCGATGAAGCAGATGGAGACCGCCGGCGGCTATGCCAAGGAGATGGGCGAGGATTTCGCCCGCCGCCAGCGCGAGCACACGACCGAGGCACTCAAGAAGATCGACATCGTCATCTGCACCGCGCTGATCCCGGGCCGCAAGGCACCGGTTCTCATCACCAAGGACATGATCGACGTGATGCGCCCGGGCTCGGTCATCGTCGATCTCGCGGTCGAGCAGGGCGGCAATGCCGAAGGCAGCAAGGCAGGCGAGGACGTGGTCACCGCGAACGGCGTCACCATCCTCGGCCAGCTGAACATCCCGTCCCATATCGCCGTCGATGCGAGCCAGCTCTACGCCAAGAACCTCCTGGCGTTCTTGGGGCTCATCATCGACAAGGACAAGTCCCTCAAGATCGACACCGCCGACGAGATCGTCAAAGCCTCGCTGCTGACGCGCGACGGCGCGGTGGTTCACCCGCAATTGGCAGGAGCCTGAGCCATGGAAGCCGCCAACCAGCCTGATGTCGTCGTATTCTTCCTCACGGTGTTCGTGCTCGCCGTCTTCGTCGGCTACTACGTCGTCTGGCGGGTGACGCCGGCGCTGCATTCGCCGCTGATGAGCGTCACCAATGCCGTTTCCTCGGTGATCATCGTCGGCGCGCTGATCGCCGCGGGACCGGGCGATATGAGCTTCTCGAAGATCATGGGCTTCGTCGCCGTGACCCTCGCCTCGGTCAACATCTTCGGCGGCTTCATCGTCACGCAGCGCATGCTGCAGATGTTCAAGAAAAAGACGAAATGAGCGGGCACGGGGAGAATTTCTTTGAGCGCTAATCTGTCGGCACTTCTCTACCTCGTCGCCTCGATCTGCTTCATCATGGCGCTGCGCGGGCTGTCATCGCCCGACACGTCGCGCGGCGGCAATCTCTACGGCATCGTCGGCATGGTGATCGCGATCGGCACGACGCTCGCCTCGCCGCATGTCGTGAGCTACGGCCTCATCCTCGCCGGCATTGTCATCGGCGGCGCGATCGGCACTTTCATCGCGCTGCGCATCCAGATGACGGCCTTGCCGCAGCTCGTCGCCGCCTTCCACAGCCTCGTCGGCTTGGCTGCCGTCTGCGTTGCGACGGCCGCCTTCTACGCGCCCTCGGCCTATGGCATCGGCACGGAAGGTGCGATCGAGCAGGGCAGCCTGATCGAGATGGGCCTCGGCACAGCGATCGGCGCCATCACCTTCACCGGCTCGATCATCGCCTTCGGCAAGCTGCAAGGCCTCATCACTGGCGCGCCGCTGGTCTTCCCCGGCCAGCATCCGTTCAACGCGCTGCTCGGCATCGTGCTGCTCGGCGTGCTCGTCTGGTTCGTCGTGGCGCAGCCGGTCGCCGCCTTCTGGGCGATCGTCCTGATCTCGTTCCTTTTGGGCTTCCTGCTGATCCTGCCGATCGGCGGCGCCGACATGCCGGTCGTCATTTCGATGCTCAACTCCTATTCGGGTTGGGCGGCGTGCGGCATCGGCTTCACCCTCGCCAATTCGCTGCTGATCATCACCGGCGCGCTCGTCGGCTCGTCAGGCGCGATCCTCAGCTACATCATGTGCAAGGGCATGAACCGCTCGATCTTCAACGTCATCCTCGGCGGCTTCGGCACCGAGGGCGGCGCGGCGGCGGCCGGCGCCGGCCATGGCGACAAGGCGGTGAAGTCGGGCAGCGCCGAAGACGCCGCTTTCATCATGAAGAACGCGAGCTCGGTGGTGGTCGTGCCGGGCTACGGCATGGCGGTGGCGCAGGCGCAGCATGCGCTCAAGGAAATGGCCGATCTGCTCAAGAAAGAGGGCGTCACGGTGCATTACGCGATCCACCCGGTCGCGGGCCGCATGCCCGGCCACATGAACGTGCTGCTGGCCGAGGCCAACGTGCCCTACGAGGACGTCATGGAGCTCGACGAGATCAACCGCGATTTCGCCTCGACCGACGTCGCCTTCGTGATCGGTGCGAACGACGTGACCAATCCCGCGGCCAAGACCGATCCCAAATCGCCGATCTACGGCATGCCGATCCTCGATGTCGAGAAAGCGAAGACCGTGCTGTTCATCAAGCGCTCGATGGCTTCGGGCTATGCCGGCGTCGACAACGAGCTCTTCTTCCGCGACAACACCATGATGCTGTTCGGCGACGCCAAGAAGATGTGCGAGCAGATCGTGAAGTCGCTGGGCTGACGCCCGGCGCTTCTCCCCGTCCTACTTCGTCTCGTAGCGCAGGCCGAGCTTCATCTGCACCTGATAATGCGCGATCTTGCCGTTATCGAGATGGCCGCGGATCTGCGTCACCTCGAACCATTCGAGATTGCGCAGTGTTTTCGCGGCGGTGGCGATACCGTTCTTGATCGCTTCGTCGATCGTGCTGCCCGAACTGCCGACGATCTCGGTAACGCTGTAAACGTGGTCGCTCATCGAAGCCTCCGAACCCTGATCCCCTAGAACACGGGCGGCGCGGGCTTCGTTGCCGGCTTAGGCTCAGCCGGCGAGCAATCGGGCGAGGGCATCGAGCAGCGCCGCCTGGCCTTTATTGATGCGGCCGCGCGCGTCGTCGAGCGCGAACCACGCGCCGCGGTCGATTTCGGGAAAACGCGCGCACTTGCCCGAGCGCGGCGGCCATTCCATCTCGAATTCATTGCTGACCAAGTTCGCGGGATCGAGATCGCCCTCGAGCGCGAAGGCATGGACCCATTTGCCGCCGGCCTGCTTGATCGCGGGCAGGGCGCGGAAATCGCCGGCGAGCGTCGTGCCAGTCTCTTCGGCGAATTCGCGGATCGCGGCGGCGAGGCGCGCTTCGCCGGCATCGGCCTCGCCTTTGGGGATCGTCCAGGCGCCGGCGTCTTTCCTCTTCCAGAACGGTCCGCCGGGATGGACGAGAAACACCTCGATCGCGCCACCGCGCTGGCGATAGAGCAGGATGCCGGCGCTTTCCTTCGGCATGGTTCCGTCCCGGGAATGCAAAAGCCGCCGCGGCAGGGCCGGGCGGCTGGATTCTGCGTCGCGCAGAGCGGGGCGGCTAGTAGCCCTCGCGCTCCATGCGCTTGCGCAGCAGCTTGCGATAGCGGCGGACGGCTTCCGCCTTTTCGCGCGCGCGGCGCTCGGACGGCTTCTCGTAATTGCGGCGCAGCTTCATCTCCCGGAACAAGCCTTCGCGCTGCATCTTCTTCTTAAGGGCGCGCAGCGCCTGATCGACATTGTTGTCACGGACGAGAACCTGCACGAGTAGCCCACTCCTCTTGGGAACGCCAAAACGGGCTGCAAGAGGCAGCCCGGCACGATTTTTTATATCACAACGGCCCGGATTTGGCAATTCCGGCGCCTTTACCGGGTTTCGGCGGTCCCTCATATTAGCCCTATGGCCATCCTGAAAATCGCCCGTATGGGTCACCCGGTGCTGCGCCGCCGGGCCGATCCCGTGGCCGATCCGACCGCCCCCGAGATCCACCGTCTGATCACCGATATGGCGGAAACCCTGGCCGATATCGGCGGCGCCGGGCTGGCGGCGCCCCAGGTTCACGTCCCCCTCCGGGTCGTGATCTTCCAGGTGCCCGAGCACCGGCTGAGCGGCCGTCCCGACGACCAGGCGCAGCCGCTGATCGCCCTGATCAACCCGGTCATCGAGCCGCTCGGTCCCGAGCAGGAACTCGGCTGGGAGGGGTGCCTGTCCGTGCCGGGTCTCAAAGGCGCGGTGCCGCGCTACAGCCGCATCCGCTATCGCGGCCTAGCGCCCGACGGCAGCGCGATCGACCGCTCCGTCGAAGGATTCCATGCGCGCGTCGTCCAGCACGAATGCGACCATCTCGACGGCGTCCTCTATCCGCAGCGAATGACCGATATGCGGCTGCTGATGTTCGTCGAGGAGGGCGCGCGCTTCCCGGTCGATCTGACCCCGGTGACGGCATGAGCGCCCTCTTGAACGAAGGGGGACTCGCCGCGCGCAAGGACGCGGTGCTGCTGGCGATGCTGCCGAACGTGCCGTTCGACGGCTGGACGCGCGCCGGCATGCGCGTGGCGGCCGAGCGCGCCGGTATCGACATCAGCGAATTGCCGCTGCTCTTTCCCGCCGGCACGCGCGACATTGCCGCCTGGTTCAGCGCCTGGGCCGACCGCCAGACGCTCGCCGCGCTGAAGCGGCGCCCGATCGGCACGATGAAGATCCGTGCGCGGATCGCCACCGGCGTGATGGCGCAGCTCGAAATTTTGCTGCCGCATCGCGAGGCGGTGCGGCGCTCGCTGAGCCTCTTCGCGACGCCGCTCAACCTGCCGCGGGGCGCGAAGCTGCTCTACGACACGGTCGATACGCTCTGGCACGCGGCCGGCGACCGCTCGACCGATTTCAATTTCTACACCAAGCGGGGCTTGCTCGCCGGCGTCTATGCCGCGACGACGCTCTATTGGCTCGACGATCGCTCCGACGGCATGGAAGCGACCAAAGCGTTCCTCGATCGCCGGCTCGCCGAAGTGCTGGCGATCCCGAAGCTGCGCGAGCGTGTTGCGCCATTCAATCCGCTCAAAGTGTTGGACGCGGCGCGCCGGCGCTTCAGCGCGGCGGGATAGAACCGGCGTCAACGCCGCGGGCCGAGTTTCGTCACGTGCCCCATCTTGCGGCCGGGCAGCGCCTCGTCCTTGCCGTAGAGATGGATCTTCTGCAGCGGGTCGTTCACGGCCTCGCGCCATTTCTCGATATCGGCGCCGATGAGATTCTTCATCACCGCATCGGAATGACGCTCGGATGAGCCGAGCGGCAGGCCGCAGATCGCGCGCACGAGCTGCTCGAACTGGCTGGTGTAACAGGCGTCGATCGTCCAATGCCCCGAATTATGCGGCCGCGGCGCGAGCTCGTTGACCAGCACCTCGCCCTTGTGCGTGACGAACATCTCGACCGCGAGCAGTCCGACAAGCTCGATCTTCTCGGCGATGTGCCGCGCGATCGCCTCGGCGCGCATGGCGATCTCGGGCTTGACGCGCGCCGGCGCGATCGTTGTGTCGAGGATGTGGTTCACATGCTGGTTCTCGACCGGCGCATAGGCCGCGGTCTTGCCGTTCTCGCCGCGCGCGATGATGACCGAGACCTCGCAGGCGAATTCGACGAAGCCTTCGAGGATGCCGTCGCTCGTGCCGAAGCCGCGCCAGACCGCGGCGAGATCGCTGTCGCCGCGGATGCCGACCTGGCCTTTGCCGTCATAGCCCATGCGCACCGTCTTGAGAATGGCGCGCGGCCCGATCGCCTCGACGGCGCGGCGCAGCTCGTCCTCGCTCGTCACGGCCTGATAAGGCGCGGTGCCGACGCCGATCGAGCGCAGGAAATCCTTCTCCTTGATGCGATCCTGCGCGATGCGCAGCGCGTTCGGGCCGGGCCGTACCGGCACGTGCTCGGCGAGGGACTCGGCCGTATCGCCCGGCACGTTCTCGAATTCGAAGGTGACGACGTCGACCGATTTCGCGAAACGCGCCAGCGCGACCTTGTTGTCGTAATCCGCCGTCGTCGAGAGCGAGGTCGCCTGCTTCGCCGGGCTGTCCTTGATCGGGCAATAGACGTGGCAGCGATAGCCGAGCGCCGTCGCGGCCAGCACGGTCATGCGGCCGAGCTGGCCGCCGCCCAGAATCCCAATCGTTGCGCCCGGTTCAATCACCGCCATGACCATTCACGAATTCGACGGGCGCTTGGCGACGCTGCCGGTCTGTTGCGCACGCCAGCGATCGAGCCGGCCGGCCACGCCCTTATCGCTCAGCGCGAGGATCGCCGCCGCGAGCAGCGCCGCGTTGATCGCGCCTGAGCGGCCGATCGCCAGCGTGCCGACCGGAACGCCGCCCGGCATCTGCACGATCGAGAGGAAGCTGTCGACGCCCTTGAGCGCCGCGCTCTCGACCGGCACGCCGAGCACCGGCAGCGGCGTCATCGCCGCCGTCATGCCCGGCAGATGCGCGGCGCCGCCAGCGCCGGCGATAATGACTTTGAGGCCGCGGCGCCGGGCGCTGCGGGCATAGGCGTAGAGCCGCGTGGGCGTGCGATGCGCCGAGACGATACGGGCTTCATGCGGGATCGAGAGGGCATCGAGGGTCTCCGCGGCATGGCGCATGGTCGCCCAGTCCGACTGGCTTCCCATGATGATTCCGACGGACGGCGGAGCGCCGCGTTTGGCGCCTTTCTTGGCCGCCATCTATTCCCCCGAGTGAAACGAAGCGCGCATTATAGGAACGGCTCTTGCCGCGGCAAGCGCGACGGCGTCGCAGCTTTAGGCGATGATATCGGGCAGCAGCGAGTTCTCGAGCTTGGTGATGAGATCCTTGAGCGCGAGCTTGCGCTTCTTCAGGCGCTGCAGATGCAGATTGCTCGCCGGCACTTGCGGCGCGAGCCGGTCGATGGCTTCATCGAGATCGCGATGCTCGGCCTTGAGCGTCGCGATCCGCTGCTTGACGGCTTCGACATCGAGGTCCATGTGACCGGCGATTATATCAAAAAACGGTGATTTCCGCGATGTCCGATGGGGCGGCCGCCTTCTGGCGCTTTTCCCTGGCGATCTACGCCCGGCCCGGAGTCGCGCCTGCCTGCCTCGTGCTGCAGGATCGGCACGGCCGCGACGTCAATCTGATGCTGTTCTGCTGCTGGCTCGGCGCCGGCGGCCGCGGCCGGCTCGATCGCGCGGCGCTGGATGGGGCCGATCGCGCGGTGGCGGGCTGGCGGCAGGAGGTGGTCGAGCCTTTCCGCGCCGCGCGCCGCGCGATCAAAGCCGCCGCGCTGCCCGAGAGCGACGGCATCTACGCCAAGGCCAAGGCGGTGGAGCTCGAAGCCGAGCGGCTGCTGCAGCGCCGGCTCGCTGAGCGTGCGCCGCCGGAGAATGTCGGCTTATCGACGGAGCGGCGCTTGGCCGACGCGCTCGCCAACCTCGAACTCTATGTCGGCGATGCGCCCGCCGCGCCGATTGTCGAGGCGCTCAAAGCAATGGCGGAAACGGATTTCGCGACCGCGCCCGCGTGAGCGCGCGGCCTCAGCGCATCTTGCCGTCGGCCTCGCCCCAGCGCTTCACCTTGCCGGTATCGAGGCCAAAGAGATCAAGCACGCGGCCGAGATTGTGGTCGATCGCGTCTTCGAGCGTCTTCGGGCGGTTGTAGAAAGCGGGGACGGGCGGCGCGATGATCGCGCCCATCTCGGTCAGCGCCGCCATGTTGCGCAGATGACCCAAATGCAGCGGCGTCTCGCGCACCATCAGCACCAGCCGGCGCCGCTCTTTGAGGATCACATCCGCGGCGCGCGTGAGCAGCGTCGTGGTCACACCCGACGCCATCTCGGCGACGCTGCGCACCGAGCACGGCGCGACGATCATGCCGAGCGTCTTGAACGAGCCGGAGGAAAGCGAGGCCGCCATGTCGCCGATCGCGTGCGTCTCGTCGGCGAGGGCGCGCACCTCGGCGATCTTCATGTCGGTCTCGTAGGCTAGCGTGACCTCGGCCGATTTGCTCATCACGAGATGGGTTTCGACCGGCATCTCGCGCAAAAGCTGCAGCAGCCGGACGCCGTAAATCACCCCCGACGCGCCGCTGATTCCTACAACAATCCGT
>Ga0335085_10012900_pt1 | contig 12276 bp, 9 predicted proteins | sample Lox_Sample_45_FD_206712 | JGI IMG/M metagenome (GOLD analysis project Ga0335085, IMG submission 206712) | Soil microbial communities from Loxahatchee National Wildlife Refuge, Florida, United States - Lox_Sample_4.5 | ecosystem: Environmental > Terrestrial > Soil > Wetlands | place: USA: Florida...
GAACACGCCCGCTCCGCCGTAGTGGTCGCGGGCGATCCCGGGGGCAAGCGCGTTCCACTGTGCGTACATGCACAGCACCGCCCCGGCGTAGGCGGCGATCGTGACCCACACCCAGGCCCGTGAGCGGACCTCGCGCCAACCCGCCCGCAGCTCGCGCAGCAGCGACTCCGCGCGCGTCTGAACGCCCCTACGCCGGGGATGCACGCGGGCCAGCATCAGCGCGCTGAACACGAACGTGGCGGCGTCGAACAGGAACGCCTCGCCGGCTCCGACCCCGAGCACCAAGAGCGTCGCCAGGGCCGGACCGATCAGCTGGGCGAGGTTGGCCATCCATTCGGTCAGGGCGCGGGCGTCGAGGATCAGCTCCTCGGGGACCGTCTGGGGGACCAGGCCGCTGTAGGCGGGCCGGAAGAAGGCCTCGGCGGCCCCGTAACAGGCCTCGATCACGACCAACTGCCAGACGCTGGCGCCACCGGTGAGGATCAGCACGGCCAGCAGCACGTGCAGCGTCGCCCGCACGAGGTCGGTGGCGATCATCACCCGCTGTCGGGGCAGCCGGTCCGCCCACACGCCCCCGATCAGCAGCAGCGTCACCAGCGCGAGCGCCTGGGCGCCCAGCACGAGTCCCAGGTCGCCCACCGAGCCCGTCGTTTTGGTCACGTACAGGGCGATCGCGACCAGGACCACGCCGTCCCCGATCGCGCTCGCGGCCTGCCCCGCGAACATGAACCTGAAGTTGGAGTGGCGCAGAACGCGCGTGTACTGGCTCACGAGGTGCTACCCCGGAGCGCTCAGAACTCGAAGGCGGTGCGCCCGCCGGCGTCGAGCAGCTCCTGCACCCGCTCCCGGCCGTCGCCGATCAGCGGCGCGCCGTGGGCCAGCAGGACGTTCTCGAACTCGACCTGCTCGAGCAGTCGCTGCAGTCCCTCCAGCAGCGCCCGCTTGGTGGCGGGAGGGTCGTCCATCAGCGAGTCGGGCACGAACCCGAGCTCGCCGTCGCTTCCTGCGGGCCCACCTCGGACGATGCCGTCCGCGAACGCGAGCGTGCTCTTGGACGCCACGTGCAGGACGGTGTCGTCGGGGCAGATCCCGCCGAGCTCGAGCGCCGTCACGTCTCCCGGGAGCGCCGCCGGGGGCTCGAAGCCCTCGACCGGCTCACCGTCGCTGAACTCCCACAGGCCCGCGTTGTTGCAGAGGATCGGGCAGCCGAAGGTTTCCCGGAAGATCACGCTCTCGCGAAGGTGGTGGCGATTGGTGAGGATCACCGCCCCCGGTTCGTGTGGCCGGTTGGCGAACCAGTCGATCCCCACGTCTTCGGGGATCAACGGGTCGAGCAGCACCCCTCCGTCCTCCAGCCAGTAGCTGGAGACGAATATCTGGATCCGCGGGTGCAGCGTTTCCCAGTGATGGACTCCCGGCAGGATCTCCCGCATGGCGCCTACCGTAGCGCCGCCCCTACGACGGGGCCGCCCCGCCCCGGGCGAGCGTCCACAGCCGGCGGGTGTCCGCCAGGCCGAGCAGCCGCCAGCGGGCATCGGAGCCGCGGCGCAGGTACACGCGGGCATCCAGCGCACTGCGCATCCCGGCGAGGGTTTCGACCGCCCCACGCGCGTCGAGGTCCTCGCCCAGCAGCTCCCCGCTGAGCACGTCCACGACCCTGAAGGTGGTCTTCACGGGGGGTTCCGATGGACGGGGCGCCCGCCGCGGACGGGTCAGCTGCACGAGCGCGAGCTCGGCCTCCCCGGCGCCCTTGCGGGCAGCGTCGGGAAGCGGAGCGATGTGCGCCCCGGTTCCCTTCGTCTCGGTGTCGAGCACCCACGTCTTGGCCATACACACAACATAGGCACTCATGTGGTTCGGATCCCGTGTATGCAACTTCGTCTCTGCTGTTCGGTCCGGCGCATGCGCCGGACGGCCGGACCGTGCATGCACGGTCCGGGGAGGCCGCACATGTGCGGCCTCCCAAGGGTCGACGAGAGGCTCCCGCCGCTCAGGTCGATTCGCCGGCGCCCGCGAGGGCCGGGCGCAGGCGGCCACGGGGGGAGGAGGCCGCCAGCCCGGCGGTGCCGAGGGCGGCGACGGTGCCGAGCAGGAACACCGCCGGGTAGCCGGCGAGGGCTGCGGCGGCTCCCGCCAGCGGGGCGCCGAGGCCGACGCCGATGTCGAAGAAGGCGGTGAAGGCCCCCAGTGCGGAGCCGCGGTTCTCCTCGCCGACCTCGCTCACCACCATCAGGGCCAGCGCGGGGAACATCATCGAGAAGCCGACCCCCATCACGAGCGCCCCACCGAGGGCCGCCTCCAGCGAATGGGCGAAGGCGATGATCGTGAGGCCGAGCGCCTCGCACAGGGCGGCGCCGGTGGCGGTCACGCGTGGTCCGATCCGATCGGGGAGCGGGCTGAGGACGACGCGGCTGAGGAACACGGCCGTGGCGAAGGCCGTGAACACGCTCGCCCCCCCGCTCACGCCCTGGGAGCGAAGGTCGAGGATCACGAACCCCGCGAGCGCGGCGTAGCCGAAGTTGGCCAGCGCCAGCGCCAGGCCGGGGCGCCGGGCCGGGCGAGGGAACAGGCCCATCCGCTGCGGCGCGCGGCCCGTAGGCGCGCGGGTGGGCTCGGGCAGGGAGATGGCGATCAGAGCACCCGCGAAGGGGAGCGCCGCCGTCAGTGCCCATACCGCGTCATAGCCGGCCGCCGAGCGCAGCAGCTCGCCCACCAGGGGGCCCAGCGAGAGGCCTCCCCACACCGCCAACCCGAAGATCCCGAGGGCCAGGCCCTGGTGACGGGAGGGGGCCAGGTCCACCGCCCACGTGGCCCCCGCCGTATAGAGGGCGCCCTCGCCCATCCCCACCACCAGACGGGCCAGCACGAGCGTCCCGACGCTCGCGGCCAGCAGATACAGGACGCCCCCGACCGTCATCACCAGTGCCGCCACCACGAGCACGATCCGCCGTCCGCGGCTGTCGGCCAGGCGGCCGGCGATCGGCCGGCAGAAGACCGAGGTCAGCGAGAAGGCACCGACCACGATCCCCACGTCGAGGTTGGTCGCGTGCAGCGGTCCCCGCACGAACAGGGGCAGCACCGGGAGCGCCGCTCCGATCGCCAGGAAGGCCGCCAGTGAGGCCACGAACACCCCCGCGAAGGCCCTCGCCTCGGTGCGTCGCGAACGCAGCCGGTCGGCGCGCCGCCGCAACGCCGCCCCCCGCGGCGCTCCTGCCAGGCGACGGGTCGGTCGGGTTGGCCAGCGCAGATGACGATCCTAGCCGTAAGCTGGGGGTGTCGATTCAGACAGGGGGAAGCGATGCCAGCCACGGCAAGCAGGAAACGGAAATCCACGGCCCGCCGGACGGCGGCGGTGGCCCATCTATCGGTGTCCGAGCGCACGGAGCTCGGCAAGCGGGCGCGAGCTCAGACGCCGCGCTCATCCCACGCCATCTTCGATCCTCCGGCGGACCGGCCCGATCCCGTCGTGCTGCTCGAGGAGCAATCCACCTCGCGCGTCCCGGAGCTGGTCCCGATCCGCTACGGCAGGATGCTCGTGTCGCCCTTCACGTTCTACCGGGGAGCCGCCCGGGTGATGGCCCAGGACCTCTCGAGCACGCCCGTGTCGGGTCTGCGGGTGCAGTGCTGTGGGGACGCCCACCTCTCGAACTTCGGCGTCTTCGCCTCCCCGGAGCGGCGCTTGGTGTTCGACATCAACGACTTCGACGAGACGCTCCCGGGGCCCTGGGAGTGGGACGTCAAGCGACTCGCCGCGAGCCTCATGATCGCGGCCCAGGACAACGAATTCACCACCCGCGACGGCGAGCAGGCGGTGCTCTCGGCGGTGACCGAGTACCGCGAAGCGATGCGCGGCTTCGCGGCCATGGGCAACCTCGAGGTCTGGTACGCACGGCTGGACGTGGAGGCGTTCATGGCCGAGTTCGGTCCCCAGTTCAAGAGCCGCACCGTGGCCCGCGCGGAACGCACCCTGGCCAAGGCCCGCACCCGTGACAGCGTCTCCGCGCTGGCGAAGCTGACCGAACGCGTCAACGGCTCTATCAGGATCGTCGACCAGGCCCCTTTGATCGTGCCGCTGCGCGTGCTCCTGTCCGGAGAGGAGTACGAGCGCGTCGCCGACGAGCTGCACGAGCTGATGAGGGCCTACCGGCACACCCTCCAGTTCGACCGCCGGGTGCTGCTGGAGGAGTTCGAGCTGGCGGACTTCGCACGCAAGGTCGTGGGGGTGGGCAGCGTCGGCACCCGCGCCTGGATCGCGCTCCTGTTCGGCCGCGACCGCAGCGACCCGCTGTTCCTGCAGATGAAGGAGGCACAACCGTCGGTGCTCGAGGAGTTCGCCGGCAAGAGCGAGTTCGTCAACCACGGCGAGCGGGTCGTCACCGGTCAGCGCCTGATGCAGGCCGTCAGCGACATCTTCCTCGGCTGGGTCCACGTGAAGGCCGGGATCGACGGGGTGGCACGCGACTTCTACGGTCGCCAGCTGCGTGACTGGAAGGGGTCGGTCGAAGTCAAGCAGCAGAAGCCCGAGGCGATGGCCGCCTACGGGAGGCTGTGCGGCTGGACCCTGGCCCGCGCCCATGCCCGCAGCGGCGACCGGGTTGCGATCGCCTCCTATCTCGGCGGCGGCAACTCCTTCGACCGCGCGATCGTCGAGTTCTCGAAGCTCTACGCGAGCCAGAACGAGCTCGACCACGCACGCCTCGACGCCGCCGTGCAGGAGGGCGCGATCGTGGCCCAACGCGACCTGTGAGCGCCCCCGAGCCGGCCCCCGAGTCGGCACCCGAGCCGGCCCTCGAGCCGGCCCCCGAGCCCGCGCCCCCTCCGACCTCCGGGCCGGCCGTGACCTGGCTCGGCCATGCCACCGTGCTGATCGAGCTCGACGGCGTGAGGCTGATCACCGACCCGCTGCTGGGCGCGCGCGTGGGCTTCCTGCGGCGGGTGGGGGGCGCGGTGGACTCCGCCAGCGTGGGTGGCGTCGACGTGATCCTGCTCTCCCACCTCCACGCCGACCACGCCCACGTCGGCTCTCTGCGGGCGCTCGGGACAGGCGTCACCGTGCTGGCCCCGGTCGGGTCGGGACGGTGGCTGGCGGGGAGGGGCTTCACGGACGTACGTGAGCTCGGCGCGGGTGAGGAGCTCGAGCTCGGCGGCGTACGCGTGCGGGCCACCCCGGCGAGCCACCCCCCCGGGCGCTGGCGGGGTGGAAGGGGCCCGGCGCCGATCGGCTTCCTCGTGTCCGGCTCCCAGACCATCTACTTCGCCGGCGACACCGACCTGTTCGGGGACATGGAGCTGATGTTCGGCACGGTCGATCTGGCGCTGCTGCCGATCTGGGGGTGGGGCCGGACGCTCGGAGCGGGCCACCTCGATCCCGCCCGGGCGGCCCAGGCCACGGCGATGATCGCCCCCCGGATCGTGGTTCCGGTCCACTGGGGCACCCTGCGGGCACCGTGGCCGCTCGGCTCGCCGGCCCCTCCCGCCGCGCCGGCGCAGCTGTTCGCGCAGCTCGCCGGGAGGCTGGCCGAGGGCACCGAGGTGTGTGTCCTTGACCCCGGCGAGCGCCTGCAGCTGACGCCGCGTGTGATCGGCGGACCGCATAGCGTGGGTGCATGAGCGAGCCCCACGGACACCGGCCCCACGTAGGTTCCCCCGAGGCGGCCGCAGACGGGCAGCCGAAAGGCGAGCGCCGCCGGCTCGGGATCGCCCCCGGGCGGATAGCGCTGGTGTGGGTCCTCTCGGCGATCACCGTGTGGGTGGTCGGCGAACTGATGCCGGGCGTCGAGCTCAAGAGCTTCGGTGCCGCGCTCTGGCTGATCGCCGTGATCGGGCTCATCAATGGACTCGTGTGGCCGCTGCTGCTGCGCGTGGCGCTGCCGCTGACGGTTCTCACGCTCGGCTTCGGGGTGCTGCTCGTGAACGGCCTGGTGGTGTGGCTGCTCTCCGAACTGTCCCTCGGGGTGCACGTGTCGACGTTCGCCGGGGCGCTGGTGATCACGATCTGCGTCTCCCTGGTGGACACGGCCGCGATGAGCGTGCTGGCGATCGACGACGACGGCTTCTGGTACCGCAACGTGGTCGAGCGCAACGCCCGGCGCACCGCCCCCGGGACCGAACTCGACAAGCCCGGGCTGTTGCTGCTCGAGATCGACGGTCTCGCCCACGACGTGCTCGTGCGGGCTCTGCGCGACGGCAACGCCCCCACGATGGCGCGGTGGCTACGAGCCGGCTCCCACAACCTCACCCGCTGGGAAACGGACTGGTCCTCCCAGACCGGGGCCTGTCAGGCCGGCCTGCTGCACGGCGACAACGAGGACATGCCCGCCTTCCGCTGGTGGGAGAAGGAGCGGGGCGGGGCGATCGTCACCAACCACCCCCGTGACGCGGCCGAGCTCGAGCGCCGCCACTCCGACGGCCGCGGCCTGCTGTTCGCCGACGGGGCCAGCCGCGCCAACATCCTCTCGGGCGACGCCCCCCACAGCCTGCTCACGATGAGCACCGTGCTGGCCCGCGACCGCCACGGGCGCATCGGCCAGGACTACTTCGCCTACTTCGCCAACCCCTACAACGTCACCCGCACGTTCGTGCTGGTGATCCGCGAGATCTTCAGTGAGCGCTGGCACGCCTCCCGCCAGCGCCGCCGCGACATCCGCCCCCGCATCCCCCGCTCGCGCATGTACGCGATCGTGCGCGCGTGGGCGACTGTGATCCAGCGCGACCTCCAGGTGGCCTCGGTGATCTCCGACATGTACGCCGGACGGCCGGTGATCTACACCACCTTCCTCGCCTACGACGAGGTCGCCCACCACTCCGGCATCGAGCGCCCCGACGCGCTCGCCACGCTCGCCTCGCTGGACCGCCAGATCGGCCGCCTGGAGCGGGTCTCCGGAGACACCCCCCGCAGCTATGAGCTGGTGGTGCTCGCCGATCACGGCCAGTCCCAGGGCGGGACGTTCCTCGACCGCTACGGGACCACGCTGGAGGCGCTCGTCGAGGAGCAGGTCAAAGCCGGCACCGCCACCGTCGACGGGAACCCGAGCGAGGCGCTCGGCTACATGGGCGCCTCGCTGAGCGAGGCCGCCGGCGGCACGGGTGCGCCGGCCAAAGTCGTGCGGCGCATAACCCGCTCCAGGAGCACCGCGGGCGAGGTCCACCTCGGCGAGGAGGAGGCCCGGGGTCCGCAGGGCGCCGAGGGGGACCACCCGGCGGAGGGGACCGAGGAGGAGACCCAGCCGCCGGAGGTGGTCGTGATGGCCTCCGGGTGCCTCGGGCTGATCAGCTTCCCGCGTGAGCCCGGGCGCGTGAGCCTCGAGCGCCTGCAGGAGCTTTACCCCGGCCTGCTGAGGGCCCTGCGCGAGCACCCGGGGATCGGCTTCCTGCTCGTGCGTTCAGAGCAACACGGCGCCGTCGTGCTGGGGGCCGGGGGCGAGCACCACCTCGACGAGGGCCGGGTGCAGGGGGCCGACCCGCTCGAGCCGTACGGTCCCAACGCGGCCCGCCACGTACGCCGCACGGACGGCTTCGCCCACTGCCCCGACATCGTCCTCAACAGCACCTACTGGCGCGAATGGGACGAGGTGGCGGCGTTCGAGGAGCTGGTCGGCTCCCACGGCGGTCTCGGCGGTAGTCAGTCTCACCCGTTCCTGTTGCACCCCGTCTCACTACCCCTGCCCGAGCAGGAACTGGTGGGGGCGGAAGCGGTCCATCGCGAGTTCCGCCGCTGGCTCGTGCAGCTCGGTCACAGCGAGTACGGGGAGCCGCGGGGCCCGGAGGTTGTTCCGGCGGTTGCCCCCGGCTCGGGGACGGTCACGCCGGCCGGCGCCGGCGCCGAGACCTAGACCGAGCAGGGTCCTCGCGTGCACCCGTGCACGCGCGCCTTTGTGCGAAGCTTGGTCGTGGTGGATTCCGGGGCCCACAAGGAGTGGGGGAGGCTTTTCAAAGCGGCCTTCACGCAGTCACGCAACCCGATGGCGCTCCTGGACGAGCGTCGCGTTCACGTCGACGTCAACGGCGCCTACGTGTCGCTGCTCGGTTATCCCAAGCGGGAGCTGCTCGGGCACCCCGTCTACGAGTTCATCGTCGGTGGCCCACAGATGACGGCCCAAGAGTGGCTCACGCAGATGGAGGAGGGTAGCTTCAGCAGGCAGAGCGAGATGCGCTGCGCCGACGGCCACTCCGTGACCGTCCAGTGGGCGGCCACCGTCGAGCGCGTCACAGGACGCCGGCTGGTCCTGTTCGTGGCGCTCAGCACCTCGCGCTGGGGCGCTCACCCCCGCCGCTCGCAGAGCTCGCCGATGAGCGTGCTCCCGCTCACCGCCCGCGAGCTCGAGGTCGTGCGCCTGATCGCGCTCGGAAGCACGGGTCCGGAGATAGCCGACGAACTGCAGATCGCCCACGACACGGTCCGGGCCCACGCCCGCAACGCGATGCTGAAGTCGGGAGCACGCTCCCGCGCGCACCTCGTGGCGAAGGTCCTCGGCGACGGGTTGATCCTGGCGCTGCCGGGCGCGAAGCGAAAGCCCACCGTCGTCAGCGAAGGGACCGCCAGGCCAGAGCGGCCCGCGCCCAAGCCCACGGTCGCCGGGGCCGGGGCCGGGGCCGGAGCCCGCCGGGGCGCCGAACGGGGTTTCGGGCGCCCCGTGAAGACCTGAAGATCACGCCTCCGCGCGCGCGGCGTTAGCCGGGTGGAGCCGCCGGGCGGCGGCTCACGTATGGCCTTCCGGGCGCTGGTCGCGCGGCCTGCGGCGACCGAGGTTGCCGACGATCAGCGAGACGACCGTCACCAGGTAGACCTGTCCGAGCAGGCCCTCCGAGACCGACAGGGTTCGTCCGAGGTCGGTCGCGGCCGTGAGGTCGCCGTAGCCGATCGTGGCCAGCGTGGTGAAGCTGTAGTAGGTGCAGTGAGGGATCGACGCGGTCACGCCCTGGGCGAAGAAGGCTTTGCCCCCGACCTGCTCCAGGGAGCCATACACGGACGCGAAGAACATCCCCAGCAGCAGGTAGATGCACAGCACCCCTAGCACCGCGTCGAGCGGCACGGTTTGGGTGTCGCGCATCCTCCTGATGACGCCGACCATGATCACCGGGGGCCCGAACACGACCACCATCGCGTTGGCCAGCTTGACCAGGCGTTCGTCGATTTCGCCCACCACCGCCTGCAGCAGGCTGAAGATCACGACCACCAGCACCAGCCCTGTGGCCACGCGGAAGACCTCCGAGCGGACCTGGGAGGCGTGCATCGCCAGCAGCAGCGTGGAGCCCAGCAGGACCGCCAGGATCGCCAGCTCCCAGCGCCCGGGCGTGGCGATGCCCTCGATCAGGAAGGCGGTCACGATCACCACCAGCAACCGTGCGTAGCGGCGCAGGTAGACCCTGTCGATGGGCATCAGCCGACTCTCGGGGGCCGGCTCGTTGCTGGCTGCGCTCGGCTCGGACATGTTCATACGGCGCCGCCGGCGAGCGGCGCAGGGCCGATCTTCCACCACGGCCCTGACGGCGTGCTCATCGGGGCGCGTATGACGTCCCGCCGGATGGTCATCAAGGCGAGCGTCCTCTCGAGCTGAGAACACCGCCGGGCGCGTAACGCGAAAACGGGTCCGTGGAGGGGCGCTCAGCGCCCGCCCGACGGGCCCGCAACGCCAGAGCCTTCGCGCCAAGGGGTCCCGAAGGTGCCACCGCCTGGCACCAACGGGCCCCCGGACCGTCCGTCAATGGGCGCTGGAATGCATCTGTCCGACCCCTAGGACGACGCCGTGTCGTCCTTTTGGTGTCGGGGGGTGTCGCCCCTTTCGGGCATCTGTCCAGGCAACGTTTGGGGACTAAGGATTGCGGGTCGCAACGGCCGACGCTGGGACCATGATCCTGCTCGCCGAGACCCACCGGGAACGGAGCTGACCATGGAGGCCACGACGCTGTCGGCGAAGAGACGCATGGGGCCCCCGGTGCGCAACACGTCTCCCGGGCGCGCGCGCACGGTACGGGTCCTTCGTGCCGCGGCCGTGGTCGGGGTGCTCGCATACACCACACACGCCATAACCGGCTTCGGCGGACACGCCGTCCACGTCCTGTTCGAAAACTGGGTCTTCAACGGCCTGCTCGCCGCCAGCGCACTGCTGTGCCTCATGCGCGCGTTCTGGTCGAAGGTCGAGCGTGCCGCCTGGCTGACCCTCGGGATCGGCCTCGGCTGCTGGGCGATCGGGGAGATCGTGTTCACGATCGACCCCGGCCAGGTCACCGAAAGCGGGTTCCCGGCCCCCAGCGACTACCTGTGGCTCGTCTTCTATCCGGCGTCCTTCATCACCCTCGGGCTGCTTGTCAGGGCGCGAGTCAGGGTCTTCTATCCAAGCCTGTGGCTGGACGGCATCGTCGGAGCGCTCGCGATTGCGGCGCTCGCTTCGCAGTTCGTGCTGCCCCCGATCGTCGCCGGCACCGAAGGTTCGCTCGGCGACGTGATCGGCGACCTCATCTACCCCCTCGGCGACCTCCTGCTGCTCGCCTTCGTCGTGAGCGTGCTCGCGATGACCGGATGGCGCCCCGGCCGGGTGCTCGGGATCGTCGCCGTCGGCCTCGCGCTGAGCGCCAGCGCCGACTGGATCTCGCTGTACTGGTCCGCTACCGGGCACAGCGAATCGGGCGTGTTCGACTCGCTGTGGCCCGCCTCCGCGGTCGTGCTCGGGTGGGCCGCCTGGCAGGCTCCTCGCCCCTCCGCGGTGATCGGCCTCGAGGGCCGCAGGCTGCTGATCTTCCCGGTCACGTTCGCTCTGGGCGCGCTCGGCCTGCTCGCGTTGCAGTCCAGCCACCAGATCCACGACGCGGCGTACATCCTCGCCGTCTGCACGATCGCCGGCGTGATCGCCCGCATGGGGCTCACGTTCTCGGAGAACCTGGTGCTCGCCGATCGCAGTCGCGAGGAAGCACTCACCGACGCACTCACCGGCCTCGGCAACCGCCGCCGGCTGCTGGCGGCGCTCGAGGACGTGCTGCAGTCCGCGAGCACGCGCGAGCCGTGGGCGCTGCTGCTGTTCGACCTCAACGGCTTCAAGATCTACAACGACACCTTCGGCCACCCCCTCGGCGACGCGCTGCTGTCGCGGTTGGGTGTGAAGCTCGCCAAGGCGGCCGAACCCGAAGGCGAGGCCTACCGCCTCGGCGGGGACGAGTTCTGTGTTCTCACCCGCGTCGGCACGCGGCCGCTGGAGGAGATCGCGGCCGTCACCATCGAGGCGCTCTCCGAGCGGGGGCAGGGCTTTGACATCTCGACTGCCTGCGGGTGCATCATGCTCCCCGCGGAGGCCGAGGAGTGCTCCGCCGCGATGGGCCTCGTCGACGAACGCCTGTACGCCGACAAGCGCTCACGCCAATCCTCCGACGCGCCCAACCAGCTGCGCGACGTCCTGCTGCAGGTGATGGCCGAGCGCGAGCCCGACCTCCACGCCCACCTCCACGAGGTCTCGATCATGGCCCGCACGATCGGCAAGGAAATGGGCATGTCCGGGGAGGACCTCGAGATCCTCGTTCGCGCGGCCGAGCTCCACGACGTGGGCAAGGTCGCGGTGCCGGAAGCCATCCTCGAGAAGCCGGCTTCGCTGGAGCCCGGCGAGCGGGCGATCATCGAGCGCCACAGCGAGGTGGGCGAGCGCATCCTCGCCGCGTCACCAGCGATGGGCCCCGTCGCGCGGCTCGTGCGCTCCAGCCACGAGCGCTTCGACGGCCACGGCTACCCCGACGGGCGCGCCGCCGACGAGATCCCCATGGGCGCCCGCATCATCTCCGTCTGCGACGCCTTCCACGCGATGACCACCGACCGGCCGTATCGCAAGGGCATGAGCATGGTCGCTGCGATCGAGGAGCTGCGCCGCGAGGCCGGCCACCAGTTCGACCCCCGCGTCGTGGAGACCTTCTGCGCCCTCACCTCCGGGCGCCTGGACTGCGACGGCGAGCAGGCCGCCTCCCCCGCGCTCGCCTCCCGTGAGCCCGCCTCCCGTGAGCCCGCCTCCCGTGAGCCCGCCTCCCGTGAGCCCACCGCCCCCGCGCCCGCCTCCCTTGAGCCCGCCTCTCCCGAGCCGCCGGCGGTGGTCGATCCAGCCGACGGCATCGTCGCCGGCCCCGCGGGGCGCCCGGCCGCGCCCGACCCCGCGCACCCCGCCGCGCCCGACGCCGCGAACCCCGCCGCGGTGGCGAACACCGCGTAGAGGTATGTCCCTCACGAACCCACACCCCAAGCTCCCGAGCGGAGCGCTCTCTCGCAGACTGCTTTCGACGCTGCTCGCGGCTGCATGCCTG
>Ga0335085_10012901_pt1 | contig 12275 bp, 12 predicted proteins | sample Lox_Sample_45_FD_206712 | JGI IMG/M metagenome (GOLD analysis project Ga0335085, IMG submission 206712) | Soil microbial communities from Loxahatchee National Wildlife Refuge, Florida, United States - Lox_Sample_4.5 | ecosystem: Environmental > Terrestrial > Soil > Wetlands | place: USA...
TCGACCTCGTGGGGATTTAACAATACCTCTGATACTGATCTGACCGGCACCCTCACTCTCAATGTCTCGGCAGGACCATGTTCCTCCCCCGTTTCCACGAGTGTGACCGTCGTCGCTGGCAAAGCCACGTTTCTGACGACTGCAGATCTCAGAATTCCGGCAGGCTGCGCCGGTAGTGCGGTGTTTGCCTTTGTGGGACCGCCGGGCGCAATACAGGCTGATGCCTATATGGTGAGTTCCAATGGGACCGTTATTCCCACAAAGTTTGAGCCTCGGAATGTACAGCCGTAGTCGTTCGGCAAACCGATTCCAAGAGACGGCGGTTATTCGCCGTCCACGACTCGATCTACAACCTGCCAAACAAAAGCGCGGAAGCATTCCTGCTTCCGCGCTGATCACCTCTGATCAATGTTGTTCCCGACGGGAATGAGTCTCGTTGCGCCCTTGTGCTGCCCTTGAAGCGACTCTGGTTATTCTGGCGACGGATGCTCAGGTTGTTGGATCACGCTCAACTCAAAAAAACTGAGGCCCTTGAACGCCATCGCTGAGAAACCGAGAACTGCCAACTTCTTCCTGACAACTGACCACCAACAACCGACAAGTTGCTCTTACAACGAGTTCATCTTGGCCAGGAACTCGGAGTTGCCTACCGTCTTCCCTAAGCGGTCGATGAGCAGTTCCATCGCTTCGACTGGCGACAGCGGGTTCAGCACCTTGCGCAACACCCAGATGCGCGCCAGGTCGTCTTTGGGGATGAGCAACTCTTCCTTGCGCGTGCCCGAACGCTGAATGTCGATGGCCGGGAAGGTTCGCTTATCGACCAGCTTGCGGTCGAGAATGATTTCCATGTTGCCGGTGCCCTTGAACTCTTCGAAGATAACGTCGTCCATGCGCGATCCGGTTTCAATCAGCGCAGTAGCGATGATGGTCAGCGAGCCACCTTCTTCGATGTTGCGGGCTGCGCCGAAGAAGCGCTTCGGACGCTGCAAGGCGTTGGAATCGACGCCGCCGGAGAGCACCTTGCCCGAAGGCGGAACGATGGTGTTGTAAGCGCGCGCGAGACGCGTAATCGAGTCGAGCAGTATGACCACGTCGCGCTTGTGCTCGACCAGGCGCTTCGCCTTCTCGATCACCATTTCGGCAACCTGCACGTGGCGAGCGGCGGGCTCGTCGAAGGTAGACGAAATCACCTCGCCCTTCACCGAGCGTTGCATGTCGGTGACTTCTTCCGGGCGCTCGTCGATGAGCAGCACGATCAGCACGATCTCCGGATGATTGGTGGTGATCGAGTTCGCCAGGTTCTGCAAGAGCATGGTCTTGCCGGTACGCGGCGGAGCGACGATCAGGCCGCGCTGGCCTTTACCTACCGGCGTCAGCAGGTCCATCACACGGGCGCTGATGTTTTCCTTGACGGTCTCCAGCTTGATCCGCTCCTGCGGATACAGCGGCGTGAGATTGTCGAACAGAATCTTGTTGCGCGCTTCTTCGGGAGATTCGAAGTTGACAGCTTCGATTTTCACCAGGGCGAAGTACTTCTCGCCCTCATGCGGAGGCCGCACCTGTCCGCTGATGGTGTCGCCCGTCTTCAGGTCGAACTTGCGGATCTGCGACGGAGAGACATAAATGTCGTCGGGACCGGGCAGGTAGTTGTAGTCTGGAGAGCGCAGGAATCCATAGCCGTCGGGCAGGATTTCCAGCACGCCCTCAGCGAAGATGTGTCCTTCCTTCTCGCTTTGCGCCTGGAGGATTTTGAAGATGAGGTCCTGCTTGCGCAGGCCGCTGGCGCCGGGCAGGTCGAGAGCACGAGCTATTTTCGTAAGCTCGGTGATGTTCTTTTCTTTCAGTTCAGAGATTGTCATGTTCACCTACGGGGATTTTGCAGAAGGGCGGGCCGGAAGGATCGGCGGAGGGGAGCCGCGCCGAAGCGCGGCGCGCTTATGCAGCGCGCCGTTGTGCCTCGGAAGCTGTCTCCGGCTCTACAATCACGTTCTGTCGCTCGGCACCAGCAATCCGGTGCAGCACGTCATTGGTCGTGTCCTGGATACGGGTGCTCGGACGATGGAACTTCCGCGTCGCTTTGGAAGCCAACTGACACAGCATGTAACGATTACGCAGCGTATGAACTGCCTCGAATACGAGATCGGACCGCATTCTTTTTCTCCTAATTGCGTATGAATGTAAAACCAGGGAGCCCGGCCGATATATCGGAATGGTTCTCGCAGCCCCCGGCGTTGTAGAACTTGGCGGTGAGAACGTCTCGCGAGGCGCGCTCAGCAGGAGCCACCTGTTTGGATGCACATCCAGCGCAAAGAGTTCCAGTTTTCCGCAAAGCTGTTGCCCCGCCGCTCTTACCCCGGCGAAGGCCTATTTTTCTGGTGTTTACCTGATCACGGCGCACGGATATGCGCCTGCATTCAGATATTGCCTTCCTGATTACCGGTTAGTGGCGTTCAGTGTGTGGCCGATTAGGGCAGGACGCCTGGACTGGAGCTACAGGATAACGGCTAACTCAGAAGCGTTAACTTAGCCGGGACTGAAGCCCTTAGTCAAGAAAAATCTTGCTCGCACGCTCAACCAAAGGTAACCAACTAAAAACACTGTGACTTAGACGCTCCCCGCCGGCAAAGGTTTCCACAAAATTAAACCCCTGTGATTCAGGAAGTTGCGCGTAGGATGGCCACTCTAGCGGGTGCCCGTACCCGGGACTTCAACCAAAGTTTCTTGTTGGGCGCGCCATTCCGCCATCTTTTGACGTGGTTCTCCTTTTGGCGGGTTTTCGTCGGTCAACCTGAGGCTTCCCGGTTAGACGATCAAGAAATCCCACCCGGCCAACCGAGGGCCGAATGGGGCACGCTGTTTGTTTCTACGCCCAAAAAGTCCGATCCAGAGTTCGGTACTGGATCGCTTCAGCGATGTGCCCGGGCTCGATCTCTTCCGCGTTCGCCAGGTCTGCAACGGTTCGCGCAACCTTCAGGATGCGATCATGGGCCCGTGCGCTGAGTCCCTGCTTCAGCATGGCGCGCTCCAGCAGGTGCTCAGATTCAGTACCCAGCTCGCAATACTTGCGAATCTCGCGCGAGCCCATCTGAGCATTGGAGTAGATCCGCTCCTTCCCTACGGCGAATCGATTGAGCTGGCGCTCGCGAGCGGTGACTACGCGCTTCAGGATGTCGGCCGACGGCTCGGGGAGCGTTCCACTACGCAGCTCACGATAGTTCACCGCCGGCACATCGATGTGGATGTCGATACGATCGAGCAGCGGGCCCGAGATCTTTGCCACATATCGCTGGATCATCATTGGCGTGCAATGGCACTCGCGGGTGCGGTCGTTGAAGTAGCCACACGGGCAAGGATTCATGGCGGCCATGAGCATGAAGCGCGCTGGGAAGCTAAGCGACATCGCGGCCCGCGCAATGGTCACGGTGCCGTCTTCCAGCGGCTGGCGCATGACTTCCAGCACATTGCGTGGAAACTCAGGCAACTCGTCCAGAAAGAGCACGCCGTTGTGTGCCAGCGAAACTTCCCCAGGACGCGGGATCATGCCGCCACCGATGAGGCCCGCATCGGAGATGGTGTGGTGCGGCGAGCGGAACGGACGCGTTCCCACCAACCCACTGGACGAGTCGAGCACGCCTGCGACGCTGTGGATCTTTGTCGTTTCCAGCGCCTCCTCGAACGTGAGTGGAGGAAGCACGGTCGCCATGCGTTTGGCGAGCATCGTCTTGCCCGATCCGGGCGGGCCGATCATAAGCAGGTTGTGTCCGCCCGCGGCGGCCACTTCGATGGCGCGCTTCGCCGTCTGCTGACCGCGTACATCGCGGAAGTCAACCCCGAATTGCCGCGACGTCTCCAACAGCGCGTGCGTATCGACCTTGATCGGCTGAATACCATTGCCCGTATTCAGGAGTTGCACCACCTCGATTAATGACCGCACGGGATAGACATCAACACCCTCGACCACGGCTGCTTCGCGCGCGTTCACCTCCGGCAGGATCAGTTTTCGAATCTTGTTGGCACGGGCCATGACGGCAATGGGCAGCGCCCCTCGAATGCCGCGCAAGCCGCCATCGAGCGAGAGCTCGCCTACAAACAACGAGTCTTCCGGAGGCTTGTTGTTGATGCCACCGTATGCGCCTAGAATGCCGAGCGCCATCGGCAGGTCGAACCCGGAGCCTTCCTTACGCATATCGGCGGGAGCCAGATTGATGGTGGTGATCGTTGGTGGAATATCGTAGCCGCTATTCTTCAAAGCAGAGCGAACGCGTTCGCGGCTCTCGCGGACGGCCGCATCCGGCAGGCCTACCGTGGCGAACTTGCCTTCTTCCCCGCCCTTTATAATCCCGACATCGACTTCAACCTGGATAAGGTTTGCGTCAATTCCATAGACGGCGGCGCTGAGTGTCTTGTAGAGCATGCCAGTGGACGCGGGAGGTCCGACTCTTTAAGAGGTAACAAAGGCAGGTTACGCCGGGATGTGACGGAACTCACCTGAGATGGTGATGTGCGTGCCCTCAGAGCTTGCTGTGGTACCGGGCCAACCCCTTTATCGCCGCATCCTTCTGAAGGATTAAGATATTCAAGATTCAGCTCAGAACATGCAGGGATTCGAAAGACTTCGCGAATTCAATCGTGCCGTCCGTGCCTCTCGTCTGGAAGCGGCCGCCCAGTGGAACCCATATCTGCCACAGGTGCAAGACTTCAACTTCGCGGAAGGCTTGCTCTTCGGAGTGGCCTTGGCGCTGCCATTTTGGATTTCGCTGGCGTTCGCCATTGAGTTGCTGACTCGCTAGCCCACAGTAACGGACGCCCCGGCCATGTTCCCGCTATGATGATTGATAGCCCTCACGACAACTCTAGCGGGGCATACTCATCTATGTCTGAAGCCTTTATCTGCGACCCGATTCGCACCCCTTTTGGCCGCTACGGCGGAGTCCTTTCACCCGTCCGCACGGATGATCTGGCCGCCGTGCCCATCAAAGCATTGCTGGAGCGCAACCCGGGACTCGATCCCACTGCAATCGACGATGTAATTCTTGGCTGCGCCAATCAGGCAGGAGAGGACAACCGCAACGTCGCGCGGATGGCACTACTGCTCGCCGGCCTGCCGCAGGAGGTCTCCGGCTCAACCGTGAACCGGCTCTGTGGATCGAGTCTCGATGCGATTGCCGTGGCTGCGCGCGCCATCAAGACGGGCGAGAATTCCCTCATTATCGCGGGTGGTGTAGAGAGCATGTCGCGCTCCCCATTCGTGCTGGCGAAGCCCGAGGCGGCGTTTGCTCGCGACTTCAAGATGGAAGACACAACTCTCGGCTGGCGCTTCGTTAACCCGAAGATGAGGGCCATGCACGGGGTCGACTCGATGGCCGAGACAGCCGAGAACGTTGCCGCGGAGTTTCATATCTCCCGCGAAGACCAGGACGCATTTGCTTTACGCAGCCAGCAGCGCACGGCGGCGGCGATGCAGGATGGCGCGCTGGCCGAAGAGATCGTGCCGGTATGTATCCCACAGCGTAAGGGTGGTCCGGTGATCGTGGACAAAGACGAGCACCCGCGTCCCGAAAGCACGCTCGACGGACTTGCCAGACTAAAGCCCTATGTCAAAGCTGACGGGACCGTGACGGCGGGTAATGCTTCCGGAATCAACGACGGAGCGGCGACGATGATCGTCGCGTCGGAAGCGGCGCTAAAGAGATTCGGCCTCAGACCGTTGGCACGCGTGGTGGCGTCAGCAGCCGCCGGCGTTGCTCCTCGAATCATGGGCATGGGCCCGGTTCCGGCGACGGGAAAAGTTCTTGCGCATGCAAAGCTCACCATTGATGACATGGACGTGATCGAACTGAACGAGGCATTTGCCGCGCAAGCGCTCGCTGTACTACGGCAGCTATGGATTCAAGATGATGCTCGCCATGTGAACCCCAACGGCGGCGCAATTGCTCTTGGCCATCCTCTCGGCGCCAGCGGAGCCAGACTGGTCACTGCTGCCGTGCGCCAACTCCAACGCAGCAAGGGCCGCTACGCCCTATGCACCATGTGTATCGGCGTAGGCCAAGGTATAGCGATGATTCTGGAGCGAGTATAACGGGGCGGAATTCCACTTAAGTGCCGTGCCTCGCTCCCTTCCTTCCCAAGCAACAAGGTCGTCATTTCGCTTTTTCGTTTCCGAGAACGTGGTATAACATCGAAAAGTTTCACGCCGCAATACCGGCTCAGGCACGCCCGACCGATAGCTAAAGGATCTACGGACAACCAATACTCCAGGCAGGTTTGCTAGGGGCCGACACGCTAGCGAGATTGAGTATTTCCCATTCAGATGCAGGTGGACGTTGATGAACGAGGTTTGGGGTCCGCTAATACTATGCGTGGACGACGAACGCACGGGATTGCTAATGCGCAAGTTGCTCCTTGAAGCGAAGGGTTACCGGGTGGTAACCGCGGAGAGCGGCGCCGAGGGCATTGCTATTTTGTCCACCCAAGCGGTCGACCTCGTTCTTCTCGATTACATGTTGCCGGGCGAGGACGGCGGCGTGATCGCCGAAAAGATGAAGAAGATCAAACCATTAGCGCCAATCCTTATGCTTTCCGCGTATGTCGACCTGCCATCAGAGAGGCTCGCCTGCGTCGACAGGTACGTCATAAAAGGTCAGGCTCCTACAACCCTGTTGAACGCCGTTACAGATATGCTCGATGGCAGCTCTACTGCTTCCAGCCAACCTCCCGCAGCCTGAACGCCTATGCCGGTATCTGCCCGTAATCCCCTTGACAAGAACGGGCCTCGTTTCGCTTTTGATCTGTCGTACCTGCCTACTCTCTCTAAATATGCGTTGGCAGTCGCGCTAACTGCGATCTTTCTTGGACTGCGGTGGCTGCTGGATCCGCTCCTGGGGAACAGGGTTCCGGCAGCAATCATAGTTCCTGCAGTGGTGTTCCTAGTGGTTTTCGTCGGCATGGGGCCCGCCATTCTTGCAACAATTCTCGGGCTGCTGGGGGCCATTCTTTTCTTTGCTTTGCCACGCCACATGCTCTCGCCCCACGATCCGGGCGCAGCGATTCTGCTGCTGTTCTATCTACTGATCTGCGCCGCGATCATCGCGACCGGGGAAGCGGTTCGGCGCAGGGGGCACGAGTTGATCCGGAGCGAGGAGCGTTTTCGCGCGTTCGTATCAGCCAGCTCGGATGTCATGTACAGCATGAGTCCCGACTGGAAGGAAATGCGCTACCTTGAAGGCCGGGAGTTCATCGCGGATACGAACCACCCGGAGCGGAACTGGGTCGAAAAGTACATACATCCCCAAGACCAGCCACAGGTAATGAGCGCGATCCGGCAGGCCATTACCACCAAGAGCATCTTTGAGCTGGAACATCGTGTCCTGCGTGCCGACGGCAGCTTGGGCTGGACTCATTCCCGCGCCGTTCCGCTACTCGATTCCAAAGGTGAGATCGTCCAATGGTTCGGAACAGCCAGCGACGTCACTGCCCGGCGGCAGGCGGAAGACGCCCTGCGACAGAGTCACGAGACGTTTTCTGAGCTAATTGAGCGCGCGCCCTATGGAATTTACGTTGCCGATGCGCAGCTTCGCATCACCAGCATGAACGCCAGCTCGCAGAATGGCGCCTTTCGTAACGTGCGGCCCGTGATCGGACGAGACTTGAGCGAGGCGCTGCGAATCTTGTGGCCGCAGGCCGTGGCTGACGAAATTACTGCTCAATTCAGGAACACGCTCAAAACCGGCGAGCCGTTCTACTCACGTGATTTCGTTCGTCCGCGACAGGATATGCAATTGGTCGAAGCCTATGAGTGGGAGCTGCATCGCATCACGCTTCCCGACAGCCAAAATGGCGTCATCTGCTATTTCTTCGATTCCACGAAACTGCGCGAAGCCGAGCAGGCCCTGCGCGACAGGACCGAAGAGCTCATGGCTATGTTTGAGCGCATGCCCGCAATGGTTTGGATTTCGCGCGATCCCGAGTGTCGGGTGATGACCGGCAACGCGATGGGCACTCAGGTCTATGGAATCCGTCGTGACGACAACGTATCGGCAACTGCGCCCGACTCAGAGAGACTGCCGATCCGGCACTTCGATTCCAGTGGCCGCGAGCTGCGGCCTGAGGAATTGCCCATGCAGCGTGCCGCTGCGACTGGCCGTCCCGTCGAAAACACAGAGATGGAAGTACTGCTTCCCGACGGACGGAGGATCTGGATCTGGGGAAATGCCACCCCATTGTTCGCGGCCGACGGCAAAGTACGCGGCGCCATCTCCACCTATTTCGATGTGTCGTGGCAGAAGCAGATGGAAGCTGCCTTGCGCGCCAACGAGCGTCTGGCGCTTGCCGGACGGCTCTCCGCAACTATCGCCCATGAGATTCACAATCCGCTGGACACCGTGGGCAATGCGCTCTTCCTGCTGAAGCAGAAAATCGTTGAGCGACAGGAGACCCAGGAACTGATCGACATAGCGCAGAGTGAAGTTGCCAGGGTAGCTGAGATCAGCAGGAACCTGTTGAACCTCAATCGCGACTCTCGCGAGGCATCCGTAGTCAGCCCGTCAAAGTTGCTGGACGACTCGGTAGCGCTGATCGAGCGGACACTCGTACATGGGAGCCGCCGGATTCAGTTGGCGCATGGCTTTGACGGCACCATTGAAGCATATCCATCGGAGCTGCGGCAGGTCTTCACCAACATTCTGCGGAACGCGGTGGAGGCAACCAGCGAAGGTGGTTCTATCCGCATCTCCACCCAACCAACCCATGAGGCGGGAGAAGGGGGCGTCCTCATCCGGGTTGTGGATGATGGCACCGGTATCCCCGACAACTTTCGATCGAAGCTATTCAGCGCCTTCGTTAGCAGCAAAGGCGAGAATGGCACCGGCTTGGGATTGTGGGTGAGCCGCAGCATCGTGCAGCGCCATGGCGGTATCATCGCCCTCGCGAACAACAGTGATGGAAGCCAGGGCACAACCGTGTCAATCTTCCTGCCGTCGAAAATTGGATTGCCTGCGGGGGTGAGTGAAGGAGCACGCGCTGCGGGAGAGTCGGGACAGTAATAGGCATGCAATGGTTGCTTCGATCGCTGGCTACTAACCACCGGCCACTGGCCACTTCTTCTAAACCTTCCACATCACGGGAGGGTGTTGCGACTGCATCTCGAAATCGGCGGGAATACCGTGGCGCACGTTACGTTCATAGGTGAATTCAATCTGCAACATCCAGAGTATGGGCACGACAATGAGGGCCAGCACCAGCCACAGCCATCGCTTCTCGACCCTCACTTGCAACATCGGTGACTGCTCCCAAGCCTACCTCAGATACTTCGCCAAGAACGCTGTGGTGAGTTCCCAAGCCTGCTTGGCGTCGTCCGCGCGGTAGCCTTGTTTGTTGTTTGGATTCTCGAAAGCGTGTCCGGCGTCAGGAAATATTTTTATCTCCACCGTCTTGCCCAGCGCTTTCAGGTTGGACTCGAACTTCTTCACGTCGTCCACCGGGATGCCTTTGTCCTGCCCGCCGAAGATTCCGAGAATAGCAGCGTTAGTGGTCTGCAGAGTCGCCCGGTCGGCGAGATGTCCATAATTGATGACCGCTGCTTTCAGCCTCGGATCGGCTATGGCCAAATCGAGCGCAGCGCCTCCGCCCATGCACCAGCCAATATCGCCGACTTTCGCGGGATCGACGTTCTTCAGTGATCGAAGATAGCTGCTTGCCGCCAGGAGGTCGCGATTGGCGCGGTCTTCAGGAACGCCACGCATGAGCTCGTGCGCCTCGTCAGAGGTGGTCGCCACCTTGCCGCGATACAGGTCGATCGCTAGCGCGACATAGCCCTGATCGGCCAGCTTCGAAGCCTGCTCCTTCACCCAGTCGTTCAATCCCCACCATTCGTGGATCACAACCAGAGCAGGAAACGGGCCCTTGCCCTGCGGCGCGTAGAGGATTCCATTCACCGTCTCATCGCCGCTCTTGTAAGAAACCGGCTTGCCGTCAGCGGCGAAGGCGGAAAGCGTCATGGCGAAGAGCAATCCGCCGAGTAGGATGATTTTCACCGTTCCTCCTATAGACACTGCAATTAGCAACGAACCCTATCTCACAAATCCGTTAGGTTGTATCAGGGCGCCGACTTTAGTCGTGCCGAAAGCGCGAATGTGATCGACTGGCGCTTTAGCCCCTGCGGATCCTGCAGTCGGCACGGGCTCAAGCCTAATTCTGAGCTATCGATTTGCGGCACATCTAAGGTCGTGCCCTTGATACAAAGCGATTCATGAGACAGTTTGTGGCAAACACTAGGCCACCTTCCACGATTCGCGGCGGGCACGGCTCGGCATTGCTAGCTGCTAGCTGCTTCTTTCCCCGCCAATCTTTCTAGCAATTTGCGCCCCAGCTCTTGCAACTCACCAAAGCGTTTCTGATACTCGACAAACAGGCGATTGTATTCCAGCGAATGATCGGGATCGAGGTGGGCGCGCAACATCATGTCGCGCAGCTTCACCGGATTCGGCAAAGTTGCATCCTCGTTCAACTCTTCGAGTGCGGCGGTGGGGTCGTAGTGATACATGGCGGACGTTCCTCGATAGGGCGCATCGTATCACCATTCGTGCTCTGCTGCGAGGAGGGACGGGTTGCGGGATTCGAGCCACGCAGTGCATTCGCCCGTGCCCGCCTGAGCTTTCTGGCGAAGAACTTTGCTGGCCAATACCGTTTGCCAATAGCTAATGGCTGTTCTCTTGCGAGATCTGAGTTACCGCGTCTTGGGTGCAAACATCCGAAGCTGCTCCGGACCGCGGCTCGCCGATGCGGTAATCGCGGTAGTCGATCCTCAGCTTGGCGGTGCCGCCAAAACGGACGTGGGTGGTGCTGGTGTTGCGTGCCGGCAGCCAGAATTCGCCAATTTTCTTGTATTCGTGCTCGATCTCCGTGTGGGTGATCCAGAAGGAGATGCTCTTAGCCGGCTGGGCCGAGACGCGGGAGACAGCGAAGTCATTGGCGTCAACCCATATCTTCCCGTTGTAAAGAAACTTGCTCTTAAAGCGGGGTGTTACTTCAAGAACATACTGCGGTTGCCCAGCGATAGTTTCGGTTCCGACCAAATGAAACTCGTAGTTGTTGGGAGTCAGGTCAGTACGTCCGAGGTTCGTTTTATCGAGCGCCTCTTTTTCATTTTGGATCAGCTCGCGTAAGACATGGTCGAGCAGCAGTCGTGAGCCCCGCTCCTTCAAGACGCGAAATTGCTTCTGCGCCGGGGCATCGTAGGCCATGTCGACAACCATCTCGGCAGACCTCCCGGACGGGAAGCCGAGATAGTCAATGGAGTAATACCGGCAGTTTTCATAATGGGTCAGCAGCGTGGCGCGGAGTTCGTTGCGCTGCACAAGCTGCGCAACAACCTGCTCTGTGCTCAATGAAGGCGGGGTGTTTGCGCCATGGGCTTGCCCCAAAGCCCAGACGACCGTCAGCACGGCAGTGAGCAATCTCGAGCGCAGCAGTCGTCCTATCAACATGCACCCCTAGGCCTGAAGGTGATTCGGATCGGCAGCATCTGTCAAGCCAATATCTGATGACGGCACACTACAGAACAACATCAGGCGACAATTTGCATATCGCCCTTTTGCCTGCGGCGAAAAAGAAGTTGCCACAGCCACACTGGCCCTGCAATAACGAACTGCACAATCAGGCCCGGAATACGTATCAAGTCACGCCACAGTGGCTGGCTGCCTTCTCCTACTACCATGGCGCCGCGCCGCATGATGAAAAGGTTAAAAAGTGTCGAAACCACTGACAATCCCGTGGCCACACCGACCGCCGGACGAACATTATGCATCCCGGTCCACACATGCGCAAAGTAATCCGCGCCATACAAGGCGCCTGGTATGACCAACGCCACAACGCATGCGCCCAGCCACTCCGGCTCAGCGAAGCGCATCGCTTGTGTGAACGCGGCGTAAATGCCGGCGGTGGCGCAAGTGAAAAGGATCTCGACCAGCACCGCGACAGACATCTCCACGCGCCCGCGCCTCATGGTGGCGACGAAGAAAATCGTTCCCCGGTTGATGGCTCCGAAAAGCGCCGACTTCCAGTTCCAATGCCGAATGAAGTAGTAGAACGGGTTGCTCAGCACCTGCAACAGGGCTCTGCCGACGGTGGTGCGCGGGCTTCCGTTGCCGGCATCGGCGTTTGAAGTCATGTGTTGCCAGTATATCGGGGTTGATTCCACGATTGAGTAAATCCTAAACAAGTTCCGCGGTCAAAACCCCTGTGGCAGCTGCTACATCCCACCTGCGAATGCTCGAATC
>Ga0335085_10012902_pt1 | contig 12274 bp, 8 predicted proteins | sample Lox_Sample_45_FD_206712 | JGI IMG/M metagenome (GOLD analysis project Ga0335085, IMG submission 206712) | Soil microbial communities from Loxahatchee National Wildlife Refuge, Florida, United States - Lox_Sample_4.5 | ecosystem: Environmental > Terrestrial > Soil > Wetlands | place: USA: Florida...
AAGCCCTTGCTGCGGGAATTCGGCATCACCAGGGTTGGAGACGTCACCGGCCTCGATCGCATAGGCCTCCCGGTTTGGATTGCGGTCAGACCGAACGCACGTACACTGTCGGTCTCCCAGGGAAAAGGGCTGAACGACACAGCGGCAAAAGTCTCGGCAGCGATGGAGGCCATCGAGCTCGCGCATGCGGAGCAGCCCGATCTTGAGCTCCGCCATGCGACCGCCAGCGAAATCGCCTCCACTGGCAAGCTCATCGACCTGGATGAGCTTCCCAAAGCACGCCACTCCGTTTTTGGCACAAGGACGGTCATTGCGTGGACCAAGTCCGTCGACTGGAAGACAGGTGGGTCGATTTGGGTGCCCTTCGAGATCGTGAACGCCGACGCAAGCGTTCAGCGAATGGATGGCGCCGGCTCATTCCTGCATACGACCAATGGACTTGCCTCCGGCAATGTTGCGGAGGAAGCCATCTTGCACGGGCTATGCGAGCTTATCGAACGTGATGCCCTGGCGTTATGGGAGTATGACGGATCGGTTGCGCAGGCTACGAGCCGAATAGACTTAGGTAGTATCGCCACGCCTGTCGCGACGCATATCATCCAAAGACTGCGTTCCGCCGACATCGAACCAATCGTCTGGGACGCCACCAGCGACATCGGCGTCGCGACCATTCGTGCCGCGCTGCACGACAACACGTCGGATCCGGTGACAAATCCCTTACCGGCAAGCCTTGGCGCGGGCTGCCATCCCGATCGCACCATCGCGCTGTGCCGGGCCCTGACCGAGGCCGCTCAAAGCAGGCTGACAGCGATCGTGGGATCGCGCGACGATCTCGGGCGACAGCGCTACCGCGAAACGCAGAGCGCGCACGCGCTGAATGCGTCCCGTGCTTACGCGCACGATAAGACCGCGCAGAGGCCGTTCAATTCCGTTCCAGACAGTGCAACCGGAAGCGTCACCGAAGATCTCAGTCTGGTCGTCAAGCGGCTGGAACAGGCCGGCTTGCCTCAGGTCCTGACAGTGGACCTCAGCAGGCTCGGAATGCCGGTGTCGGTCCTGCGCACAATCGTGCCCGGGCTGGAAGGCCCGACCGACTCGCCGTCCTATCTTCCGGGCGCAAGAGCTCTCGCGCGAGCCGCCAGGAGACGCCCATGACCACCTACGTCTTTTTGGGGCCGAGCCTGCCTCTCGAGCAGGCGAGGGCGATCCTCGATGCGACCTATCTTCCACCGGCGCAGCAAGGCGACCTCCTCCGGCTGCTTGAATCGAAGCCGCGCTATGTCGGAATCGTCGATGGCTATTTCGAGACGGTGCCGGCGATCTGGCACAAGGAGATTCTTCTGGCCATGAGCCAAGGCGTGCATGTGTTTGGCGCAGCGAGCATGGGAGCGCTGAGGGCGGCGGAATTGCAACCGTTCGGAATGATTGGCGTTGGCAAGATCTTCCAATGGTTCAGCGACGAGACAATCGTTGCCGACGATGAAGTGGCGGTCCGCCATGGTCCGGCGGAGCTCGGCTATCTGCCGTTGAATCAATCACTGGTCGACATTCGCGACTGCTGCGCGGCGGCCTGCGGCGAGCGTATCATGGCAGCTCCGCTTGCGGAGAAAATCGTTTCCGCCGCGAAAGCCACGCCGTTCTGCGACCGGACCTGGGACGCGATCGCGCGCGAATTGCGCCGGCTGGAACCAGCGCAATCCCAGGCAATTGACGCCTGGCTTGAATACGCCACGAAGCGCTACGTCAGCCTGAAGGCGCGCGACGCGGCGGCGCTGCTAGCCAAAATGAAGGCCGTCATTGCCGAACCATGGCGGCCCAAGCAGGTTGACTTCACCTTCGAGCACACGATCTTCATCGATCGCCTGCTCAACGAGATTGCGCTGGAAAAAACTCGCAAATCGCTGGATTTGCCGCACACGCCGCCCGATCGTGAAGCAGCAATGATGGATCAGCTGCGAAGATCAGCACTGCTGCGCGTGATCGCGCGTGAGGCCGCAGCGCGCTCGGGATGGCAATTAACTCCGGTCGAGATGACCGAAGGCGCCAGCGCCTTGTGGTCCGCCATGGGACTTACCGACGCCGAAACGGCCACGCGATGGATGCAGCGAAACGGCATCTCTGAGCGAACGCTCTGGTCCTATGTCGGCGACGAACTTTATGTCGCGCGCCTGATCCGCGCCTATCGGGTCGAGGTCGAGCGCGAGCTCGCACTGCAACTGCTGATGACACACCAAGGTCAGCCCAACGGCTCGGCCCGAGGTTCCAGCTCTTCGAGCGAGACGCCATCGACGTAATCCTGCCAGAACGCATCGTCCGCTGACCACGGCACTGCCAACTCCGCCGCGTAGCGATGGCCGTTATGATCGCGTACGACAAAATCTTCAGGGGCCGGAAACACTTCCTGCATCCGGATGAAGCTGCCTTGCGCCTGTAATTCCTGTCCGAGCAGTTCCACCGCTATGGCGCTGTCGGTTGCGAGCAAGCTCTCGGTCTGATGCCGGCCTTGAAAGGTGTAGACCAGATCCGGCAAACCGGCCTTGCGCGCAAATCGGCGCCATTGAATCAGCCGTTCGGCTCCGCGCGCATTAGCCAGCGTCATTCCGAAGGATGCATCCGGCGTCCATCGCTCCGGGCTGACGACGGCATCATCGAGCATCAGTCGCGGCAAATGATGCCAGCACTCGATCTCCCGCGTGAGCCGGGGGATCGGCGCCAGCAGCGGGGGACGTCCAAGGAATGACGAGACTGAAGCGAGCACGGAGGCAAACCGGTCGAGCCCACCGAGATACGCAGCCGACCGGGCGGACGGAATCAACAGTTGGTTCGCGTTTGAGCGAGAGGCCAACAACAAGGGACGACCATTATGGTTTCGGGCAATCGTACCTTGACGAAGCAGCGCATTCTCGGCACCGAGCGGATCGATCACGTCGGCCGCAACGGATGGTCTTGCCGTGACGTTGGGATTGAAATGATTGCGGATGGCAAGGTCGAGAAACCGCAAGCCAGGCCAGCGGGCCGAGGCCGCCGCGACCGCATCTCTCTGCCACGTCAGGAACGGATCTCCGCCGCCAAACAAATGCGAGAAACGTGAATAGAAGAAAGACGGCTCCGGTGTCAGTCCGCCGATGCGCAGGAGCACGCCATGATTCGTTTGACCGATCAGCAGCAATGCCGCGCCTGGCGGAAGCGCCGAGGTCGGGCCGGAGCCGTCTTCCATCGCGAGGTGATGGACGTGGTATTCGATCGTGGGCTCAAGCTCCCGCTCCCAGCGCGCGAAGGCCACTTCTGCCTGTCTGGCATAGTCAGGCGATGCCTTGGAAAGTACCCTGTCCTGCCATGACCATGAGCGTTGAGCAGGGTCGGTCTCAGCGCCGCGACTGAGAAACTCGGCGAGCGGAACGCGCATCTTGCGCGGCAGCGTGCCAAAGAAGTGATCGATGCCGACCCGGGTCTCGATCTCACCCAGGCCGTAGCGGTCGAACGCCCAATAGAGACGCAGCTTTTCCTCGATGAGCTTGATCAGATCGCGCGAAATGGAAAATCGAAATGGCGCCGTTCGGTCGACGACCAGCACGTCCTCGCCATCGGCTATGACCGTCTCATAGCGACGGAGGACCGAACCGACTGCCTCGCGCGCCTCCTCCAGAAGGTCGCGCAATGCAACCGTTTCGAGCGCATCGATCGCCGTCTCGATCTTGTCGGCGATCTGCCGCAACCTGGTCCGGCACTCCTGCCAGCGCCGCCTCTCGCTCGCCGGGAGCGTCTCGATCATCGCATCCAGCGCGCCCCATGCGTCGGCAAAGAAGGCCGGCAGGCAAGCCGACGACCACAATATCCCGGCATCGATCCAGATTTGGCATAGCCTGCGGGCGACCGGCGCTGTCATGTCCGGAAAGCGATCGCAGAGCGCGGCCTCGATCTGGCGCAGGCTCGGCCAATCAGCCAGACCAAAGCGTTCGTTCAGGAAATCGAGCTGCGCGTGATGGGCAATGCGCCGGGCAGACCAGGTCCCGCCAGCGAAGGTGCCGAACTCCCAGGCTTCGTCGCTACTCCTCCTGAGTGTCGGGTTGCGGCGCCAGCCCAACTCCTCGATCCACGGCCGACGGCGATTCATCTGCTCCAGACCTCTGGCGAACAGGGAAAGAGCCGGACTTACGCGAATGATCGACGGGGCGGTCGCGACCTGGACCGGGACAGCGGTTTCGACCGCCATATCTTCCAGCGCCACGCCCGCCCACAATCCATTCGGCGTCGCGCGTCCAATCGCCCGCATCAGGTATCGGTGGAGCGTGCTCTGCAGCCGCTGCCGGCTGCGCCGGCTGGATGGCTCGCCGCGCGATTTCTGCCATTGCTGGAACAGAGACGGGCTGGCCAAGCATAGCGCACGCTGGAAGCGCTCGTTGCTCACGATGTGCGCGAGCGCGGCACCTGCACGCTCCAGCTCGGCAGTGTGGGCTCGCTCGATCTCGACGCGTTCCGCAGCGTGCCGGTTTCGACGCTCCATGGCGGCCAGGATGGCGCGCCCAATCGCGAAGTGAACAGTCTCGTGTTTCAGCAGACCCTCGGCCAACCGCTCCGGAAGCGGCTCAACCGTACCGTGGAGGTAGCGCTTCAGCTCCAATGCCATCCTGCGAACCGCCCGGTCGCCAAGGCGCGGAATGATCTTGTAGAGTTCGGCTGCGAGTCCATCGCTCTCGCAGCGGATCTCGTCCTCATTGCCGATCCAGTCATCAATCCGCTTCGTCAATTGTCGCGATCGAAGATCATCCAGACTCTCGATCGGCCAGCCCGCAACTCTGAGAATGGCCGGGCCGAGCCACCGTGCGCCCGTGTCGGTCTCGTCTGCAGCACGGCCGGGATGCGCATCAATCATCGACCCTCATCCGGGTTGACGAGCGGTGCATCCCGCTGCGTTCCTCCGATCGCCCTGCTCCCGCCATCCTTCGATCCGGCTGTGCACCGCGCAAATGTTGCTTCGGGTTACGAGCGACCGCCATCGTGCCGGCGATCGCCGCTGCCCGCGCCTGATCGAAGCCATGCCTATTCAACGTGAACAGCGCCACGTAAGGCAGGATGGACCTGACGCCGCATTCCATCCGGCCCAATTGCCATGCGCGCGAGAATCCGTCCGCGAGCGCGGAATTGGCCTGCTGATATCGGCCTACGATATCAGCTTCGTCGGGAGACGCAGACCCCCGGATGGTGTCGAGCGACGGGGGGGGCGCAGCCCCATCGTCAGTCCCGGCTTCAGCCTGCAGCACCGTCGCCAGATTGCACCATGTGTCCCAGACTTCGCCGGCGTCAGTGAGCACTCGCCAAAAAAGGTCATCCAACACTGACGCGATCAGCGTGGCATGCGGTATCGTGAAGACGTTTTTCTCGCACAATCGGTCCATCGCAATCCATGCAAGGCTGTCGGTCGACCAGAACGCATGAACCGACCGCATGCATTCGTGACCGCCGAACTGCCGGTATTCGGGCTCGTACACACCGTGGAAGCTTCGCACGATGTGGCCTTCGGACTTCGCACGCGAGATCAGCGGGCGAAGCCGGCGCACCAGGTGCTCGCGGACATCGAAGAAGCGCAGACGCAGATCCGGCGGCTTGCGCTGGAAAAAGAACGATGCCGGGCGTCGGACTTCGCGGGCGCCGATGCCTTCCAGCTCCCTGAGAACATAGCGCGCGGACGACAACGCGGAGCCGTCACGACGAGCGAGGGCCACATTGAACTGGATCCATTCGCGAGTGCGACCTGCCATGGACGCTACAGAACCATCCGCTTGTCGAGATCATGCGCTGGACCGAAGCCGCGCGGTGCTGATTGCGATCTGATTGGACACCAACTCGTCGATCTGCTCAGCGTAGGTCTCTTCGAGCAAGCGAACCACCGTAAAATCATACATGGCTTTGGCAAACGCAGGCAGCGTGAGCTTCTGGCATTCGAGCCAGTGTGAAAAATCCTCGTCTGCGGAAAGCCCGAAGCCGCGGCGAAACCAGTCGGACGTGGACTCTATGTCGGAGTCGGTGACGTTGATACCCGCGCGATCCGCGTCATGACAGGCAAGGATCCTCAGCAACGCCTTTTTTCGAACGACGGCCAGGGTCTCCCCGCAGGCCGTGAGCTGCGCTCCGTCATCCGCCTTCAACCAGCCATCGATGGTGCGATCGAAGCTCATGGCACGATAGTCTCCTGCGCGTTCATCACTTGCGCCGGCGCGGGCTCGTGGACGAGGTCGAGCAGCCTTTGCCGGACCATGCTGACAAGAAGCATTTCGATCCCTGCGCGGCTGTCGTCGGTCGCATCGCGTCCGGCAAGACCCGCGACGATATCGGCCCAAGGCCGATAGCAGGGATCCTCGCCAAGTGCCTGGAACGATCTCTGATCGAGTGTAACGATGCTCCTGCGCGAGGTCACTATGCAACTGTCGCCTGCCCGCTCGACGACCGCCGCCGGATTCCAGGCTAGACGATAGCGATTGGCGTCCGCGTGATCGGGAACGGATACACGATGCGGAAACGGTCGCCCGAAATATCTGTCCGCGTAGATTAGCGACCACTCCTCCTGGCCCGGCCACACGACCGGCGGCCATGCATGATATCGGGAGAACCGCGGCCCGATCATCTCTCCGGCCTCTCCCAGCAGCGCCATGACCTCGGCGCGCGTCAACCCGTCGGTGTTTTCCCAATCGGTTCCGATGCCGAACAGAAAATCCCTGCCCTCGACAGAGGCGTTGATGCGGATGCCGAATTTGCCGGCCTGGGAAAAATAGGGCGTGTCGGTCAGGATCTCTAATTCATGGATGTCGAACGTATTTCCCGGGTCATCGAATAACTCGGCGTTTTTCTCAAAGAAACCAATCGTCCGCCGCGCACTGTCATAATGCTCACCCGGAAATCCGATCATCGAAAAAACGTGGAAGCGGATGCCGGCGTCGCGGCAGTTCTGCAGGACGGTCGCCGCGTTCTCGACGCGGATGCCTTTGTGCATCCGGTCGAGCGTGCCCTGATCGGCAGACTCCAGTCCAAAGTAGATGCGCCGCAACCCCGCGCGCGCCAGCTTTTCGCAAAGCGGCTTCGTGAAGCCCGGCTCCAGCCGCGCGTAGCCCGACAAGGCGAGATCCGTTCTCCGCAACGCCTCGAGTGCATCCGCAATCCGGTCCAACACGCGCGGCGGCAGCGCTTCGTCCGCCAGCAGGAAATGCCGGCAGCCGTGCTTGCGAGCCAGCGCGTCGATGTCGGCGGCCAGCTTCTCGGCCGGCCGGGTGCGGTACCGCTTCGGCGAGACACGATTGATGAAGGGAATGTCGCAGAAGGTGCATTCGTCGTGGTAGCAGCCCTTCCCGACCATCAAGGGTAGCACAAGCACCGGGCTCAGATATCGATCGAGCGGCATGCCGTCGAAATCCGGCGGCGGCAGCGCTGCATAGTCCTCGATGTGCAGCTTGGTCGCGCAAACCGTGTTGCCGGCCTTGTACAGGAGGTTCGGGACCTTGCCGAGATCGCCGGCTCCCTGAAGCTGGTTGATCAGTTCAAGCAGCGCCGTTTCACCTTCGCGGACGACAACGGCGTCAGCAAACTCGGTGAAGAACTCTGGCAGATGCGGAAGCCGGTGCGACACCTTGGCGACCGCGGTGCCGCCAAGGACAACCCGGAATCCCCTCCTGCGCAATTGCCGGGCGAGCGACAGGCCGGGAATGATCTGCCAGCGCAGCGTCAGAGAAATGCCGATGAGGTCGTAGCCGTCTTGCTCAAGCCTTGGGAGCACCTCGGCTTGCCAATGATCGTCAAAGAGATTTGCGGCAGGGTCAGAGGTGACCTCCAGCAGATCGGAGAAGCGGCTTGGGTCGATGCCATCGACTTCATAACGCAAAACCTCGGTCTGATAGCGCATTTGCCGTTCTGCCGCGAGCGAAACGAGATCGAGCGCATCGTAAAGCCGCTCGCGCGCGCAGTTCAGCCGGACGGGATCGCAGAATTGCACGGAGTCACGGATCGTGGCCAGCGAGGCCGCGATCGTCTCAGCAAGTTCGGGAGCGCGATAGGCACCACGCTCGAGCAAGCGGCGCCGATCCGCGTCTGCGATCTTCGCTCTCTGCGTCAGCCGCTCGCCAGCTTCCAGCAGACGCGGCGGACGCAACAGGTGCAGGACGCCTTCGATGTCGAGATCCAGCAACGACACGTCTATGCCCGCCGGGCGTAGTGCCGCAGCGAGCGCAGGCAATGGCAATCTCGGGGCTCTCGGATCCCCACCAGGAGGATAGATGAGAGCCACACGAAACATGTTTCAGGCCAAAGGCAGTGTCAGGCTCTTACCGATAGATCTGTCTACCAGGGACACATGATGGTGGACGTCATGAGGGGACCGCCCGGACGCAGGCTCACGTTTGAGACGGCGGCAACCTGGCTGATATGCGCCGTCGGCACGTTCAGACCACCGGCGACGGCTTGCAGGTCATCGACGCTCAGCTCGCGATCCTTGCCGCCCTTCGACGCAAGCCCTTCCTTCATTCTCTTGACTTCGGTGTCAGGCATCTTGGCTTGCGCAAGGATTTCCGGGCGGAGATAGTAATAGTTGCCGGCGTCGTCCGTGATAACCAAGCCGTCGGGTTTCTGATCAGCCATGTCACGCCTCCATAAAAAATTCGAAATCCAAATTCCGCCTAAACTCTAACCAAGATGGACCAGATTGGCAATACGAGCCCTCCGTGACACGCTTCTTGGCGACGGCGGCATGAGGGCAGAACCCGCAGGAATCGATGGCATAAGCGGACCACCGCGCCTTCGGGATTTGGCTTCAACTTAACGCGGCCCTTGCGCGCGGTTTGTCGCAAATCCGACCTCGTTCATCGCCTCCCCGTGCGCGGCGCCCTCAAGAGTGATCTGCAACAGCCGCGCCCTGATCAAGCGGTTGATCGTGCGCCGAATTTCAAGCTCAGCCTGCTTCCCGGTTCCGATCAAATCGTGCGCCAGACAATCGGAGAAGAACTGCCTGAGGGTGCGCGGATTGCTCGATCCGAAGACACGGAAAGCCTGTTCAGACACCATGATCGTTCCTGAGCGGGACGAGATTTGCACGGCTCTCTCGCAGGGTTCCAGCAGGGCGTCGGGACACCAGGCGATCGTGAAGCGCGAGGGATCATCCTCCTCCAGCAATGCCGTCCGGAACGGAAAATCACGATCAGCGTAGTGATCGGCATAGAGCACCGCAAACTCTTCAAAGCCCGGCCACAAATGCAATTCGCTGTTGTGGAAGCGGCAGTAGATGCGGCGGAGCGCGTCGTTGTACTCGCCGACGAGACGCGTGACCTGGCTTTGCGAAAGGCCGCGCGTATTCGACCATCCGCTTCTAACGCCGATGACAAATTCCTTGTCGAGCGCCTCTGGCGGGATGCTGAGCCCAAGCCGGCTCGCATTGGCAAAATAGTCTGTTCGCAATTCGAGGCCGAAGGGATGGAGGTCGAAGCTGTTTCCCGCGTGGTCGATGATGTCGGCGTTTTCCTCGAAGAAACGCAGCGTGTTGCGCGCGCTGGTCTCCGTTTCCTCGGGAAAGCCGATGATCGAAAAGATGTGAAACAGGATGCCGGCATTGCGACAGTTCTGGAGAACCGGCCGGACATGCTCAAGCCGGATCCCCTTCTTCATATGGTCGAGCGTCGCCTGATCGCCGGATTCAAGGCCGAAGAACAGCTTCCGCATCCCCATCCTGGCGAGCTTGGCGCACAGGGGCGCCGTAAAGCCCGGCTCGAGACGCGCGTATCCCGTAAACGAGAACCGCCGGCCGGCGTGCGGCTTGAGCTCGTCGGCGAGCTTTTCCAGCAGGCGGGGCGGCAGGGCTTCGTCCGTAATCTCGAAATGCCGGCATCCGAAGCGGTCGGCGAGCGAGAGAATGTCCTGAGCGATCTTCTGCGGGCTTCGGACGCGGTAAGGCTTTTTCGAAACGTGATTGATGAAGGGAATGTCGCAGAACTTGCACTCGTTGAAATAACAGCCTTTGCCGACCAAGATCGGCAGCACCGGCTCGGGTGTGAGATAGTCCCGCAGCGGCAGGCCGGCAAAATCCGGCGCGGGCAACTCATCGACCTCCTCGACATGGGTCTTGCCCAAATGCACGCGGCCGTCCCTGACATGCAAATAATTTGGTACGCGGGAAAAATCGCGGGCCGATGCGAGTTGCCCGACCAGCTCCAGGATTGCGGTTTCGCCTTCGTAGACCATGACGCCGTCGGCAAAATGCGCGAAGAACGCCGGAAGCTGCATCAACTTGCTCACGAATTTGGTGAACACCGTTCCACCCAGCACCACGAACAGTCCCCGCTCGCGCAGCCGCCGCGCCAGTGCAAGTCCGGGCAATAATTGCTGTCGATTGACTATGGAAATCCCGACGAGATCGGGATGGTCCGCCTCGACCGAGGGAAGCAATTCGGCCTCCCAATAATCTTCGAACAGATTGCTGCCGTGGTCGGCGGTCGCGGCGATCAGATCGGCAAGGCTCTGCTCGTCGACGCCATCTATGTCATACTGGATCGGGCAAAGACCGTAGCGGATCGGCCGATCGGCCACGAGGCAAGCAAGGCCAACGCCGTCAAACAAGCTGTCCCGCGCCGCTTGAAACCTGTGAACGTCGTAGAAGCTCACGGGATCCCGCAGTGTGGTGAAAGCGTTCGGTATATCCTCGACTAGGGCTTCGCTGCGACGAACCAGGCGCGACAGCGCGCTGGCCTCGATGCCGGCTGGTGGTCGCAGCTTCAGCTTCTCCGCGTTGCGTTGGATCTTGTCAGGTCGCAGCAAGGCGATCAGGCTCCAGATGTCGGCGTCGATCAACCGCGTCGAGATTCCGGCGCGGCGCAGCACGGCGGCGAGGTAGGGAAGCGCAAGGTGCGGAGCCCTCGGGTCGGTCGCTGGTGGAAAGATCAGCGTGACATGCATGAGACACCGAGCGGTCCGATATCAGCCAAAGGGCGAAGGCCACATGCGGTCGGGATCAAGACCGATGGCCCCGAAGCGACCGAGATGGAGCCTCGGCGACAGATAGACGGTCACGATGGGATGACGGTTCGCCCACTGGATCGACGCCCAGCCATGAATGCCCTGCTCCCGCTCGAGCGGACCGCGGGCGAGCGCGGCAATCACTGCCTCGTACGAAGCCGTCGCGATATCGAAGCGTTGCAACACCCGCTTCAGCCTTCCCGTCAGATCGGCGTCGGACCAGGCGCAATGCGGATAGAGGCGAATATGCGTCGTCGAATGCACCGGCGTGTTGGAACCCTGCTCCAGTTGGAACGATGTGAGTGCGCCGCGTCGAATGGAACGGTCATCGCCGCCAAGCAATGCACCGACAAATTCACGCACATCGCTGGAATGATCCGCTCCTGCAAGACTGCACGTAGATGCCAGGCTGGCGGGGCTCGCCTCGCCGTGTCGGACGTAGAGCTTGATGCGGCTTCGTGCCGCAGCCACGAGGTCAAAGCTCAGAAACAGCAATTCGTCATCAACCTGCAACCGCGCCTCGAGATCAGGCCAGACATGGAACACGCCAAGCCTTCCGAGCGCGGCCGCGGCAGTCTTGCGCGCCAGCGGCCGACCCTGGCTCATCAGATGCAGGTAGATCTTGAACCAAGGCTCGCGCCCCTTCCGGAAGACGGCCCCGTGCCAGAGGGCACCGGCGGCTTCGGCACCGAACGAATGAAACAAGTCTTTGACCGCGTAAAGCCGGGCCAGATCGGCGCCATAACGCGCAGCGAGCGTTTCGGACAGACATAAGGCTGCGTCCCAATAGGACTGCGGCGAGGCCGGATAGAATTGCGCCTCCGCCGTCACACGGATCTCGCGATGCGGTCCACCCAGCACGATCGACACGTCGCATCCGCTGGCATCGGCGCCGAGCCCGGACCATGGCGGCTGACCGAACGCCGGCGCCTCGCGCCAGGACTCCGTCAGCGTGTGGAAGACATCTGTCAATTCCTCGGTATCGCCGTCGAACTCATAGGCCCGCGCGATCGCTCGCAACGTCCTGGAGGCGACCTCGATCCGATGGGCCTCATGCCCGGCTTGCGGTTCAGCTGCTATCGCCGACACCATCGCGCCGCGGCTCACTCTACCCTGCACACAACGCGGCCAAATCGCACCGAGGGCTGAGAATCCGCAGGCGTGTTCGGCGGCGTCTCCGGGATTGAGGCCTCCCGTGATCGGGCACTCGCCTCGACCTGGTCGCCGTCGCGCACACGCTTGAGCTCGACCGTCAGCAGATTGAGGGGATCGGGACAGTGCAGCTCAA
>Ga0335085_10012904_pt1 | contig 12272 bp, 10 predicted proteins | sample Lox_Sample_45_FD_206712 | JGI IMG/M metagenome (GOLD analysis project Ga0335085, IMG submission 206712) | Soil microbial communities from Loxahatchee National Wildlife Refuge, Florida, United States - Lox_Sample_4.5 | ecosystem: Environmental > Terrestrial > Soil > Wetlands | place: USA...
CGGCCATTTGTAGCGGCGGTCTACGACCGCCGAAGTTGTTGATTTCAAAATCCGGCGGTCGTAGACCGCCGCTACAACCGTGGTTTTTTCACAGCTTCGCTTGCCCGTGAACGAGCATGGCCAAGATGGCCATGCCACCAACGGCGGCGTGGCACGGGCATCTTGCCCGTGAACGAGCATGGCCAAGATGGCCATGTCACCAACGGCGGCGTGGCTCGGGCATCCCGCCCGTGAACGGGTGGTGCTCAAGCCGAAATGGAGTAACCCAAGGCGCCCGGGTCTCGCCCGGGAATAGCTTCGGACCGCGATCGCGCGCCCCGGCGTGCCGACATTGTTACGACGCCCTGGGACGGGTTACGCAAGTAACCTTCCCCTCGACGCTCAGCGAGAGTTATGCTTACGACGCGATGAACAACCTGCTGTCCAAAACGGACCGCAAGCAGCAGACGATCGGCTATGGCTATGACGCGCTCTACCGCCTGACCCGCAAGACCTATCCCGACCAGACGGCGGTGAATTACGGTTACGACCCGCTGAGCCGCCTGACGCAGGTCACTGACCCCTCGGGCGCTTACTCCTTCACCTACGACAACCTGGGACGCCTGCTGGGCACGGGCACGCAGTATTCGTTCCTCAACACGGCGCTGAACAATAGTTACACCTACGACGCGGCCTCGAACCGCATTTCGTTCACAAATCCGCAATCGCAAATCACCAATTACAGTTACGATTCCCTGAACCGCCTGACCGCCCTCGCCGACCCCAACACGGGAACTTTTGGCTTCGGCTACGACGCGCTAGGCCGGCGCACCAGCCTCGCGCGGCCCAATGGCGTGGACACGTCTTACAGCTACGACACCCTCTCGCGCCTGCTGAGCGTGCTGCACAATGGAGGGACGCTGCCCGGAAGCACCGGATACACCTACGACGCGGCGGGCAACCGCACCAGCAAGACCGCCGTCCAGGAGGCTAGCCCCAACCCCGTCTCGGTCCTGTCGCAATACACCTACGACAACATTTACGAATTGACGCAAGCGGTGGTGAATGGCAGCACGACGGAAGGCTATTCATGCGACGCCGTGGGCAATCGGCTGACCTCCGCCGGCCCCACAACGTACAACTACAATTCTTCGGACGAACTGACTTCCACCTCTGCTGCCACCTATGCGTATGACAACAACGGAAACACGACGAGCAAAACCGACTCGACCGGGACCACCTACTACACCTGGGATTTCGAGAATCGATTGACCAGCGTGACGCTGCCCGGCCAGGGCGGGACCGTCTACTTCACCTACGACCCATTCGGCCGGCGCATCCGCAAGCGTTCTGCCAGCGGAACCACAGTTTATGCCTATGACGGCGACAATGTGGTCCAGGAACTTAACAGTGCGGGGTCGGTGCTGGCGGATTTCACCCAAGGACTCGGAATTGACGAACCCTTGGGTCTTTACCAGAACACCGGCGTATCGTACTTCCACGCCGATGGTCTTGGCTCGATTACTTCTTTGACGAGCACCTCCGGCCAACTCGCCGCCAGCTATGTGTACGATTCATTCGGGAACCTCACAGCCTCGAGCGGTTCAATCGCGAATCCGTTCCAGTATACGGCGCGGGAAGTTGATTCCGAGACGGGCCTTTACTACCTCCGGGCCAGATACTACGATCCTGTGAGCGGAAGGTTCTTAAACGAAGACCCGATCCAATTTGGAGGCGGGGTTAATTTTTACAGCTACGCATCGAATGATCCTGGTCGGTTTGTCGATCCTTATGGATATCTCGACATGTACTTTGACACGTCCTACACGCACACAATTGGGTTCTGGAATTTCCTGGCCTGGCACCAAGGAAACGATATATGGTCTGCACCTGTGATCACAGCATCTTGCGAGTGTGAAGGTAAGGAGAAGTGCAAGCTCAAGATCCAAATGCGTTTCCCCATCAAAATCATCTACAATAACCCCTCGACGAAAGCCCACGAACAAAGACACAACAAAATCGAGGAGGAGTTCTTCCAACGGCAAAAGGCAAAATATGAGTCGTTTGAGAAAACCTACGCTTCAGCAACAGAGTGCGATTACTACCGGCAGAAATACGCAGTTGGATTTCCAACCGCGAACGGACGCCTAACCTCAGACCTGATGAAACAGGTTCTAGCCGACGTCAATAGTTCGGAACTAAAATCTGCTGAAGAGGAAGTTGACACTCTGCTCGAACGACTTTTCTACCACTAGGAGTCGTCACCATGAGAAGAATTCCGTGGCCCTACGTCCTCCCGTTTTGCAACACGGTAGTAGCAGCAGTCCTGTTGTATCTGGGGGGGCAAGAGAGAGCGCACTATTTCGCTGACAAAATGAGCGCATGGGACTATATTCCCCCCGCAACTCAGATAGCCTACTTGATCAATTTCCCAGCGTATATTTTGTGGTCTGCCGCTCGGACTTTGCTCCCTGCTGGTGCCCTGGCACAGAACGGCTGTTTTTTGGTGTTAATACTTGCTCTGTGGTACCTGATTGGCGTCTGGGTCGCCAATAAGGAGAGCTTCCTTAGCCTCGCACGTGTCAGGCGAGCGAGGGCATGGCTGATCTGCACGGTTGCCATTGTGGGGACTGCTACGGTTGGTCTATTCGCTTTAGCCGATTTGAGCCTGCATCCCCTGTTAGGGCTAGGGGGCCTCTGCTGGTGCCTTAGTCTGGCATGGCTGAGTGTGTTCACGATGACTCAGGGGAAAGAAAAGTGCCAGCGGGCTCCGGGATAAACGGGCATATTGGAAGAGCCCCTCGAGCACGGAGCCGGGTAGCGCGGCCGGAGGATTTGTAGCACGGTCATGTTCTCCAATGTCCGCGGCTCTTGACTTTGGCGCCGCCCGCTGGGAGCAAATGGGGGAGCAAATGGGGGGGAGCAAATGGGGTCAGGTATTGTTATTTTGTCGCTGCAGGAACGAGAGTACAAGCAGGGTAGCAGGGGTAGCCGCGTTCTGGCTTCCTCTTGAGTGCCAGGATAAGCCTGGCTGATCTTGGGAACTGAAAGGAGTTCACCTTGTGGATTGTCCGTTCGACAAGTAGCCCGGCAAGCGTGGGCGGGAGTAATCCCGCTGACGAAGCCCTGACGGGGCGAACTCGTGAGCCGCAGCGCCAGCGAACTTGTTTCGGCCCCATTAGCTGCGTGAAGGTGGCCAACCCGCCGGAGAGTGGGTAGCGCGATTATAGTCGCGGGGTAGCACGGAGGATTTGTAGCGCGGTCATGTTTTGCAACGTCCGCGGCTCTTGACTTTGGCGCCGCCCGCTGGCTGCGCATGGAATCTCGGCCGCCCACGCCTTCGGATGCGGCGTGAAACGCGAACGAAAAGCCGCGGACATTGGAGAACATGACCGCGCTACGAGGGAGGGGAAAGGGTGTCAGGTCTTTCCCTCTCTCACCTTTTCACTCTGACACCCTTTCCCCCCACGAACTTCCGGCCCGCCCCGGTTCCCGAATCTGTGCACATTAGCCAGTCCCCTGTCACAAATCTGAGGTACAATTCCCGGCTCTTTTCAATGACCCCAGGTGCACGCTCTTGACAGATTCCTACCAGCGAACTGAGTCCTGATCCAAGTCCCCTTGAAAAGAGAATGAGCACCCCATCGCAGCAGGTGGTTCGCCGGTGCCCGCGTACAGTGTTTAAAGCGAACCCGACCGCAGCCGATATTCCAGGAAAGAAAGGAAATCCGCATGAAACCCGGAAGCTCGCGTATCTTCGCCGGGCGATTCCTCCTCGTCACCGGCTTTCTTATATGTCTAGCTTTGTCTTCATCGCTTTGGGCTAAGGATCCTAAGAGCGCGTCAGATGTGTCTCCAGCACGAATCACCCCGGCGGCAAGCAATCCAGCGAGGGATGAAACCCCGGTTCTGAAGGAACAGCTTGCCCGGCAGCAGGCTCGCATCGAGCAACTGGAGCGGGCGCTCGAGGCCGTCACGCGACGGCTGGACCAACTGGCAGGCCCGCCGCCGGCCTCCACCACCGCTCTGCCGAACCTGGGCCCGGTGGCCACTACGGCGTCGCCCCTGCCCACCCGAGCCATCAAGGCCGTTGAATCCGGCGTCCCACCCATAGTCGCGGCCGCTGCTGCTTTTCCTGTTGCCGCTTCCGGAGCGCTCCCCCCTGCGGTGCCCGCGGCCGCTCCTTTCGTGGCTTCTCCTCCTGTCAGCGCTTCCGCGGCGCTACTGCCCCAGGCGGAAGCGGGCAAGCCCAAGCCCTCGCCGCTCGCCTTTCAGATTGGCGATGCGGAGTTCACGCCGGGCGGCTTTATGGAGTTCACCAACGTCTTCCGCACCACGAACCTGGGCAGCGGGGTGGCCACGGCCTTCGGCTCCGTACCCTACAGCGTGATTGGCGGAGTGCCGAACACAGCGGGGCGCATGACGGAATACCGTGCTCTGGCGCAGGCCTCGCGCCTCACCCTGAAGATAACTTCCCAGGTGGGTAACACCAACGTCGCCGGCTACGTGGAGTCCGACTTTGCCGGCAACAATCCCAGCAGCTTGTATGTGACCAGCAACTCCAGCACGCTTCGCCTGCGCCATTTCTATGTGCAACTGACGCGGGGCAAGTTTGAGTTGCTGGGCGGCCAGGCTTGGACCTTGATGACTCCCGGCCGCACCGGCATTTCGCCGTGGTCCAACGACCTGTTCATCTCCCAAGTCACGGATTGTAATTATCAATTGGGCATTACCTGGGGACGTCAGGGGCAGTTGCGCTTGGTTTACCACCCGAACAAGCAATGGGCCGCGGCCGTGTCCTTTGAGAATCCCAACCAATACATCAGCACGGGCCTGGTGCTTCCCGGCACAGCCTTCACCAACCAGTTCGACATGGCCGGTAACCAGACCACCACCCCCAATCTGCATCCGGACATCATCGCCAAAGTGGCATACGATCCGGTCGTGGGCGGCAAGCATATGCACGGGGAGTTGGGTGGAATCGTGCGTTCGTTCCGCATCTTTAACCCTGGCAACAACACGGCGTCGACTCTAACGGGGGGAGGAGTCACGGCAGGTCTGAACCTGGAATTGAAGAAGGACTTTCACCTGATGGCTCATGGTTTCTACAGCGATGGCGGCGGGCGCTACGCCCTCGGTATCGGTCCGGACGTCATCGTGAAGCCCGATGGAACCTTGTCGGGAGTTCATTCCGGCGCCATCGTCACCGGGTTTGAGTATCAAGTGAATCCCCAGCTTCTGCTGTTCGGGTACTATGGCGGAGTGTACTTCCAGCGCAACACAGGCTATACGCTGGACGCTACGGGGAAGCCGGTGTGGGTGGGGTTCGGCGCGCCTGCCAGTCCTACGGTGGAGCTCAATGCCAACCGCGCCGTGCAGGAACCGACCTTCGGAATAACCCGTACGTTCTGGAAGAGTCCGAGATACGGCGCGTTGATGTGGGTCAATCAGTATTCGTATGTCACGCGCGCTCCGTGGATCGTTCCCACCGGCTCGGGAAAGGATGCGCACCTGAGCGTCGTCTACTCGGACCTCCGCTACGTGCTGCCGTGAACGTTGGCGGCAAGAGCGAATTACGAAATCTCGGCGTCGACGCTCTGGACGTCGTGAACCTTCGAGTGGGCGGAATCCTGGACCCGTCGGACGGATCGATCGAGGAGCCGCTGAGTGTGCTCGCCGAGCTTAAACGTCAGGGGCTGATCCGCCATATCGGTCTGAGCAACATCACCCCCACTCAGCTCGCTGAGGCCCAAACCTTTACCGAGATCGTGTGCGTGCAGAATTTCTACAACGTGGCGCACACGAAAAGGAGGCTTAACACGCGGGTGTTCGTCACAGGGGCAAGGGGTTTCATCGGTTCCGCGGTTGTCCGGGAGCTGATCGACGCGGGACACCAGGTGCTGGGACTGGCCCGCTCCGACGCGGGGGCCAAGTCCCTGATCGCGGCTGGCGCTCAGGCGCATCGGGGTGATCTCGAAGATTTGGAAAGCCTCCGCAGCGGAGCATCGGCGGCAGGCGCGGTGATTCACACCGCCTTTATCCATTCGCGAAGGATCTCGCAGCGCACGGCCTCACCGTGCTTGTCGGGTCGCGCAGCCTCGAACATGGGGAGACAGCCGCGAAGAGAGTCGGAGCGGATGCCCGCGCCCTCCAACTCGACGTCACGAATCAGGCCTCCATCGCCGCCGCGGCAGAGTGTATCCGGAAGGAGTTCGGCCGTCTCGACGTGCTCGTGAATAATGCGGGCATCTCGCATGCGAGAACCCCGGGCAGGTCGCTACAGGAGATCGCGAAGTCGGGTCGCCTGGGCGCCGCCACGCTCGACGAAATACGTACCGTCTTCGAAACGAACGTGTTCGGGGTCATCGCCGTCACGCAAGCCATGCTGCCGCTCCTTCGCGAAGCGCCGGCGGCACGCATCGTCAACGTATCAAGCTCCACCGGCTCACTCACCCTGAACTCAAACCCGGCGGACCCGCGCCGGGCGATCTTCGGCACCTACTCTTCATCGAAGACGGCGCTCAACGCGGTCACCCTGGGCTTTGCCTTGGACCTGGAATCGACCGGCATCAAGGTAAACGCTGCGTGCCCCGGCTTCACTGCGACGGCGCTCAATAACTTCGAGGGCAAGCGGACGGTCGAACAGGCCGCGCGTGAGCCCGTGCGCCTCGCGCTCCTCGGCCCGGATGGTCCGACGGGCACGTACTCGGAGGAGAACGGCCCGCTCCCGTGGTGATGCAGTCGAACTTCCGACCTCGGAAAGCATTCCGCGATTGCTCCTGGATACGCGCGATCCGGAAGTCAGGAGGCCGGCGTCTTCCGGAGCGGGTCCCATGCCGGCATCGGCGACTACCCTGGAGTTGGGCCGGCGTCCCGTCAAAGTCGGTTGGGCTGGAAGGGGCCCTGGAGTTGGGCCAGACTTCGTTGAAACGAGGCCTGGGGCGGGGTATGATCTGGTCAGATATATGCGTGAAGATCTGTGGGTGGGAGATACGCGATGAAGGCAGTGGTGCTGCATGAGTATGGTGGCCCTGAGAAGCTGAAGTTTGAAGACAACGTACCCGCGCCGCAGGTGGGCGGCAGTACGGTACTCATCGCGACAGCCGCGGCGAGCGTCAATCCGATTGACTGGAAAGTGCGTTCAGGGGCACGGCAGAAGGATTTTCCGTTGTCGTTTCCGGCAATTCTGGGCCGTGATGTGAGTGGCGTCGTACGGGCGGTGGGCGCGAGTGTGAAGCACTTCAAGGCCGGTGACCGCGTTCTGGCGCTCTCGAGCGCGACGTATGCCGAGTTGGTGGCCGTGGACGACTCGGACGTGACCCATCTGCCGGATGGGGTGGACCTGGCGGGCGCCGCCGCGATCCCGCTGATTGCCCTCACGGGAGACCAGCTTGTGCGCCTGGCGACAAACGTGAAAAAGGAACAAGTCGTCCTGATCACGGGAGCGCTGGGCAGCGTTGGGCGCGCGGCAGTGCATACGGCAAAGAAGATAGGCGCGCAGGTGATTGCAGGTGTTCGCGGGAAAGATCTGGATGACGCCCTCTCCCTTGGCGTCTCTGGTGTGCTCGCGATTGATGACGATGAAGCGATTGAGAAATTCGGCGTGGTGGATGCAATTGCGGACACCGTTGGCGGCGAAGTTGCAGCGAAGCTGATCGCGAAGGTAAGGCAGGGCGGCTCCTTTGGGTACGCCTCGGTCTTGCCGGAAAGCGCGGCGGCCAAAAATCCGACCGTGAAGATTACGCGAGTGTTTGCGCGGCCTGATCCCTCCAAGGTGCGTGAGTTTGCCGATGACGTGCGCGATGGCAAGTTCGTTCTGCCGATTGGCCGCCGAATGCCGCTCCGTGATGCGGCAGAAGCCCATGTGCTAGGGGAGAAAGGGGGCATTGGGAAGATCCTCCTGCTGGCACCGGATCCTGCTCATGGGTGAAAAGGACCGTGCCCTGTGCTCCCCTCATCCTGATTGAGCGGGCGCAACTTTGGACTGCAGTAGCACCAGCTACCGCTTTCTTCCTCCGCCCCGTACGACTTTGCGGCGTGAACCGAAGGGAAAAGCGGTAGCTGCTGCTACCGCAGTCCAAAGCGCGCTTCGCCCGCGGGGAAGTAAAATCACACCCGCGCCGGCGGAACATTCCAATCGGCCGGCGACATCGCCAGAAGAACCCACGGTCAGAACTGCACTGACCTTGGCTACCCCCCTTCATCAAGTTTATGGAAGCCGACCTACTTGTATACCATCGGGGCGGGTTGGCCGCGATTTCGCCATTCGTTTTCCATCATCACGCTGGCAGCGGGATTGGTCAGGGCGGGGTTCCGGTGGGACCGCCGCACGGGAAATACGACGGCCTGATCGCTCTTCGCGAATCCCAGGGCGTTGATGGCGAAGAAGCCATCCGGCTGTCTGCTGAAGTAGCAGGTGTCGTTGGGCGTGCTTCTATCCAGCATCATCAACTCCCCCTGGACGGTCGCCACCGTGCGCCCCTTGCGAGTGAAGGTGACCGTGGCGTGAGTGCCATGTAAATCCCACTGCACCAGGTAATCTGCGGCGCGCAAGTAGATGCCCGATATGACCATGGGCCGGGTCAGCCTCAAGCCGCGCGCCTCCGCCGCCTGCAAACTTGCGGGCGCTGCCCACGCGGCTCCTGCCACCCACAAGACTAACCCCAGAAAGGATTTCCTGTTCATATGCGCTTCCCTCCCATGCAAAATTTCTATTGGGAATTGCAAAGATAGTGACGAACCATCTTCGTAACGCGGGCGTCTCGCCCGCTGGCGTGTGGGCATCCTGCCCGCGCTGGACGGGAGCGAGACGCTCCCGGGACAGCGGGCAAGATGCCCGCGCTACGTACGTGGTTGTCACTTCATTTCGCAATTCTCAGGATGTAGCCCGGGGTCTCCCACCCTTTCATCGCAGCCGCCCCAGCCCATGACAGCCCATGTGCGGAAGGGCAAGCAACTCGGAACTTGCTTTAAGCAATCCCCCGACTTGCGATCCTAAGACCGCCCCGGCAACGCCCCAATATCCAAGTTGCAATTGGCCCTACGGAAATGCGGTGATTGGCCCTATCGATGGGTTGGGAATTGGCCTAGTGCGTAGAATTGAAGTACGTTGATAAAGTTAGCCCGCAAAGCGGGCGCAAGAATGTTGCCCACGGCGTCAGCCGTGGGTCAGCGTCCCCACCCTCTCCCCCGTCCCCTCTCCCGCCCAAACGGGAGAGGGGTGCCGAAGGCGGGGTGAGGGCTCCTTTTCCCACGGCTTACGCCATGGGCTACGATCTTGCGCCCCTCACGGGGCTACGGAACCGTTCCTGCGGGCCAGAAGATCTCTCACCGACCTTCTGATACAGAACACGAGTTGAGTTGCGGCGATTGGCTCTGTGGAGTCGTGGGCGATTGGCTCTACCCAGACATTGTGTCCACTGGCACAGTTAAGAAAGAATCGCCGGCCGGGTTTCACCCAGGGCTACCAACCGGCCAGCGTGGAGACAACACCATGAGGATGAGTCAATGGCTGCTGCCCAGTGGACCGTCCCCGGCACTTTACTTCCGCCTCCAGTCCAATCTGGAGGAGGCGATTCGCACTGGCAAACTGAAGCCGGGCTTCAAGCTGCCGCCCGAACGCCGCCTTGCCCAGCAACTCCAAGTCAGTCGCACCACGGTCACCAATGCCTACCGTGAACTGGAAGCCAAGGGATTGGTGCGGGGATTCGTAGGGCGCGGCACCTACGTTTGTGCTGTGCCTCAACCCACAAATGTCCCCTTCGCCTGGCACGGGAAGATGTCGGCAACGTCGCTCCGGCTCAGCGCCCAATGCTCAACGCTGAATCGCTATTCGGTCGACCCGAAGCTGATCTCGTTTGCGTTGGGTTCTCCCGCGCTGGAGTGTTTCCCCGTGGAAGAGTACCGGCGGATCGAGCAGCAGATTCTCTCCCGCCGTTCTTCTGACGCGCTGGGACTGGGGGCTCTGACGGGACAGCCCGCCCTGCGCAAAGCCCTCGCCAGGGAACACTCCGTCAGAACCGAGCAGGTGCTGGTGATGGCCGGATCGCAACCTGGGTTGGATCTTCTGGTGCGGAGCCTGGTGGAACCCGGCGAGCACGTCATCGTGGAGAAGCCCGGATACTTCATCGCATTCCAGACGTTTCTGGCAGCGGGCGCGCGGCTGGTGGAGTGGGACGCTTTGCACAGCGACATGGGCGAGTTGGAAGATTTGATTCTGCGCTATCGCCCCAAGTTCATCTGCGCCACTCCCACCTTCCAGAACCCTACGGGCAGGACCCTGACGCTCAGCCAACGCCAGGATCTGATCTCGCTTGCTGTCCGCTACCGGATCCCGCTGATTGAAGACGATCCTTACCGCGAGCTGCATTTCGACACACCTCCACCCGCCTCCCTGCACGAACTGGACGGCCGGGGAGTAGTGGTGCGCCTCGGGACGTTCTCCGAGGTGCTGGCGCCCGGGCTTCGACTGGGCTACATCATTGCTCCAGAGAACATGGTGAACCTGCTCGCGCTCGCCAAGCACCGCACCAGTTGCTTCACCGCCGGATTGGAACAACTGGTGGTGGCGGAGATGCTGGGGTCGGGGATCGTGGCGGAGCATATCGCGAAGGTTCGTCGGGAGCATCGGCTTCGCCGGGACGCGATGATGGGCGCCTTGGCGCGAACATTTCCACGGGGGGTAATGACCTTCCGGACGCCGGACGGAGGCCTGTACCTGTGGGCGCGGTTGTCGCGCGGCCTCAAGGCCTTTGATTTAGATCAATTGGCAATGAGTGAAGGCGTGGTTTTTGCCCCCGGCGAACTCTTCTACCTTGCGGAGGCTGGGACCGACGAACTGCGCTTGTGCTTTTCCGGAGCACCCGTGGCAAGGATCCTGGAGGGCGTAGGGCGGCTTAAGAATGCCCTTGGCCGGGCCCTCACTGCAGTTTAGTGAATGGCGGGTGGCAGGCAGGTGCTCGGAATCGCGGCGCGGCTGTTCCACGGAATGCGTTTTAGGCAGCATCTTGTTACGACAAAATACACTTGACTGGTTGGTACTGAGAGTGTAGTTTACACTTTCCGGGGCATTTTCAACCGTGGATTCATAAAGATATACAAGAGAAGAAGTGTACCCCGAAATTCCCAGGGCGACGGGAAGACGTTGCCGACCCTTTGGAGTCCAAGTAATAAGAATCCCTGGGATCAACTGAATTTTTCGGCCACTCCGAACCCAATGCGGACATTCCCCACCCAAGGTGTACGCTGGAGAGAATTGGCGCCGCCAAAAGCGACATTTTGTCCATTCCTCGCCCGCATGCTTATGCCGGCGGCAATTCCCACCCGACATGGCGTCTTACGATGTTGCGGCCTTGGCTTGCTAATGGCGGGCATGGTGGGAGTATCTGCCATGGGCACCAGGGCCGAGGCGCCCAATGAACGGCTCACGAATCTGAGTCTCGAAGAACTTGGCAACATCAAGGTAACGTCCGTCTCCAAGGAGCCGGAGCAGGTTCGAAAGACGCCCGCCGCTATCTTCGTAATCACTCAGGATGACATCCGCAGGTCCGGAGCTACATGCATTCCGGAAGTGCTGCGTCTTGCCCCGGGTGTGGAAGTCGCCCGCGTTGACTCTGATCATTGGTCGGTGGGAATTCGCGGATTCGGCGGGGTTCTATCCAGCAAGCTCCTGGTGTTGATTGATGGGCGGAGCGTTTACACCCCGCTCTATGCCGGCGTCTATTGGTCCGTCCAAAACGTGCCACTGGAAGACATTGAGCGCATCGAGATCATTCGCGGACCGGGAGGCACGATTTGGGGGGCAAACGCCGTTAATGGGGTCATCAACATCATCACAATGAGCTCCAAGGATACCCAGGGCGTGCGCGTCAGCATGGGAGGCGGTAATGTGGACAACGCCACTGCGAACGTGCGCTACGGCGGCGACAACGGTAAAGGTCTCACCTACCGGGTCTATGGCATGGGATTTGATGACGGGCCGGAGTTCCATTTTAACGGGGACCATTACGACCATTGGCGCACCGGCCAAATTGGTTTTCGCACAGACTGGACGCCGAAAGGCCACGATAGCCTGACGCTACAAGGTGATCTGTACGATCAAAGGTCCGGCGATCTGACTGCGGCAGGTTCGTATAGCCCTCCTTCCCAAAGGATTCTTGAAGGCATGGGCCAACTCTCCGGCGGCAACGTCCTGGGAAGGTGGCAGCATCCCCTGAGCAATGGCGGTGATATCCAACTGCAAGCTTACTATGACCACACGAATCACACCGAAGCGCAGTTTGGAGAAAGCCGCG
>Ga0335085_10012907_pt1 | contig 12270 bp, 10 predicted proteins | sample Lox_Sample_45_FD_206712 | JGI IMG/M metagenome (GOLD analysis project Ga0335085, IMG submission 206712) | Soil microbial communities from Loxahatchee National Wildlife Refuge, Florida, United States - Lox_Sample_4.5 | ecosystem: Environmental > Terrestrial > Soil > Wetlands | place: USA...
GCGTTGCGATCTGCTTGGCCAAGAGCACCGCCGAGCGCAGCGGTGCGATCACGATGCCGGTCGAGAGGCGGATGCGCTCGGTGACGCCCGCCAGCACCGCGAGCACGGTCATCGGCTCGTACCACGGGAAATCCAGCGGCGCGGGGAAGCGGCCGTAGGGATAGTTCTGGAGGTTCTCGCCCATCACCACGTGGTCGGTGAGGCTGACCAGATCGACGCCCAGCCGCTCGGCCGTTTTCACGATCTCGGTCACCGGCGCGAAGTCGCCGCCGAACCAGCCCTGCAGGCCGTAGAGGCCGATCGCCACCTGAGTCATCGCAGCTCCCACGCAGCGCGCGCTCCGCGCAGCCCTTGGTTACTATAGCCAGGACCGCGCCGCACACGAATCCTTGATATGAACGACAACGCCCCCGCCCTGTCATTTGCCGGCAAGACCGCACTCGTCACGGGCGGCGGGGCCGGCATCGGCCGGGCCGTCGCCGAGCGCTTCGCGGCCCTGGGCGCGCGCGTGGTCGTGGCCGAGATCGACCCGGCCCGCGCCCGGGACGTCGGCGCACACCTCGCCGCCGGCGGTGGCTGGGCCAGCCTCACCGACGTGCGCGATGCGGCCTGCGTCGGGGCGCTGCTGCACGAGGTCGAGGTGCGCTGCGGCACGCTCGAGATCCTGGTAAACAACGTGGGCGACTTCCTGAACGTGGTGAAGCCCTTCGAGCGCACCACCGAAGAGGAGTGGGACGCGCTCTACGCGGTGAACCTGCGCCACATGTTCGTCGTCACCCGCGCCGCCATCCCACTTTTGAAGCGCGCCGCGAACGGGGCCAGCATCATCAACTTCTCGACCATCGAGGCCTTCCGCGGCATCCCCATGGTCGCCGCCTATGCCGCCTTCAAGGCAGGCGTCACCGGCTTCACCAAGAGCCTGGCACTCGAGCTCGGCCCGCACCGCATCCGCGTGAATGCCATCGCACCGGAAACCACCGAGACCGAGCAGGTGAAGCCCTCGCGCTTCATCGCCCCGCAGTACCGCGAGCACACCCGGCGCTGGATCCCGCTCGGCCGCTTCGGCGAGCCCGCGGATGCGGCCGGCTGCGCGGTGTTCCTCGCGAGCGAGCTGTCCGCGTGGGTGACCGGCACCACGATCCACCTGGACGGCGGCGCGCTCGCCGCCGGCGGCTGGTACCGCACGCCGGACGAGCGCTGGACCAACGTGCCGGTGGTCACCGACTCCGGCCTCAAGTTCTAGGTAACCCTGCATGAACGCTGTCCCCGCGGCAGGACCTGCCGCCCTCCCCTCGCTCGCCGTCATTGGCGGTACCGGCAAGCTCGGCGCAGCCCTCGCACGCCGCTGGGTGAAGGCGGGCCTCGAGGTCATCATCGGCTCGCGCGACGCGGCGCGCGCGGCCGAGACGGCCGCGGCCCTCGGGCGCGAGTTCGGCGGCAGCGTCGGCCATGGCACTAACCGCGAGGCCGCCGCCCGCGGAGGACTCCTCGTGGTCACGGTCCCGTATGCCGCACACACCGCGACTCTCGGGGACATCCGGGAGGCCGCCGCCGGCAAGGTGCTGATCGACACGACCGTGCCGCTGGTACCCCCGAAGGTCATGCGGGTGCAGCTGCCGGCGGAAGGCTCAGCCGCACTCAGGGCACAGCAGATCCTGGGAGCGCAGGTAAGTGTGGTCGCCGCCTTCCACAGCGTGGCCGCCCACAAGCTCGCCACCGACCAGGACGTCGACTGCGACGTGCTGGTGTTCGGCGACCAGCGTGACGCGCGCAGCCTGGGCGTGGAGCTCGCGCGCCGCGCGGGGCTGCGCGGCCTGCACGGCGGTGCGCTCGCCAACGCGGCCGCCGCCGAGGCGCTCACCTCGGTGCTCATCTTCATCAACAGGACCTATGCGGTCGACGGCGCCGGCATCCGCATCACGGGCAAGCTGAACGAGCCCGGGGACGGATGAGCGTCCCGACGCGGTCGCTGACGCTCACCGCCCTGCCCGGCATCCCCGAGGTCCTGCCCGGCTCCGACCTCGCGGGCCTGCTGGCGGCGGCGCTGGAGGGCAGCGGCCTCAAGCTCGAGCGGCACGACATCCTGGTCGTCGCCCAGAAGATCGTTTCCAAGGCCGAGGGCCGCTACGTCGAGCTCGCCACGATCACGCCCGGGGAGCGCGCGCTGGAACTGGCCGGGATCACCGGCAAGGATGCGCGCCTGGTGGAGCTGGTGCTGCGCGAGTCCGTCGAGGTGCTGCGCGCCAGGCGCGACGTGCTGATCGTGCGGCACCGGCTCGGGTTCGTGATGGCGAACGCCGGCATCGACCGCTCGAACCTCGCAAGCTCCGCTGGCGAGCGCGTGCTGCTGCTGCCCACGGACCCGGACGGCGCGGCCACGGCACTGCGCGCGGCCCTGGCGCACAGGTTTGGGCAGGCCCCCGCCGTCATCGTCAGCGACAGCTTCGGCCGCCCGTGGCGGCGCGGCGTGCTCAACGTCGCACTGGGTGCGGCCGGCGTGCCCGCGCTCCTTAACCGGCGCGGCGAGCGCGACCGCGCCGGCCGCATGCTCGAGGTGACGGAAGTGGCGCTCGCGGATGCGCTGGCGGCGGCCGCGGGCCTGCTGAGCGGGGAAGGCGCCGAGGGCCAGCCGGCGGTGCTCATCCGGGGACTCCGGTTCGCCGCCGGCGCGAACCCGGCCCATACCCTCCTGCGGCCGCTGGATGAGGACCTGTTCCGGTGAGCGCCGCCACGGTGGTGGCGCTCTCCGGCGGTGTCGGCGGCGCCAAGCTCTCGCTCGGTCTTTTGCGCACGGTGCCCGCAGGCGCACTCACGGTGATCGTGAACACGGGAGATGACTTCGAGCACCTCGGGCTCACGATCTGTCCCGACCTCGACACCACGCTGTACACGCTCGGCGGGATCGCCAATCCGGTCCTCGGCTGGGGCCGCAAGGATGAGACCTGGACGTTCATGCGCGTCTTGGAGTCCCTGGGGGGCGAGACCTGGTTCCGCCTGGGCGACGCCGACCTCGCCCTGCACGTCGAGCGCACGCGGCGCCTCGCCGCCGGGGAGTCCCTGAGCGCGGTGACCGCAGACCTGGCACGGCGCCTCGGAATCCGCGCCGCCATCGTGCCGATGTCGGACCAGCCGGTACGAACGCTCATCCAGACGGCCCAGGGCGAGCTCGCCTTCCAGGACTACTTCGTGCGGCGCCGCTGCGAGCCCGAGCTCACCGGCGTGCGCTTCGCGGACGCCGCCCGGGCGGCGCCGGCGCCCGCCGCACTGGCGGCGCTCAGCGCGCCGACGCTGGCCGCCATCCTCCTGTGTCCCTCCAACCCCTACCTGTCCATCGACCCGCTGCTGGCGATCCCGGGACTGAAGTCCGCACTCCAGGCGGCGCACGCCCCCGTGATCGCCGTGAGCCCGCTGGTGGGCGGGGCGGCGGTCAAGGGGCCGACGGCGAAGATCATGCGCGAGCTCGGCGTGACGCTCTCCCCGGCGAGCATCGCCGAGCACTACGCGGACGTGATCGACGCACTGGTGCTGGATGAGCGCGATGCAGGGGCCGCGGCCGGTGTGCGCTGCCCCGTCCACGTGTGCAACACGCTGATGGTGAGCCTCGCGGACCGCGAGGCCCTCGCCCGCGAGGTGCTGGCGTTCGCGCGGCGCCTCGGGTGATGCCGTGACGAGCTGGGTGCTGATTCCGGTGAAGGCGCCCGGGACGGGCAAGCAGCGCCTCGCCGCGGCGCTGACCGAGGCGCAGCGCACGCGCCTGGTGGACGCGATGCTGGAGCGCGTGGTGGCCGCGGCCCGCGCCAGTCCCCTGGTGTCGACGGTGTGCGTGGTCTCGCCCGAGGGGCGGGCGCTGCCGCCCGGGGTGGAACTGCTCCACGACACCGGCGCCGGGTTGAACGCCCTGAGCGATGCGCTCGCGTCGCTGGCGCGGCGGGGCGCGCGCCGCGTGAGCGTCATCGCCGCCGACCTGCCACTGGTGACGCACGAAGACGTGACCGCCCTGGTCGAAGCCGCGGGAGACTCAGGCGTCGCGCTGGGCACCGACCACACCGGCACCGGGACCAATGCCCTCTCGCTGCCGCTGCCCGTCGGGTTCGGGCTGCACTTCGGGCCGGGGAGCCTCGAACGGCACCTCGCGGAAGCCCGCGCGCGTGCGCTGCCCGTCCAGGTCGTGCGCCGTCCGGGGCTCGCCTTCGACGTCGACGAGCCTGCCGACCTGGCTGCGCTGCTGGCGCGCGGCGACCCGCGCTACGGGTTCCTCGCGCGCTGAACGGGCGGCGCTACTTGTCGTAGGCCTCCTCGATGTTCGGGGCGAAGGCCTCCATGCCGGCGGGAACCGAGAGGCTGCCGCTGTCCCAGTAGGCCTGCGCGGTGCGGATCTTCCCCGCATCATCGAGCACGAAGCGGTCGATGATGTTCAGGTCCAGTCCCTGGTTCCTGGCCGGCACCCGCACCTGCATGGTGAAGTTGAGGATCCCTTCGTTGGCGCACACGACGATGCGATGGATCTTGGGCGCGAGCTGGCGGGTGGTGTCCTGGTGCGCGAAGTCCCAGAAGCGCCCGACGCCCTCCAGCCCCTTGAACGGCGGGGTGCCCACCGGGTCGCTCCACTCGCAGTCGGCCGCGAACAGCGACAGCAGCAGCGCCTTGTCGCCGGTGGCCCAGGCGCGCATGTAGGACTCGAGCACGTTGCGGACCACTTCGGGCTTCATCTCGGGGCTCCCCCTTTTGGACTACTGTGGGCGTACGGCGGCAGCGCGCACCGCGCCCGCTGCACCGCTATCATAGCCACCGGCCGTCCGGACACATCCCCAACTCGCACGAGTGAGCGCGCTCAACGACATCCTCGCCGCGGCACGCGCCGGAACCGCACCGGAGGCGGCAGCCATGCTGCACCTCGAGGTGGCGCCCGCCGCCGCCCTCACGGAAGCCGCCGAGGCGCTGACGCTCGAGGGTTTCGGGCGCGTCGTGACCTACTCGCGCAAGGTGTTCATCCCGCTCACCCGGCTGTGCCGGGACGTGTGCCACTACTGCACGTTCGCACAGGCGCCCGGGCGCCTGCCGGCGCCGTTCCTCGCGCCGGAGCAGGTGCTTGAGATCGCCCGGGCGGGCGCGGCTGCCGGCTGCAAGGAAGCCCTGTTCACGCTCGGCGACAAGCCGGAACTGCGCTATGCGGCGGCGCGCCGCGCCCTGGAAGAGCTCGGCTTTGCCACCACGCTCGAGTACCTCCGGCACTGCGCCGAGCGGGTGCTGCGCGAGACCGGCCTGCTCCCCCACCTGAACCCCGGCGTCATGACGGCGGATGACCTGCGCGCACTGCGCCCGGTGGCGGTCTCGATGGGACTGATGCTCGAGAGCGCGAGCGAACGGCTGACCCTGCGCGGACAGCCGCACTTCGGCTCCCCGGACAAGCACCCCGCGCTGCGCCTTGCGAGCCTCGCGGCGGCCGGCGAGCTGTCGATCCCCTGCACCACCGGGCTGCTGGTCGGCATCGGGGAGACGCGGCGCGAGCGGCTCGAGTCGCTGCTGGCGCTGCGCGAGCTGCACCGGCGCCACGGCCACCTGCAGGAACTCATCATCCAGAACTTCCGGGCGAAACCCGGCACCCGGATGGCCGGGGCGCCGGAGCCGGCGCTGGAAGAGCAGCTGTGGACGCTCGCGGCCACCCGCCTGATCTTCGGGCCGGGGATGTCCATCCAGGCCCCGCCCAACCTGCGGCCGGCCGACCTCGCTGCCCTGCTCAGGTCCGGCGCGAATGACTGGGGCGGGGTCTCCCCGGTGACCCCCGACCACGTGAACCCGGAAGCCCCCTGGCCGCACCTCGAGGGCCTTGCGCGGCAGACCCGCGCCGCCGGCCGCGAGCTCAGCGAGCGGCTGGCGATCACCCCGTCCTTCGCGCGCGCGCCCGCGCGCTGGCTCGCCCCGGGGCTCGTGCCCGGGGTGCTGAAGCTGACGGATGCGAGCGGCCGGGCGCGCACGGACCCCTGGCATGCCGGCGCCGGCACCCCGGTGCCGCCGGAGGTCGCGGCCGAGGTGCGCGCGGCGCGGCGCGTGCGGCCGGGTGATGCGCTGGCGAGCCTGCTGCGCCGCGCCCGGCGCGGAGCGGTGCCGTCCGAGGGCGAGATCGCGGGGCTCTTCGGCCTCACCGGCCGCGACTTCCAGGCCGTGGTGCGTGCCGCCGACCGGCTGCGCGAGGCGAGCTGCGGGCCGGAGGTGACCTACGTCGTCAACCGCAACATCAACTACACCAACATCTGCCTGTACCACTGCGGCTTCTGCGCCTTCTCCAAGGGCCGCAGCGCGCGCAGCCTGCGCGGGCCGGCCTACCGCCTGGACCTGGACGAGATCGCCCGCCGCACGCGCGAGGCGCACGCCGCCGGCGCCACCGAGGTATGCCTGCAGGGCGGCATCCATCCCGAGTTCACCGGCAACACCTACCTCGAGATCGTGGCGGCGGTGAAGAACGCCTGCCCCGACATGCACGTACACGCGTTCTCGCCGCTGGAGATCACGCACGGGGCGCGCACGCTCGGGCTGTCGCTGCGCAGCTTCCTCACCGACCTGCGCGCGGCCGGCCTGTCGACGCTCCCCGGCACCGCCGCGGAGATCCTCGACAACGAGGTCCGCGCCGTCATCTGCCCGGACAAGCTGAGCAGCGCCGAGTGGCTCGAGGTCATGCGCAGCGCGCACGCGGTGGGACTTCGGAGCACCGCCACGGTCATGTTCGGGCACGTGGACTCGGCCATCCACTGGGCGCGCCACCTGCTCGCCGTACGCGAGCTGCAGCGCGAAACGCGCGGGTTCACCGAGTTCGTGCCGCTGCCGTTCGTGCACATGGAGGCCCCGCTGTGGCGCCGTGGCCAGGCACGCTCCGGCCCGACGCTGCGCGAGGCGCTGCTCATGCATGCCGTGGCGCGCCTGGTGCTGCATCCCCACATCCACAACATCCAGACCTCGTGGGTGAAGATGGGACCCGATGGTGCGGCGCTGGCGCTCGATGCCGGCGCCAACGACCTCGGCGGCACGCTGATGAACGAGTCGATCACGCGCGCGGCCGGCGGGGTGAACGGCCAGGAGTTCGACGCCGCGCGCATCCAGGCCCTCGCCGCAAGCGTCGGCCGTCCCGCGCGCCAGCGCACCACGCTCTACCGGCACCTGACCGGTCCCGGCGCCGCGTCCCGGCCCGGGCCGCCCGCGGCCGCGGGCTGAAGGGTCCACGGACCCGTGACCGCGCCCGCCTGGGACCAGGAGACCGACGTACTGGTCGCAGGCTCGGGGGCTGCGGCCCTCACCGCCGCCGTGGTTGCCGCCGCCGGCGGCGCGCAGACCGTGGTGGTGGAGAAGAGCGAGCTCTACGGGGGCACCTCGGCCACCTCCGGCGGCGTCATCTGGATCCCGGCCACCGCGCAGGCGCTCGCGGGCGGCCACGGGGACTCCCCGGAAGAGGCCTTCCAGTACGTGCGCGCGCTCACCGATGCCGACATCCCGGATGCGCGCATCTGGGCGTTCGTGCGCACCGGCCGCGAGATGGTCGCCTGGCTCGAGGCCAACACGCAGGTGCACCTGCGCGCCCATCCCTACGCCGACTACCACCCGGAACTGCCGGGCGGCAAGACCGGCTGGCGCTCGCTGGAGGCGCTGCCGCTGCACGCCAGCGAGCTCGGCGCGGACTTCGAGCGGCTGCGGCCGCCGCACCCGGCGGTGCAGTTCCTGGGCCGCGTGAGCTGGACGCTGGAGGAGACCGGGACCCTGCTGTTCCGTTCGCCGGGCTGGCGGATGACGGCGCTCTCGATCTTCGGCAACTACTTCCTGGACTTCCCGCAGCGGCTGCACTCGCGGCGCGACCGCCGCATGACACTGGGGAATGCGCTGCTCGGGCGCCTGAAGCTGGCGCTGAACCGCACCGGGGCGCAGCTGTGGCTGAAGTCACCGCTGCGGGAGCTGGTACTCGAGGACGGGCGCGTCAGCGGCGCGCTCATCGAGCGCGACGGGCGCACGCTGCGCGTGCGCGCCCGCCGCGCCGTGGTGCTGGCCGCCGGCGGCTTCGAGCGCAACGCCCAGATGCGGCAGCGTTACCTGCCGCAGTCGCCCGAGCCGCGCTGGAGCGGCTCGCAGGAGAACAACACCGGCGATGTCCTGCTCGCGGCCGAGCGCATCGGCGCCGCGCTCACGCACATGGACTCGGCCTGGTGGGGCACGTCCCTGAGCCTGCCCGGGGAACCCAGGGCACGCCTGCTGGCCATCGAGCGCGCCCTGCCCGGCTCGATCATCGTCAACGGCGCCGGCGAGCGCTACATGAACGAGGCCGCTTCCTACCACGTCGCCGGCCAGCAGATGCTGCGCCACGACCGGCCCGGGGCGCGCACCATCCCCTCGTTCATGCTGTTCGATGCGACCTGGCGCGGCCGCTACCCGCTCGGGCCCCTGATCCCGGACCTGCCCGACGCGCTGCAGCCCAGGAACCTGATGGCGGTGCTGGTCAAGGCGGGCAGCTGGGACGAGCTGGCCGCGCGCACCGGCCTGCCCGCGGCGGCGCTCAAGGCGAGCATCGAGCGCTTCAACGCCAGCGCCCGCACCGGGCGGGACCCCGACTTCCACCGCGGCGAGAGCGCCTACGACCGCTACTACGGCGACCCGCGCGTGCAGCCGAACCCGACCCTGCGCCCGCTCGAGACGCCACCCTTCTACGCACTCCCGGTATACCCGGGCGACATCGGCACCAACGGCGGCCTGGCCACCAATGAGTCCGCGCAGGTACTGGGGAGCGATGGGGCGCCGATCGCCGGGCTCTATGCCTGCGGCAACCTCGCCGCCACCGTCATGGGGCATTCCTACCCGGCCGCGGGGGCCACCCTGGGTCCCGGCATGACCTTCGCCTACATCGCCGCACGCCACGCGCTCGGCGAGCCGAACCCTAGCGCCAGCTGAGCGAGCCGCCGGCGAGCACGTTGAAGCCGCCGGCCGGCTCGAAGTAGCGGCCGTTGGAGTCATCGACGATCACCGAGCCGATGTAGTGGCGGTTGAACAGGTTGTTCGCGCGCACGAACACGTTCCAGTCCCCGCGCGCGTAGTGCGAGGCATACCCGGCACTGGCGCCGTACACGGCGTACCCGGGGGCGTAGACGCTGTTGATGTCGTTCACCGGCACGCTGCTCACGTACTGCGCGGTGGCTGCGTACTGCATGCCGACCTCGGCGCCGTAGCGCAGCGCGGCGTAGGCATTGCTCCTGGGCACCCCGGGCAGCAGGTTGCCGGCGGGCACCGGCACCGTGGGCGCGCCGCAGGGGGCGGCGGTGCAGGTGTAGTAGGCATCGGAGTAGCTGGCATCCACGTAGGTGTAGGCCAGCTGCAGGTGCCAGGGGGCGGCGAAGCGCCAGTCGAGCGAGGCCTCCGCGCCGCGCCGGCGCGTGCGGCCGGCGTTCTGGTAGGTCGAGCGGCCGCCCTGGTTGGTGTCGACCACGATCTCGTTGTGCGTGTTGGTCTGGAACAGCGTGGCCTCGGCCGACAGGTCCGGCTGCCACTGCAGCTTCGCGCCCACCTCGGTGTTGACGCTGCGCGCCGGCTGCAGCGAGAAGTTCGGGCCCGACTCGCCGTCGGGCCGGTAGGCGAGCTCGGAGCCGAGCGGGGTCTGGAAGCCGCGGCCGTAGGAGGCGTACAGGTTCAGCCACGGCGCCGCCTTGAAGGTGAGGCCCGCGACCGGGGTGCTGGCGCTGTAGGTGACGCTGCCGCTGTCATCGCCGTTGCTCGGGGTGATGAAGTGGTCGTCGACGCTGAAGTTGACGTCGCTGTGGCGCAGGCCCGCCATCACCGTCCAGCGCGGGGCGAAGTCCCAGCTGAGCTGGGTGTACTCGTCGATGTCGTAGGTGATGTCGTTCTCGTTGCGGCGCTCAGCCCCGACCACGCCCAGGGTGTCATCGACGTAGTTGTTGTAGCCGCGGCGCAGCTCGTTCTGGCGGTCGTAGCTGAGACCTGCGACCCAGGAGAACGGCTGGCCGAGGAGCTCGCTCTTCCACGCCCAGCGCGCATCGCCGCCGCCGAAGTCGCGGTCGAGGTCGACCACCCCGCCGGCGCTCCCGGGGGCCGCCTGCGCGGAGATCGGGATGGCGAGGAACTGCAGCACCGAGCGGTGGCCGTAGTAGCCCATGAGCTGCAGCGACTGCGTATCGGTGAGGTCGTAGTTCCACACCAGGCCTGCCTGCTGCTGCTGCAGGCTCTTGCGGGTGTCGTACAGCAGTGCCGCCGGCGCGGCCTGGTTGGGGCCCTGCGCGAACTGCTGCGGGGTGAGTCCGAGCGGGTCCTGCGCGTCCGGGCGCGACACCACGTTCAGGATCAGCGCCAGGTGGCTGTGCTCGCTGAAGCTGTAGCCGAGCTTGGAGTTGAAGGACTCGTTGTCGGCGCTGCTGTGCGGCCGGTAGCCATCCACGGAGAAGTGCGTGAAGTCGGCGTTGTAGGCGAATGCGCCCGCGGCCCCCGAGGCATCCAGGCCCGCGCGCCAGACGCCGAAGCTGCCGTAGGCATCCGAGGTGCGCAGTTCATCGGGCTGCTTGCCATCGGCGGTGAAGATCTGGATCACCCCGCCGGAGGAGTTGCCGTAGAGCGCCGAGAAGGGGCCACGCAGCACCTCGACGCGGGCGGCGGAGTCGAGGTTGAACTGCGACACCTGTCCCTGGCCGTCGGCGCCGGTCTGCGGGATGCCGTCCTGGTAGATGCGCACCCCGCGGATGCCGAAAGTGGAGTTGGCGCCGATGCCGCGGATCGAGACCTGCTGGTCCTGCGCGTAGTTGTTGCGGTTGCGGGCCAGCAGCCCCGGCACGCTGCCGATGTCGTCCGCGAGGTTGATCCCGAGTGCGTTGCCGGTGAGCTGCTGCACCGAGACGCTGCTGATGGCGGCCGGCACGTCGAAGGAGCTCACCGCGATGCGTGTCGCGGTCACGGTGACGGTCTCGAGCGCGTCTCCCGATTCGGCTGCAGACGCTATCGAGGCGGCATTCAAGAAAATCATGAAAGCGGCGGCCGCGCGCTGCAGACTTCTTGAGACTCGCGCGCTTCCAACACCGCCCATGTTCGACTCGACAGCACGTCGCGGCTGCGACGGCTGGGGAGCTTACACCGTCGCGAGTGGCGTTACCGGAGAACCTACGGCGCCGGGAAGATCGAGCGGCGGTGCGGTCAGGAGGAAACGGTTGCGGCCGTGCGCGGCGAGCCACGGTGCGAGTTCGCCGAAGTACCACAGCTCCGCGAGGTGCACGCCGAGCTTGAACAGACATAACTCGTGCAGCGGCAGCAGCGCGCGGCGCGCCCCGCCGCGCGCACTCATGCGCCCGGTGGCCTCGACCGCGGCATTGTCCGCGCACAGCGCCACGAGCCCGCTGTCGGCGATCCAGCGCTGCAGCCTCGCGTCCGACCCATCGAGGCCTGCGCAGCTGGTGTGCAGCACCTTGTGGTCGGGCGTGCCGCGCATCCCGAGCACCAGGTCCCCGAAGCCGGTGTACAGGCACAGGAAGTCACCCGGCTCGACGCTGACCTGCTGCTGCTCCATCAGCCGCATGAGCCCGTCGTAACCCACTTGCGCCGGCTTGCGGCCGTACTCGGTGGCGAGGTCCACCAGCACGCCGCGTCCCTGCACGCCGGCGCGCGCCAGGTTCTCGATGCCGAGCGCCCGCGCCCGCGGTGCGGCGGCGTCGCGCGGCGGCACGATGTCCTCGCCGGCGCGGAAGCCGTTGTAGAAGACGGTCTCAGCCACCCCGTCACCGTCGGCATCGAACTCCGAGCCGCAGTGCGCCAGCGCGTCCCACTGGGTCGAGTACTGCAGGCTCAGGGTGACCTCGTCGTCGCACACGACGTCGGTTGCCTCGGCCACGAAGCCCGACATGCGGAACGGGTAGGCGCTGCGCCCGTCGGCGAACTGCGTGCCGCGCAGCCTGGGCGGATGCCGTGTCTCCCACAGTCCCGGGCCGCCGGGATAGTCCAGCGGCAGGCTCAAGGAAAACACCAGGCCCTCCTGCACCTCGCGCACCGCGGCGAGGCGGCGCGCGGGCGTGAGCAGGTTCATGCGGCCGCGCTGGTCGTCGGCACCGAAGTCGCCCCAGTTCGAGCCGGGCGGGCGGTGGGTGAAGCGTGTCATGCGGGCAATCTCGCATAGCCGCGCGCCGCCTGTCGCCTGCGGCTCGCCCTAGTTCATTTGGGGGGAGCCCGTGGCAGCTGTGCCTTGCGGCGGCATACTAGGCCATGGCAACGCAGCGCACGATGATGGCCTGGCGCCTCAGCGGCTTC
>Ga0335085_10012908_pt1 | contig 12269 bp, 10 predicted proteins | sample Lox_Sample_45_FD_206712 | JGI IMG/M metagenome (GOLD analysis project Ga0335085, IMG submission 206712) | Soil microbial communities from Loxahatchee National Wildlife Refuge, Florida, United States - Lox_Sample_4.5 | ecosystem: Environmental > Terrestrial > Soil > Wetlands | place: USA...
TTGGCCATCAGCATGGCCCCGCCGACCCCCTGCAGGAGCCGCATCACGATCAGCCACCACGCGGCGGCCGTTCCGTGCAGCCAGGTCAGCGACAGCGCGACGGAGAACGCTGTTCCGGCGGGCAGCAGGCCGCATCCATGCCCGCCTGGCCGGGCCGCTTACCATGCCTGGTGTGCCGCGGGAGCGAGTTCTGGTCACCGGCAGTGCCGGGCATCTGGGTGAGGGGCTCGTCCGCGTCCTGCGCGAGCAGGGACGCGACGTGGTCGGGCTCGACCTGCTCGCCTCGCCCTTCACCACCACGGCCGGCCCGGTCACCGACCGCGGCCTCGTCCGCCGGTGCCTGGCCGGCGTGGGCGCCGTCCTGCATGCCGCGACGCTGCACAAGCCCCACATCGGGTCGCACCGGCGGCAGGCGTTCGTGGACACCAACGTCAGCGGGACGCTGACGCTGCTCGAGGAGGCCGCCGCCGCCGGGGTGGGGAGCTTTGTGTTCACCAGCAGCACCAGCGTCTTCGGCCGGGCGCTCACGCCGCGGCCGGGCGAGCCGGCCGCGTGGATCACCGAGGACGTCACCCCGGTTCCCAGGAACATCTACGGGGTGACCAAGGCGGCGGCCGAGGACCTGTGCGAGATCATCGGCCGTGACCATGGCCTGCCCGTGGTGGTGCTGCGGGCCGCGCGCTTCTTCCCCGAGGACGACGACCGGGACGAGGTCCGCGCCGCCTACGACGGCGCCAACGTCAAGGCGAACGAGTTCCTGTACCGGCGGGTGGACATCCAGGACGCGGTGGATGCGCATCTGCTCGCGATGGACCGGGCGCCCGCGATCGGCTTCGGGAAGTACATCATCAGCGCCACCACGCCGTTCACGCCTGGCGATCTGGCCGGGCTGAGCCGGGACGCCCCCGCCGTCGTGCGGCGCCTGTTCCCCGACGCCGACGCCGAGTACACGCGGCGCGGCTGGGCGATGTTCGGCGTGATCGACCGCGTCTACGTCAACGACCGCGCCCGCGCCGAGCTGGGCTGGCGGCCCCGCTACGACTTCCGCTGCGTGCTCGACCGGCTCAAGGCCGGCCAGGACCCGCGGAGCCCGCTCGCCCGGGCGGTCGGGGCCAAGGGCTATCACGCCGTCCCCACCGGCCCGTACACCGTCCGCTGACCCGGGCGGCCGCCCGGGCGCCTGGTCGTAGCGGCGCGCGCCCGGTCACCCGGGACGGCGCCGCTCGACGTTGTCGGCCACGAGGGCGAGGAAGCGGTACCCGGCGTGCACGAACCTGGTGTAAGGGGCGACCGCGAAGCAGATGACGATCGTGGTGACGTGGGCCACCAGCAGCACCGGGTAGGCCGGGGTGGCGCGCAGCAGCAGGGTGAGCATCCCGGTGAGGGCGAGCAGGCCAAGCCCGATGAGCAGGCCGTAGTCGGCGGCGCCCGGCGGCGGTTCGTCGCGGCGCTTGAGCACGGTCAGGCCCGCGCAGCCGGCCATGATGGCCAGGCCGCCCGCCGTGCCGGCGATGACGGGGACCGACAGCAGCGGGTAGGGCGGGGCGATGCCCAGGATGTCCTGCAGGACGGCGGCCGACAAGGTGGCGGCGGTGCAGGCGGCGAAGCCGCCGAAGACCGCCGCGTGCAGCCGGCGGCGGGCCGGCGAGCGGTCCGCGCCCGGGTAGGAGCACTCGCTGTCGCGCAGGTACCGGAGGCCGGCGGCCTGGGCCAGCGCCCGCCCCAGCGCAGGCCAGTCGGCGAGATCACCCAGCGGGCCGCGTGTGTCGTGCCAGTACCGGGCCATGCCGCGCAGGATCACCGCCGCGCTCCAGGCGCTGGGCAGCAGCACCGTCACCAGCAGGGCCGGGTAGGGGATGACCTGATAGGGGCCCCGGTGGCTGGCCAGGGCGCCGATGCCGCCGGTGAGCGTGGTCAGCGCCACGAGCGCCGCCGCGACGCCCACGGCCGCCGTCGCCAGCGCGCCCCGGCCGTGCCGCCAGGCCGGACCGTGCAGCCAGGCCGGACTGTGCAGCCAGGCCGGACCGTGCAGCCAGGCCGGCCGGTGGGGCCAGGCCGGCCGGTGCGCGGCGCTGGCGTACCGGCCGTATGCCGCCAGCCGCACCCGGGAGAGGATCTCCGGCGGGTTGACCGCGAACTCGTGCGGCGGAGCGTACATGCAGGCGTCGAAACAGGCGCGGCAGTCGTGGCAGAGGTTCGCGAGCTGGGTGATGTCGCCGGTCCCGAGCACCGTCCGGCGTTCCAGCGCGGGGAAGACGGCGCAGTAACCCTCGCAGTAACGGCAGGCGTTGCAGATGTTCAGCTGCCGCTGCGCCTCGGTGAACAGCTCATCCATCATGGGCACGGCGCGCCGCCTCCGCCCCCGCGATGCGGCCCCAGACGGTGCCGATGGTGAGGCCGAAGCCGGCCAGGTAGCCGGTGGACAGGATGTTGCCGGACATGATCTCACCGGCCGCGAACACGTTGCGCAGCGGCGTGCCGTCCGTGCGCAGGACCCGCGCCTGCGGCGTGACCGCCACGCCCAGGTAGGTGAACGTGATGCCCGGGCGCATGGCTATCCCGTAGTAGGGCGGGGTGTCGATCGGCTGCGCCCAGTGGCTCTTGGGCGGGCTGATCCCGGCGGTGGCGCAGTCGTCCAGGCGGGTGGGGTCGAAGGTGCCGCCGGGCCTGACCGCGGCGTTGAACCCGGCGACGGTCTCGGCGACGGCGCGCCCGCCGACGCCGAGCATGGCGGCGAGGCCGGTGATGGAGCCGGCCTGCGCGGGGCCGTACATGGGCGGCAGGAACAGCCGGGCGACCTTCGCGTCCCAGATCGAGTAGGCGATCTGGGACGGCTGCTCGGCGATGTTGCGGCCCCAGATCGCGTACCGCTTCGGCCAGAGCTCCTCGCCCTCGTCGTAGAACCGCCGCCCGGCCGAGTTGACGACGATCCCGAACGGGATCGAGTCCAGCCGGGTGGCGATGCCGCCGTCGAAGCGGGGCGAGCGCGCGTCCACGGCGACCGCGTGGAACCCCCGCTCCTCGCCCGCCCGGGCGGCCCCGTGGGCGTACAGCGCGGCGAGGACCCGGCCGTCGTTGTCCTGCGGGCCGCGGATGACGTAGTTGTCGGCGGCGTCGCCCCAGTACCGGCGCAGCCATCCGATGTTGGCCTCGAACCCACCGCTGGCGGCCACGACCGCCCGGGCGCGGATCACGCCGTCGGCCGTGAGCAGGCCGGTGCACTGGTCGCCCGTCATGAGCAGGTCCTCGATGGTGGTGCCGTGGCAGACCGCGATCCCCAGCCGCGCGGCGGCCCGGTGGTACGTGTTGACCAGCGCCTTCCCGCCGCCGAGGAAGAAGTGTTTGGTCCGGCCGAGGTGCAGCGTGCCGGCCAGCGGCGGCTGCCACCTGACCCCGTGGGCGCTCATCCAGGCCGGGACGGTCTCGGACTCCCGCACTGTCAGCTCGGCCAGCCGCTCGTTGCCCGGGCCGGTGCCGACGCCGCACAGGTCCCGCCACAGCTCGGCGAACGGGTAGGGCCCGGTGGTGAACCCGTCCGCCTGGCGGTGGGCACAGCGGATGTTGCGGGTGTGCCGGGTGTTGCCGCCGCGCATGGGCGGCTGCGCACGCTCCACGATCAGCACCCGGCCCGCGTGCCGCCGCGCGGCGAGGGCGGCGGCGAGCCCGGCGTTGCCGCCGCCGATGACGGCGACGTCCCACGGGGCGCCGCCGGGGAGGGGAGCCCCGGTGCTCGCTGGCGCCATCGGGGCTCCCCTCCTGCCGCGGGGCCGGCGCGGCCGGTTCAGGCGCCCGCGGGCACGGCCGGCTCGGCGGCCCAGGTGTCGGCGACGTCGGTGAAGTAGTCGGGGGCGGCGGTGTGGTCGGTGCCCTCCTTCACCTTCAACGCCTTGAGCAGCGCCGTGCCGCCGAAGGCGACCGCCAGGTTGACCACGACGGCGATGAAGCCGATGTAGATCGCGGTCTCGGTGTGCAGCCCCAGGTGGCTGAGCGCGAACCCGGTGCCGCCCCAGTGGGCCTCCTTGAGCGCGACGTTCGGGGTCAGGTAGAAGGCCCAGATGCTGACGATCATGCCCGCCGCCCAGCCGGCCAGCAGCGCGCCGCGGTGCAGCCACCGGGTGTAGAGGCCGATCATGACCGAGGGCAGCGTCTGCAGGATGATCGCCCCGCCCAGCAGCTGCAGGTCGATGGAGAACTGCGGGTTGATGAGCAGGATGAACAGCAGGGCACCCACCTTCACCAGCAGCGAGACGATCTTGCTGGTCGTCGCCTGCTCACGGTCGGTGGCGCCCGGCCGGAGGTATTCCTTGTAGATGTTGCGGGTGAACAGGTTGGCCGCGGCGATCGACATGAAGGCCGCCGGGACCAGCGCCCCGATGATGATCATCGCGAAGGCCAGGCCGGCGAACCCGGACCCGAACATGTGCTGGAACAGGTTGGGCACCACGGTGTTGGTGTCCGGCTTCCCGGTCGGCCCGATCAGCGGCTTGATGTTGCCCGCGATGGCCATGACCCCGAACAGGGCGATGAGGCCGAGGACGAAGCTGTAGATCGGCAGCGCGGCCATGGTCCGCTTGACCACGGCCCGGTTCCTGGTGGTGATCACGCCGGTGATGGCGTGCGGGTAGAGGAAGATCGCGAAGGCCGAGCCGACCGCCAGCGTGATGTACTGCAGCTGGTTGGCGCTGGTGAGCAGGGAGGCGGTGCCCGGGGGCGTCGCCTTGAAGTGGGCATCGTAGGCATTGAAGATGTGGTTCCAGCCGCCCAGCCGGTGCGGGATGTAGAAGATGGCGACGCCGATCACCAGGTAGACCAGCAGGTCCTTGACGAACGAGATCATCGCCGGCGCGCGCACGCCCGAGGTGAAGGTGAAGGCGGCGAGCACCGCGAACGCGATGACCAGCGGCCAGTACCCGCGGATCCCGATGGTGGTGAGGACCGCCTGCATCCCGAGCAGGTTGAGCGCGATGTAGGGCATGGTGGCGACGATGCCGGTGATGGCCACGACCAGCGCCAGCGTCGGGACCCGAACCGGCCGCGGACGAAGTCCGCGGCCGTGACGTAGCCGTGCGTCTTCGACACCGACCAGAACCGGATCATGATCAGGAAGACGAGCGGGTACTCGATGGCGACGTAGGGCAGGGCGTAGAAGCCGATCGCCCCCGCCCCGTAGAGCAGGGCGGGCACCGCGACGTAGGTGTAGGCGGTGTACAGGTCGCCGCCGATCACGAACCAGCTGATCCAGCTGCGGAACCCCCGGCCCGCCAGCGCCCATTGCTCCAGCGAGACGTCGGGTGACCGGCGCCAGCGGTGGGCCCAGAAGCCGAGGATGCTGACGGCCGCGAACAGGACGACGACGATGGCGAACTCGGTGACGTTCATCTCAGCCCCTCCGCCTGGTCTTCACGAACACGAAGGCGGTGACCGCGGCCGCGAGCAGCGTGAAACTGATCTGGAACCAGAAGAAGAACGGGAAGCCGCCGAGCTTGGGCTCCCAGCGGTTGTAGATGGGGACCAGCAGCGGCAGCACGATGGGGATCAGCAGCAGCCAGTTCCATGGGCTGTGGTCGCTCTGGCGTCCCGGCCTGGCGGACGTCAGGAGCTCGGGGGGCGGTTCCTGCGAGTGGGGTACCTGTGTCATCATCGACTCCTTCTCGATGTCGGGGCCGTCACGGGGTGCTTGCGGGAAGGCGGTAACTGACTGCCGGGGCCGTCCGGGCCGTCGGGGTCCGGCCAGCCGAAGGTGGGTTCCGGGTGGTTCAGCGGGGGGAGCTGCCAGGTGGCCGCGGACGGCTGGGCCGCATCGGCCTGGACGGGGACGTCGATCACGGTCGGCAGCCCCGAGTCGAGCGCGGTCTCCAGCGCGGAACCGAGGTCGCCGGGGCTCTCGACCCGCAGGCCCTGGGCGCCCATGGACCGGGCCATCGCCGCGTAGTCCGCCGAGTAGGGGCCGCCGGTGGCCGCGTACCGGAAGCTCGTCGCGAGCTCCCGCCCGGCGCCGAAGTAGCCCCGCTGCTGGTCGCGGATGGAGATGTAGCCGCCGTTGTTCCAGACCAGCCACACCGCCGGGATGCCGTACTCGACGGCGCTGGCGACCACGCTCGGCAGCATCAGGAAGCCGCCGTCGCCGACCACCGCCACGGCGGGCGTGTCCGGGGCCGCCAGCCGGGCGCCGAGCACCCCGGCCATCCCGAAGCACATGGACGCGAAGCCCCAGCTCTGGAGCAGCGTGCCCGGCCGGACCGGCTGCCATTCCTGCACGATCCAGTTGTGGTGGACGCCGACGTCACTGACGAGAATCCCGTCCGCGGGCAGCACCCGGCGCAGGTCGGCCAGGACCCGCTCGGGCCGCAGCGGGCTGGCGTCCGATGACCGGTTCGGGGCGGTATGCCGTTCCCACTCCTGCGCCCACGCCGCGATGCCGGCCAGCCAGGTGCACGTGTCCAGGGCCGCGGGCAGGCCGTCGCGCAGCTGGCCGAGCACGACCTTCGGGTTCGCCGCCACCCCGAGCGCCACCGGGTAGTTCCGGCCCAGCTCGGCGGGGTCGGCGTCCACCTGGATCAGCCGGGTCGGCGGGATCGAGTAGGTGTAGCCCGGCAGCCAGGAGCTGGTGGACCGGTCATCGAACCGGGTGCCGAGCGCGATGATCACATCGGCGCTGCGGGCCGCGCGGTTGGCCTGATAGGTGCCGTTACGGCCGGTGGCGCCGAGGTACAGCGCCGACAGGGAATGGCCGACGCTCTTGCCCAGCGGAGAGGTGACCACCGGGATCTGGGCGGCGGCGGCGAACGCGGCTAACTCCCCCGCGGCACCGGCGTTCTGGACGCCGTAGCCGGCCACGATCAGCGGCCGCTCGGCAGCCTGCAGCAGGCCCAGGATGGCGGCGACGTCGGCGGGCGCGGCGGCCGAGCGGGGTGAGATGCCCAGCCGCCACTGGCCGGGGTCGGGGACCTCCTCGGCGGAGGTCTCGACGAACACGTCCAGCGGCACGTCCAGGTGCACCGGCCCGGGACGCCCGCCGAGCATGGCGGCGAACGCCTGGCGGAGCATCAGCGGCAGCTGGTCGGCGCGGGTCGCCTGGAAGCTGCGCTTGACGTAGGGCCGTAACCCGGCCGGGGTGTCGGCCTGGTAGTACCGGCCCGTCTCCTGGAACGGGGCGCGGTTGAACTGCGTCGTCGGCACGTTGCCGGTGATGGCCAGGAATGCCGAGGCGTCCATGAACGCCGACCCGAGGGCGACCGGGAGGTTCGCCGAGCCGGGCCCGACCGAGGTGAACGTCGCGAGCGGCTCGTGGCGGATCCGGTAGTAGGCGTCCGCGATGAAGCCGGCCGCCGACTCATGGTGGACCGACAGGGTGCGGATCTCCCCGCTGCGGTCGTAGAGGGCGTCGAGCAGGCCCAGGTCACCATGCCCGCACAGCCCCACCACGTACGGCACGTGCTCGCGGATGAGGTACTCGGTGATGATCTCGGCGCCCTTCATCGCAGACCTCTGTTTTGCGTATTAAACAAGGCATTGCATAATGCGCGACCGTATGGCAGCCTGATGTCCCCGTCAAGAGGGAGGCGCAGATGGCATGGCTGCCGGATGGCGCCACCGGGCTGCTCATCGACGGGCGCTGGTGCGCCAGCGGCACCGAGCTGGTGGTGGGCGACAAGTACACGCTGCAGCCGTTAGCCGCCATCCAGCAGGCCCGGCCCAGCGACGTCGAGTCGGCGGTGGCGGCCGCGGCCGCGGCGGCCCGGCGCCCGCTGCCGCCCGCCCGCCGGCATGACATCCTCAGCGAGGCGTCCCGGCTGCTGGCGGCGCGCCGGGAGGAGATCCGCGAGGTCTACGTGGCCGAGACCGGCTTCACCCCGGCCGACGCGGACACCGAGATCACCCGGGCGGTGGCCACGATGCGGCTGTCGGCGGAGGAGTCGGTCCGGATCGCCGGCGAGGAGGTCCCGGTGGCGGCCACCCCCGGCAGCGAGGGCCGGCTGGCGTTCACGATCCGGGTACCGGTCGGCGTGGTGGCGGCCATCGCGCCGTTCAACGCCCCGCTGAACACCGTGGCCCACAAGGTCGGCCCGGCGCTGGCCGCGGGGAACGCGGTGGTGCTCAAGCCGGCCGGGCGGACCCCGCTGTGCTCGGTCGCGCTGGCCCAGATCCTGCTCGACGCGGGCCTGCCGCCCGGCTTCCTGCAGCTGGTCTGCGGGCCCGGTGAGACGACCGGCGCCGCGCTGGTCGCCGACCCGCGGGTCCGCTTCTTCACCTTCACCGGCTCCACCGCGGTGGGGCTGGCGGTCAAGCAGAACTCCGGCATCGCCAAGACCCACCTCGAGCTCGGCTCCAACAGCGTCTCGATCGTGGCCGCCGACGCCGACCTCGACCTGGTCGTGGACCTGGTCAGCCGGGCCGGGTACCGCAAGGCGGGCCAGGTGTGCACCAGCGTGCAGCGCCTGATCGTGGACCGCGCGGTCGCCGACGACCTCGCTGGGCGGCTGGCCAAGCGGGTGGCCCAGCTCCGGGCCGGGGACCCGAGGGACCCCGGCGTCGGGGTCGGCCCGCTGATCGCCCCGGCCGAGGCGGAGCGCGCGCACGGCTGGATCCGGCAGGCGGTGGCGGACGGCGCGACGGTGCTGGCCGGCGGCGAGCGCGACGGGCCGGTGCTGGCGCCCACGCTGCTGCGCGACCCGCCCCGCCGCAGCCGGATCATGACCGGCGAGATCTTCGCGCCGGCCGTCGCGCTGGTCGCCGCCGGCGGCCTCGGCGAGGCCATCGACCTGGTCAACGCGGGCGAGTACGGCCTGCAGGCGGGGGTGTTCACCCGTGACCTGGACGCGGCCTTCCAGGCCGCGCGCCGGCTGCACGTCGGCGGCGTGATGATCAACGACACCTCCAGCTATCACGCCGACGCCATGCCCTACGGCGGGGTCAAGAACAGCGGCTACGGGCTGGAAGGGCCGCGGTATGCCGCGGTGGACATGACCGACCCGCGCATCGTCGTGCTGAACCTGCGGGAGGGCGGATGACGCCGCCCGCGCAGGGCCGGCCGGCCCTGTCGCTGTCGGGGTGCAGCTTCGGCTGGCTGCACCTGTCGCCGCTGACTGACGCGTTACGCGCGCTGGCCCGGCACGGGTTCCGGTCGCTGGAGCTGACCACCGCGCCACCGCACCTGTTCGGCCCCGCGTTCGGGCCCTACGAGCGCCTGGAGCTCCGGCGGACGCTGGCCGGGCTGGGCCTGCAGGTGGTGTCGGTCAACCCCAGCTTCGCCGACATCAACCTGGTCAGCACCAACCCGGAGATCCGCGAGATCAGCGAGCGCCAGCTCGTCGCCAACATCGAGCTGGCCGCCGACCTCGGCGCGCGCTTCGTGGTGGTGATCCCGGGCGCCGGCACGCCCTGGCGCCGGCCCCCGGCGAGGCCGCGCAGGCGGTGCTCGACCGCGGGCTGGCCGCTCTGGTGGCCCGGGCCGAGGAGCTCGGCGTCACCATCGCGCTGGAGAACAGCCCCTACGGTTACCTGGGCCGGTCCGGCGACCTGGCCGAGATCGTGGAACGCTGGCGCTCCCCGCGGCTGCGCATCACCTACGACGTGGCCAACGCGCTGGCGATCGAGGACCCGGCCGAGGGGGTGCGGCGGGCGGGGGAGCACCTCGTCCTCGCGCACGTCAGCGACGGCTGGCGGAGCACATGGGCGCACACCTCGGCCGGCACCGGCGAGGTCGACTTCGCCGGCTTTGCGCGCGCCCTCGCGGACATCGGCTTCGCCGGACCGACGGTGTACGAGCTGGTCGACGGCGCGGACCCGGAGCCGCGGCTGCCGGCCGACCTGGCGGTGCTGGCGGCGGCGGGGTGGGCGCCGTGATGCCGGTGCCGGGCGGCCTGGTGACGCTGGCGGCGGGGTGGGCGCCGTGATGCCCGCCCGGGCCGACGTCGTGGTGGCCGGCAGCGGCGCGGCCGGGCTCACCGCCGCGCTGGCCGCCGCGGTGGCGGGCGCCAGCGTGCTGCTGCTGGAGCGGGGGGAGCGGCTCGGCGGCACCACCGCGCTGTCCGGCGGCCGGGTCTGGGTGCCGGGCAACCACCTGTCGGGCACCGACACGCCGTCCGCCGCGGCCGCCTACCTGGACGGCGTCTTCAGCGGCCAGTACCGCCACATGACCGAGGCGTTCCTGCGCACCGCGCCCGAGATGGCGCTGTTCGTCGAGCGGCACAGCGCGCACCGGTTCGCCGCCTGCCCCCGCTACCCGGACTACGACCCGTCCCGGCCCAGCGCGACCGCCGGGGGCCGGGCGCTGGACACCGAGCCCATCGACACCGGCAAGCTCACCCCGCTGGCGGCGGACATCCTGGTCCCGCCGGGCTACCTGCCGATGTCCTTCGCCGACTGGGAGAACTGGCGGTACCCGGACCGGTTCGACTGGGAACTGCTGCGCGAGCGGGAGCGGAACGGCATCAGGGCCGGCGGGGTGGCGCTGGTCGCCGGGCTGCTGGACGGCGTGGTGAAGGCGGGCGTCCGGGTAGTGGCCGGCGCCCGGCTGACCGGGGCCCGGCCCGGCTCGGCGATCGCCTGGCACGCGGGCGGGGTGAGCACGATAGCCGCGCCGGCGGTGATACTCGCCACCGGCGGCTTCGACTGAGACCGGGAGCTGCGGGCCCGGTACCAGCCGGCGGCGCAGCGGGCCAGCGGGGCGCCGCCCACCAACACCGGCGACGCGTTCCGGATCGCCGAGAGCGCCGGGGCCAGGACCGACAACATGGGCGAGGGCTGGTGGATGCCGATGCTGGCGGTCCCCGGCGAGAGGCTGCTGGGCGAGCAGTTCTACCGCTCCCTCATCCGGGAGCGCGGCCTGCCGCGGCAGATCATGGTCAACGCCACGGGCCGGCGGTTCGCGGACGAGGCCCAGCCCTACAACGAGATCGGCAAGGCGCTGCACCGCCAGGACGGGCCCGTCTACCTGATCTTCGACGAGGCCTACCGGGCGCGCTACCCGATGCCGGGCGTCCCGCGGGACGGGCCGGTGCCCGGCTGGGTCGCCACCGGCGGCTCGCTGGCCGCCCTGGCGGGCGCGATCGGCGTCCCGGCGGAGGCCCTGGCGGACACCGTCCGCCGGTGGAACGGCGCGTGCGCGGACGGGGCCGACCGGGACTTCGGGCGCGGCGAGGGCGCCTACGAGCGCTTCTGCGGCGACCCGGCCATCCGCCCGAACCCGGGCCTCGGCCCGATCGATGAGGCGCCCTACTACGCGGTCGAGGTCCTGGCCGGCACCATCGGCACCAAGGGCGGCCCGGTCACCGACGCCGACGGTGCGGTGCTGGACCTGGCCGGTGCCCCGGTCCCCGGCCTGTACGCGGCCGGCAACGCGGCCGCCTTCTGGACGGCCGACGGGTACCCGGGCCCCGGTGCGACGCTCGCCGTGGGCATGACGATGGGATACCGCGCCGGGCTGCACGCCGCGCGGACCGTACGCTGACGTGCATGACGACGGATCCGGCGAAAGGGCTGATCGGCTCCCTCCTGCACGGCCTGGCCATCCTGGACCTGTTCGCCCGCGACCGGCCGGAAATCGGCATTGGGGAGATGGCGCAGGAACTCGGCCTGCACCGGTCCACCACGTCCCGGCTGGCGGCCACGCTGGCGGTGGCCGGGTACCTGGAGCCGGCCGGGGAGCCGGGGCGGTACCGTCTGTCCGGCCGGCTCGCCGCGCTCGGCGAACTGGCCGCCGCCGAGGGCGACGTGCGCCGGGCCGCCCTGCCCTACCTGCAGGACCTCGTCCAGGACCTGGGCGAAACGGGGCACCTGGCCGTGCTGGAGGGCACCGAGGCGGTCACCATCGAGGTCGTCGACGGCTGGCAGACCGTCCGGATGCATTCCTGGGTGGGCAAGCGCTCGCCGGCGCACTGCAGCTCGATGGGCAAGGCGCTGCTGGCCGGCCTGCCCGCGGCGGAGATCGGCGCCCGCTACCCGCAGGGCCGCCTCGAGGCCAGGACGGACCGGACGATCACCGGCACCGGCGAGCTCAAGCGCCACCTCGCGCAGGTGCGTGAGCGCGGGTACGCGGTGGACCGCCAGGAACTCGAGCCGCACCTGTGCTGTGTCGCCGGGCCGGTCTTCGACAAGACCGGGACGGTCATCGCGAGCATCAGCGTCTCCGGGCCCGACTCACGGATCGACGAGGCGAGCGTCCCCGCCATCGCCGAGGCGGTGCGCCACGCCGCCTGGCAGATCAGCACCCGGCTCGGGGCGCCGCGCGACATACCGGAATGGAGGATTCATGACCACCATCGCCT
>Ga0335085_10012909_pt1 | contig 12268 bp, 11 predicted proteins | sample Lox_Sample_45_FD_206712 | JGI IMG/M metagenome (GOLD analysis project Ga0335085, IMG submission 206712) | Soil microbial communities from Loxahatchee National Wildlife Refuge, Florida, United States - Lox_Sample_4.5 | ecosystem: Environmental > Terrestrial > Soil > Wetlands | place: USA...
CGGGAGGCGCAGCAGGTATCCCCAGGTGGGATGGCTGGTGTGGGCAACCGGGTGCGGCTCGATCAGCAGATCGCCGACGCTGACCGCGGCAACGCGTGGGTGCAGCCCATGGGCGGCGGCCAGCGCGCGCAGCTCGCGGCGCAGCTCGCTGTGCTCGTCGGTGACCAGCCAGGCGGCCAGCCGCCCGGCCGGCTCGGCGCCGGGGCCGCCGTCGAGCATGACCTGGCGGCGGCGGTACCGGACCAGCAGCCCGGCCGGCGGGAAGCGCGGGGAGTTCATCGCCCCCACTCCCAGCAGGGTCAGCCGCAGCCGCGGACTCACCGCCGCAGTACCCATCCCTGTCCTCCGCAGGCCGGTCAGCCACGGGCCGGTCAGCTCAGCCGTCTGAGCCTGTCATTGCGGGTGGACGACGCCGACCGGGCACGGGGCGTGATGGAGCATCGCCTGGCTGACCGAACCGAGCAGCATGCCCTCCAGGCCGCCCCGGCCGCGGCCGCCGACGACGAGCAGCTGGGCAGCGGACGCGGCCTCCAGCAGCGCGGTACGCGGCGGGCTGAACGTGACCTGCCGCAAGATGGTCAGCTCCGGATACTCCTTCTCCCACCGGGCGAGGTCCCGGTCGAAGGCCTCCTGCATCCGGCCGGACCCGCCAAGGCTGCCCGGGCTGTCCGCCAGGGCGCACACGGCCTGCAGCGGAACCCCGGCGAGCGCAGCCTCCTCGGCGGCGAATGCGATCGCGGCGCGGGAGGCAGCCGATCCGTCGGCGCCCACGACGACCGGGCCCGGCATGTACCCGGCGGCCGGGTGCCAGTGCCCCCGCACCACCACCACCCGCCCGCGCGCGTGGGCGCAGACCTGCTGCCCGGTCGATCCCAGCAGTGAGCCCGGCAGCCGGTCGCGCCCGCGCTGCCCGACCACGACCATGTCCGCGTCCGGGCTGTGCTCGCACAGCACGTGCGCGGCCGGGCCGACGGCCTGCAGTGGCCTCGCCTGCCCCGGTCCCATCAGTCCCTGCGCGAATCGCAGCGCCTCGGCCAGGCACTGGTCACCGGCCACCTGCACCTGACCGGACGCCGGGCCGTCGCTGGGCGCCTCCTCGGCCTCTTCCGGCGTACAGGCGTGGCAGACAGTCAGGACGGTACCGCGCCGGCGGGCCTCCCGCGCTGCCCAGAGCAGCGCCCGCTCGCTGTCGGGTGAGCCGTCGCATCCGACCAGGACCCCATGACTGGTACTGGTCATGATCGGCCTCCCTTCGTCCGGGACCGCCTCACCGGGGCACGGCCATCTCTGCGGCCGCCCGGTGCTGCGGCGGGGCGATGGCCGACCGTGCGGCCGCTCACCGGTGAGGGGATGGGCGCGCCGCAGCTACTGCCAGCCGCCGCCTCATATGGCCTTCTCTCTTTCTCCACCAGCGTGAGCCGCTGGGGTCCTCATGGCCAAGAGGCGACCTTCCCGTCTGCCCGGGACCTTCGCCGCGCCGGGACCAGCCTGTTCCGGCGGGACCACCACCCCCGCGGCGGTGAGCAGGCCGCCGGGTGCAGGAAGCGGGCGGGTTCTCATCTCCTGGCCGGAGCAGCCAGTCCCGGTCAGCGGCCAGGATCTGCCTCCTGTGCCGCGCCCTGGGCAAGTTCTCGCGCCATGGCGGCGGTCTCGCCAGCGCGTGCGCGCCTGCGCACCAGGCGCAGGTACGCCCGGAGCGCCTCGAAGTTGCGCACCCGGCTGAGGCGCAGGTGCGCCTTGTCATGGGCGATCACGGTGGCGAGTGCCTCGAAGAAGTCGTCGTCGTAGTCCCCGGCGTGCGCAAGAACTATCGCGCCCGTCTTCTCCGGGCTCGGCGACCCCTGGATTTCCGCGTACAGGTGCTCGACATCTGCTGCCCGCCTGGAGAGCCGGCTGATCTTCCGTTCGAAGGCATCCGCCCATTCGGCCGCCCGCTTCCGCGGCAGCAGCAGGCCCGCCTCCATCACCACCACTGACTCCCCGGCGAACAGCTCGCCGTCAGCTCTCACCGCGACGATGCCGTTCCCCAGCACCATGGTCACCGGCTGTCCCAGGCGGCGGGACAGCTCGCCCTCAACCTCGCTGACGAACCCAGGAGTGATGGAGGAGGGCTGACAACGGTAGGACGAAGCTTGATTCCCCATGGAAAATCACCACTTCTCCGCTCCTCGCTTTCACCGTGTCCATTGCGCACGACAAGGCAGCAGTCCCCGGCCCCCGGGGCTCCTCGGCTCTCTACCCGTACCGGCCGTCTTAACCGGAACGGGGGGCCCGGCCGGGCAAACGGGCTGCCTATGCCGCCTTCGTCTCCTGCTGCGGCGGTGCTGGCTCCTCGGCGTGAAGGTCGCCGCTGAGCGTGCGGCTTTCACCGGGGAACTGAGTTTCCTGCGGTGGGTGGTGCGTCTTCCACCCGGGGTGGCCCTCAGCCCAGAAGATCATGCCGAGCCAGAAGCCCAGGGCGATGACAGCCGCGATGGGAGTGACGATCGCCACCAGGACCGATCCGGCCATGACTGGCGCCTCCTTCCGAGAGGCACACGTCCCCGGCGCCCACCCGCCCGGTGCGGTGCTGGGCGTCAGCCGTTTTGCCCTCTCGTTCTCCATCGCATCGCCGGGACCGCCCGCGGGGCCAGGGACCTACGGTCCCGGTGGCGCTGCCATCCGGCCTGCCTCGCCCGGCTTGCCGTGAGCTCCCGCCGGGCGGCTGGCCGCTGGGGGCGCACCGCGCTCACTGCTGCGCCGCCCCGGCTGACGGCGGTCCAGCCCCGGGCCGGATGCTATCCGGGTGCCCGCGGCCGGAGGGCCCGTGCGGCCTTCGCCTGGTCCCGCGGGTAGCTGATTCTGTCTCGCACGTCAACGACGCCTTCCACGTGCCGCAGCGCGTCGGCAAGCTGCAGCGCCACGGCATGACTGTCCGCCTGCCCGGTGACGGTCACGATGCCGGAGCTGACCGTCACCTCGAAGGCGCTGGGGTCCAGCGCGAAGTCGGTGCCGATGATCTGCCTGACTACCTCGTCGCGGATCTCGGTGTCCGGGCGGCCGAACACGCTCAGCACGTCCACCCGGCTCACGATCCCCACCAGCCGTCCGGCCTGGTCAATAACCGGCAGCCGCTTGACCCGGCAGTCGCGCATCCGCCTGGCCGCCGTAACCACGCTTTCGTCCGGGCCGATCGTGACCGGTGGCTGGGTCATCAGGTCGGCCGCGGTCACGCCGGCCGCCTTCGCCTTCTCCCCCCGGCGGCCGGTGGATATCAGGTACCCGCCCAGGGCCTCCGCGCCGGCTTCCTTCAGTAGCAGGTCGGCCTCGGAGACCACCCCGGCCAGGTGACCGGCCGGGTCCAGCACCGGGACGGCGCTGACCCGCCGCTCACGCATGACGGCGATGATGTCCTTGTACCCGGCCGTTTCCCCGACCGTCACCACGTCGCTGGTCATCACGTCTTTGACACGGCTGCTCACAGCATCTCTCCCTTGGCCTGCCGCCCCGGCGCCCGCATGAGGCAGCCGCCAGCGGGCGCCGGCGGCCCCGGGACGCCGCGATGCGTCTCCATGCCCTCACGGTGCCGGCCGCCGGCCCCGTCCGCCCAGGGTCCTTCAGCCCGTGCGCATGGGCCCTTTCGCGGTCCAGCTGGGCCCGGCCCGCCCATCGGGAAAGGCAATCCGGGAAGGCAAACGATGGCGCTACCGCGGCCGGCCCGATGCGCCGGGCCGGTTGCCGCCATCGCGATGCTCCCGTGCTGTGCTCCAGCGGCACCGATCTGCTGCCTGCCTTGACAGGCAGTCCCGCTGCGCCTGACGTACGTCGAAGTGGCCCGCTGGCGGGGAGGCGACATCCCCGCTTCCCCGGCCGGATCGCGCGGGCTGATGCGGCGGGTCCAGCGCGGGCACAACCGGAACCGCGGGCGGCTGGGGCCGGGCCGGGGCCGTCCGCGCCAGGATGCTCGAGCTGACCCAGCAAACGGCGGACGCTGAGGACGGGCTGACCCGGGCCGAGCCCGTTTCCCCGGGTGAGCGGCTGCTCGCCACCTTGCCGCAGAGGCTGCCCGGCCGCGTTAACGGCGCAGCTGGGCCCTGGTGGCTGGCCCCCCCGCAGCCTGCGAGCAGCAGGACGGCGGCGAAGGCAAACCCCGGTAGTGCGGCGCGCACAGGCGTGGTCCGGGCGGGCATGGGATAGCTCCGATCCGCGGGGCCGTTTACAGGACGCCCGGGTGGCATGGCGGGTTCACCTGCCGCAGAAAACTGCAAGCAGAGCCATTGCCCGGATCCGGATTACCCGGATGAGCCACCATTCCAGCGTCATAAACGATCTTGCTACGGCCACCGGCCAGGGGTAACGCGCCCTTGTGTGCGGCGCCGTGGCGGGCGGCCTCGACGGTGAGCCGGACCAGCCGCTGGTCCTGGGCGAGACCGCGCAGCTGGGTGGTGAAGGGCTCGACCCTGATATCGCCGCGCCCCTGGAACAGGGACTGGTCGGCCTGATCGAGCACCTCGCGCAGCACGACGACGTCGCTGCCGTGGCCCTGATCGGCCACCCGGGCCGCCAGGTTGACGGTCCGGCCGAAATAATCTAGGTGATCGTTGGCGGTCATCGCGATCGCGGGGCCGTGGTGGACGCCCACCTTCAGGGCCAGCGGCGGGTCGATGCCCTGCTCCTGGCACCAGGCGCCGACCTGGGCCTGCAGCCGGATCGCGGTGGCGAGGGCGTCGTCCAGCCGGTAGAAGGCGGACATCACCCCGTCGCCCATCGTCTTGATGATGCTGCCGCCGCCATGGTTGACCGCTTGCCTGATGAAGTCGAAATGCCGGTTGACCCGGCTGTAGGCGGCAGCGTCGCCGATCCCCTCATACAGCTGGGTGGAGCCTTTGAGGTCGCTGAACAGGAAGGCGATGTGGCTGACCGCGAGCTGCTGCTGGGGGGCCAGCACCTCGGAGCTGAACAGCTCGCGGAATTCGGCCATGGTGGTGACCTGGGCGGCGCTGGTGGCCTCACCGGTCCAGGCGAGATCCTCGACGGCGGCGAGGATCGGCCCTTCGGTCTGGTTGCGCAGCACCAGGTGCGAGCCGCCGGGCACGGTGAGGCTGTCGTCCTGCGTCAGGCTGTGCGGGCCCACCCAGCGGCCGCCGGAGTAGGTGACGGTGATGTCGCGGGCCCGGCTGCTGGCGGGGCCTGGTGCCAGGAGCAGGCGCTGGGCCGCCCGGACCGTGCGCAGCTGCACCGGCCCGGTCAGGGGCAGGTCGACCCGGCGGTCCTCATGCGGCCGGAGGTACTGCTGGGCGACGGCGTGCGGCATGCGCAGCGGCCCGCCGATGCAGTACACCTGGCTGCTGGCGCCGCGGATCGCGGGGTGCACGGAAAAGCGCAGCTCCACCCGCTGATCGAAGTCGCTGTCGTAAGCGATGCCGCAGGTATCGCAGTGGAACTGCACCGGCAGCTGCGCCAGCGAGCCGGTCTCCACCTTCGGCACCCGGCAGTTCGGGCACATGAGTTCCCAGCGCAGCTCGAACAGCCCGGCCGAGGTGGCGTGGAGGAACAGCCTGAGCACGTCGAGACGGTCGGCACCCCACAGACCGGCCAGCGCAAACGGCCGGACGCCGGTCAGCTGGTCGTCACTGCCCTCCAGGATGCGTTCTTTCAGGAGGGGGACCAGCTCGGGCCGGACCGGGGCGCCGGCCAGCCCGCCGAGGCGCTGCTCGAGCAGGGCCCGGTTGACGGCGGGCCGGCCCCTGGGCACGGGCACCGGGTCCGTCCGGCCCGCCTCCTTGCGCTCCAGGTAGTGGTCGCAGAAATCGAGCAGGTCGGTCACCGAGCTCCTGGTCAGGCGGAACGCCAGCCGGCCGGAGATGTTCGCCGGTGTGCATTCCGCGTAGGAGCGGACCGTGACGCCCTGCTCGGCCGGCCGCAGCTCGATGCCGACGACCATGACCGCGACCGGCCCGCCCTGGAATTCACGGCGCACCGCGTAGCGGCGTTCGCGGATCCAGTCGAAGGGGAGCTCGTGCCAGCGCACCGGGATGACGCCGAAGGCCCTCGCCCGTGCCTGGCGGATAAGCGGGTCGGGCAGGGTGGAGAATTCCACCGCGGGCAGGCCGATGGCGCGGTTGAGGTGATCGGTGTCGGCCAGCAGCCGCCACGCCTCGGCGACCGGCATCGGGTAGGAACGCTCGCGCTCATACCGTATGGGCTCGTGTTTCATTGCCGCCCGGCCCGCCGCCGGCCCGGTGACCCGGGCGCGCCGCGCAGACCGACCCCCCTCGCAAGAAAATGTACGGCTATGCTTTCCTTGCTCTTTTACCAGCGTAACAGGGGTGGGGCGCGGTGATTCAGCGGATTTTGGTCGCGACCGATCGATCGGATACCGCGACCCGGGCGGTCGCGTGGGCCGCGGAGATGTCCGACAAGTACGCGGCCGACTTGCTGGTCCTCCAGGTGGTTGCCCCCGAGCATCTGCCCGGCCAGGAAGGCGACGGCGCCGCCCAGGCGGCCGCGGACCAGCTGGCCGCCCTGGCCCAGCAGATGCGCGGGGAACGCGGCCGGTCGCTGCTGGTCTTCGACTCGGACCCGGCGGAGGCCATCGTGCGGACCTGCGAGCAGGAGCGGGTGGATCTGGTCGTGGTGGGCAACGTCGGCATGCGCGACCGCACCGAGTTCCTGCTCGGCAGCGTTCCCAACCGGGTTTCCCACAACGCCCGCTGCTCGGTGGTGATCGTGAACACCGCGCTGGCCGGCGCCCCGGGGACGGCCAGGGAGCCGGGCTCCCGCGAGGACGCCGAGCCGACCGAGGGTGAGCTTCTCGGCCGCGCCGCCCATGTCGCCCAGGTCTTTGCCCGGTTCGGCCTGGGGGACGTCATGCACCGGGGCCGGGACGACGGAGCCGGGCGTGCCCGCCGGTTCCGCAGCGCGCTGGAGGAGCTCGGCCCGACCTTCGCCAAGCTCGGCCAGATCCTGTCCACCCGGCCGGATCTGCTGCCCGCCGCGGTCGTGGAAGAGCTGGCTGACCTGCAAGACCATGTCACGCCGCTGACCGAGGCCGAGGTGGTGGCGGTGATGGAACAGGAGCTGAAGGTCCCCTGGGAGGACGTGTTCGCCAGCATCGAGCCGGATCCGCTGGCGTCAGGGACGATCGCCCAGGTGCACCGCGCGACGCTGGTCGGCGGCCAGCGCGTGGTGGTGAAGGTGCAGCGGCCCACGGCCGAGACCGAGATCAGGCAGGACCTGGGGCTGCTCGAGCGGTTCGCCGGGAAGGCGGCGGGCCGGGCGGCCTTCCAGCAGGTCGTGGACGTGCCGGCGATCATCGAACACCTGTCGTCGTCGCTGGTGCGCGAGCTCGACTTCCGGCACGAGGCGGCGAATATCGAGCGGATGCGGGAGGTGCTGGCGCCGTTCGACCGGCTCGCCGTGCCGGACGTCTACACCGATCTGTCCACCAAGCGGCTGCTGGTCCTGCAGGAGATCCAGGGGGTCCCGCTGCTGCAGGCGCCCGCGGGTGAGGCACGCCGCGAGGCCGCCCGCCAGTTCCTCGAGGCCTACTACCAGCAGGTCCTGGCCGCCGGGTTCTTCCACGCCGACCCGCACCCGGGGAACCTGATGTGGTGGAACGACACGATCTACCTTCTCGACCTGGGGATGGTCGGCGAGGTCGATGCCGGGATGCGCGAATCGCTGCTGCTGATGCTGCTGGCATTCTGGCAGGAAGACACCGCCTTCCTCGCCGAGACCATGCTCGGCCTGTCCGCGGAACGGCCGCCGCCCGGCTTCGACGAGGCCGCGTTCCAGGCGGAGCTGGCTGACCTCCTCGCCAGCTACCGGCACATGTCCCTCCAGGACCTGCGGCTCGGCCCGCTGCTGCAGCAGCTCACCGAGATCTCGGTGCGGCACCGGGTCCGGCTGCCGTCGTCGCTGGCCCTCATCGGCAAGGCGTTCGGCCAGATGCAGCTGGCCGCGGCCGAGCTCGACCCGTCCCTGGACCCGTTCTCGGTGGCCGGCACGTTCTACCTGCGGCAGCTGGCCGGCCAGATGCGCACCATGGCGAACCCGCAGCACCTGTTCTACGAGAGCCAGAAGTTCCGCGTGCGGCTGGGCAGGCTGCTCGAGGGGCTCGAACGGACGCTTGGCGTGCGGGGCGGCACCGGGCTCCAGGTCGATTTCCGGGGTGCCCATGACCTGACAGCCGCGATCGGGCTCGCCGGCCGCCGCATCGCGATCGGCCTGGCCGCAGCCACCGCGATCGTGGGCACCGCGGTGACGGCGAGCGCGGCCCACTCCGCATCCTGGCTGACGGCCGTCTTCGGGGCCGTGGCCGTGCTGCTGACCGGCGGCCTGCTCGCCGACGTGCTCAGGCGCCGCTGAATGCCCGCCGATCCGCCGCCCGCGGGCGCGCCACAGCGGCGTTCCGCCAGGCGCGTCCGCCGGCAGCCGCCGCGGGCGGTCCTCAACGCGATCATGGCGGTGGCCGTCTTCGTGCTGGAGCGGCGCATCCGCAAGGCGCTCCGCCCCGGCGCGGAACCGGACCGCTGACGCCGGCGGCCTTCACCCGCCCGGACGGCAACGCCCGCGAGCCGGGCTGCCGCCCAGGCCGCTGAGCGCGGAGGGTCTTCGCAACGACCTGCGGGCCGCCTCGGCCCTGCCGCGGTTTGCGGCCCGAGGGGAGGGTATGAGCACCATCATGCGGGCCGGGCCGCCCGTCAGCCGACCGTGATGGTGCGGTCGACCGGCACAGCTGGCCCTGCTGTCACCCGACCGCTATCCGCATGTAGTCGGGGCGGCCTTCCCGCTGACGGTGTGCGACGACCCGGACCAGCACTACCGGTTCGGGGTCGACCTGTTCATCGCCGGCGTGCAGGCGGTCGGCCAGGAAGCTGACGGGCTGCCGCACCCGGTCAGCCCGGCTTAGGGGCGCCGCAGGTCACTGCGATGAATGCCGGGCCTTTCCGGAGTCTCCGCATCTGGATCGTATTTTCTGCCGGTGTGGCAGCTCCGGGGAACAAGACCGCCTCACCTGGGACGGCAGGCAACGCCAGGCGACGGTGGCCCAGCGGCTAGCGGAGGAGGACATCATGCACCCGATGTTCGTGAAGCTGTACCTGGAGGCCGACGCGGACGAGCTGCTGGCCGACGAGGAAGACCGGCGGCGGCACGCCAGCCTGGCCAGGCGCAACCGGTCACGCATGACCGCGAGGGTCACCGCCCGCGCCCAGGACCGCCGTCCGCAGCGCTGACGCAGTCCGCGGCGCTGACGCCGGCCGCCCGCGACGCTGACGCTGGCCGCCCGGCCGGCGCAAAGCGGCGGGCCGGGCAGCCTGCCGGCGACGGGCCGGGCAGCCGGATGGCGGCGGGCGGGGCAGCCGGGCGGCGACGGGCCAGGCAGCGATCATGCGCGATACTTGGTGAATCAGCCGGGCACCGGACGCGGGGGAGAACGCTGATGAAGATCCCGAAACCCACCGAGGCCGACCGGGAGCGCTTCACCGGCCTGGTCCCCGACGCGCCGCAGGTCGAGATCAAGCCGATGTTCGGCAACCTCGGCGCGTTCGTGAACGGGAACATGTTCATGGGCCTGTTCGGCTCCGACGTGGGCATCAAGCTGCCCGAAGACGACCAGCAGCGGCTGCTGGCCGAGCCTGGCGCCGGCCCGTTCGGCCCCGAGGAGCGCCCCATGGCCGGCTACGTCGCCATCCCGGCCGACTGGCCCGCCGGGACGGCCAGCGACTGGATCGGCAGATCCCTGGCCTACGTGGCCGGCCTGCCGCCGAAGAAGCCGAAGGCCGCCAAGCCGCGCCGGTAACCCGGCCCGGCGGTGCCGCCGGCAGCTCCTGGCCGGCGATGCCGCCGATGGCCCGGCCGGCGGCCCGGACAGCTCCCGCCACCAGACGCTCGCACCGGCGCGGCCGGCCGGCCCACGGCCGGCGGGATCCCTACCGGCTCCCGGGATGGTGCCATATGGGCAGTTTCAGGCGGGCCCGCCGGCGGTAAGGGATGCGTGTCAGGACAGGCGCGCCGTGCCCCCGGCGGGCCGGTCATGGCCGCTGCAAGCGGCGGCAGAGCTGGAGGTGATCAAGGGATGAATGCGCCTGTACCACGACGCCAGCGGCCGGTGATGGGCTGGCGCGGCGGCTGGCCCAGCGAGTCCTGGGACCCGTTCCCCGAGTTCGCGCAGATGTGGAACCGCATGGCCCAGTTCTTCGAGTCGGCCGGCGAGGGCGGCCCGGACACGTGGATGCCTGCGGTGGAAACCGACGAGACGGACGAGGCCTACCTGGTGCGCGCCGAGCTGCCCGGCATGAAGCGCGAGGACGTGGACATCGAGCTGCGCGGCAACGAGCTGCGCATCACCGGCGAGGTCAAGGAGGAAGAGAAGGAGGAAGGCGAGGGCAAGCCGCTGCGCCGCCGTCACGGCAAGTTCGCCTACCGCACCAGCCTGCCCGCCGACGCCGACGCCGAGAAGATCGACGCCCAGCTGGCCCACGGCATCCTCACCGTGCGCGTGCCCAAGGCCGCGCAGGCCCGTTCCCGCCGGATCGAGATCAAGAACTGACCCGGGTCGTCCCGGCGGCGGTCCCGCACCCATCCCTGCCCTGCCCGCGCCCATCCGGGCCGGGCAGCTCACGCGGTGGGTCGCCGGCTCTGTGGCCCGGCGTCAGGGCTCCCGGCGCGCTCCGATGCCCCGGCCGAGATGCCCGGGCCGGTCCAGCGGGGCGTGCGCGGCCAGGAGCGCATCGACCGCCAGCCACCGGTCCGGCGGCATGGCGGTCACCTGGCCCGCTGCCTGGTCGACGTGCAGGTAGAAGTACTCGCCGGTGGCGACCGGAACCCCGTCGCCGCGGCGCAGCAGCGTGTGCAGCCGCATCCGCTTGGCATCGGCGCTCACCAGGAGGCTCTCGGCCTCGATGACGTCGCCCCGTCTGGCCTCCGCGAGGTAGCGGATGTGGCTCTCGACGGTGTACATCGCCCGCCCCGTACCGGCCTGGTAGTCCTCGCTCAGGCCGAGGTATGCCAGCAGCGCCTCGTTGGCCTCGCTCAGCACGATGGCGTAGCCGGCGTCATGCAGGTGGCCGTTGTAATCGATCCACTCCTCGCGGACCTCGGTCCGGTACTGCACATACGGCCCGGCGCCCGGGTCAGGCACGGCGGTGCTTTTCCCGCAGCAGCAGCAGGTCGGCGAGGAACTCGTCGCGCCGCTGTTCCAGCTCCTGGACGGTCACCTCACCGACGGACTCGCCGACCCCGTTGACCACCAGGTCACGCAGCCGGGGGGTGAGCTCGGGCGCATCGAGCCGGGTCCAGGGCTCGAGCAGCGCCGGGCCGAAGTGGTCGAGCATGTGCGCCATCCCGCCCTGGCCGCCGGCCAGGTGGAAGGTCAGCATCGGGCCCATCTGCGCCCACCGCAGCCCCGGCCCGTAGGTGATGGCGTCGTCGATCTGCTGGACCGTGGCCTCGCCGGAGTCGATCATGTGCAGCGCCTCGCGCCACAGCGCCTCCTGGAGCCGGTTGCCGACGAAGCCGGGCACCTCGTGCTCCATCGTCAGGCAGACCTTGCCGGTGTGGGTGTAGAACTTCTCCGCCCAGGCCACGGCGGCCCCGTCCGTGCGGCGCCCGCCGACGATCTCCACCAGCGGTATCAGGTACGGCGGGTTGAACGGGTGGCCGACCACGAACCGTCCCGGCGTCCCGGCCCGGGCGGCCATGTCGCTCATCATGAAGCCGGACGTGCTCGAGGAGATGACGACATCGCCCGGCGTCGCCGCGTCGAGCTCGGCGAGCAGCGCGACCTTGACGTCGAGGATCTCGGGGGCGGACTCCTGGATGAACTCCGCGCCGCCGGCCGCTTCGGCCAGGCTGCCCGCGAACCGCAGCCGGTCCGGGGAGGCGGCCGGGTGCAGCCCGAGCCGCTCGAGCACGGGCCAGGCGCTCCCGATGAAGGCCGCCAGCCGGTCGGCCGCGCCGGGGCCCGGGTCCCACGCGACGACGTCGTACCCCATCCGCAGGAAGTGTGCGGTCCAGCCGGCGCCGATGACGCCGGTGCCGACGGTGGCGACAGTCTGGACCGCTTCCGGGGAGGGGTACTCGCCCCCGTTCACCAGCCGACCTGGTCGAGGCCCTTGAGCCCGAGGATCTCGCGGGCTTCGGCCGGGGTGGCGACCTCGATCGACAGCTCGCCGAGGATCCGCGCGATCTTCGCGACCTGCTCGGCGTTGGACTCCGCCAGCCGGCCCTTGCCGATGAACAGGCCGTCCTCCAGGCCGACCCGGACGTGCGAGCCCATGCACGC